>Ga0207714_1000608_pt1 | contig 24325 bp, 23 predicted proteins | sample PonA232FremontCA_2_FD_187270 | JGI IMG/M metagenome (GOLD analysis project Ga0207714, IMG submission 187270) | Marine sediment microbial community from Fremont, CA, USA - Pond A23 Sediment 2 (SPAdes) | ecosystem: Environmental > Aquatic > Marine > Unclassified | place: USA: Fremont, California...
CGAGGAGATCCGCGAGCGGATCCAGAACACGGCCGACAAGTACCAGAAGATGCAGGTCCAGCACGCACACGTCCGCTTTCACAAACACAAGGAGACGCTGCGCGGGACGCCGCTGATCCAGTGTCAGATCCGGCTCCGGACCAACAAGGGCCAGGTCGCGGGCAGTGGTGAGGGGTACGGTGCCGATACCGGGTTCGGCGTTGCACTCGACAAACTCGAACGGCGCGTGCTCGAACTGAAGGGGGTCCGTGCCGACGAGGAGTACCGCGGGCAACTGCTCCGGAAACTCGGCGAGCTCTAGCGGACGGTGTTTTCGAGCCGGCCGATCCCCTCGTAGTAGATCTCGATCTCGTCATCGGGCTCGATCAGGCCGGGGTTCGCGGGGCTCCCGAACGAGATCACGTCGCCGGCCTCGAACGTGTACCGCCTGGAGAGGAACTCGATCGTCTCGTAGGGATCGAAGATCATCAGTTCCATGGGGGCGTCCTGTCGCTTCTCGCCGGAGATGTGTGTCTCCATCCGGATCTCCCGCGGATCGAGATCGGTCTCGATCACGGGGCCGAGCGGTGCGGAGCCGTCGAAGGCCTTGCGCGCGGTCCGGCCGGGCTGATCGAGCGCGTCGAGATCGTTGAGGATCGTCCACCCCCGCAGCGCGTCGTCAATTTCGGTCTCGCCGGACAGACCGGTACACCGCTCGTCGACGACGGCCGCAAGCTCGCCCGCGTAGGTCAGTTCGTCGGTCCACTCGGGGTACTCGATGGGCTGGTTCGGCGGGTGGACGGCCACGGCGGGCTTGATAAACCAGTCCGGCACGTCCGGCACGTCGTACTCCATCTGGTCGATCGTCTCCACGAAGTTCCGGCCGACGCAGTACACCGTCCCCGGCTCGCAGGGCGCGAGCAGGGTCGCGTCGTCGCCGATCTCGTACCGCTTGCCGTCGTCTGTGGTGACCGTTCCCTCCTCGTACGTCCCCCGAGCGATACCGTTGCTGGTCTCGATCCGTGCCAGTTTCATTGGTGCTCGTTCGCACGCTGGGGGTTACAACGTTACGACCGCTTCGAGTCACTTATTTGGTTCGCGTTGCAACCTTTGTGAGAATGAAAGACCCGGAGCTTGCTGTCGTTGAATTCGTTCTGACGACCTCTGTGTACAACGAAACCGACCGGTTCGACGCCGACGATCTACCGGCAGCGTACCGCGGCCCGTTCTGGAGCGACGGCGAGATCGAGCGGCCGCTGTCGCCGACAGTCGGGAGCGCGCGGACAGCGACCGGCGTCGACAGGCCCTGGGAACTGGTTTCCGGGCTGATGTTCACCGACCACGACGACTTTTCCGGGACTCTCTCGCTGACCGACCGCGAGATGGCCGCGCAGTGGTATCTCGACCGTGCATCCGACGACCAGATCGAGAGCAACCCCGTTCTCGCGGCCTACTTCGCCGACGAGCGCGATGTCGACTACGAGCGCGCCCGCGATCAGAACACGCCCGCCCGGGCCGACCGGGAGTTTATCGACTCGCTTCTCGAGGAGTATTTCGACGACGAGGAGGCCGAGGAGATGCTGGATCTCGTCGATGTCCGTGCCCCCGAAGAGATCGAGCAGAAACTCGACGACATCGTCCTGACGGGCGAACAGGAAGGCGAGATCCAGAAGATCGTCAAGGCCATCGAACACCGCGAGTATCTCGCCAGTATCGGGCTGCGCGAGATCGGGAAGCTGCTTTTCGTCGGGCCGCCGGGCACCGGGAAAACCTCCGTCGCGCGGGCACTCGCGAGCAAGCTCGGCCTCCCGTTCGTCGAGGTGAAGCTGTCGATGATCACCAGCCAGTACCTCGGCGAAACCGCCAAGAACGTCGAGAAGACCTTCGAGGTAGCGAAACGGCTCTCGCCGTGTATCCTCTTCATCGACGAGTTCGATTTCGTCGCCAAGACCAGATCCAGCGACGAACACGCCGCGATCAAGCGGGCGGTCAACACACTGCTGAAAAGTATCGACGAGGTCTCGCTGATCCAGGACGAGGTGTTGCTCATCGGCGCGACGAACCACCCCGACCAGCTCGACGCCGCCGCCTGGCGCCGGTTCGACGAGATCGTCAACTTCCCGAAGCCGGACAGCGGCATGCGGGCGGATATCCTCCAGATCGTCACACGCGAGATGGAGATTATCGACTTCTCGCCGACGGAACTGGCCGAACTCACGGAGGGGCTCACCGGGAGTGACCTGCGGATGGTGCTCCGGGAGGCCGTGCTCGAAGCGCTGACCGAAGAGCGGACGACACTCACCCAGCAGGATCTCATCGACGCCGTCGAGGACTTCGAGGAGCGAGATACGCTGAAAAACATGGATATGATCGAAGGCGACCACGACGCACTCGTCGCTGGCGGCGGCTTCTCCGGGAGCGACGGCCACGACCACAGTCACGAGTAATGGAGGTAACGCTTCTCGGAACGGGCGATACGACCGGCACCCCGACCGTCGCCTGCGACTGTGAGACCTGCGAAACCGCCCGCACTCCCGGCGGGGAACTCCGCGAGCAGGCCCGCGAGCAGGGGGCGACGATCACCGCCGCTGGCGGGGTCGAACGGACCCGCTTCTCGGTACACGTCCACAACGAGCGGACGGGCGAGTCGTTGCTCGTGGATTTCAGCCCCGATTTCCGCCACCAGTTCCTCCGCGAGGCGGTTCCTCTCCCGGACGCGGGGATCGTCACACACGTTCACTTCGACCACATCGACGGACTCGGCAACTGCTTCCGGCTCGTCGACGACCTCGATGTCTACGCCGCGAACGAAACCGACCCAGTCACCGGGGAGAGCGTGGCCGAAACGGTCGCCAGCGACTACCACTACCTCGACCAGATCACGGTCCAGCCGCGGACGCCGCTCGACCCGTTCGAAACCTGCGGCTTCGAGGTGACGCTCGTGCCGGTCGAACACCCGCCGCTGGTCTGTTACGGGGTCGTGATCGAGGAGCCCGACACTGGCGCGAAGCTCTCGATTTCCGGCGACACGAACTACGGTGTCCCGGCCGACTCCCGGGCCGCCCTCGCGGAGCCGGATCTGTTCCTCGCCGACGGGATCGTCCCGGCGCGTCTGTGCGAGATGCACTCGCGGGGCGGCGACCACTACGACGCGGACGGCGTTCCGCGGACGTTCGGGACCAAGCACATGACACGCGAAGGCGCACTGGCGCTCGCCGACGACATCGGTGCGACCGAGACCCGGCTGGTCCACGTCGCACACTACTACGCCGCCGACGAAGCCTTCGAGCAGCCGCTGGCACTCGACGGCGAGCGGTACCAGCTCCCGTAGCGCCCCGGGAGTTGGATTAAAGTTCCAGGCGCCCTCATCGTGGGTATGGACGTCGAACAGAACGTCGGCGGCACAGACCGTATCGTGCGCGCGGTACTCGCGGCAGTCCTCACAGTCGTTGCCATCTCCGCCCTCCGGAAGGGCAAACGGTCCGCAGGGGTGCTGGCAACGATCGGTGCGATCGGGTTCGGATTCAACGCCGTGACCTGTTTCTGTGGGCTGAACGAGACACTCGGTATCGACACCACCGGGGAGTAACGGGGACGCGAGGACTACCCGACCGTTTCGTGTGCGGATTCGACGGCGTCGAGCAGCTGCCCCTGGTCTGCCCGGTAGAACAGGTGTGAGTCACAGCCACAGTCCGAACAGCCAAACGCGGGCACCGCGTCGCCACCGATGGCGTCCGCAACCGTACACTCGCCGTCGACACCGGCACTTTTCCGGACGGTTTCGACGTGGCTGTCGGGGTGGCCGAGGAGGTAATCGACGTGCCAGTGTCGCGTCTCCCGCTCGCCAGCGGCGAGTTCGCGGTGTCGGTCGACCCGGCTGAACCCGCCCGACCCGAGCGCGCTGCCGACGTATGCGTACCAGCCCGCCGGGAACGTCTCCGTCCCCAGTGCGCCCACCTCGATGTCGGCGGTCCCGGACAGTTCGACGACGAGCGTGTACGTTCCGCCCGTGATCCCCATCAGCCGGCGGTAACAGCCATTCGTATATACGAGCCGCGATTGCTCGCCAGTATGGGACGTGTCCTCGTCGCGACAGCATCGGTCCACACCACGGCAGCGGCCTGTGACTACCTCGAAGACCGCCTCGGGAGTGGCGACACCGTCGTCGTCCTCACAGTCGAGGACGGCAGTGTCGCCGGACGGGACGCCGGCGATGCGGCGAACGTCGCCAGGACACGGCTGCTGGAGCCGGCCGTCGAGACACGCACCCGCGACGGCGACCCCGCGGCGGCTATCCAGCAGGTGGCCGACGAGGCCGGCGTCGACGAGATCGTCGTCGGGCAGACGCGTGGCGACCCCGACACCGCCGGCACCGCACCGGGATCGACCGTTCGGACGCTCCTGGCGGGGACGGCGTATCCGGTGGTCGTTCTTCCAGTTTGATCGGGGGGAATGTTAAGTGCAATCCGTCCGAGCGTTGCATGTATGTCCGAGAAAGAGACGGAGGTACAGGAAATAATGAGTTCACCAGTCGAAACGGTGTCGGCCGACACGACGATCACCGAGGCCGCACGCATCCTGCGCCAGGAGAATATCGGATCGCTCGTCATCGGCTCGGATATCGTCGATGGGATCGTCACCGAGACAGATATCGTGGACGCTGTCAGCGAGGAGATCGACCTCGGATCGACCGCTGTCGGGGAGATTATGTCCGAACCGGTCGTCACCGTCCGGCCACACGAACCGGTCCACGTCGCCGGCGAGCGGATGGGGCACAACACCGTCAAGAAACTCCCCGTCACCCAGGAGGGCGAGCCGGTCGGTATCGTGACGACGACCGATCTGGCCCACTTCTTCCCGCGCAGCCGGATCAAGATGGCAGCCAGACCCGAACGTGACGTCGGGGAAGGCGAGTTCGAGTAATCACAGCTCGGGTTCGATGTAGACGAACCGCACCCGGTTGTCGATCTCTTTGAGCCGGCCTTCGATCCGTTCGACGTCGTCGTCTATGTCGCTGGTTGCCAGCTCCGGATCGAAGCTCACGTCCGCGGTGACGAGCACGCGGCCGACGCCGAGAAACATCGTCCGGAAGCCGTCGACGTTCGTGACGCCGTCGTGTGCGCTGATCGCGTCCCGCAGTTCGGTCTCGACCGACGCGGGCAGGCTCTCCCCGACGATGAGTTTCTTGTTTTCGATGGCGAGCGCGACCGCGAACACCATCAGCAAAACGCCGATGATGACCGCGCCGACCGAGTCGAAGACGGGGTTGCTGGTCACCCGCGTGAGGACGATTCCAGCGAGGGCGACGAACAGACCCAGCAGGGCGACGGTGTCCTCGATGAACGCGGTCAGCGTCGAGAGATCACTCGTCTTGTCGAACGCCTCCCGGTAGCCCGACCAGCCGTACTCGTCCATCTGCCGTTTCAGTTCGGCCCGGGCTTTCGCGAACGCATAGACCTCGAAGGCGATCGCACCGAAGAGGATCGCGACGGAGATCCAGAACGGTTCGATCGGCGTCTGGATGTCGACCGTGAAGCCGAGAAACTCGGCCGCACCCTCCTCGCTCTCGTGTCCGCCGGCCCGGAGTTCGGCGATCCCGTGTTTCAGGCTCTCCCAGCCCGCGACCCCGAAGAGGAGCACGGAGACCAGAAACGCGTAGAAGAACTGGGCTTTCCCGTAGCCGAAGGGGTGTGCCGCCGAGGCATCTTGCTGGCTGTACTTGATCCCGACCAGTAGCAACACCTGGTTGCCAGTGTCGGAGATCGAGTGGTACGTCTCCGCGAGCATCGAGGGGCTCCCGGTCAGAAGGAAGCCGATGAATTTCAGTATCGCGATCCCACCGTTCGCGATCATCGCTGCAATCACGACGCCTTTGCTGCCGGCCATGCACGACTATGTGGCGACCCGACACTTCATACTGTTTGTTGCGAGTCTGTACCGCTATGATGCGACAAGACATCGGTTACACGGCGTGAAACACCGATATTTGTGACGTGGGCAGGAAAATCACCGCAACAAACAGTATGAAACACCGACGTTTGTGACGTGGGCACGAAAAGTACCGAAACAAACAGTATCAGGCCTGCTATTCTTACGGAATGATCTGCTCCCCGTCGTCGTCGTAGACGGCGATGGCGTCGACCGGGCAGGAGCGGGCCGCGAACTTCGCGTCGAGTTCCGCGTCGTCGGGGATCTCGCGGACGAACACGTCTGCCGACTCTTGCTCGCTGTCGATCAGGTCGGCTTTCCCGTCGTCCTCGTCACGCTGGAAGGCGTCCCACTCGGCCGTACACTGGAACATCCCGATACACGTATCGCGGTCGAACTCGATTCGCATACGGTGTGTTGGCGGGCGCCCATGAAAGAGGTGATGGATCGGAGAGACGAACGTTGAAACCGGTGGACGCCCGAACACACAGTAATGGATACTGCGGAGATTCCGGCGGTGCCGGAGTGGCTGCCCGAGCATCTACGCGGCGAGGGGATCGAATCGCTCTACCCGCCCCAGGCGGCGGCCGTCGAACGCGGCGTCACCGAGGGTGAGAACCTCGTCGCCGCCGTCCCGACAGCCAGCGGCAAGACACTTATCGCGACGCTCGCAATGGTGTCGAGCGTCGACCGTGGCGGGAAGGCACTGTACATCGTGCCGCTCCGCGCGCTCGCGAGCGAGAAACAGGAGGAGTTCGCCGAGTTCGAGGCCTACGGGCTCGACGTCGGCGTGACGACCGGCAACTACGAGTCGGAGGGTGGCTGGCTCGCCGGCAAGGACATCATCGTCGCCACCTCCGAGAAGGTCGACTCCCTGGTGCGAAACGACGCGCCGTGGCTCGACGATCTCTCCTGTGTCGTCACGGACGAAGTACATCTCGTCGACGACGGCGAACGCGGCCCGACACTCGAGGTGACACTCGCCAAGCTGCGGTCGCTCAACCCCGACCTCCAGACGGTCGCGCTGTCGGCGACGATCGGGAACGCTGACGAGCTGGCCGACTGGCTCGACGCGGAGCTGGTCGATTCGGACTGGCGGCCGATCGACCTGAAGAAAGGCGTCCACTACGGGGACGCCCTCCAGCTCGAAGACGGGAGCCAGAAACAGCTCGCGGTCGACCGCAACGAGGACCAGACGGCAGCCGTCGTCAGGGACACGCTCGACGAGGACGGCTCGACGCTCGTCTTCGTCAACTCGCGGAACAACGCCGAGGCCGCAGCCAGGCGGCTGGCGACGACGACCGGCAAGGCGGTCACCGGCGAGGAAGACGAACGGCTCGGGGAGATCGCGGCGGAGATACGCGACGTGAGCGACACCGACACGAGCGCGGATCTGGCGGACGCCGTCGAGAAGGGTGCAGCCTTCCACCACGCCGGTCTCTCCCGGGAGCACCGCTCGCTCGTCGAGGAGGGGTTCCGGGACCGGCTCATCAAGGTCGTCTGCGCGACGCCGACGCTCGCCGCGGGGGTCAACACCCCCTCCCGGCGGGTCGTCGTCCGTGACTGGCGGCGGTACGACGGCACGGCGGGCGGGATGCAACCCCTCTCCGTGCTCGAAGTCCACCAGATGATGGGGCGTGCCGGCCGGCCGGGACGGGACCCCTACGGCGAGGCTGTGCTCGTGGCCTCGAGCCACGACGAACTGGACGAACTGTTCGAACGGTACGTCTGGGCCGACCCCGAGCCGGTGCGGTCGAAACTCGCCGCCGAACCCGCGCTGCGGACTCACATCCTCGCGACGGTCGCCTCCGGGTTCGCCCGCTCGCGGGAGGGGCTGCTCGATTTCCTCGACGGGACGCTGTACGCCGAACAGACCGCCGACCGCTACAGGCTGGAGACGGTGATCGACGATGTGCTCGCCTATCTCGACGTGAACGACTTTCTCGAACGTACACCCGACGGTCTCTCGGCGACCAACCTCGGCCACACGGTCTCGCGGCTCTACCTCGATCCGATGAGCGCCGCGGAGATCATCGACGGGCTGGACGACGGCGACCCGACCCCACTCGGGCTCTACCACCTCGTCTGCCGGACGCCGGATATGTACGAGCTGTACCTGCGCTCTGGCGACGAGGAGGAGTACACCATGCTGACCCACGAGCGGGCCGGGGAACTGCTCGGCACCGCGCCCTCCGAGTTCGACGCGGGGTTCGAGGACTGGCTGTCGGCGCTGAAAACCGCCCGCATGCTCGAGGACTGGGCCAGCGAACTCGACGAGGACGAGATCACGGACGCGTACGGGATCGGGCCGGGCGACATCCGCGGGAAGGTCGACACCGCCCAGTGGCTGCTGGGCGCGGCCGAATCGCTCGCGGCCGAACTGGATCTCGGCGTCGGCCCGGCGATCCGCGAGGCGCGCCTGCGTGTCGAACACGGCGTCAGGGAGGAACTGGTCGATCTGGCCGGGGTGCGCGGTGTCGGGCGGAAGCGCGCCCGGCGGCTGTACGAGGCAGGTATCGAGGACCGTTCACAGCTACGGTCGGCCGAGAAGTCGGTCGTCCTCGCCGCACTCCGTGGCCGGGAGAAGACCGCCGAGACCATCCTCGAAAACGCCGGCCACCGGAACCCGTCGATGGCGGGTGTCGACGCCGACGCGGCGGTGGCCGAACGGGCCCGCGAGGCCGACGCGACGGACGACACCGCGGACGATCAGGCCAACCTGGGTGATTTCTGATGGAGATCGTCGACGGACGGGTTGACATCGACGACGTCGGGGCCTTCGTCGCACAACTCGGCGACATCGCCGACAGCCACGGCGTCACCGCGCAGGCGTTCGACGCGCGCTACGTCGTCGACCGTGCCCACCTGCGCCGTGCGGTCGACCTCGCGACGCGGGCGATCGAGCGCGGTGAGGCGATCGCCGACGACCGCGGCGTCGAGATCCTGCTGTACGCCGCCGGCCGCCGCCAGATCAACCGCGCCTTCGAGATGGGTGTCAGCGCCGGCGACTGTCCGGTGGTCGTCTCCGTCGTCGACTGCGAGAGCCACGACTGGAGCGGGGAAAACACCGGGTCAACGGCGGACGAGCAGACCGCCGCTGGGGCGATCGCGGATCTGCTCGACGACGAGCGCGTCCTCGGCGAGTACGACCGCGGGCAGCTGTCCGACTTTTTCTGGATCACGGAGCGGGAGCTGGCCGCGACCGAGGGGGGGATCTCCGATCTCGTCCGCGAACGGGTCGCCTTGCTCGTCGTCGAGCGGTAACTCCGAAGCGGTGTTTTTGTCCCCGGAACCAGTAGACCGGGTATGATCGACCTGCGCAGCGACACTGTCACGAAACCCAGCGAGGCGATGCGCGAGGCCGCCCGCGACGCACCGGTCGGCGACGACGTCTACCGCGAGGATCCGACGGTCACCGACCTCCAGGAGCGTGCGGCAGCGATTCTCGGCACCGAGGCCAGCCTCTTCGTCCCGTCGGGGACGATGGGGAACCAGATCGCCGGCCGCGTCCACACCGAGCGCGGCCAGGAGGTGCTCTGCGAGCGGGAGAGTCACATCTACAAGTGGGAGCTCGCGGGGCTGGCCCAGCACGCCGAAGTTCAGCCCCGGACAATCGACGGCGGCGAGCGCGGGGCAATCTCGCCAGCACAGGTCCGCGAGGGGTACGTCGCGGCGGACGGCCACCGCCCCGGGACGGGCCTGCTCGCCGTGGAGAACACCCACAACAGCCGGGGCGGTATCGCACTCGACCCCGCGGAGATCGAGGCGGCGGCCGAGGCCGCCCACGACCTCGGCGTCCCCGTCCATCTCGACGGCGCGCGCCTGTTCAATGCGGCCGTCGCGCAGGAGTGTCCCGCAGCCGACTTCGTCGATCCGGTCGATACGGTGATGTGCTGTCTGTCGAAGGGGCTTGGCGCGCCGGTCGGATCGCTGCTCGCCGGACCCGAGCCGGTCGTCGAGGAGGCTCGCCGTGTGCGGAAACTGTTCGGCGGCGGGATGCGCCAGGCCGGGCTGATCGCCGCGCCGGGTCTGCGGGCACTGGAGAACCGCGACCGACTCGCCGAGGACCACCGCCGCGCCGACCGCCTCGCGGACGGACTCGCCGGGATCGACGGCCTCTCGGTACAGCCGCCGGAGACGAACATCGTCCTCGTTCACACCGACCGGCCGGCGGCGGCGGTGCTCGACGACTGTAAACGCGAGGGCGTGCTCGGCGTCCCCTTCGCCGAGCGAACGATCCGGTTCTGCACGCACTGGGATCTCTCCGACGACGACGTCGACGAGGCGGTCGCGGCCGTCGAGCGGGCCGCCTGATGCTGTAGCTTTTTGGACCGTGGCCTGTTACGGGGGAACATGGCCGAACACGACGCAAGTAGCGTCACGGGGACAGCGGCCAGCGGCTCCGGTGTCGAAACGGAGGCCGACGTCGACGAACTCCTCGCGCAGTGTGGGTTCGACGCCGAGGCGAGCGTCCTGACACGCCGCCAGGCGGAGGTGCTGGCGATGCGCGAACAGGGGCTCACCCAGGAGGCGATCGCCGACCTGCTCGGCACCTCGCGGGCGAACGTCGCCAGCGTCGAAAGCAGCGCCCGGGCCAACGTCGCGAAATCCCGGGAGACAGTCGCGTTCGCGGAAGCGCTCGCGGCCCCGATCCGTATCGAGATCGAACCCGGCACGGATCTGTACGAGATCCCGGACCGAGTGTTCGCCGTCTGTGACGACGCCGGCATGAAAGTCAACCACACCGCGCCCGACCTGATGAAGATGGTCAACGACGCCGGCATCGACGCGGTACAGGGACGGGAGGTCCGCCGGCCGCTGGTCGTCACCGTGACCGACGAGGGCACCGTCCAGGTGCAGACGGCGTAGCGGCGCCGCCGAGCGGGCCGATCTGTTTTCGGTGGTTCGGAACTCCCGGACAGCCGCGTTTTCGCTGCCGGGTGAAAACTACCGCAGTGATAGTACGAGTCCGCTCAGGCTCCGTCGTCCGACGACGCCAGTAACGACTCCTCGTAGCCTGCGACCGCCTGGACGACCTTCTCCGCGTCTTCCTCCGGAACGTCGCACTCGTCGAGACTCCGGTACAGGATGTCGATCGCCCGCTGAATGTGGGCTGGTGTAAACGGGACCTCGCGGTGGGCCTTGCCGACGGGCGCGGCGTCGTATATCTCCGGTCCGCCCGCCTCCTCACAGAGGAAATCAGTCTGCGCTCTGCGGAGTTTCTCCATATCAGCATCCTCGAAGAACGGTCCCAACTCCTCGTCCTCGCAGAGACGGTCGTAGAATTCGTCGACGATTGCCCGTATACCTTCGTGTCTCCCCAGCCGATTGTACAACTTTGTTCCGTTCACGTGCAAATCTTATTTGCTATAGCGCATCGTCCTTTAGAATGAAGCAATTATTTCGTGAGGCTGGCCGCTTATATCACCCCACGCTCGTACCGGCGCTGTCGGACGTCGGAAAACTCCGATCCTTCGAGTTGCTCGACTGGGATCGGCTCTCCCGACGGTCACTCCGCCGGGGTGACTGTCACAGCCGAGTGTTTGTACTCGGGGATCTCCGCGACCGGATCGAGTTCCCCGCCGGTGACCGCGTTCGCGAGCGGCTCGGTGTAGTGGAACGTACAGAACACCACCCCCTGCTGGATCGTCGCTGTGACGTCGGCCGCGACGGTCACCCGCCCGCGCTCGTTCTCGACGACGACCGTCTCGCCGTCTTCGATCCCCCGCTTTTCGGCGTCGGCCGGGTGGATCTCGAGAACGTCCTCCCCGCGCATCATCGTGAGCGTCCGGGAGCGACGGGTGAGCGCGCCGCTGTTGAAATGAGCCAGCACCCGGCCGGTCGTGAGCACGAGCTGATTGTCGCCGACCGCGTCAGCCGGCGGTTTCGGGGAGACGGCCATCAGCGGCGCTTCCGTCTCGCCGTTTGCGAACTCGTCGGTGTGCAGGATGTCGACACCCTCCTCGGCGTCGGCCGGGAACGGCCACCGCTGGGCCCCTTCGCCGATCCCGTCGTAGCTCATCCCCGCGTAGATCGGGCTGACACGCGTCAGTTCGTCGAACACCGCCGACGGCCCGTCGTACTCGAAGGCGTCCCGGTCGAGGAGCCGGCCCCCGATCTCACAGAGGATGTCCAGATCGCGGCGGGCGTTCCCGGGCAGGTCGGCGTTCGGTCGCATCCGCATCACGCGACGGTCGGTGTTGGTCACCGTCCCGGATTTTTCCGCCCAGCTACTGCCGGGGAGGACGATGTCGGCGTGGGCCGCGGTCTCGGTTTCGAACAGATCGATGACGAGACAGAAATCCAGCTCGTCGAACGCGTCGGAAACGCTGTTGGCGTCCGGCTCCGTCATCGCGGGGTTCTCGCCGAAGACGACCGCCGCCTTGATCTCCTCGCCGAAGTTGTGCGTCGCGGTGACCTCTGTCATACCCGGTTCGGCCGGCGGTTCGACCCCCCACTCCCCGGCCACCCGCTCGCGGGCCGTGGCGTCGGTGACCGACTCGTAGCCGGGGAAGATGTTCGGGAGCGCCCCGACGTCGCCGGCCCCCTGGACGTTGTTCTGTCCGCGCAGGGGGTTGACGCCGGTGCCCGGCCGGCCGACGTTCCCGGTCAGCAACGCCAGATTCAGCAGGGCGCGGACGTTGTCGGTGCCGGAGGTGTGCTGGCTCATCCCCATGCCGGTGATGATCGTCGCGGCCTCGGCGTTCGCGTACGTCCGGGCGGCCTCGCGGAGTTTCTCCGGATCGACACCGGCGGCCTCGGCACCGGCTTCGACAGTGCCCTCGTCGAACTGTTCCCGGAGTCGCTCGATGTCAGTCGTCCGCTCCTCGACGAAAGCCTCGTCGATCAGGTCCTCTTCGAGGAGGACGGCAGTGACCGCGTTCAGCAGCTGGATGTCCTGCCCCGGGCGGACCGGGAGGTGGATGTCGGCCGCCTCGGTCGTATCGTTCTCCCGCGGATCGATGTGGATCAGTGTCGCTCCGTCCCGGATCGCGGGCAGCAGGTACGACCGGAAGATGACGGGGTGTTGCTCGGCCGGGTTCGCGCCGGCGACGAACAGGCAGTCGGTCTCCATCATGTCCTCAAGCGTGTTCGTCATCGCGCCGGCACCGAACCGCTCGCTCATCGCTGCCACCGTCGAGGAGTGACACATCCGCGCGCAGTTGTCGACGTTGTTCGTCCCGAGCATCCGCGCTATCTTCTGGAAGACGTAGTTCTCCTCGTTCGTACAGTTCGAGGAGGCGAAAAACTGGACGGCGTCGGCTCCGTGTTCGTCGACGACAGCCGTGAGTTCGTCCTCAATCCGCTCCATCGCCGTCTCCCAGGAGACCGGGACGAAGTCGCCGTCGTCGTCGGCGAGCGGTTCGGTCAGCCGCTCGTCGTGTGTGACGATGTCGAAGGCGGCGACGCCTTTCGGACACACCTCCGATTTCTTGTTCACCGGTCCGGCTGTACCTGTCGCTTTCTCGTTGCCCGCGTACTCGAGGGTACAGCCCACCCCACAGTACGGACAGACGGTCTGCTGTGCTTCGTAACTCCTGTCTTGCTGTTTGCTCATATGAAGCCTCCGAGTGGTTGCGTGGCCACGGGTAGCACACGTCGTCCCACGTCGCCAGTCGGACTGCGGCTGATCGTACGGTCAACAGTCAGTGTGCAACCACCTGCTTGCACGCCCACTGTCGGTATACGAATGGTCCACGGTAACACGGATAAATATGTGGGCTTGACATGTTCAGGTGCCCTGTCGGGAGATCCCGCCGGGCCGGATTTTTATGCGACCGACACCCACAGTAAACCATGACAGCCGACAGCTCCGAACAGCGAGTCGAGACCAGTGCGACGGCCCCCTTCCCGACGACACGCCGTGCCCATGTCTGACCAGAGCCACTCCCACGAACCGTTCAGGGATCGGACACCGCTGGCCGAGGCACGGGCCCGGCTCCGGGAGCGGGTCGAACCACACGGCCGGACCGACACCGTTGCGCTCGGGGATGCCGTCGGCCGGGTCGTCGCGACCCGGATCGAGTCACCCGCGAACGTCCCCGACTACCGCCGCGCCGCGATGGACGGCTACGCCGTCCGTGCCGAGGACACCTTCGGCGCCAGCGACCGCTCGCCGGTCGTCCTGGAGGAAACAGACAGCGACCTCGGCCCGCACAGTGCGAGACAGGTCCACACGGGGAGCGAACTCCCGGCCGACGCCGACGCGGTCGTGATGGTCGAGGAGACGAACCGGGCCGGATCCGAGGTCGAGATCTTCGCGGCCGTGAGCGAGGGGGAAAACGTCGGTCCCGTCGGCGAAGACGTCGCCGCGGGCCAGCTGCTCTTCGAGCCGGGAGCGCGGCTCCGCCCGTCGGATCTCGGACTGCTCAAATCCGTCGGCCTGACCGAGGTGACGGTGGCCGAACGGCCGACAGTGTCCGTGATCCCGACCGGCGAGGAGCTGGTCCAGGCGGATCCGGAGCCGGGGGAGATCATCGAGACGAACGGGCTGACAGTCTCGAAACTCGTTGAGACGTGGGGTGGCGAGCCGACGTACAACGACATCGTAACCGACGACGAAGCCGAACTCGAAGCGGCGATCACCGACGCGCTCGCCCACGATATCGTCGTCACGACGGGCGGCTCCTCCGTCGGGGCGCGGGACCTGCTCCCGGAGGTCGTCTCGGGGATCGGCGAGGTGTTCGTCCACGGCGTCGGGCTCAAACCGGGCCACCCGGTCGCACTCGGCGTCGTCGAGGGGACGCCGGTGTTGATACTGCCGGGGTATCCGGTCTCCTGTCTGGTCAACGCGGTGCAGTTCCTCCGCCCGGCGATGGCGTGGGCCGGCGGCGGCTCGGTCGCCCAGTTCCCGACCGTGAGCGCACGGCTCGACGAGAAGATATACAGCGAACCGGGGATCCGCTCGTTCGCGCGCGTCAAACTCCAGGAGCAGGACGGCGACCAGGTCGCGACCGCGGTCCGGGCCAGCGGCGCGGGCGTCCTCTCCAGTGTCGCCCTCTCCGATGGGTGGGTCGTCGTCCCCGAGGAGAGCGAGGGACTCGACGCTGGCGAGACCGTCGAAGTACAGCGCTGGGAGGGATCGGCATGAGAAAGGAGTTCCGTGATCTCACCGATCCGGCGGCGGCGGCCTCGCTCGTCCGGGAGCTGGCGATCGAGGGCGGGACCGAGACGGTTCCGCTGGCGGACGCCCGGGGCCGGATCCTGGCCGAGCGGATCGACGCCGGGATCGACGTCCCGGGCTTCGACCGGGCGACCGTCGACGGCTACGCCGTCCGGGCGCGGGACACATTCGGCGCCTCCGAGGCCGACCCGGCGACCCTCGACATCGCCGGTTCGATCCACGCCGGCGAGCAGCCCGCGGTGACGGTCGAGCCGGGGACGGCGGCCGAGGTCTCGACGGGTGCCGTGTTGCCGCCGGGGGCGGACGCGGTCGTGATGGTCGAACGCACCGCCGAAGCGGACGGGGAGGTACTCGTCCGGACCGCAGTCGCGCCGGGCGACGGGATCATGGTTGCGGGCGCGGACGTCTCGGCCGGCGAGCGGGCGCTCGGTCCCGGGACTCGCCTGACACCGCGTGAGATCGCCCTCCTCTCGGCGCTCGGCGTCGAGGCGGTGCCGGTCAGGACGGGGCCGACGGTCGGCATCGTCTCGACCGGCGACGAACTCGTCAGGCCCGGCGCGGAGCTGGACCACGACAGCGGCCAGATCTTCGACGTAAACAGCTACACGATCGCGACCAGTGTCGCGGAGGCTGGCGGCGATCCCGAACTCTACAGCCACGTCGGCGACGACTTCGACGCACTCGAACGGCAACTGAAACAGGCCGCCGAGGAGTGTGACCTCGTGCTCTCCTCCGGATCGACCAGCGCCGGCGCGGTCGACGTCATCTACCAGATCATCGACGAACAGGGCGACCTGCTGTGTCACGGCGTCGCGGTCAAACCGGGGAAACCGATGCTGATCGGTGAACTCGGGGGGGCGGCCTACGTCGGCCTCCCCGGCTACCCCGTCTCGGCGCTTATGACCTTCCGGAAGTTCGTCGCGCCGGCCATCCGGGCGGCGGCCGGCGAGCCGGAGACCGACACGGCGACCGTCCCGGGTGAGATGGCAGTCGAGGAGCGGTACCGGGAGGGGCGGCTGCGGCTGATGCCGGTCGGCCTCGTCGAGGACGGTGACGGCGAGACGCTGGTCTACCCGGTCGACAAGGGCAGCGGCGCGACGACGAGCCTCGTCGATGCCGACGGTGTCGTCGAGGTCCCGCCGGACACCGAGCAACTCGACGCCGGCGACCCGGTCGCGGTCGACCGCTTCTCGGCGGCGATCCGTCCGCCGTCGGTCGTCGGCATGGGCGAGGACGACCCGCTGTTCTCGGAGCTGCTCGACCGCCTCGCCCGGCCGCGGTATCTCCCGCTCGGAACGCGCGAGGGGCTGCGCCGCCTCCGGGAGGGTGTCGCGGACGTCGCCGTCGCCGCCGGGCCGACTGACATCGAGATCGAGACGGTCGAACTCGGGCGGTGGCGCCGGGAGTGGGGGCTTGTCGTCCCCGCCGGCAACCCCGAGGGCGTCTCCGGCGTCGACCAGCTCGTCGACGGGGCGGTGCGGTTCGCCAACCGCGACCGCCAGTCGGGGCTGCGGGACTCCTTCGAGGCCGCGCTGGACTCCATCGCCGAAAAGCGGGGCACCGGACGGGGTGAGCTGGCCGAACTGATCGACGGCTTCGACCTGACGACGGACGGACTGGAGAGTCCGGCGCGGCGTGTGCTTGCGGGGAAAGCCGACGTCGGGCTCGGACTGCGGGCGACCGCGACCGACCTCGGTCTCGGGTTCGTCCCGGTCGGCGAGCAGGCGGTCCGCGTCGTCGCCGCTCCCGACCGCACGTCGAAACCGGGCGTCCAGGAACTGGCGGCGCTGCTGCCTCCCGACGAGGCGCTGGCCGCCGACCTGGACGGGATCGGCCGCTGACAGTCACTCCCAGTACTCGTCGAGAAAGCGCCGCGTCCGTGCAGCGACCGCCGAGCGGAACGTGCGCAGATCCACCTCCCGGCTGCCGTGGTACAGCCGCTTGTGTTCCTCGCGGACGATATCTTCGAGCACCCGATCGTACAGCGCGTCGACAGTGACGGGCTGGCCGCGATCCTCGAAGGCCCCGACGAGTTTCTCGAACCGGCGGTCGGTCGCGTATCTGGCCGCGAGTGCTTCGGCGGTGGCGTCGACGGGCACGCTCTCGTCGACCTCCCTGAACTCGGGGTGGAGCAGTTTCGCGCGCTGGCCGCGCTTGTTCCGGATCACGACCCCCTCGGCGGGGCCGTCGTACCACGCCGACGCCGGGATCGGGTAGGAGTCGGGATCGAAATCCCGCGCCGGCAGCTCCCGCTCGACGGCGGTGACTGGCTGGAGCCCGAGCCGTTCGAAGATCCGGTTGACCGCGCCCGGCGGCCGGAACGCGTCGTCGTCGGCCGACCAGATGTCGAAGCCAAGCACCGACGGTGTCCGGTCCCAGTCGTACTCGATCGTGTGTCTGTGCATCGCCTCGGCGAAAAAGACCACGTCCTCGACGTCGTCGACGGCCGCCCGGAGCGCCTCGCGATCGAGGTGAGTCCGGACGTGACGGACCGCGTGCTGGTAGGGGTCCGGAACGGCCGCCCCGTCCTGGTAGACGCGGTTGCGGTCGCCGAACCGGATCCGGCCGGACTCCCGGAGCTGAAACCGGACGTTCGCGCCGTCGACTTTCTCCAGTATCCAGAGGTGGCCCTCGAAGAGCCCGTCGGGGGCGTTCGCGACCCGGGGGATCGAAGGGAACGCCTTCATCCCTGCGTGTGGCCGAGAATGTGTGCGACAGTCGGCAGGATGAGCTGTTCGGTCCCGAAGCTGGCGGCCTGCTGGCTCCCCGGGAGACAGAAGATCGGGACGCCGTCTCGCGATCCAGCGAAGGCCCGCGAGAGCAGCGCGTGCGGACCGACGTCCTCGTAGGAGAGCCAGCGGAACAGTTCACCGAAGCCGGGGATCTCCTGATCGAGCAGCGGGCGGACCGCCTCGACGGTCACGTCCTCCGGTGAGAGGCCCGTCCCGCCGGTCGAGACGACGGCGTCGATGTCGGATCGCTCGACCAGTGCCTCGACGGCCGCCGCGATCTGGTCGCGGTCGTCGGTGACCAGTTCCCGGGTGGCGACGGCTTTCCCGTCTGTTTCGATGGCTTCGGCGATCGCGTCGCCGGAGTCGTCCTCGTCCAGCGTGCGACTCGACGAGACGGTCAAAACGGCGAACGCGATCCCTTCGACCTCGTCGTGGGGGTGGACTTTCTCCTCACTCATCGTTGCTCACCGCCGGATAGACTGTTCGACCGTCCGGGACGGTGCCCCGGAGCCCGGCCACCGACCCTGCCGGCGTCCTCCGACAGCGGGCGGTGACACGATCGATTGCGTTTGCGGGGTACATACGCTAATCTCTGTGCAGCGACGCACATAACTGTATGGCAGCCGGGCGGTGCTCGTGCACCCCGATTCGGGAGCGATGCGGGCGGTCTCCCAGGGCCCTGACCGGCAGTCGTTCACCGCGAGCGACTGTCCCTGATACTGGTGGCGACCGGACGTGTTTTTTGTGTCACCCACGAACTGTACGTATGGTAGACACAATCCTGGTTCCGTTCGAGCTACCGGATCACGAGCCCCTCTCACCCGTCCTCGTCGACGATCTGTCGACACTGGACGTCGTTCTGCTCGGCCACTTCGCCGTCCCGGAGCAGACGCCCAGAGAGATGGCCCGCGAACAGTTCGGCGAGCAAGCACAGGCGACGCTCGACGAACTCGCCGAACAGTTCCGGGAGGCAGGGGCGTCTGTCAGGACGAGGCTGGTCTTCGGCAAGGAGCGGGGGACGACGATCGACCGGGTGATGATCGAGGAGGACTGCGCCGCGGAACTCAACCCCGCCCCGACCGAGGGGATCGACCGGATCCTCGTCCCGATTCCAGCGGTACCGGAGTTCAGCCGACTGCCGGAGTTCGTCGACGTGCTCTGTGAAGACACGACACAGGAGATCACGCTGTTTCACGTCGCCGAAGGGGAGGAGAGCCACGAACGGGCCGTCGAGATCGTCGAACAGACCCGCGAGGGGATGATCGAGGCCGGCTTCGACGCCGACGCTGTCGATACACTCGTCATCGACGAGGGGAACCACGACGAGGAGATCCTCCGAGTCGCCCAGGAGTACGACGCCGTCGTGATGTACGAGGCGGAGTCCGGCCTGAGCGACCACGTCTTCGGCACACTCCCGGACCGGATCCAGAAAGAGACCCGCGATCCGGTGATCGTCGTCCGGCGGGATTACGACCCGGGAGCGGAGTAGTCGCTGTCCGAACCAAGGGTCTCATACTGATTACTGCGGTAATTTTCAGCACGGCAGCGAAATGGGGCTGTCTCGGCCCGCCAACACTCCCACCACTCGGCGTCGACGGCCAGTGGCCGTCTGCTCGGGAGACGGCGTCTCCCCCCGGGAAACACTCGCAGTAATCAGTATCAGTCAGAGTCCGGCGCTACCGGCGTAGTGTCGCCTTCACGCCGCTGGCGGATGAACTGCGTAGCGGCACCGACCCGGTCCGTTCGCGAGCGACCGTAGACCAGATAGATTACCGCCCCGCCGGCGATGATCCCGATCGCGCCGAGAATCGGCAACAACCCGATCTGCGTGAGCAACACGAAGCCGCCGACGATCCCGAATATCTGGACGTAGGGGTATCCGGGCGTCGTGAACTCGGGTTCGTACGAGGGGAGGTCGGCGACCCGGAAGGCGATGAGTGCGACGTTGATGATCGAGAACACCAGGATCTGGAACGCGCTGGCGAGTTTCGCGAGTTCGATGACCGGGACGAACGCGATGAGCCCCAGCAACACCGCCCCGGTTAGCAGGATCGAGTTCCGTGGCGTTCTGAACCGGCTGTCGATCGTCTGCAGACCCGGCGGCAACAGCCTGTCGCGGCTCATCGCCAGCGGGAACCGCGACGAGGAGAGGATGCCAGCGTTTGCCATGCTCGTCAGCGCCACGACCGCGATCACGGAGATAATGACGACACCGAAGCCGCCGAACAGGGCCTCCGCACCGTCGGCCATCGGCGTCAGCGAGGCGGTTCCGTCGGGCCCGCCAGTTTTGAGTACGTCCGGGTCGCTCAACCCGATGATCGCGGCGACCACGGCGATGTAGATCAGTGTCATGATCGCGAGCGAACCGAGCATCGCGCGGGGCAGGTTCCTGCCGGGATCTTTCACCTCCTCGGCGACGCTCGCAATCTTGGTCACCCCGGCGTAGGAGACGAACACGAACGCGGCGGCCGTGACGATCCCGCCGGTCCCGTCTGTGACCGTCGGCGTGAACTGGCCGGTGTCACCGACGAACCCGGCGTTGAGGGTGTACGCAGTCAGTCCGGCGATCACCAGACTGACGATCACTGCCTGGACCCGGCCGCTGAGTTTCGTCCCCGAAATGTTGAGGACGACGACCAGCACCCCCAGTCCGAGCGCGACGAACTCGATCTGTCCCTGCGAGATCGGGGCGAACAGGAGCAGATACGCGCCGAGACCGACGAGGGCGAACGAGCTTTTGAACACCAGCGAGAACCAGGCCCCGATCCCGGCGATCGTCCCGAAAAGCGGGCCCAGCGCGCGGTCGATGTAGAGGTACGTTCCACCCGACTCCGGCATTGCTGTCGACATCTCGGCTTTCGAGAGCGCCGCAGGGAGGACGACGAGTGCGGCCAGCACGTAGGCGAGAATGACGGCCGGCCCTGCCTTCTTGTAGCCCAGCGCCGGCAGTACGAAGATCCCACTCCCGATCATCGCCCCCATACTGATCATCATCGTCGAGTACAGCCCCAGACTCCGTTCGAGGTCGCTATCGCCCATCACACCGGTATTACAGCTCACACAGTAATAGTTTGTCGATACGGAAATAGAGGGGGATATATTTTTGAATCAATAGAGAGAGTCGCTATTTTTCCGCATTCGGTCGTGCGGGCTGCACGCCGCAGTATCAGGCGTCCGGTCCGTCGGGTTCGGAGAACGCAGCCAGGACGTCGTCTCTGTCGCTTTCTTGTGGGATCAGCGTCACGATGTCGTCGGACTCGATGACTGTTTGCTCGTCGGGTCGGATGATCGTCCCGTCGCGTTCGATCGAGGTCAGCATGACGTCCGTGGCGAGCGTGCCGTCACTCCGGGCGTCGTCGACCTGCTGGCCGACGATCGGTGCGTCCTCGGAGACCGCCACCTCGATCACTTCGGTCCCGTCGGCGAGCGTGACGACGCCAGTCGCTCCCGAACTCCGCGAGGTCTCGTCGGGGCCAAACGGCGTGTACGAGCCGCGGATCTCGGTCTGGACCAGTTCCTCGTCCTCGATCTGGATGTCGAGTTCCGACAGTGACCGGGCGATGTCCCGGAGGTCGGCGGTGCTTTCACCGACAGCGACGACCTGGAGGTCCCGCCGCCCGGCCATCAGCACCCGGACGTTGATGACGCCCGGGATCGACTGGGCGGCGAGCGCGAGTCGCTCCCGTTCGGCTGCGGGCACAGTACACATAAACAGGGTGGTCAGCCGGCCGTCCGCTCGTTCGAAATCGACTGTCGCGGTGTACCCCTGGATCACGCCTTCTTCCTCCAGTCGGTCGATCCTGTTGCGGATCGTTCCGGCCGAGACGTTCAGGTCCTCGGCGATCATCGGCGCGGACGTGTTCCGTGCGTCGTCCATCAGCGCGTAGATGATCCGCCGGTCGATCTCGTCCAGACGATGACTCATACATACCTCTCCGCACAGGTGAATCTTAGCGCTTGGGTTCTCCAGGAGCCGGGACGAACCGCCGACTGCCACGAGTACCGAAACCGCGCAGACAGTTTTGTTTCCAAAGTAACTGGGGGAGCCGAGCCAGGGAAAACGAAGAAAAACAGCATTGAGTGGGTAGCACATAGAGCGTATACGGATGCGAAAGAAACCGTTGCTATCCGGCTTCCCGCTACACACCGTGGCCGAGAACCAATGAACGGTAACGACCGTGCGATAACTGGATTCACGATGGTTGGCCACGCCATGGTCCACACCTACGAACTGTCGATCCCGATCCTGATGACCGTCTGGCTGGTGGAGTTTCCCGTCACGTCCGCCACGCTGGGCTCTGTCGTCGCCGTCGGGTACGGACTGTTCGGTATCGGTGCCCTCCCCGGCGGTGTCCTCGTCGACCGGTTCGGTTCCCGGCGGCTCATCGTCGCCTGCCTGTTCGGGATGGGCGTCGCGTTCCTGTCGCTGGGCGTGATGCCCGGTATCGGGGGTATCGCCGCTGCTATCGCTCTCTGGGGAGTGGCAGCCAGCGTCTACCACCCGGCAGGGCTGGCGCTGATCAGCAACGGCGTCGAAAAGCGAGGTGCCGCGTTCGCGTACCACGGCATGGCCGGCAACGTCGGGATCGCGGGCGGACCGTTCGTGACTGCCCTCCTGCTTCTGGCCGCCGACTGGCGGACCGCCGCGATGGCCCTGGCCGTCCCGGCTCTCGGCGCTGCTGTCGCCGGCGCGACCGTCGATTTCGACGAAACGGCTGCCGTCGCCGCTGCCGACGGCGGCACGACTCCCGCGACCGATATCGACTCGCTCCCGGGGTTCCTGACGGCCACGCGGGAACTGTTCACGGTCGGTTTTCTCACCGTGTTCGTTCTCGTGTTGTTCAACGGGCTGTACTACCGGGGGATGCTCACCTTCCTCCCGAATCTGCTGGGCGACTTTCTCGATCCACTGGTCGACGTCGCGCCCGACGAGGGGATCGGGCCGATCCCGGACGGACCGCTCGCACGCGAGTTCGATCTCTCGCAGTACCTGTACGCAGGACTGCTGGCCGTCGGGATCGGGGGGCAGTACGTCGGCGGTCGGCTGACCGACGCGGTCGAACCCGAGCGGGGACTCACCGCCATGCTCGCAGGCCTGGTCGCGATCGCGCTGGTTTTCGTGCCGGCCTCACGAACCCTCCCGACGCTGCTCGGTGTCAGTGTCGCACTCGGCTTCGTGCTGTTTGCGATGCAACCGCTCAGCCAGGCGACGATCGCCAACCACTCACCGCCCGGTCACCGCGGGCTCTCCTTTGGCTACACCTACCTGGCTATCTTCGGCATCGGCGCCCTCGGTGCGTCGATCACGGGTGTCGCGCTCACGTACGGCTCCCCGACTGCTGTCTTCGTCCTCCTGGCTGGATTCGCCGCCGTCGCGCTGGCGCTCGGACTCTCAGTTCTGGCCCGCGATGGGGTTACTGCTTAAGTTGCTGCCCCGTTATGGACGAGTAAACAGGATGGAGACAGCAGTCACCGAGTCGATCCACGTCTTGCACGTCGACGACAATCCCGACTTCACGGACATTACCGCCACCTACCTCGAACGGACAGACGACCGGCTCACTGTCGGGACCGCACACAGTGCCACCGAGGCACTGTCGCAGTTCGACAGCGAACGGATCGACTGTATCGTCTCCGACTACGAGATGCCCGGGCGGGATGGGATCGAACTCCTCCAGGCAGTCCGCGAGCGTGCCCCGGATTTCCCGTTCATTCTGTTCACCGGGAAGGGGAGCGAGGAGATCGCGAGCGAGGCCATCTCCGCCGGCGTGACCGACTACCTCCGGAAACGGTCGAGTACCGAACAGTACGAACTGCTCGCCACCCGGATCGACACCGCGGTCGGTCAGTACCGTGCCGAACGCGAACTCGAACGACAGAACGACCTGTTCCGGAAAACCCAGGAACTCGCCTCCGTGGGCGGCTGGGAGTGGTATCCCCAGCGAGAGACGGGGTACTACAGCGAACAGGTGCTCGAGATCTACGGTGTCGACTCACGGTCCGGCTCGAAGCCGGAGCGGGACATCGAGGAGTTCTTCCATCCCGACGACCGTGCGACCATCCGCGACGCCTTCGAACGGGCTGTCGAAACCGGCGAGCCGTACGACGTCGAAGTCCGTGTCATCGCCGCCGATGGCACCGAAAAGTGGGTACGGACACGCGGCGATCCGGAGTTCGAGGACGGCAGCTGTGTCCGTATCAGCGGCACGATACAGGATATCACCAGCCGCAGGGAGACCGAAGACCGACTGACAGCGTACGTCGAGAACGCATCGGACGTCCTCGGGATCGTCAGCGAGGACGGCACCTTCGAGGATCTGTCGGCGTCGGTCGAGCGCATCCTCGGATACGCGCCCGACGAACTCGAAGGCGAAACCGTCTTCGAGTACGTCCACCCCGACGATCACGAGCGTACCCTGGATTCGTTCGGTGAGTTGACCGATCCGGACAGCGACGGCCACGAGCGCGTCGCGTACCGGTTCAGAGACGCCGACGGCTCCTGGAAGTGGATCGAGTCGATCGGCAGCAGGAAGACCGACTCGACGCTCAACGGCTACATTAT
>Ga0207714_1000609_pt1 | contig 24314 bp, 25 predicted proteins | sample PonA232FremontCA_2_FD_187270 | JGI IMG/M metagenome (GOLD analysis project Ga0207714, IMG submission 187270) | Marine sediment microbial community from Fremont, CA, USA - Pond A23 Sediment 2 (SPAdes) | ecosystem: Environmental > Aquatic > Marine > Unclassified | place: USA: Fremont, California...
TGCCTGCTCGAAGGCATTGAGCTCAGCCTCCGTATCCACCGGGGCACGGTCGGGGATATCGGATAACTCGTTGGGGGTTGAGACCACCACGCCACGCCCGATACCTACGCCTGAGGCCCCGGGCACGCCCGATAACGGGCGATTGGGTACCGCTCCGCTAGGGGTCCGCATGGCCTCGATACCGCCGCTTGCACGGGCATGGGCAAGCACACCAGCCAGCTGGGCACCCATGGTCACCAGGAACGCCGCCTCCGAATCGTCGAAGCGGTGACGTGCCTGCCGCTGAACCACCAACACGCCAAGCAGTTGGCGATAGTGGATGATGGGCACCCCCATGAAGGAGTGGAAGCGCTCCTCACCGGTGGCCGGGAAGTACCGAAAGCGCGGATGGCTGTCGGCATCCTCGAGATTGACGGGTTCCTCACGCTCGGCGACCAGCCCCACCAGGCCCTCGTCATAGGCCAGCCTGACCTGCCCCACGGCCTCGGGATTGAGGCCTTTGGTGGCCATGAGATCCAGATAATCCTCGCCCTCGCGCGCCAGGTAGATGGAGCAGACATCCGCGTCCGTTGCTTGAGCCACCCGCTCGACGATGATCCGCAGCGCCTGGGGCAAATCCTCGGCGGCATTCACGTCCTGGACGATGCCGTGGAGTATATCGAGCATACGGCTAGCCTCGGTGACCGGCGGTACGGGGGCCAGCGCCTCGCGCCGGGTCGTGGCCCGGTACCAACAGGGGGGCTAGCTGGCGAAGCGCGCGCTCATAGACACGTCGCTTGAAGAAGACCACTTGGCGAGGCGCCTCGCGATAGTCCAGCCACATCCATTGGTCGAACTCCGGCTTAGCATCCCGATCCAAGCGAATGCGGTTTTCGTTGCTGATCAGCCTTAGCAAGAACCAGACCTGCTTTTGCCCAACGCAGACGGGGCTGTCTTGGCGGCGAATGAGATGACGCGGCAGCCGGTACCGTAGCCAACCCTGGGTACGGCCCAACAGCGCAACGTCCGCAGGACGCAGACCAACCTCCTCGGCCAACTCGCGGTAGAGGGCACCTTCGGGGGCCTCGCCTTCCTGGATTCCGCCTTGCGGGAATTGCCACCCCCGCCGCCCTCGGCGCCGGGCCCAGAGCACGCGATCGTCGGCATTGGCGACCACAATGGCTACATTCGGCCTAAACCCCTGAGAATCAATCACTTAATAGCCCAATTGCGCGCTTCTGTATAGCTGGTATTCTTCCACATCCGCAGATTGGGCGGCAACTCGCCCCATGGCAGCCGCGAGACAAAACGGTGACACTAGCGCTTTTCGACCTCGACAACACGCTTCTAGCGGGCGACAGCGATCACCTCTGGGGGGAATTCCTCGAGACCAGGGGCATCGTCGACGCGGCTGAACATCGCGCCCTTAACGAACGTTACCACCGCGATTATCAGCGCGGCGAACTCGATATCGATGCCTTCTTGCGATTCGCCCTTGCACCACTCGCGGACAACGATCCAGCCGACCTGGAGCGCTGGCGCAGCGAATTCTTACGGGACTGGCTCGAACCGATCATCGCACCAGCCGCACTCGACCTCATCGCCCACCACCGAGAACAGGGGCACACCCTAGTAACCATCACCGCAACGAACCGATTCATCACCGAGCCCATCGTCGCGCGTCTCGGTATTCCCAACCTTCTCGCCACAGAGCCCGAGCGGCGTGATGGGCGATTCACCGGGCGCCACGTCGGCACCCCGACCTTCCGCGAAGGCAAGATCACGGCGCTGGAGCGCTGGCGTGAGATCCACGGCGGGACCATGGCCGGCAGCTGGTTCTATAGCGACTCCATCAACGACCTGCCGCTGCTGCGCCAGGTAGCCAACCCCGTCGTCGTCGACCCCGATCCGGAGCTCGCTGCCACCGCTCGCCGCGCGGACTGGCGCGCCATCACCCTGCGAGCGGCCGAGCACCCCGTCGCCTTGAGCGACTGAGACGGCCTCACGCCTCGCCGCGCAGCCGTTCGTCCAGTCGATCAAAGAACCGATCCATTAACCGCATCGCGACCCGGTTGATGACGCTTTGTCCCATCCGGGCTACGCGACCGGTCACCGTCACGGCGACGCGGTAGGCGATACGCGAGCCGCTGCCAGCCTCATGGATCTGGACGTAGGTACGCCCCTCGGCCTGACCAAAGGCACGCCCGGAGGCCGCGAACGCAAGCGTGTACTGGCTTGGCGGTTCGGGATCGACGATGCGAATGGTCCCCTCCACCCGTGCCTGGATGGGGCCTGCCCGGGCCCGCAGATGGGCCACGAAATAATCCGGTTGCAAACGCTCAACGGACTCACACCCGGGCGCGCAGGCGCACAGGACGTCGGGATCATTGAGTGCCTGCCACACCCGTTCCGGCGGTCGCGCTAGTGTACGGTGATGCTCGATTTCCATCGCCCTGGCGTACCCTCGCTGTCGCTCGAACCTACCTGCCTGCGCTGGGAACCGCACCGATCCGCGATCCCACTCCATGGTATACTAATGTTTTACGATTCCATTAACGACGGGGAGCGACCACACCATGGGTACGCGCTTGAGCCGAATCTACACCCGTACCGGTGACGAGGGCACAACCGGGCTTACCGACGGCACACGGGTAACCAAGGACGATCTGATCATCGAGGCGATGGGCTCGGTAGATGAGCTCAACAGCGCGGTTGGCGTGGTCCTGACAGAGACCATCCCCGATAGCGTTCGTGCGCATCTCACCCCCATCCAACACCGTTTGTTTGATGCCGGCGGTGAGCTCAGCATGCCCGGAACGGCGATGATCCAGCGCCAGGATGTCGATGACCTCGAGGCCGCGCTGGACGAGCTCAACGAGGGTCTGCCGCCATTGCAGAACTTCGTCATGCCGGGCGGAACCTCGGCGGCCGCCCATGCGCACATGGCCCGAGCCATCTGTAGGCGCGCCGAGCGCGACACCGTGGCGTTGCACCGCCATGGTCCCGCCCTCAACAGCCATACACTGCACTTCCTCAACCGCCTCTCCGATCTACTATTCGTCATCTGCCGGCAGTTGGCGCGCGTTGATGGTGGCGAGGAGGTTCAATGGGCACCGCGCCAGCGGCCGTCGTCACGCGCGGAGGACTGATTACGGCGCCCGCGGCCATTACGGTCGACGAGTACGAGGCGCCCAGCGGCGATCGCTAGCCCTGAGCCGCGACGACGAAGAGCATGACCACGGTTGCGACTCCGAGTAGCCAGATGATGCTACGCAATCGGGAATAGTCCGTAACATAGGCGATGCCGTAGGCCAGCCTCAGCAGTACGAAGGCGACGGCGAGGCCGTCGATACGGGTCTGCGGTGCACCGACTTGTTGCGCAATAATCACGCCGGCAGCGAAGGGCGGGAAGGCTTCAAAGCTATTCAGCTGCGCGGCGTGAGCACGCTGACGCCAACCACTTAGATCGGCCAGCCAACGGCGCGGCCTGGCATTATCAAAATCGAGGCGTGACTTGGCCAAGCCCGTAAAGGCATAGGGCATCAACGCCGCGATCAGAACGCACCAGTTAGCAATGGCCATTGAGGCTCCTTTTAGCCGCTGCGCTCGAGCGCGCGATGACCAATATCGCGCCGGCAGAACGCCCCGCTCCAACCGATGTTGTCGACCAAGTCATAGGCCCGGGCCTGAGCCTGCTGTATCGAGTCCCCGAGCGAGCAGACACACAACACGCGCCCGCCAGCGGTTACCACCTGGTCATGGCTGTCCAGCGCCGTCCCGGCGTGAAAGACCTTGCGATCCGTAAGCTCGCCATCGGGCAGACCGCGAATGACATCGCCCTTGCCGTAGCGCCCGGGGTAACCCGAGGCGGCCATAACAACACCCAAGCTCGGGCGAGGGTCCCACTCAATCCGCGCCTCACCGAGACGCCCCTGGGTCGCCTCCAGGCATAGTGAGGCGAGGTCGGAGCGCAGTCGCATTAGAACGGGCTGGGCCTCCGGATCGCCGAGACGCACGTTGAACTCCAGAACACGCGGTACGCCATCGGCCCCCACCATTAAGCCGGCATACAGGAAGCCGCGGAACGCTCGGCCCTCAGCGGCCAGGCCAGCAACGGCCGGCCGCATGATCTCATCGAGGATGCGCTGTTCCATCGCCTCGGTAACCACCGGCGCCGGCGAATAGGCGCCCATACCGCCGGTATTGGGCCCCGCATCCCCGTCATCGCGCGGCTTGTGGTCCTGACTACTGGCCAGAGGCAGCACTCGCTCGCCATCAACCAGGGCGATATAACTCACCTCCTCACCCGGCAGACACTGCTCGATGACGACACGCTCGCCGGCGCCGCCGAGAACGCCCCCGGCGAGCATCGACTCGACGGCAACCATGGCCTCATCCAGTGTCTGGGCCACCGTGACCCCTTTACCGGAGGCCAGGCCGTCGGCCTTGACCACCACCGGCGCCCCGACCTCACGCAGATAGGCCTGCGCCTCCTCAAGCACATCGAAGCTGGCATACGCCGCGGTAGGGATGCCGTGACGCGCCAAAAAACCCTTGGCGTAGGCCTTCGAGCCCTCCAGCTCCGCCGCCCGGCGATTCGGCCCCAAGCAGGGAAGTCCCGCGCTCTCGAAGGCATCCACGATGCCAGCGACCAGAGGCGCCTCCGGCCCCACGACCGTAAGGCCAATCCCGGCATGACGTGCGAAATCCACAAGCGCGGTAATGTCCTCCGCGCCGATAGCCACATTCTGCACCCCGGGCTCGCGCTGAGTACCCGCATTACCCGGGGCAACATAGACGTTGGCCGTCCCTGCCGCGCCGGCCATATGCCATGCCAGTGCGTGCTCGCGGCCACCGCCTCCGATAACCAATACATCCATAACCAGACCCGTCCCGCGCGCTAGTGGCGGAAGTGGCGCATGCCCGTGAAGAGCATGGCAATATCGTGCTCATCGGCGGCGCCGATCACCTCCTCGTCCCGCTTTGAGCCACCCGGTTGGATAATCGCGCTCACCCCGGCCTCGGCGGCCTGGTCCACACCATCACGGAACGGGAAGAAGGCGTCCGAGGCCAGCGCCGCCCCCTGTAGCTCGAGACCCGCATCCGCGGCCTTGCGTACGCCGATTCGGGCACTATCGACGCGACTCATCTGGCCCGCACCAACGCCCAGCGTGGCACCCTGGTGCCCATAGACGATGGCATTGGACTTAACGTACTTGGCCACACGCCAGAGGAAGATAAGATCCCGCTGCTGGGTGGCCGAGGGCGAGCGACGCGTGACACAACGCAGACCGAGCTCGTTATCCCAGAGGGGGCCGTCGGCATCCTGGACCAGCAGTCCCCCGCGAACCCGTTTGACGTCCTGGCCGACATCACTATGCGCTGGATCGAGCTCGCCGCAGGCGAGCAGGCGGACATTCTGCTTGCGGGCCACAACGGCGCGCGCCTCATCATCAATGGCCGGGGCGATGATGACCTCAACGAATTGGCGATCCACGATCGCGCCCGCGGTCGCGGCATCCAGCTCCCGATTAAGGGCGATGATGCCGCCGAACGCCGATGTGGGATCTGTGGCGAAGGCCTTGTCGTAGGCCTGCCGCAACGAGTCCGCCACGGCTACCCCACACGGGTTCGCATGCTTAACGATGACGCATGCCGGCTCCTCGAAGCCGCGCACGCATTCCAGCGCGGCATCGGTATCGGCGATATTATTAAAGGACAGCGCCTTGCCCTGAAGCTGATCCGCCGTCGCCACACACGCGGCGTCAATCGTGCGTTGCCGGTAGAAGGCAGCGCCCTGATGGGGGTTCTCGCCGTAGCGCATATCCTGCGCCTTAACCAATTGCTCGCTGTAAGTCGCCGGAAAGCCGTTGCCCACCGCTTCCTGCTCAAGACCGCCGAGGTATTTGGCAATAGCCGCATCGTAGCGGGCGGTGTGCTCAAAGGCACGAACCGCGAGCCGAAAGCGCAGTGAGCTGCTTAGACCACCCCGTTCGTCGAGGTCAGCGAGGACCGGCGCGTAGTCCGCGGGATCGGTGACCACGCCGACACTGGCGTAATTCTTGGCGCCGGCACGCAACATAGCCGGGCCGCCGATATCGATGTTCTCGACAGCCGCATCAAGCGAGCAATCAGGGCGAGCGATGGTTTGCTCGAACGCATAGAGATTGACGACCAGCAGATCGATGGGCGCGATACCCTGATCGGTCATAGCCGCCTCATCCTCGCCGCGTCGCGCCAGCAAGCCACCATGCACCCTGGGGTGCAGGGTCTTGACCCGGCCGCCCATGATCTCCGGGAAGCCGGTGTAATCAGCGATCTCGGTGACAGGGATACCCGCTTCAGCCAACTGCCGGGCAGTCCCCCCGGTCGATAGCAGCTCAACACCGCGCTCGTGGAGCGAGCGTGCGAACTCACCGATGCCGGACTTATCGGAGACACTGATCAGTGCTCGCCGCACCGGCGCATCATCACCCTTGTGTGCCATGGATGCGTCCTCTCGCGGGTCGTCGTCGTAACTCACCTACTCTTCCAGACCGTAATGCTGCAGCTTCTTGCGCAGCGTACCGCGGTTGATTCCCAGTAGCTCCGCTGCTCGCGTCTGATTGCCGCCGCATTCGCGCATCACAACCTGGAGCAACGGGACCTCCACCTCGCGGAGGACCATTTTGTACAGCCCCGCACACGACGTGCCGTCCAGTTGCTCGAAATAGGCATCGAGGGTGTCCCGCACGCAGGCGCGAATAGGCCCCACACCGCCCCCGGCGGCGTCGTACGCACCCGTTGAATTATGCTGTTTGCCGTCTTCCATCACCTCACCCCGGGGATAGCCAATGCCGCCTGGATCGTATGGCCGGCCTACAACTCGCGCCGTTGAGGCCGCCCAAGGAAAAGGCCAGGGATAATAACCGTCGTGCGCAACCGAGGAAACCGAATTCCTCGCCTCAGCCCACCAGTCCGATCATCATGACACCAGGCTCGCTCAGCGAAAACGGAGCTCATAGCCGGCGACCTCGCGCTGCGGTCGGCGAAACACGACACGCACGGCGTAGAGCTTGCCCGGGGCCATATAGGGCTCGCCCTGCGCAGCGGTACCCCGGTAGCTGGGCGGCGCGAACCAGTGCACCGCGATCTCCTCGCCATTGAGGGCTGATAGACGTAAGCCCAACTGCGGCCATGGCTGAGCGCTATCGGCCGAGTTGCTTACCGTCGCCGCAAGCACCAAGGCCTGACTCCGTTCGTCATGGCGCCGTAGTACGCGCTCGATGATGGTAACCATCTCAGGCTGGCGCGGAGGATCCACCGCGCACGGCAGGTATTGACAGGCCGCCGCGACCCACGGGTAGAACGTCGGCCGCCGCGCCAAGGTATCGCGATGGAACCAAGCCAGCTGTAGCGCCAGGGCCAGTGCCAGGACGCTACCGGCGACCGCCCAATAGGCGGAGGAGCGCTGTCGAGTCGGCTCTAACTCGGCGTCCGTCACGACTCGCCACGGCGGCGCCGTCGCCCCTGAGCGCTGGCTCTGGGCCCCGGTACCGCCCTGGTCGACGCCGCCACGCGCGCGGCTAGCGCGACGAGCGCTGCCACTGGTGCGCGCGGCCGCCGTCGAGGCGTCCGCTTCGGCCGGCCGGCGGCGCTGAGCTTGACCCGATGCTTGGGATGGACGCAACGCGCCACTGAGGCGCCCCGAAGACGGCTGCTCCGCCAGCGGTTCAAGCGCTACCAGACGGGCATCGCGCTCCGGCAACCGAGGCAGATCGAGACGCCAGCGCGCGGCCGCGTTGAACACCGTCCCGCACAGCCCACAGCGCGCCTGCCCAGCGGCGAGCCGTAGTGTCGGCGCCGCGACATGGAACACGGTCAAGCAGCTTGGGCACTGGGTGTAGCCCTTGGCCGAGTTACCGCTGTCGGCCCCCATTGGTTGCCGGCGCGTCAGACCGCGCGTCCGTCCAAGCGGAACCAGCCCTCCGGTCCCGGCTCGCGATGGAACATAAACGCCGGCCCGAACGCCTCTTCCACGCCGGCGACCTGGTCGCCGAGCACCCCGGCCAAGATCAGCCGACCGCCAGGCCGCTCGACAAGGCCCGCCAGGCGGCCGGCGTTGGCGATCAGCACCCCGGAGACGATATTGGCAACAACAAGCGACGCCGCCGCGGGCATCGGCTCATCGGCATGTAATAGCGTCAGCCCATCGGAGACACCGTTACGCTCGGCATTCGCCTCGCTAGCGACTAGCGCCTGGGGATCGTTATCCACCGCAACAACCTCACGCGCCCCCAGCCGCAGGGCAGCCACGGCAAGCACGCCTGAGCCGCAACCGTAATCGATGACACGCTGACCCACGGGGGGAGTAGCCGCCAGCCAGTTCAGGCATAGCGCCGTGGTCGGATGCGTCCCGGTACCGAAGGCTAGGCCGGGATCGAAGTGCAGATTAATCGCGTCGGGATCAGGCGCTGCGCAGCCGCTGGGTACGATCCACAGATCATCGCCAAACCGCATGGCCTGGAAGTCGTCCAACCAGGCACGTTCCCAGGGCTGATCGGCGAGTAGCGTCAGCGTAACGCGCGGCGGGTCAGGGCCACCAATCGATCGATGAAGCGCGGCGGGCAGGTCAGCCAGATCCGCCTCCGCGTCGAACAGGGCGGTGACCTCAACGCGTGGCCAAAGGGGTTGCTCCCCCGGAGCCGGCTCGAGTAACGGCGCGTCAGCGGCATCGGCAAGGGTTATCGAGATAGCGCCCAGCGCTTCCATCACCGCCTCGACGCCGTCACTGTGCTCCGGCGCCACCTCCAGACTGACCTGCTGCCAGCTCATGGCCGCTCACGGCAAATCAACACGGCTCAACACAGCGAGCCGCCTGCTCACGGGTGTAGAAGCAGCCACCCCGCTCGAACCCAACAACCACCGTCTCCCGCAGTGCAACGGGCAGGCCCTCGCCATCACGCTCGGCAACGAGGGCGTCCGGCAGGCCGTCGAGCCGGTGCCAAGGCGCCGGATTGCCGTCGGCATCCATCGACAGGTAGATAATGCCGGTCATCCTATCCATGAACGCGGGCGCGAATCCCGCCGACTGGTTGTTCTCGCTGACGCCCCCCGTGTTCTCGTAGCGGCGACGCTCATCGATTATGTCTGCCGTGCCAATCGCCCGAGCCATCGAGCACCTCCCTTGGGTTTCGGGATCTGGTACGCCGTCATCGGCAGTAGGCCACCGAGTCTAGGCGCCCCCATCCCGAATGCCAACCACGTCACAACCGGCGCCGCGGGGGTGCGTCAACCGCTCTGATAGCGCTTGACGGCGGCATTGATCTCTTCGCGCGCCGCCTCAGGGCCTTTCCAGCCCTCGATGCGCACCCACTTACCCGGCTCCAGATCCTTGTAGTGCTCAAAGAAATGACCAATTTGGTCGAGCACAACCTGGGGGAAATCATCGGGCTTAGTGATGTGCTCATACATCGGCGTCAGCTTAGACACCGGCACGGCCAGGAGCTTGGCATCCTGACCCTCTTCGTCGCTCATCTCGAGCACACCGACGGGCCGACAACGAACGACCGACCCCGTGATCACGGGGAAGGGCGTTATCACCAGCACATCCGAGGGATCCTCGTCGTCACACAGCGTATTGGGGACATAGCCATAATTGCACGGATAGTGCATCGCGGTTGGCATAAACCGGTCGACGGTCATTACGCCCGTATCCTTGTCGACCTCGTACTTAATCGGATTGGCCTCGGCCGGGATCTCGATGACGACGTTAATATCGTCCGGCGGATTCTTGCCTGCCGGGACATTATTGTAGGCCATAAAACCTGCCTCCTGTCTTGGTGTTGCTGTTAGGCAAACACTGCCGGTGCCGCGTAGAACGCAGGATTCTAACGCAACCAGGTCCGAACGTCGCGGCCACCGGGGAAACGCTGAACCATTCGCACGAGCCTGTAACCCCTGGGCACGCATTCAGGCACGGCGCGACGCGCGACGCTGTTGCTGGTGGTACGATCAAGCTTCGCGACGCCGCCTGCGAGCGCCGCCATGACGCCCGCGAGAATGATTCAGCGTCGCCCTAGCCGACCTGATGCATGCCGGCTGGTGCGGCAGCTAGCGTGGGCGTGTCGTACAGAAAATCGCGCGTCAGCGGCACGGCCTGCTGATCGCGCGCCAGCTGGAACTGGAACACCGCCATATCGCGCCAATGGAAGGCCGCCTCGCTCACCGCGAGGTAGAATTCCCACATTCGGCAGAATGTCTCGCCCTTGTGCGCCGCGACCGATGCCCGGACCTGCTGGAAGCGTTGCTGCCAGGCCGCCAGTGTTTTGGCGTAGTGCAGACGCAACACCTCGACATCGGTCGTTAGCATGGATTGACGCTCGATACAGGCCAGGACCTCAGACATCGCGGGGATATAGCCTCCGGGAAAGATATAACGCCGAATCCAGGGATTGGTCAGCCCGGGCGGCGTATTCCGCCCTATGGTATGGATAAGCGCCACCCCGTCGTGGGTAAGCAGATTATCGACGCAACGGAAGTAGGTATCGTAGAACTGCGTGCCGACGTGCTCGAACATACCGACACTAACGACGCGGTCGTAGCTCTCGCGGATATCGCGATAATCGGCCATGCGGATGTCGACGCGGTCATCCAGGCCCTGGGCACTAACTCGCTCACGCGCCAAGCGATGCTGCTCACGCGACAGCGTTAATCCGGTTACGGCCACATCGCTTTGCTGCGCCAGATACATGGCGAGCCCGCCCCAGCCACAACCGATATCGAGCACGCGCTGACCGGGTTCCAGACAAAGCTTGCGGCGTATGTGCTCCTTCTTGGCGAGTTGCGCCTGCTCCAACGAGATATCGGCGCGGGGCCAATAGGCGCAGGAGTACTGCATATCCTCATCCAGGAACTGGCGGAAGACCCATTCCTCGATATCGTAGTGATGGGCGATATTACGCTGAGCCGCCTCGCGCCGGTTCCACTGCTGTAACGGCCGCAACAACCCCTTGGCCAGACGCCGCCAGCCGCGTACCGGATCCTGGCCGAGATTCTTAATGAGCACTTCCAGAAGGGCCAATAGATCGGGGCTGCTCCAGGCCTCGTCCATATAGGCCTGCCCGAGCATGAATTCGGGATCCGCCGCGATGTGCTTGAGGCATGCCGTGTCATGGATCTGCATACAGGCCTGCGGCTGGCCGTCGCCGTAATGCAGCGACTCGCCATCCGGCAACTCGACCACAACGCTCCCGTGATGAATCCGGCCGCGGAAAACCTTATCCAGAATCATCGCCACCGCCTCTGTCATCCTGTTTGTTAGTGCCAGCCCAGAAGGCCGAGCGTCCATCGCCGACGAGCTAGGGAAACGCTCAACCATTGCCGCGAGCCTCTGGCAGCTGAGCGCGCGCCGGCAGGGCGCGGCGCGCCGTGCTGCGCTGGCTGCACACTCAAGCGACGCAACAGCAACTGCGCGCGCGCTCCGCGGCCTCGACGAGCGCGCGGGAATCATTCAGCGTTTACCTAGTATCATCGATGGCACGCCTGCGCGCCGAGACTTTGGCGCGATCGACACAATTTTGCAAACTGCGCCGGGGTAGGACGTTATGCCTGTGATTCAATCTCTGGTGGCGATCACCGCCTTACGGCGCGGCCCCCAGGATCTTCCCTACTCCCTCGGCCTGCTCGCTGCCGTCGTCGCCATCGACGCCACCCTGCATCTCGCCGCGCTCACCCTGGCCCCGGGGTACTCGGACCAAACCAGCGTGTGGCTGCCACTGATCGTTGGCCTCGGCTACACAGCGCTATTCTTCGATGGCGTCCTCCAGCTCCGCGATCTCGGCCACCGACGCGTGCAAACGCTGACGGCGGTATTCGGCACCGATGGCGTCATCGGCCTGGTCCTTATCATTCCGCTAGCCCTCGCGGATTGGCAATCGCCAACCTCATCGGCGCTCGCAGCCATCGCCATGGCCGCAACCGTATGGCAGCTGGCGGTCCTGACCCACGTCCTAAGCCATGCCCTCGCCGCGCGACTGCCGGAGGCCATTGGCTGGACCCTGGCGTACGGCACCGGCACGGTCGTGTTGCACCTATTAGTAGCGGGCAGTACCTAATGCATATCGATATCCTAGGTATTAGCGGGACCTTCATGGGCAGCATTGCCCTGATCGCGCGTGAGGCCGGCCATACGGTCAGCGGTGCCGATCGCGGCATCTACCCCCCCATGAGCACGTTGCTCCGAGAGCAGGGCGTGCCACTGCGTGAAGGCTATGACGAGCCATGGCCGCCGAGCACCGAGCTGCACGTTATCGGTAACGCGTTAAGCCGTGGTAATCCAGCCGTTGAGGCCATCCTCGACGAGGGCGCGGCCTATACATCAGGGCCCCAGTGGCTCGCGGAGAATGTACTACGCGAGCGCTGGGTCCTCGCCATCAGCGGCACGCACGGCAAGACCACCACCGCCAGCATGCTCGCCTGGATCCTGACGTACGCGGGCCATGACCCGGGTTTCCTCATTGGCGGCGTGCCCGGGAACTTCGACCGATCCGCGCGCCTGGGTAGCGGCCCCTTCTTCGTTATCGAGGCCGACGAATACGATAGCGCTTTCTTCGATAAACGCAGCAAGTTCATCCACTTCCGGCCGCGCACCCTGGTGATTAACAACATCGAATACGACCATGCCGATATCTTCGATGACCTGGCCGCGATACAGCGCCAGTTCCACTACCTGATACGAACGGTCCCTGGCACTGGGCACATCCTGGCCAACGCGGACGAGGCCAGCGTCGATGAGACCCTGGCCCAAGGCTACTGGAGCGAGCTGACGCGCTTCGGCACGGTCGGTACCGCCGACTGGTGCCTGAGCCGCGAGGACTCGGGGTGGCAGATTAGCAACGGCAGCGACGCGGCCTCGCTAGCGACGCCGTTACCGGGGGAGCACAACGCCCGTAACGCGGCCGCGGCGATGCTGGCCGCGCAGCACGTCGGCATCCCCTGGCAGACCAGCCTGCAAGCGCTCGCGCGCTTTCGCGGTGTCCGGCGCCGCCTGGAGCTGCGCGGGCAGGTTAACGGCATCGATGTCATCGAAGATTTCGCACATCACCCGACGGCCATTGCCGCAACGTTGAGCGCCCTAGCGGGCGATAGGCGTTATGAGCGCCTGATCGCCGTCATCGAACCGCGTTCGAACAGCATGCGCCAAGGCGCGCATCGCCAGCAGCTGGCCGCATCCCTGGCCGCCGCGGGTGCGGTCTTCTGCCTGGATCCGCCGGAACTCGACTGGCCGTTGGCCGACGCGCTGGCCCCTCTGGGCGAGCGTGGCCACTGCGGTGCCACGGTCGAGGAACTGATCAACGGGGTCACCCGCGAGGCCCGCCCCGGCGATGCGGTCATCATCATGAGCAACGGCGACTTCGGCCGTATCCACGAGCGCCTGCTGGACAGCTTGGCGCAGTAGCTACCCATCCGTACCGCGGACGGCCGTGCCTGGATCGGGCGCGCACAGGCGCCCGGCAGCGGCGAGTGCATCGGGCACCCCAGCGACCCGGCCCCGAGCCAAGGTTATCGGCCATGCCGGTATCAAGCGCTCGGTAAGCACGCTCACGCCCCACCAGCGCCAAGCGCCCGACGCGTCGCGGGCCACCGGCCAGGCATGCAGGACGACGCGCGCATCAGTGTCGGTGCGCCGTATCAGCGACACGGCCGGGGTGCGCCCGTCCAGCAGACCCGGCAGGGGCGGCAACGCGCCCGGATCCGGCGCTGGATCCAACCACTGAAGGCCGCTGCGCAGGCTCCATGCCGGAGCCGCCGTCCAACCGGCGTTGGTGAGCGCCCTGAGCTGCGCCTCGCTACCGCGCCACAAGGCGTACCCATCGAGGCGAGCGATAGCTTGAACGGCGCGCTCACAGCCCGCCTGCGCCGGCAAGACGGGGAAGACCACGGGCTCCGGATAGGCCGCCAAACCACGCCGTGCCTCGGGCCAAGCCGTCGCCGCTGCGCCCGCAACCACAACCGCTGCAACCACAGCCGTGGCCCGCCCGGAGACGACTGGCCGGCACCCACCCAGCAACAGCACGCCGGCGATCACGATGCCGAAGGCCGCCCCGGCGAGGGCATCCAGCGGCAGCGCCGCCCCCAGATAGACGCGCGCCAGCGCCACGACGGCGATCAGGGCGCCGGCAAAGACCAGCGCCATCGCCCGGGTATGGACCGGGCGCGCCACAAAAGCGAGCCCGAGGGCAAGGAACGCCACGCCGGCGGTATGGGCCGAGGGGAACCGATCGAGCCCCAGGCTGGATCCGAGCATGCCGTCGAGGCCGGCAATGAGCGCCCAGGCGCCGACGGCCGTGGCCCCGACGAGCGCAGCCAGCCCGCGCCGGCCGTTACGCGCCAGTACCGCCAGCAGGACGACGGCGCCCGCCGCTACGGCGACGGGCGCGCCGATTTGAGTCACCGCCCACGCCAGCCAGCGGCCCCAGTCCGTGCGCCAACGGGTCATGGCCTCCATGATCAACGCTTCCCAACCCAGGGGCCGCGCGCCCATGGCCAGGATCGGCGCCGTAACGGCGATCGCTAGTGCCAGCCACCAAAACCGACCCCGCCGGTGTGCTAGACCAGCGACAGCCGCCGCCAGCGGCCACAACGGGCGCCTCGCCTGTAACCAGGCCAACGCCACCCTCTGCCATCGCGGGAGCCAGGGCGTCACGATCAGCCAGGCCCGCCAAAGGCCCCAACCAAGGACAAGGACTAGGACCACCAGGCTAACGAGCCGAGTGGCCACGGCGGCCGCCACGGCCAGCGATGCCGAGAACACCATCCCGGGGAGCAGGTAGGCGGGTGCCCAGAACAGGGCCGAGCCGATATTCGCGATGGCGAAGCGCCATCGGGCCATCCCCATCATCCCCGCGACGGCCGGGATAATAGGTCGTACCGGCCCGACGAAACGCCCGATAACGACACTCTTGCCGCCGTGTAACGCGAAGAACCGGATGCCGCGTTCCATGGCGTTGGGATAGCGGCGCATGGGCCACAGGCCCATGAGCTGCCGGCCATAGCGACGCCCCAGCCAAAAGCTAATGCCGTCACCAGCGATCGCGCCGGTGATGGCCCAAAGCCAGACGGTCCAGAAGTCAACGGACCCCGCCTCGATGAGGACCCCGAAGGCGAACATCCCGGCAGCGCCCGGCACCAGCAGCCCGACTAGAGCCAGGGACTCGGCGAATGCCACCAGGCCAACGGCCAACCCGATCCAGTGCGGATTGGCCGAGAACCATTCGAGCAGTGCGCTGAGCTGTTGCATGGCGTCAGGCCTCGCCGAGGCCCGTCCCCGGCCGAGGCGCCACGAACCCTAGGCTAGATCCGTGCGAAAACGCGCTCGGCGGCATCCAGGGTATGGTTAATCGCTGCCTCATCGTGGGCTGTTGACACGAAGCCCGCCTCGAAGGGCGACGGCGCCAGATACACACCTTCCGCGAGCATGCCGTGGAAGAAGCGCTTAAAGCGTTCGGTATCGCTCGCGGCGACGTCGTCAAAACCGCTGACGGCCGCGGCATCCGTGAAGAAGAGCCCCATCATGGTTCCCGCCTGGTTGGTAGCCAACGGGATCCCCGCCGCCGCCGCGCGCTCTTCGAGGCCCGCGAGCAGCCTCTGGGTGGCCGACACCGCCGCGTCATAGGCACCAGGCTCGCGCAGTAGCGCCAGCGTCGTCAGCCCCGCCGTCATGGCAACGGGATTACCGGAGAGCGTACCGGCCTGGTACACCGGGCCCACCGGAGAGAGGTAATCCATTACCGCCTTGCGGCCGCCGACGGCGCCGACGGGCATGCCACCGCCGATGACCTTCCCCAGACAGGTCAGATCCGGCGTCACGCCATAATGGGCCTGCGCGCCCCCGAGCGAGACCCGAAAGCCCGTCATCACCTCGTCGAAGATCAGGACGGCATCGTGGCTGTCGCAGAGCTCGCGCAACCCCTCGAGAAAGCCCGTGACGGGGGGCACACAGCTCATGTTACCGGCCACTGGCTCAACGATGACGCCGGCAAGACGGTCGCCGTAATCCGCGAACACCTGTTGCGCGGCCGCCAGATCATTAAACGGCGCACTGAGCGTCGTCGCCGCCATCCCCGCGGGCACACCGGGTGAGCCGGGGATGCCTTGGGTAGCCACGCCGGAGCCGGCCTGCACCAGCAACGAGTCCACATGACCGTGGTAGTTGCCGCGGAACTTGAGGATCAGGTCGCGCCCGGTGTAACCGCGGGCCAGGCGCACCGCGGTCATGCACGCCTCCGTGCCCGAGTTCACCAATCGCACCATCTCCACCGACGGCACGATGTCCTTGAGGGTCGCGGCCAGGCGGGTCTCGAGTTCCGTGGGCGCACCAAAGCTCGTTCCCCGAGCCACCGAGTCCTGAATCGCTGAGACGACTTGAGGATGGGCGTGGCCGACGGCCAACGGCCCATAGGACAGGACGTAGTCCACATAGTCACGCCCGTCCTCATCGCGAATCCAGGCCCCATGGCCCTCACGGATGACCGGGGGCGTGCCGCCGACCCCCGTATAGGCGCGTACCGCGGAGTTAACGCCGCCGACGAGATGGGTTTTGGCCTCTTCGAAAAGCTGTTCCGAACGCGTCATCGTCGATGATCCTTTTGCCTGAATTCGCTCACCCAAGGGCCGCCTTCAATTCGCGCGCCGCGCCCTCGGGGTCGTCGGCATCGTAGACGGCACTGATAACGGCGATGGCATCGATGCCTGCCTCGGCCAGAAGGCCCGCATTGTCAGCCGTAATGCCCCCGATCGCTACCACCGGCCGGTCGAAGCGCTGGCGCGCGCGCGCCAGAAACGCCGGATCGGCGCGTACCGCCGATGGCTTGGTCGGCGACGGGAACGCACTCCCGAACGCCAGATAATCCGCGCCCTCGGCGAGCGCCCAGTCGCCACGCGCGAGCTCGTTGTAACAGGAGACCCCGATAACAGCATGCGGGCCCAAGCGCTGGCGGGCTCGCCGTATAGGCGCATCGTCGCGGCCCAAATGAACGCCGTCCGCGCCGACGGCGGCAGCCAACTCGATGTCGTCATTCACGATAAAGCAACCGCCGTGGCGATGGGTTACGGCCATCAGCTCAGCCGCTTCCTGCCGCCGCCGCCCGTCATCGCTCGATTTATCGCGGTACTGCACGCAGCACGCGCCGCCGCGTAAAGCCGCCGCTGTCGCCGCCACAAGCGCTTGCCGACCCGCTGTGTGGGGCGTGGTAATGATGTAGAGCCCACTAATGGCACTGGCCTGAGTCATAGGCCTGCAGTATACCGTCCGCAAGACGAGTTCCGCGAACCCGACCATGGGGCTGGCGTGACCATGGCAGTGGCCGCTATCCTCCACAGCCGTCTCAATCGATAGGGGGTAGCATGGAATACAAGGCATACATGTGCGTGGTCTGCGGCTGGATCTACGAGGAGGAAAAGGGCGTACCCGAGGAGGGAATTGAGCCCGGCACGCGGTGGGAGGACATCCCCGATACCTTCGTCTGCCCCGAGTGCGGCGCGGAGAAGGACGATTTCGAGATGATCGAGATCTAGGCAGCCGTCGCGCGAGCCTGTGGCCGCTGGGTGCGCGCGGCCACGGCGCGGCGCGCCGTACCGGCAGTGACATCAGGCTGTGCGGCGTTGCCTGCGGCCCTGCCCAGCGGCCCCACAAAGCGCCACGGCGGCGCAGGCCCGTGGACGCTAGCGCAGCAGTACCAGAACTACCACAGCGACGCTCGCGATTCCGCCAGTTGCGACCCACATGGGGTGGCGGCGCCACCACCGCGGCTCGGCCTCGTCATCGCTGGCTCCCTCCCGCCGTCCCGCATCGGCCTTGCTCGCAGCAGCCGCTCACGGGGCCGACCCCGCCGGAGCGACGTCCACGCGCTGCTCAGGGGCCTGCATCTCACCCGGAGCCGCCACCGCGCCACCCTGCACCGCTAGCGCCTATCGGGGTGCTCGGTTGGTGCCATCTTCCCCCCTCACCGCGAGCCATCTACTTGGCACGCCCCCATGCACCCTTATAACGCCCGGTTAGCCCACACGCTCAACGCCCGAGCTAATGGCGCCGTCAGGTCCCAACTCCAACCAACGGTAGCCGGGTGGCTGATCGTCCACCGCAAAGGACACGCTAGCCGGCGTGAACTGAAGGCTGGTCGCCGGCGTCGCCAGCAATCGCACTGATCCGTGCCACGCGTCGTAGGCCTGGTGGACATGCCCCCAGACGGCAGCCTGAACCTGCGGGTAGCGTCCCAGCGCTTGCAACAGCGCCTCGCCGTCACTGAGACCGATCGCATCGAGCCACGGGGCCCCGATCGAGACGGGCTGATGATGCAGGGCAATCAAGGCCGGACGATCGGGGTTGGACGCGAGACAGCCCTCCAAGGCCTGGCGCTGAGCCGACCCGACACGGCCGCCGGACCAGTCATCACAGGCCGTATTTAGCAGGATCAGCTGCCACTCGCCGAGCACACGATGCGTCACCCAACGCACCGGCCCCTGGCCGAAATGGCCCAGCATGCGTTGCGGATCGTCATGGTTGCCGGGGATGACCAAGACCTCAGGCGCCAGTGGCTCCAGGGCCTCACGGATGCGTCGATAGCCCGCGTCACTGCCATCGTGCGTTAGGTCGCCGGTAAGCAGTACGGCATCGGGCGCTGGCGCCCGCGACAGCGCGTCGCACACCCGCTGCAGGCCAAGCTCTGGGCGGCACCCACCCAGGTCAGCACCCGGATCGGCGAACAAATGGGTATCCGTTAGTTGAACCAGCCGCAATCCATCCCCCGTCAGGTCTAACGCTCGCGCCGCACGCCGTAAGCACTAACATGGCGCGCGTCGTACTCGATTTCTGTTGTCCGGGGCACAAGGAAAGACCCCCAATCCCCAGCTAATCCCAAGCCGGTTGACGGCCATTCAGCCACAGATGGCTGTACCAGTAGAAGGCACCGTCCGACGCCGGCAGGGTACAATTATAGCGACTCCGCCCCGGTGGCAGCTGGCCTTCAGCGCTGACGGCCACGCGCCCAGCGCCCAGGCTACTAATCGTTAACCGCTGGTGGCCGTAGAAGCACTGCAAGCGCTCGGCAGGTACCTCGCCATGCGACAGCTCCAGCACCAGGCGCGGTGCCTGGCCATCCGCTACCACGGGATCCCAGGGCGTCACCTCGCGTACCGGTAGCGGGCGGGCATGGATCTTGTCGCGAAACCCCGCCATGGCCGCGTAGCGTTCATTAAAGCTAAACCGCGGCAGGGCCCGCTGATCGGCGTCGGCGTCAGTGACGCCGCCATGTTGGCCGAAAGCGGCATAGTCGAGATCGCGCAACATGCCAGCCACCTCGGCGTTGTACTCGCCGTAGGGATACGCAAACAGCGGCGGGTTCGTGGCCACGGCCGCCTTGCCGAGCTCCGCGACCAAGCGTCGCTGCCCCCGGCGGATATCCGCGCGGATACGCTCGCGCCAACCGGCCGAACCCTCACCGCTTCGTCGCCGCACGAGATGGGCATGACTGGCCGAGTGATTGGCGAAGACCACGCCCGGTCCGCGCATGGAACGCATGGCTTGCCAGTCGAGATAGCCCCGCATCCCCTGATCCACCGGATCCGCAGCGACGAACAGGGTATAGGGCCAATCCCGTTGTTGCAGGCGCGGATGCGCGTTCTCACGCACCGAGGTGTAGGCATCATCGAAGGTGATCGCCACGGTCTTCTCCGGTAGCGGCTCCCCGGCGCGGAGGCGGCGCATGATGGTCGGCAGCGCCATGACCCGGAAGTCGTTAGCGGCAAGATAGTCGAGATGAGCCTCGAACTGCTCAACGCGAATATTGGTGCTTGGGAAGCGGTCATCACCCACGCGGTGATACATCAACACAACCGCGTAATCCTGTGCCGCCGCCCCAAACGCAATAAGCAACAGTGCCACCGCCGCCAGCGCTCGTGGCATCGCGAACAAGCCCGCCATCTAACTTCCTATTGCCCTGGGTCCGTATGTCGTGCCGCCGTGCGACCCGCCTGGGGCGGCATCCGGCGCGTGATCGTGCGACATTCAATCACAGCCGTCGATGATATTGACGGTTACCGGGGCGGGGCAGAGGATTGCGGATACGCCCGCACCCAAGCGAGTCGGAGGACAGGATGGCGACGTCAGCCGAGTTACTGGCAAGCCTCAGCGATATCGTCGGCCCAGGGCATGTCCTGACATGCAACGAGGCCATGGCGCCCTATCGGAGCGAGCGCCGCGGCCTGTTCACCAGCGAGCCGCAGGCCGTGGTGCGCCCCGGCGACACCCAGGCCGTGGCGGCGACGGTCGCCGCCTGCGCGAGCCATGGTGCAGCCGTCATCCCACAGGGCGGCAACACCGGGCTGGTAGGCGGCAGCGTTGCCCACCAACGGCACGCCATCGTACTCAGCCTCGAGCGCTTGTCTCGAATCCGCACGGTCGATGCCATGAACCGAACCCTGACCGCCGAGGCGGGGTGTCCCTTGGCAGCGGTTCAATCCGCGGCCGCCGAGGTCGATCGTTTGTTCCCGCTCAGCTATGCCGCCGAGTCGGCCTGCCAGCTGGGAGGGAATCTGGCCACGAACGCGGGCGGGATGAATGTACTGCGCTACGGCAACGCGCGCGAGCTAACACTCGGCCTCGAGGTGGTTCTCGCCGATGGCCGTATCTGGGACGGCCTAACTGGCCTGCGCAAAGACAACGCGGGCTACGATCTACGCAACCTATTCATCGGCTCCGAGGGCACACTTGGGATCATAACGGCGGCGGTCATGCGCCTATTCCCGCGGCCTCGCCAGACGGTCACCGCCGTGGTGGCGCTCGATGAGCCGGACCATGCGGTAGCGCTACTCCACGGCCTACAGGCCGCTACCGGCGAGGCCATTAGCGCGTTCGAGCTGATGTCGCGATTCAGCATAACCATGGCATGGCGTCACGGCGAGGGCTGCGACGAGCCCTTCACCCAGTCGGCACCGTGGTACGTGGTGCTCGACGCCGCCACCACCCAGGCGAGCGACGATCTGGCAGACCGGCTTGGGTCGACACTCGACCAGCACCGTCGGGATGGCCAGGTACGCGAATGGCACCTCGGGTCGACGCCCGATGAACGCGCCGCCCTGTGGCGGCCGCGCAACCAGATCCCCGCCGCGCAACGCCACGAAGGGGCGAGCATTAAACACGATATCGCCGTGCCCGTCTCGCGGGTCCCGGAGTTCTTGCGCCGCGCGGACCAGCTAGCGGTCGACTACATGACCGGCATCCGGCCATGTGCGTTCGGCCATGTCGGCGACGGCAACATCCACTACAACCTCAGCCAACCCGAGGGCATGACGGCCGAGGCCTTCCTGGCGCACTGGCAACCGCTCACGGAGCGCATCCATGACCTAGTCGTCGCTATGGGGGGATCATTCGCTGCCGAGCACGGCATCGGACGCCTCAAGTCAGGCGAGGTGCAGCGACTCAAGACGCCGGTGGAAACCGACATGATGGGTGCCATTAAGGGCGTCCTCGACCCGGACAATGTGCTCAATCCGGGCGCGATGACCGCACCCAGGGGAGGATACGAGGCCCTAGGGAGCCGCTGAACAATTCGCGCGAACCTCTGGCCGCTGGGCGCCGCGCCGATAAGGCGGAAAGCGCCGCGCTAGCCTGGCCGTCCAGTCAGGCTTTGAGACGCCGACTGCGCACGCGCCCAGCGGCCCCAGAGGGCGCGCCACGGCGACGCTGTGGCACGCAGAGGCCCACGAGAATTATTCAGCGTCTCCCTAGGAGGTGACTGATTCGGGCACCGAAGCCATGGGCCAGCGGCGGGCGACCGGAGCAACCAGCCGCCGCCAGTATCGCCGAGGGTTAGTCCCGCTCGGCAACGTCCTTGAGGCGCTGCGCGAGATCCACCGTCATCTCATTCGGGATCTTGCCGATAGGCGCGAGATTGATGCCCAGCGGCACCGAGGTCGCGAGGTTGCGACGGTGCGTCTCGATGGTCTGCCACGCCGTCTCGATATGCTCCTGCGCCCGGTTGGCGACGCGATCAGGATCCTCGGTCAACCAGCTCTCAAGCTCAGGCTCAATGTTAACGCCCAACCAGTGCAAGAACTTGATGTTACGCGACGATTTGATCGGGGTGACCGTGAGCAGCATCTCCGGCATGGCCTTTTGGTCACCGTATTCGGCCAACGCATCGAGCAGCCGCGTGAACTCCTCGGGGTGATAGACGATCTGAGTGGTGAAGAAATCGGCGCCGCTATCGATCTTGCGGAATAGGCGGTTGGCCTCACCCTCGCGCGTCGGGATACAGATATTGCCGACCTTCAGGGCCGGGTCATTAATAGTCTTGCGAATCAGCTGGTTCGCCTGCGGGACGTTGGGACCGGGGTAATCGATGCTGCTGTCCTCGCCGCCAACCAGCACGAACTGACGCACGCCGTATTGCTCCCAGGTCTCCCGGAACCAATCGGCCTGTTCCTCGGGCGTCAAATGCACCACCACCCGATTGATCATGCACTCAAGGCCGAAGCGATCCTTGATGCGGCGCGCCAGCTCGCGCGGCTCAACGCGCGGCTCGAAGGCCTGCAGGCGCTCCCCCTTGTCACTCTTGGAGCTCTCTTCGCGAATCTCCGGGATATTCACGCCATGCAGCGGAACCTGGCTATGGATGGCATCCACCTTCGATAGGACTTCCTCGATGCCCTCCTCACCGTACTTATCGAACGGCGGAACGGCTTCCAGGCACAGACTAAACGGGCTGTCATCTCGGCTCATCGCGAATCGACTCTCCGGTTGCGCAGAACCGCGCAAGTCTCCGATGCCACGCCGCATCAGTCAAGCCGCCGCGGGCACAGCCAGCAATCCCCATTCTGGCCGTCGAGCTGGTCGCGTTACCCCCTGCCGAGGGCGTCTGCGGCCAGGGAAGGCCGCAGTCGAGCCTCCAGGGAAGGTCTATGGCGTCCCTCGGCAGGGGGTAACGCGACCACGCGCCATCCTGGCAAGCACATAATTATAATTGCTGGGGGCACAGCCCCGCCTACTCGGGCCCGAGGCCTAGGGAGACGCTGAACAATGCACGCAAGCCTCGGGCTGCTGAGCGCGCGCCCCAGGCAGCCCCGCCGTGGCGCGCAGAGACCCGCGAGAATTATTCAGCGTCTGCCTAGAGGAGGAGCAGCGTGGCGAGGCCGAGGAATGCCGCGAAACCGAGGATGTCGGTCAGTGAGGTCAGCGCGACGCCGCCGGCGACGGCCGGGTCCACACCGAGCCTCTCGAGCACCATGGGGATGAGCGTCCCACACAGCGCCCCATTGATGAGATTGATCAGCAGTGCCGCTGCCACGATCGATGCCAGGGCCGGATCACTAAACCAAGACAGCACCACTGCCCCCAAAATCAACGCCAATCCCAGGCCGCCCACCAGGATCACCGCGAGTTCGTGACCGAGCAGGCGCAGCCCGTTGGCGCGACCGACCTGATTCAGGGCGAGCCCACGGGTCACCACAGTCAGCGTCTGGATACCGGCGACACCCCCCATGCTGGCGACGATGGGCATGAGAACCGCTAGCGCCACCCGTTGCTCGATACTAGCCTGGAACTGACCGATGACCCACGACGCAATGAAGGCATTGACCATGTGGACCATGAGCCAGGCACCGCGGCCGCGCGCCTTGCGCAGCACCGGTGCGAACATATCCGCCTCGTGATCCAGACCCGCCGGCTGCATCAGCGAGCGCTCGCTCTCATCGCGGATCACATCCACGACGTCATCCACCGTGATGCGCCCGAGCAAGCGGCCGCGGTCATCCACTACCGGCGCGGCGACCAGATCACGATCCTCGAACAGCCGCGCCACACGCGACGCGGCCAGATCGACGGTCAGCGGCTCGTAGCGGCTGTTCATGGCCTCGGAGACGCGCGTTTCCGGTGGCAACGAGGCCAGGTCGGCCAATGGCAGCACCCCGAGGAGGTGCTCACCGCGATCGATAACCACCAACTCGGTGGTGTGCTCGGGTAAACGCCCCTCGCGCTGGCGAACGTAGCGCAGATAGCGCTGCGCCATACGCAGCGTTATATCCTCGCGCACCGCCAGGGCGTCGGCATCCATGAGCCCGCCCGCGGTGTCATGCGGCCAGGAGAGCACGCGCGCCAGGCCGCTCCGGATGTACCAGTGACCCCCGGGGTGCGTCCGCTTTGGCCAGTCTTAAGCCCCGGCGGACGCTTTCACCGGCCATGAGCGACGACGCACCCGAGGCGCCAGACGCGGAGACGAGCGGCGACGGCGCCGGGGACGCCACCGACGGCGAGGCAGGCGACGCGGCCGGGACGGACGGCGAGGACGCCGCCGTCGGAG
>Ga0207714_1000610_pt1 | contig 24312 bp, 22 predicted proteins | sample PonA232FremontCA_2_FD_187270 | JGI IMG/M metagenome (GOLD analysis project Ga0207714, IMG submission 187270) | Marine sediment microbial community from Fremont, CA, USA - Pond A23 Sediment 2 (SPAdes) | ecosystem: Environmental > Aquatic > Marine > Unclassified | place: USA: Fremont, California...
GGAGCCGCAGTTCGGCACCTCTGCGGGCGGTCGAGGAGCCGTCAGATGTCGATATCGCGTACAAACAGAGCGACTACGTGCTACCCGACACCCTCGAAGTTACAGAGGAGTTTGCTTGGGTTCTCGGCTTCTACGTCGCCGAGGGGTACGCGCGTCGGAAGCAGGTTGTCTTCACAAACACCGAAGACGGACTTCTTGAACGCGTAGCCAACTGGTTCGACGGTTACGACGCCTCGTTATCTTGGAGCGAGTCCGGAGGCGCGTCCCGTCTCACTGTCTGTTCCGCACTCTGGTCGTCTATCTTCACAGCACTCGCCGGTGAAGGATCCGAAAAGGATGTGCCCGATTCTGCGTGGAACTGGTCGGAAGAGACGGTCGCTGCTTTCCTCGAAGGTCTCGTTGACGGCGACGGTTCGCGCAGGGAGACGCGCACAGTCTTCTACACGTTTAACGAGAGCCTCGCAGACAACGTCTCCTATCTCTGCTCACGTCTCGGTCTGCGTAGCACCTTACGGTCGCGTGACCGTGAGACAGGCACGGAATGGGTCGTTGAGTTCGCCGAAGACCCCTACAGACGCGGCGAGCACGTGCCCCCCGTTCCCGACCTACTCCGCGAGGCGCGTTCCGACACCGAACTGAGGATGTCAGACGTAGCCGACGCTGTTGGCTGGTCGTCGAAGTCGAGTGTGTCGAACCTCGAAAACGCCGAGCACGGGGCGGTCAAACAGGAGACAGTTCGTAAGCTAACCGAGGTCTACGAGGATGGAGAGGCTGCGCGCCGCATCGATGCCCTGTTGAACGGTGGCGTCCGTTTCGAGCGTGTCAAGTCGGTCGAGAAGACAGGTAATCAAGAGACAACCTACGATCTTGAAGTCCAACCCGATGGACGCACGGTTGAGAACTTCGTCGGTGGACGCGGCGGCGTCTTCCTCTCGAACACTGCGGGCTTCGTAGACCCCGGATACCGCGGGCAGATTACGCTTGAACTCTCGAACCTTGGCACCGCACCTGTCGCTCTCCGCCCCGAGGAGATGCGCATCTCCCAACTCGTACTTACGGAACTCTCGTCTCCCGCCGAAGAGCCGTATGGCAAGGAACGCGGTTCGAAGTATCAGGATCAGGACGGACCGACAGCGAGCAGGATAGGCGAGGACGCAGAGTGGAAACAGGATAGAAACGAAACGGAGTGAGGTAAACCGAAGTGCCAGAGCACGACTACGATGAGTACCACGACTACGGTGTCTCCGACGGCTGTCGTAGCGTTCTCCTATACTGGGTTGTTCTTCCTTCTTGGCTCGTCTTAGGCGCGCTTATAATCGTCTTTGCCCTCCTACGCACGTACGACGTTTCTGTCCCGCCCTCGTACCGTTATCTCCCTTTCCTCGCAAGCGTCGTCGTCTTCGGTCTGCCCCACGGCGCGGTTGACCATCTCGTTCCCGCACGTCTCCGTGACGAAAGCCCCGACCTGCGTTCAGTCGTACGCGTGATGGTTGTCTATACCGTCTTAGTTCTCGTCTACGCAGTGGTCTGGTTCGTCTTCCCAGCCTTCGGTTTCGTTTTCTTCATCGCTCTCACACTTTACCACTGGGGACAGGGAGACCTACACGCCGCTCTCGCGCTCCTGCGTACGAACGTCGATTCGCGTCTCGGACGTGTCTTCACTCTCATGTCACGCGGTTCCCTTCCGATGCTCGCGCCTCTTTTCTTCTTTCCTTCCGAGTACCGCGAAGTTGCCGACGCGATAATCGGCGTCTTCGACCCGCGCGGTGCTTCCGCAGTCGGTTTCGCGTTCGAACCCGCCTTCCGCTTCGGCGTCGCCGTCTTTCTCGTTGCTGCATGCGCCGCAACCGTCTATTTCTCGCGTTCGACCTTCGAGGCGGGTGAACTTCTCCTTTTAGGCGTCTACTTCGCAACCGTCCCGCCGATACTTGCCGTCGGCTTTTACTTCTGCTTCTGGCACTCGACACGTCATATCGCCCGCCTCCTCGCTCTCGACCCTGTCGCGTCGGAACACGTCGAGACCGGAAACGCAAAAGGAGTCTTAGTTCGTTTCGTCCGCGACTCAACGCCGCTCACGGTTGGCGCGTTACTCATATTCGGCGGTCTCTGGTACGTCGCATCGCCTCCCGTTACCCTCGAAGGCTTCTTCGCGCTCTATCTTGTCCTTTTAGCCGCTCTTACCCTACCGCATGCAGGCGTCGTCACCCTGATGGACCGCGTCCAGCGAGTCTGGTGATACGCCGAAGAACTTCGTACTCCTCCACCCAGACGCGCCACTCCTCCAGCGTCCACCGGAAAAGCATGACGCCTTGGACGACGAGAAGGCTCGTGACGAAGAAAAAAGCGCCCTCTTCGACCGGAAGCCCGAGCACGCTCAGCCCTGTTGTGAGTTCATCCGAGATTATCCAGATACCGTCTTCGATAGCGAACCGGTCAGCAGAGGCGAAGTAGACCGTCGGCGGCACGACCCCGGCGGCTACGACACGAGCGTTACGGAGTATATGATGACCGCCGTATGCCCACTGTAGAACGAGCACAGGTCCCGCCCAGACGAGTATCATACCGATGTAAAAAGCCTCTGTGCCCTGCGCCCACCACCAGCCTGCTGCCGTAACGCCCAAACCTGCAGCAGCAAGGATGTACCTCGGTGTCCAGCCACCTGACCGACGTGTCCCCAGACGCTCAAGAACGAAGTAGAGCCAAAGACCGACGATAAGAGGCTGTATGATGAAGAAAAGATACTCACCGAGCGGAATGTCCCAAAAAAAGAAGGATACTCTTCCCTCGCCGTACCACCAAACACGGCGACGTATCATGTACCCGTCCCACGGTGTCGTATAGATGAGCGCGATAACACTGACTATCACCGTTCCCAACGGGGAAGGATCGTCTATATAAAGACGTTTACGAAGATAGACAGCCACGAGAACGGTGAGAATAGGCAGGGTAAACAGAAGGTGGAAGGTCAGATAGTCCAACCTCTCACCCCCGTTTTTTCTTTCACGTATAGTGGTTATACTTCTAGGAATAATATAGTTGTCATGCCTCGCGTGCGCGCGCACGCGGCCATCTAAAAGGAATTAAAAGCATACGTCTCAAACGGTAAAATACATGACAGAAGCATTTGGAATAGGTATGAGTACAGCGATTCTCTGGATAGGAGCGTTAGCGATGTTCGCCGGTACGTTAGTCTATCTGTGGTTAGGCAGGAACGTAGCGGTTTACGAACAGAACTTCTTCATAATGGCGATATCGATAACCGTTATCGCCGCGACAGCGTACCTCGCGATGGCGATGGGCATGGGACGTGTGACGCTCAACGGTGAGGAAGTCGTAGTTGCGCGGTACATCGACTGGCTGCTGACGACACCTCTTATAATCGCGCTTCTCGGGATACTGGCGAACGCGAGCAGGAACCTCATTGCGACCCTGGTTGGCGTAGATATCTACATGATAGTCGCGGGTCTTTTGGGTGCTATCGCTGACGGACTCCTTGCGAGCCTCATCTGGTGGGGAATCGGCTCCGCCGCGTTCCTTGTTCTCCTGTATCTCCTGCTCGGCGCGCTTTCGACAGCCGCAGAGGAGATGCCGGAAGACGTTTCGGGTATCTTTACGACCCTCAGGAACCTGACCATCGTCCTCTGGAGCGTATATCCTGTCATATGGGTGCTCGGAGGACACGGGTTCGAGGTTCTTCCGGTGGTTGCGGAGCAAGGCGGGATAGTTGCCTTAGACGTATTTACGAAGGTGGTATTCGGCTATATACTCCTTAGCAGCCACGAGACGTTACGCGTCTACAGCTTCTACGGCGCGGGCAGGGAACAGCGCGTCGCAGATAGAGCCGAACCTGCATAGACCGCGCACCAAGCGTTACTGTTACCTGTTGCGTCCGCGTACCGGGCGTAGTGTCAAAAACAGACCTGCTACGTCTCTTCGAACCCGACCGTGTCGCTGTCGTTGGCGGGACACCGCGTGAAGGTTCGGTGGGACGTGGCATAATGGAGAGCCTCAGCGAGTTCGAGGGCGAGGTCGTCGCTGTCAACCCTAACCACGAAGAGGTTCTCGGCTTCGCGTCGTACGGGGGCGTGGACGACGTTCCGGGTGAGATAGACCTCGCCGTTGTCGCAGTTCCGCCCGACGCAGTCGTCGGTGTCGTCGAAACCCTCGGTGAACGTGGCGTTGTCAACGTCGTCGTCGTCACCGCAGGATTCAGCGAAGCGGGCGGAGACGGTGCGGAACGCGAGCGCGAACTCGTCGGGGCGGCACGCGAACACTCCCTCAACCTCGTCGGTCCCAACTGCATAGGCGTCGTCAGCACGCCGACGAAGCTAAACGCAACCTTCGGTCCGGACTCGCCGGTCGAAGGCAGCGTCTCTTTTATGAGCCAGTCGGGAGCTTTCATAACAGCGGCGGTAGACTGGGCGAACGACGAAGGAATGGGTTTCAGGCACGTTGTCTCGCTCGGCAACAAGGCGGTGTTAGACGAGACGGACTTCGTCGAGGCATGGGGAGAAGACGAAGGGACGAACGTCGTCGTCGGCTACCTGGAAGGCATCGAAGACGGCGGAGAGTTCGTCAGGACGGCGCGGCGTGTAACACGAGAGAAAGAGACGCCCGTCGTCCTCGTCAAGTCCGGACGTACGGAAGCGGGTGCGCGCGCCGTCTCTTCGCACACGGGCACACTCGCAGGTACGGAGAAGGCGTACGAGGCGGCTTTCCGTAAGGCGGGTATTGTGCGTGCTCACAACACGGAGGAACTTTTCGACTTCGCACGCGCGCTTGATACGCTCCCGCTACCCGACGAGGACGGTGTGGCGGTGGTCACGAACGCCGGCGGACCGGGTGTGATGGCGACGGACGCAGTCGGCGATTCGTCGCTCTCGCTCGCCGAGTTTGAGGACACAACCTACGACGCGCTCGACGACGCCCTCCCCGACGCGGCGGCGTTCTACAACCCCGTCGATGTCCTCGGCGACGCACCAGCCGAACGTTTCGAGGACGCTGTCAGTATCGCACTCGACGACCCGAACGTCGGTGCGTGTCTCGTTATCGCGTGTCCGACGGCGACGTTCGACTTCGACGCACTCGCAGAAAGCATCGTCGAAACAGCAGAAGGAACCGACGTTCCCGTAGTCGCCGCTCTGATGGGTGGCGAAGCGACGAAAGAGGCGCGTTCGAAGCTTTCCGAGGGAGGAGTGCCGTCTTACTTCGACCCCGCGCGAGGCGTGCGTTCGCTCGACGCAGTCGCAGGCTACCGGAACGCGAAGGAGCGCGAGATAGGTGAGGTACGTGAGTTCGAGGTTGACCACGAGAAGGCACGCAGCATTCTTGAACGCGGCAGGGAAGACGGCAGGCTTGGCGTTGAGGCGACGCCGTTGCTTGACGCGTACGGTATACCGACGCCTAAAGGAGAGGTCGTCGAAACACAGGACGAGGCGGAACGCGTAGCCGAAAAAATCGGCGGCGAAGTCGTTATGAAGATAGTAAGCCCCGACATACTCCATAAGTCGGACATAGGCGGCGTCAAGGTCGGCGTGGCGCGCGAGGACGTACGCGACGCCTACGAAGACTTAGTTTCGCGTGCGCGTTCGTACCAACCCGACGCAGAACTCCTTGGCGTGCAGGTTCAGGAGATGGTGGAGGTTGACGAAGGCGTAGAGACGATAGTCGGCTTCAACCGTGACCCGCAGTTCGGACCGCTCGTCATGTTCGGGCTTGGCGGCATCTTCGTAGAGGTCTTTGAGGACACGTCTTTCGGCGTCGCGCCTGTCGCAGACGCCGAAGCGCGCGAGATGGTGAACAGCGTTGAGTCGTCGCCCCTTCTGCGCGGTGCGCGCGGACGCGAACCCGTCGATACAGAAGCAGTCGTCGAAACAGTCGAACGCGTCTCCGCGCTCGCAACTGACTTCCCGGCGATACTCGAACTCGATATAAATCCGCTCGTTGCGACGCCCGAAGGTGTATCTGCTGTAGACTTACGTCTCACTCTCGACCCGGAGGAGCTATAAAATGACAGACACAAAGCCGATACTCGTGAGTTCGACGACGGAAAGCACAGGAAAAACAGGCGTCGCACTTGCTCTCGCGCGAGAGGCACAGGAACGCGGCGAAGAAGTTGGCTACATGAAGCCAAAGGGGACGACGTTAGAAAGCGCGGTCGGAAAGACGCTCGACAAGGACCCGATTGTTGCGCGCGAGGTTTTAGACGTCGAAGACGAGGTACACGAGATGGAGCCTGTCGTCTACTCGCCGACCTTTGTAGAGCAGGCTGTGAACGGCAGGGTGGACGAAGAAGAACTGCAGGAGGAGGTGTCGGAGGCGTACGAGGGTATCGCCGAGGGACGCGACGCTATCTTCGCCGAGGGCGGCGACGTGTACACGACAGGCGGGACGGTCAACATGACCGACGCCGACGTCGCGGAGTTGCTCGACGCACGTGTTGTCTTAGTCGCCGAGTTCGAAAGCTACTATAGCGTGGACGACGTTCTTGCCGCCGCCGATGCTTTCGGCGATAGGATAGACGGCGTCGTATTTAACTCCGTCGAAGGAAGCAACTTCGACGACGTAGAAGGCTCGCTCGTTCCTTTCCTTGAGGAGCGCGACGTTCCTGTTCATGGCGTCCTTCCTTGGGAGCGCGAAATCGCGGGTGTGACAGTAGCCGACCTGCGCGAGAGACTCAACGCAACCGCACTAACCGACACCGACGAGGACGCCTACGTCGAACGTTTCCTTGTAGGTGTGATGAGCGGCGAGGAGGCGTTACGCCAGTTCCGGCGCACAAAGGACGCAGTCGTCGTAACGGGAGCCGACCGCGCAGACGTTCAGGGTGCTGCACTCGAAGCACCCGGTGTACGGTGCATAGTCCTGACGGGCGGGCTGGAACCGCCCTCCGCGGTACTGAGCAAGGCACAGGAGAAAGGTGTCCCCGTCCTTTCGGTAAGCCGCGACACACTCTCGGCGGTCAACGAGATGGAGGAAGTGGTAAAGGAAGGAAGAAGACCCGACGCAGCACTTGTCGAGACGGTGCGCGAACTTCTCGTACAGCACGCGGACGTTGATGCACTTCTTGGATAGTCGCCGTCACGGAGAAGAGGCACTGTCTCGTCAAACGTCGTAGAAGTTTCCGTGGAAACCCAGCGGAATGTGATGTTCGACGGTCGCACGTCCCAGTTCTGTGAAGTCGGAGGCGTCGAGTACCAGTAAGAACGACCTCTTCGCGTCGGTGTCAAGGACGACAGAGAGTATCATACCGTCGTCCTCCGCCTCGGCGTCAGGTGCCGCGACAAAGACGGGTTCGCCCGGGTACGTACCCGCCTCTTCCCAGATTTTCGTATCGCGCTCCTTGACATCGACCTTCACAAGCCGGTTAGGGAGGTCCTTCGGTTGAGGTCGTCTGTTGCCGACTCCGTATGTGTACCTGTACTCCTGTGTACTGCGATCGCTGTAGTTGATACGGGGCAGTTCCATCGGTACGTCGGAGAGTTTCTCGCTCTCGACGCCGTCGTCCCTGACGCGGTACCGTCGTAGCTTCCCGCCCTCGATACCGAACTCATCCGACCGAATCTCCTCAAGATATAGCGAGTCGATGAGCGAGGCGTCGTCGTACGCGACGATATCGACTACCACCGTTCCGTCGTCGTCCTCGAAGGCGTTTACGTGGTGGAAAGCGAAGAACGGCTCTGCCACGGGGTCAGCGACAACGTCTCCAGTCTCGCGGTCGATGAGCACGAACCGCGTCCCACGACCGGGCTTCCAGCGGTAGTTCTCGATGAAAGGACGGTCACGTACCAGCATCTCAAGCGGGTTGACGACGAAGGGAAACTCCGCGAGAACGACGTAGTTCTCCGTCAGACCGAAGCTATGCATGTATGCGGGACGGTCGCGGTCGATAGTCGTGATAATCTCTCGCTCTCGGGAACCGTCGGGCATCCTGTAGACCTTGTAGGTACTCGTCTTCGAGAGTTTCGTGATATAGTTGTACGTGTCGCCTTCGTCGTGGTGTGGATGTGCCGTCGTCAGGCTGCCGTCTATGTCGTCATCGTACTCCGCAACACCGACCGTTTCGAGCGTCTCGGGGTCGAACTCGACGGGCATCGGCGTCTCCGTCATTGAGACGAACGCATCGGCTTGTTTCGAGATGTTAACGTTCGCGTTGTCTGTGAGGTTCGGCGAGAACCGAGAGAAGAACCGCTCGAAGAGGTCACGACACGGGTCGGTTGCGAACTCTTGGTAGCCCAGTTCATCCTCGGACTCGACATGTGTGTAGGCGTTGCTTTCGAGGTACTTGTTCGAGTACTTCACATCGCCGTCGGCGATTGCGAAGGCGTGTAGCATCGCAAGCCCGTCGAACCAGTGGCGCAGGTCACGTTCGCCCGCCTCGAACTTCGTCGGTCCCGTACGGAGGAGAGATCCCTCTAACCACCCCGGAATCTCACCTTCGACGGTTAGCTCGCGGTTCTGTACCTCATTGTCGAGCGTCCGCGTCGCAAGTCGCCGATCTTCGGCGGCTGATTTCCCTGTCTCCTCGCCGCTCTCGGTCGTGTTCGCGTTCGAACTAGCCATCTTTTTCACCCCTTTCGTTCGAGCTAGCCCGCCGTGTGGAACATCCTGAATGTTTGGTATCGCACATACAGCTATGTACATCGTGAACCGAAATAGTCGTTACCCCAACAAGTTGGCGTCGTCAGGGGGTTCCGTACGTATCGGCGTGCTCTTCACAGAACTCCGGTTCCCGAAGCTGTGCGCTTACCAAGTCTTCCTGTTTGTGTGCGTCGTAAAGTCTGCAGTCGGCGTCATCGCAGAAAGCTTCGCCCGTCTCGGCGTAGTGATAGCCTGCGAGGACGTAGCCTTTCAGCGCGTCGGTCGTGCGCGGGTCGTCCTCCACCAAGAAGTCACCCTCGACCTTGTTTTCTAAGTACTCGCGCGGCGGCACACCGCCCGCCATAGCGTACTTCGACTTCTCCTTGTAGTACTCCTCGGGCTTCGCGGGTGCTTCGTACAGACCGGGTACGGAGACGAGTGTCGGACGCCCGAGTACGACGACACGTTTGTGCCAACGTCCGTCGTTGCCCCACGTTCCAAGAACACGGTCTAACAGGACGATGCTCAACGTATCGTCTTCCGACGAATCGGCGGCGTGCGGGTACAGAGCACGCTGTACAGCGAATCCGTCGTAAATAACACCGCCCGCGCGTTCGGGGTTTTCGAGCGCGCGCTCTTCGTAACGTACGATACCCGTCATCGTGTTCCCTGTCTCTTGTTCGTACGGCGAGAGGACACGTGCGCGTGCGAACTCCTCGGCTATTTCGTCGGCTGTTTCATCGTCGAAACTACCGAGAAAACGGTCTTGTATCTCAACCGAAGCATCGACGCGCTCTTTGAGCCAGTCCGTGATTTCTTCGGCGTCTGCGACGGTAGTCGGTGCGCGGTACAGGCGTACGGAGTCCACGTTTCTTTCTCAGTCGTCCGCGGGTGCGCGCGAGGTCATCTCGACGGGTTCGGCGTCAACTTCGAGTTCGTCGAGTGCTACCTGTGCCGCACGCTTTCCGGAGATGAGCATAGCACCGAAGGTCGGACCCATACGCGGAAGACCGTACGTCGTCGCTGTTGCCATGCCGGTCACGACGAGACCGGGGTGTGCGACGCCTGTATGCTCCACAACGGCGTCCTCGCTCTTTCCGACCCACATCGAGTCGTGTCCCGGTGAGTCGTGCCCCGGCGCGCCGTACGAGTCATCTCCCGTCTGGTCCATTCCGGTGTTATGTTCTTCTGCGTGCTGGATACCCGGTGCGTTCAGTACACCGCGTTCTTGTAGCTTCGAGACTGCGACTGCGTCGTGTCCCGTCGCGTCTATGACCAAGTCCGCCTCGACCGCAACCGGGTCGACGCAGGTTATCTCGCGCGGGAGGGCGTGTACCGGCGTCCAGTTCATCACGACACCGCCGACGCGATGATCTTCGCGGATGACGATGTCCGTGAACTCGGTCATGTTCTGCGTCTTCACACCTGCGTCGCACGCCGACTTGATGAGCGCGCTGCAGGCATGCGGACCGTCTGCGACGTAAAGTCCCTCTGTGTCGCGCGACTGCTTGTAATCGACATCTAGGTCGTCGAGAACATGGTGCGCGGGCGACCGGACGGTGACCTTGTTCATCAGGAAGCCGCCGAGCCAAAAGCCCCCTCCGAAGTAGTTGTTCTTCTCTAAGATCATCGTCTTGACGCCGCGCTCGGCGAGTTCCTTACCCGCGGCGAGTCCCGAAGGTCCTCCGCCGACGATTATTACGTCGGAGTCGGAGAAATCCATGAACTCGTCGGTCCACTCCTGACCTATTGCGCGTGTGACGTCTGCCTCTCCAACATCGCTGAACTTCTCGAACTCTCCGTTGTCGTTGTTTGAGTCTGCCATCGTGGACTATTCGTATTACACGGTAGTAAAACCTGCTGTTATACTCCCCGTCGATTTCACCCTTTTGGAGCGACTCGTCAGGTGCTGTTTTATCTGGATACCCACCAAATAGTTTAACGGGACTACGCACAAATGGAGAAAGTGGCTCGAAGCCATCCGCCCCACACAGAACCGCCAGAAGACGTACTTGAGGAGTACGGAACACGCCGCGACGGTCTGACGACCGAAGAAGCCGAAGAACGTCTCGCGGAGTACGGAGAGAACGACATAGTGGGCGATGGGGGACGTTCTGTTTCACGCATCTTCGTAGCGCAGTTCGACAGCGTTCTTATCTGGGTGCTCGTCGCCGCCGCGGTTCTGTCGGCTTGGACGGGGCATACGGTAGATGCCGCGCTCATAACTATAATCGTTGTTGCGAACGGCGTCTTCGGATTCGTGCAGGACTACCGTGCCGAACGTAGCTTAGAAGAGCTACGCGAACTAGCCGCGCCGACGGCGACCGTTCTACGTGACGGAGAACCGACTGATATCGAAGCCACCGGTGTCGTACCCGGCGACGTTATCGTCCTCAAAAGCGGCGATGTCGTCCCTGCCGACGGACGTTTGCTCGAAACCACCGACTTCGAGGTAGACGAGGCGGCACTCACAGGCGAGAGTCTGCCCGTCTCGAAGTCGCTCGAAGCTGTGGGGGGCGACACACCCGTAGCCGAGCGTTCCTGTATGGTCTACAAAGGAACCAACGTGACGCGCGGAAGGGCGAAAGCCGTCGTCACCTCGACGGGGATGGATACGGAGGTCGGCGATATAGCCGAGGAACTCGCAACCACAGAAGAGACGAGTACCCCTCTGCAGGACGAACTCGACACACTCGGAACGAAGCTGGGTCTCGGCGTCGTCGTTCTTTCGGCTGTCGTCGCGCCCCTGCTTCTGCTACGCGGAACAGAACCCGTGCAGGCGGGACTCGCTGCGGTTTCGCTCGCCGTCGCCGCAGTTCCCGAAGGTCTGCCCGCCGTCGTGACGCTTACTCTCGCACTCGGCGTCCGTAGGATGTCGGAAGAGAACGCACTCGTGCGCCGTCTTCCTTCCGTTGAGTCACTCGGCTCCGTCGATGTCATCTGTACGGACAAGACGGGGACTCTCACGAAAGGCGAGATGACCGTTAGCAAGCTCTGGGTTCACGACAGGGTAACCGACGCTGACGACGAAGGACACGACGAATGCGAAAACCTCCTTCTGCGTGCTGGCGTGCTGTGCAGCGACGCGACGGCGGAAGAAGGCGACCCGACGGAACAGGCTATCGTCCGCGCTGCGGAGGAATGCGGTTTCGACGTTGAGAAACTCCGAAACGACAACAGACGAACCGACGAGGTACCTTTCTCTTCGGAACGCAAATGGATGGGGACGGTACACGAGACGGACGACGCAGGTTTCCACGACTCGAAAAACGTGGGCTACGTCAAAGGCGCGCCAAGTGTCGTTCTCGAAAACTCCGACCGTGTTCTCACGGAAGACGGCGTCGTCGAAATCAACGACGAAACACGCGAACTCGTAGAGAAGACGGTAAACGACTTCGCCGATGACGCACTACGTGTGCTCGCTTTCGCCTATGTAGAGGAACCCGATGGGAAGGACGACCTGAGCGACGGACTCGTATTCGTCGGTCTTACAGGAATGATAGACCCACCGCGCGAGGAGGTTGCCGATGCCATCGCTGCGACAAGACGCGCCGGAATCGACGTAAAGATGGTGACAGGCGACAACGTCCGCACCGCTGCCGCGATAGCCGAAGAACTCGGCTTCGACGCCGAAGTCCTTGAAGGCTCGGAGATAGAGAAGATGGACGACGAAGAGTTACGCGAACGTGTCGAGTCCGTCAACGTCTTCGCGCGTGCGTCACCCGAGCACAAGGTACGCATCCTGAAGGCACTTCAACAAAAAGGACACTACGTCTCGATGACGGGCGACGGTGTCAACGACGCACCCGCGCTCAAAAACGCAGACGTGGGAGTCGCCATGGGCATACGAGGCACCGACGTCGCGCGTCAAGCATCCGACATGATACTCCTCGACGACAACTACGCCACGATAGAGCGCGCCGTCGAACGCGGGCGCTCCATTTTCGACAACATCTGGAAGTTCGTCGCCTACCTCCTAAGCGCGAACGTCGCTGAGGTCGCAATCGTCTTCGTCGCTTCGCTCTACGGCTACCTCATACTGCCAGCCGTACAGTTACTCTGGATAAACCTGCTTACAGACGGACTTCCCGCGCTCGCCTTAGGTGCCGACCCAAAGAGCGGCGACGTTATGGACAGACCGCCGCGTGAACCTGACCGCGGCATCGTCGGCAGACCTATGCTAGAACTTATCGGCGGTGTTGGTGCTGTGACGACGGTCGTTATGCTCGCGCTCATGTTCTGGCTACTCGACGGCGCGCCTTCGGTCACACCCTACGCTGTGACGATGGTCTTCACAGGCTTCGTCGTCCTTGAGTTCGCAAAGCTGTACGTCATACGTTGGCTACGCGAGACGCCGACTTTTACGAACCCGTGGCTCGTAGCCGCCGTGTGCGCGTCGCTCATACTCCAGCTTTCGGTGCTCTATACGCCGTTACGCGGCTACTTCGGCACGGTTCCGTTAGCTCTGACCGACTGGAGTATTATCGCGGCTGTGGTAGCCGTCTGTCTGCCCGGATATATCGCCGTTGCTCTCGTAGTACAACGTCATCTGAAAGACGGATGACCCTTCTCCTCATTTTAATATGCTCGAATACGTTCTAGCTGCTACCTGATATGACACCACCCATCAAACGCCTCGTAATCGACATACTGAAGCCACATGAGCCGGAGATAACCGAGTTTGCGAGGGCTGTAACAGACACCGTGGGTGTTGACGCAGCCAACGCGACGCTTCTGGAGACCGACCGAGAGGTACAGAACGTCAAGATAACCATCGAAGGCGACGACATCGATCAAGACGAGGTGGAGGAAGCCGTCAGAGAACTCGGCGGGACGGTACATTCGATAGATCAGGTCGTCTGTGGCGACCGTGTAGTCGAACAGAGCGACACACCGCAGGATACATAGGGAAATGGTAGAACTGCGGGAACTCTTGGGGGACGAGGATGTCCGTTCTATCTCCCGACGTTACTTCATCTCGAACGGCTTCGACGGAACTTTAACGAGCATCGGCATCATCGTAGGCTCGTACCTCTCCGGCATTTCGGACGGTATCACAGTCTTTACAATCGGTACAGGCGCGGCTGTCGGTCTCGGAACGTCGGCTGTATGGAGCGTCTGGGAGATAGAACGCGCGGAGAAACGTGCTGAACTCCTCCGTATCGAGGAGGCGATGCTGGAAGATCTCAAAGACACAGAGATACAGAAACGCCGTGCGGGTGCCCGCAAAATAAACTCGGTGGCGAGCGGAGTCGGACCTCTTATCGGAATCGTACTGCCTCTTTTACCTTTCCTCGCAGAAGGAAGTTACGTCACCATGTTGGAAGCCACTTTGATTGCTGTAGGCATCGGCGTGAGTGTGCTTTTCGTCTTCGGGGCGTACCTCGGAACCATATCGGAACAAAACTGGATGAAAGCGGGCGTCCGTATGGGTCTCGCGGGTCTCGTCGTTGCACTAATCAACCTCTTCTTACCTGGCTGATATCTCAGTCCTCCATCGTACGTCCACGGAGACATCTTACACAGAATCCCGTCGAAGCGTCGTAATGTTTGTCGCAGACAGTACCGCCGCATGACTCGCAGACTCCCGAACCGGGTTCGCCGCAGATGTAGCAGAGACCACTGACGCTCATCGTCGCGGTTACGAAACGCTTGAATAAAAGTTAACCGGCGTTCCAACCCGAAGACGGTTAAACAGCGCGTACGAAACCGACCTAAGAGAATGATAGGAACACTCGGTCCCGAAGGGACTTACTCTCACCGTGCCGCGCTACGTCTCGGCGACGACATATGTTTTTACGACGGTGTGCCCGAAATCGCGGAAGCCGTCGAGTCTGGCGAGGTCGAACGTGGTGTCCTGCCTGTCGAAAACTCCATTGAAGGCAGCGTCAACGCCACACTCGATGTTCTCGTCGAGTACGACCTGTATATCGTCGCCGAGGTCGTCGTCGATGTGGACCACGCTCTTCTCGCGCAAAACGACAGTTTCAGCATCGTTGCTAGCCATCCGCAGGCACTTGCTCAGTGTCGTTCATATCTCCGCGAACATTATCCGGACGCAGAACTCCGAAGCGTCTCGTCAACCGCCGCAGGCGTTGAGGAGGCACGCGAAGACGCGTCGGTCGCGGCTATCGCGCACTCCGCACTCGCCGACGAAACCGTCCGCGTAATCGAAGAGTCGATACAGGACGTTGACGGAAATTCGACGCGTTTCGTTGCCGTTGCGCGTGAACCGTCGGACGAGTTCGAGGATGGCACAGCGAAGACAACTATCGTCGTCTATCCGGGTTCCGACCGTCCCGGCTTGCTCTACGACATACTCGGCGTCTTCAAGGAGCGTGGCGTAAACCTGACGCGCATCGAGTCACGCCCCTCGAAACGTGAACTCGGCGACTACGTCTTCCATATCGACTTCGAAGTTCCGGAGGATGATGGCGATGTGGACGAGATATTAGACGCTCTCGACGAACACGTCGAATGGGTAGATTTCCTCGGAACGTACGGACGGGTGGTGTAGCGTATCCCGCGCACAGAACCGCCGCTTTCACATCAGCCAGTACAGTGCCGCGGAGAGGATGATGGCACAGACGCCGCCTAAGACACCTATGTCGGACAACGTTCTGCGGTCGTCTCCTTTCTGATCAAGATACAGTCCGCCGCCGAGGCTGAAGACACCGACACCTAAGGACAAGAACGACGCCCACGTATGCCAGGAGGTACCCCCGCTACCGCCGTGAGCAGATGCCTGTGCGGGTATCAGTAGCAACAGGCTCAAAACGGCGAGCCTGATACACCACCGAATTCTGTGTATCTTCAGTCTCCTCTTACCTCTCATGACCTCTACCTCTCTCGGGTGTAGCGACAACATCCCGGGAGGACGGAAGCATGAGGTAACTGAGTAGGAGTCCTGTTATGCCTGCGAGCACTATCGAACCCGCCCATACGTGAATCGTCCACAGGATACCACTATTAACCCATATTGTCACGTAGTAGAGGCTGAACATCGCAAGAGGGACGAGAGCGGCGAAAAGACGGAAAGAACGAACACTCTCCAACGAAGGACGCGTGAAACGGTAGAGTACATCCGCGAAGACACCGGCGACTACCATCGCGGGCACGAATTCGAAGTTTGCCGACGGGAACGTAATAGCGACAGAAGTAACACCGAACAAGAAGGTGAAGGTACCCGGGGGAAGAGTGAAACGCCGTACGAGTGTCAGACTCGAACCGGTCATTATTGCGCTGTAGATTAGGATGCTCGAAACACCGAGACCGAGCGCGGCGTAGGAGTTAGACTCCGCAGGAATCACTTCGTTGAGAGGGCTCGCATAAAGGGTGAACAGCAGCAACGTCAGAACTGCGAGCGTCGCCGAGATAACAGCAGGAACGAGGTCTTTCCCACGCGTTTCCTCTTCGGCGTACCACGTCGCGCGCAGAGGCGAACTCACGAACAGTATGGCACCCGAAGCCAGTAGCAGATGTGTCGGACTTGTGAGTGCCTCGACACCTGTCTCAAAGCCAAACGTGCTGTGCCAGAGATAGTCTCCGAAGCCGCCGAATCCGAACATGAACACACCGAGAACCCCTAGTTGGTAGCCGTCGGGGACGGCACTAATCCAAGATGAGCCTTGGCGACGGTTGTAGTATGTCACGGAGACAAGTGTCGCGGCGATACAGAGGAATGCTGTGTAAAAGAAGACGTGTTCGGGCGTGAAGAAGCCTTCTTCCTCGAAACTGATACCGGTCGCATGGTTCCTAAAGTCGAGCACTATGCCTGCGGTCATCAGAACCGACAGAACGACAACTGTCAGGTCCAGCCTTCTCCCGCGGAACCCGCCTATCCACTCCCATACGGCGTTCGACCCGCCACCCGACACCGCTTTTCTACCGTCTTCGTGCTCGATACTGTCAGCCATAACACCGTGTATGTAGCTTCCGTGTATAAATGTAACCGTGGTTATGGGTTTAAGTAGCCGCAACTTTGAGAATCCTCAAGTCTTCGAACCCCAGTCGCTTACTATGCTCCGTTCCTTGGTTTGAGGATTCGCTAAATCTCATCCTCAAACCACGGCCGCTCGTTACACTCGCTCTCTGGTTCTCGATGAAATCTCAGATTTCATCTTCGAACCACGACTTCATCAGTTTCGCGCGCTCTAACCTCTCGCGTGCTATCCGTTTACCGGTCTCTGTCTCTATACGCTCGACGGTGCTCTTTCCGCGCTTCACGACACGGTTGATTATCTCGGGTACTTCCTTGTACGACCGTGACTCGTACCCAAGACGCATCACCATCAACGTCGCGCCTGCGACACCTATCTTGTCTATCGAATCTGCCTCTATGAGAACCTTCGACTCGGTCGGCATCCCGTCGTTGAGTTCGCGTGTGTGGTCGCGTATGACACGTGCCACGAGGTCTATGAAAGGCTCAGAGTACCCTTTGCGCGAAAGGTACTTCTGTGCTATCCACGCGCCTTCCTCGGCGTGTTTCTCCTGTTTGACCTCGAACTTGGCTGCGTCGTGGAAGACAGCGGCTACGCGCACGACGTTTACGTCTGCATCCTCGTGGCGCGCTATCCTTTCCGCGAGATCTACGACGCCTATCATATGGCGGTATCTGTACTCCGCCGAGTGCCATGGATACCACCGCATCCTGTCGCCGTTCCGTCTGACGGTGTCGCGGAGATGCTCACGTACGTACTCCGCCATCTCGGTAAACTCCTCGTAAGTTACCTGACTACCTTCTTCGTCTAGAGCTTCCTTCTTCCCGATGGTTTACACCCCCTCCGTGTGCTTTGTTGCGTGTTCATACTTATCCTCTATACGTGACGGGTTTATTTAGTCCTTCAGGGTGATTTGCGGAGATACGGGGGATCTTCGGTACTATTCTACTCCTCAACCTCTACGCCTTCCATCTCCTCCGCGAGTTCCTCTATCTCCTCTTCGTCCATGTCTTCTATGTCTCCGATATCGCCCCCTCCCATACCGGGCATCATGCCGCCCATACCGGGCATACCGCCGTGCATGTCGCCGTGGTCGAAGGTTTCGCGCACGACGACACGGTCTAAGTCGAAGTCGTGCATCAGTTCTTCGACGACCTGCTGTTTCGAGAAGAGCCACTGCTGGTTCATCGACATCTCGGGTGTCGCTTCGATGTATAGGACGCGTTTCTCGACCTCCTCTTCGACCTCTTCGAGTTCGGGGGGTTCGTCTTCGTCGCCCTCGTCTTCGTCGGTCTCTACTTCCTCCATACGCGTCTCTGTCTCAGTCACGGTGTCTATCTCTATCTCGACCTCCGTGCCGATGTAGGTGTCTATGGTTGCGACTATCTGTTCCTCTTCGTCGTCCACGATATCGATTATCTCGAACTCGTAACGAACGTCCTCGCCCGCGAGCGGGTGGTTGAAGTCGATACGTGCCCGACCGCCTATGATGGTCTCGACGTATCCCTGTCTTCCTTCTAAGTTGACGCGTGCGCCCGGGTAACGGTCGTCCTCGTCTATCTTGTTAGCGCTTATCGTCTCTACCTCGTCGGGGTCGTGTACGCCGAAGGCGTCCTCCGCGGGGACGACGACATCGCCCGTGTCGCCGACGCCCTTGCCGACGAGCGCGTCCTCGACTTCCTCGAAAAGGTGCCCCTCACCGACGGCGATGGTGCGCGGACCGAACTCCTGGTCTTCTGTGTCGACGCCTTCCTCGGATGCGCGTTCCTCGCTTGTCGTGTCAACGAGCATCTCCTCGTCGTCCTCGTCGTCTTCGTCAGGTACCGTCGTCGCCGTGTATTCGAGACGTACGTAGTCGCCCTCTTCGACAGCCTTCCCTTCTGTCTCTTCTTCCTCTTTCTCCTCGGCTTCCTGCTGTTCCTGTTCCTCCTCGGTTTCTTCCTCTATCTCCTCTTCCTCTGCTTCTTCTTCGACGGGTTCCTCGTCGTCGTTTTCACTCATAACTGTGGAGTTGTGTGTCAGATACTTAATCTACTCGGCTTTGGACTCGCGCTCAGGCTTTCCAGTCCTCTGCGATGGTGCCCCAGAAATCCTGCCCCTCGAAAGGCTCCTCCACATCGAGAGCGACGCGGTCGGCTACGTCGCCGTATTCGTCTAAGACTGCGTCCGCTACCTCGTTGAGCGGTGCCTCTACGGCGAACTCCGAAACCATCTCGTCCGTCACTAAGTTCATCATCTCGTTCCATTTTCCTTCGCGCGATAGCTTCCAAAGTTCGCGTCCTGTATCCTCCCAGCCGTGGGTCTGCATGACGGGTTTGTACGACGGTGTGCTCGCGTAGAACGCGATACGCATCCGCACGGCGTCGCGGCGTGCGTCCATCTCGTTTTCGTCCCTGCCGGTCACGACGAAAGGACTCGCTGAGATTGTCACGTCGTCGAGTGACCTTCCGTGTTCCTCCGCCGACTCCTCTAACCAAGGAACGATATGCTCTCGCGTATACTTCGGCGTATTGAACGAATGTAGACAGATACCGTCCGCGAGTTCGCCTGCAAGCTTGACGTTGCCTTCGTTGACCGCCGCTAAGTAGATGGGTATGTCGGGGTACTTCTGCGCTCCGGGGTTGAACGCCGTCGTCATAAGCGAGAAGGAGTAGAATTCGCCCTCGTAGCCGAACTCATCGACGTTTCCCTGCCAGTAGTCCCATATGTGCTGTATTGACTCCGTGACCTCGCGCAGACGCTGTGTCGGGTCGCCCCATCCGACGCTGAACCTGCGTTCGTTGTGCGCCTTGACCTGCGTTCCGAGACTCATTATGAAACGTCCCTCGGAGAACTTGGCGAGGTCCCAGCCTGTATATGCGAGAATCATCGGGGAGCGCGTGAAAGCCGTCGCTATACGCGTGCCTAGCTCTATCTCGTCCGTGTGGTCGGCAACGACGGGCAGCGGGGTGAAAGAGTCCCAGTCGAGTTCAGGACTCCAGAGCGTGTCGAATCCCATCTCCTCCGCGGTGCTTGCGTACTCTCCTGTGTCGGCTTCGAGACCGTTGAGCGAGGCTTCTATCTTCGGCTTCGTCATGCTCTTTCAACGTGTGCGCGGCGTATATATCTGTGCCCGCCGTCGAACTCCCTCGGATATATCAGCCGGAACAGCCCTTCACCCATTCGTCGTAACCCTCGTTCGCCTCCGTTTCGACGCGGAGTATCGCAGGTAGGTCGTACGGGTGTTTGTCCTCGATACGTTCGCGTACCTCGTCGTACTCCAACGCCGTCTTTACTTCGAGCGCGTATTCGTCTTCCTCGACTATCTCTCCCTCCCAACGGTACGTTGAAGAGGCCTCGTGGTAGTTGACGCATGCGGCGACGCGCTCCTTGACGAGTTCGCGCGCCATGCTTCGCGCTGTCTCCTCGTCGGGCACGGTCGTGTGCACGGATATCATGTATTCGTATAAGCAGCCCTACAAAAACGGTTTTGTGGTTCGGGCAGCAAATCCGTATATGTCCATACTGTACTGGGTGTTAGGCGGATTTGCTGTGTACTGGGCGATAGTGTTTGCTCTCGACAAGAGAGGTTTCTTTGAGGAGTACAACGCGAGTTTGGTCGGTCCGGGTCCTCTCGTGATGCTACGCACACTCCGCGGACGCGAGTTCGTTGACCGGATATCCAAGCCAAAGACTTTCTGGCGAATCTACGGCAACATAGGCGTCGCTGCTGCGGCTATCGTTATGATAGCGTCGTTCGTCCTTCTCCTGCGTATCGCACATCTCAGCATATTCCAGACGCCAGAGCCTACACAGATAACCCAGCCCCAGAACGTCTTGGTCATACCCGGTGTCAACGACTTCCTGCCGCTTTCGATGGCACCAGAGATACTCCTTGGTCTTCTCATCGGCATCATCGTACACGAGGGAGGACACGGTATCTTCTGCCGTGTCGGCGACATGGAGATAGACAGCATGGGTGCTGTGATGCTCGCCGTCATACCATTCGGTGCTTTCGTCGAACCCGACGAGGAGGCTGTCGAAGACGCCTCGTCGAGCGACAGGACACGTATGTTCGCCGCGGGTGTGATGAACAACTTCGTTCTTGCGGTACTCAGTTTCCTCCTCATTGTTGTCTTGCTCACCGCCTTCGTACAGCCGCTCGACGGTGTCGGTGTCCAGAACGTCGCCGACAAATCGCTCGCAGACGGCGCGGTCGAACAGGGTGAACGTATACTTGCTGTCGAGGGTGAGACCGTGGAGGACGGAGGCGAGTTCTTTGAGACGACGGAGGCGGCTGCTGGCACGGGGTCTGTAACCTTTACCGTTACCGACGGCGAAACGAGACGTGATGAGACGTTTTCCATCGAGCCTGGTATTGAAGTGAGCAACGTTGTCTCCGACACACCAGCCGAAGAGGCTGGTATGGAGAACGGCGATGTCATAACCTCGGTCGGTGGCGAACCTGTCACCAACGTAAACGACTTCAGTTCCGCTATCGACGGCTTCTCGCCGGGTGATGAGGCGGTTATCGAGGTACAGCGCGACGGAGAGACCGTCCCGCTTGACGTTACCTTCGGCGAGTCTCCGAGGTTCGAAGGAGCCTTCCTTGGTATAAGCTACACAACTACGGCACAGCAGGTCGGCATATCGCCGTACGACATAGACTACCCGTACGCGCTTCTCACCTCGCTCAATCCGATAGACTGGGCGATATCCATCTACCTCCCCCTTGGTGCGATACTCGGTCTGACGCCGTTTTTCGGCTTCGATGGCTTTGTCCTCAATTTTTACGAAATAAAAGGTCCTCTCGCGCTCTTAGGCGGTGCTTTCTGGCTGATACCAAACGTACTCTACTGGTCCGCGTGGGTCAACTTCAACCTCGGTATTTTCAACTGCATACCCGCTCTCCCGCTTGACGGAGGTCATATACTTAAGGAAGGCTTCAGAAAGGCACTTTCGCCCGTTTCCGAAGGTGAGTCGCTCGAAAAGCTTGCGGGTACGATGGCTGGTGCAGTCGCTGTCGTCATGTTCGGAAGTATGATACTAATGATAGTCGCGCCGCGTGTCCTCTAAACTTCGTACATAACAAGCGTCTCGCCCGCAAAACGCGCCTCGCCCTTCTGCTTGAAGCCCTGTGTCGGAAGGAATTCGGTAAACCATGAGTTCTCGTTGACGGCAGCGCGTGTCTTCATCCCTTCTTCTTCGGCGAACTCGACTGGGAAAGAGACAAGCTTCTCGGGCACTTTGGTGTCTCGGTACTCGGGAACGACACAGATGTGCTGTACGACGACCGTTTCTTCGACGGCGTGGTAGCTTACGTAGCCGACGATAACTTCCTCTCCGTCTTCTTCCGCACCTCCTTCGCCCTCGGCGACTTTCATCGTCCTGTCTTGGACGAGGTCACGCATCGAACCGACCGAGAGGTTCTCGGACATGACGTACGAGTTGGCTATCTCGGCGATTTCGTCTGCGTCGTCCTCGCGTGCGTCCCTGTAGCTGACTTTCATCTTATATCTCTGACCTCATACGTGACCTCTGTTGAGGCAGCGACTCAACGTCGTGTATCTCCTTCGCTGTCAGGTCGCGTAGCCTCTTGCGATGCGTCGTCCGTGGCACGACACCGTGGGATTCGAGAAGCGGCTTCATCTTCGACTTGAGCGCGTTCCCTTCGGTGTCCCAGTCCGTCAGGAGTATCGCCTCCTCGTACCTCCGTGAGACGCGTTCCGCGGTCTCCGCGAGGCTCCTCCCGTTTCCGCTGATACGCACAGTCTCCGCCTCGATACCGAGTCTCTTCAGAGCGCGTTCGTCTTTACGCCCCTCTACGAGAACCGGTGCCGGTGTCTCGTCGGCTTCGCGCTGTACGGATTCTAAAACCTCGTCGAGACGGCTGAGACGTTCCCTCGAAGAATCCCAACGCATACGCGTTCTAGGCACCGGATAGCAAAAAGCCTGTCCGTCGTCTCCGTCGTGTCACCTCATCTCGGAAAGATACCAAACGTCTTCGCTCGCTGCGTCTATCCAGCCTTCGTCCCGGTTACCGTGGAGGACGACGCGTTTCTCGCCTTTCTCCGACATGCATCTCACAAGACGCGTTCCATGTCTACGTGTCGGTGGCTCTTCCGCTCTCAGCACCTTACCCGGACGCGAGTCTCCGTTGTCCGCGCTTCCGCTCGCGCTCATACCTGTCTCACCACCGGGACACGTTGTTTTTTCTTCATCCGTGTAACGAGGAGAATCCTGCGTACTTTACCTTTCACCTGTTTTTGTCAAATCTGAGAATATGGCTTACTCCGGAGGGTACCGTCCCCGTACGTTGCCTTCCGAACATACGAAGCCTTCAGGTACGACCCGTCTCAGTCTGGACACATCCGAAGCGTTTTTGTCCGAGTGTTGACAACAGTTCCCAAACCGCACAGGGATAATGATCTAAATGTCTAGGATAGTAGTGAAGTTCGGCGGGACGAGCGTAGGTTCGGGTGAGCGTGTCAAACGTGCAGCGCGGAGCGTCGCCGACCTCGTTGAGGAAGGTGACGAGGTCTGTGTCGTCGTCTCTGCTATGGGAAAGACGACCGACAGACTCATAGAGGAGATGGAGAAGGTCGCGGACCCGGAACGCGAGGACGCCGACGAGATAGTCAGTATGGGCGAGCGCACCTCTGTACGGATGTTCAAGACGGCTCTCGGAGAACTCGGTGTTGACTCCCTCTTTCTCGAACCAGGCGACCAAGACTGGCCCGTAATCACAGACGAGATGGGCGGTGTGGACGAGGTCGAAACCTCCAGACGTGTCGAAAGACTTGCGGAACTTATAGAAGACTCCGTACCTGTTGTCTGTGGCTTCTTGGGCGAGACGCCGGACGGAAAGCTAACCACGCTCGGTAGGGGTGGAAGCGACACCACGGCGATGCTCCTCGGTAACTATCTTGACGCAGACGAAGTTGTGATAGTGACAGACGTCGAAGGCATAATGACCGGTGACCCGTCGAAGGTCGAACGCGCAAAAAGCGTCGATAGCATCTCCGTCGAGGAGATGCAGGACCTTTCGGTTCGTGGCGCGGGAGTCGTCGCTTCGAGCGCGCTTAGGTACAAAAAAGACGACATGACCGTCCGTATCGTCCACCACGAACACGGCGACGTACACGCCGACGGAACAGTTATCGAAGGGGAGGGAAAAAACACGCACCTCGTTGAGATGCGCGACGAACCCCTTGCAGCCGTGACCGTCGCAGGAAGGTCTGTCATCGAGACACCAAACCTCCTTTCGCGTCTCTCGACGGTTCTCGGCGAAAACGGCATAAACATCTACGGGCACTCGACGGGCAACGACTCGATGTCTTTCTTTGTGGATCAGGGGAAAGGATACGAGGCGGAGAAGCTTCTCCACGACGAAATCGTTGAAGACAGCAAGTTCTCAAGCGTCTCGACACGTGAAGACGTTGCGATGATACTCGTAACCGGTGGAGACTTCATAGACACACCCGGTGTCGTCTACCGTGTCGTGAAGCCGCTGTACGAAAGGGAGATAAACATAATCGAGATAATATCGAGCGTCACGAGCATCGTCGTCTTCGTTGACCGCGACGAACGTCAGGAGGCTTTCGACTGTATAGAGGAAGCCTTCGCGGAGTACGAGGACGAATAACAAACGTTACGACGCGTCGCTGGCATCCCGAAACCATGGATACCGATTACACTGTGGCTCTCGAAGGGGCGTGGATAGTTGAGGACGTAGAAGAGATAGAGGACGCAGTCTCTGTCGCGGTGAGCGAAGCCGGAAAACGTCTCAACCCCGACAAGGACTACGTTGAGG
>Ga0207714_1000612_pt1 | contig 24280 bp, 53 predicted proteins | sample PonA232FremontCA_2_FD_187270 | JGI IMG/M metagenome (GOLD analysis project Ga0207714, IMG submission 187270) | Marine sediment microbial community from Fremont, CA, USA - Pond A23 Sediment 2 (SPAdes) | ecosystem: Environmental > Aquatic > Marine > Unclassified | place: USA: Fremont, California...
TCCAGCATTGCACTTAGTTCTTGTCGCAAACCAGCAACCGCAGCTTGCCTTGTTTGTGTAGCCATGTTACTTATCTTTCTTTCCATAGCCAATGCGGTGATAGCAGCAGTGAACGCTTGTTCAACTCTCTCTAGGTCTCGCTCTACTCTATCCTGGTCATCGTCGGTCAAAAGCTGCACATGTACAGCTAGCGAGGACTCCCAGATGTTTCTGAAGCGATCTTCCGTTTCGTCTACATAGGCAACTATGTCCTTACGATATTGCTCGTATGCACCGTTAGGAAATTTGTTAGCAGCTTTGTAATAATCGTTTAACATATTTCTCCTATGCTACGTGGCGGGGGTGGTCATCATTGCGCTGGCTGACAACTATTACATGGCCTACCCCGCCGTGGATAGAGCAACCCTCTAACGCAGGACGTTAATCAACTTTCTCTTTATACCAACCTGTTGTATCTTCCTCTTCTTCTGGTGTCTTAGGTTGTATCGGCTCCTTTTCGAAATACCGCTCACGAATCTCGTCCACAGGCATAACCCCTGACTGAGCGAGCAATGAAGCAGCCTTTGCAGTATTAAACGCTATCTCTGATTCAGTCATCTGATCCAGCGACCAAAGTGGATTGAAATTAATTTCCCATTCAAAGCTATCTGGGTCTCTGTCCTCTTGCTTCATAAGATAGCGAACCAATTTAGCAACCTTTTCACGCAAGTACGTCTCTTGCAACCCCTTAATCCTATTGAAGTAGCTCATAGCATCAGTCTCTGAAGCACTTAGTGTGCCTGACTGGGCTCCGAATAGAACCGACTTTGGTATCCTCGTAGCCATGCTCACTTGATCCTTCAGGAACTCGAGCATGTCCTCCAAGCCAGATACATTTTGCGAGGTACTGGGTATCTCTATTGACTCTTCCCCCTCGCCATCACCACCACTATCAATGATGGCTAAGGTTCCCTGTGTCCACGCCTTTTCTAGTCTACCTTTGATCTTCTCTTCCTTCTCGTCATCCATCTGCTCTAGATCCGTCTTATAGACCTTAAACACTAGCTGATACAGAACCTGACCCAAACTCCAAGAAGCATTGTCAAAGTATTGAAAGAGCTGTTTATACCTCTGATAGGCAGAGCGTCCCCAATCTTCGTCCTCTGTCCGTCTCGTCTGATAGTGGATCATTCTATCAGGATGTGCTTTTATCTCTATTTCATCTGATGTGGCTGGAGCATTTATGTGATACATTGAGTAAGAACCATAATCGGGTGAAAATGGGTCTTCTACTAAATCTTGTTCACTAACTTTTTTCTGAGAAAAAGCGTGTAGGTACTGGACCGCATCTACATCGTCTACAGGTTGATCGTTATCTCGATCATCGTCCACACCTATACTTATATAACCGTCCCCATAAACTATCTCGTAGCGAATCATATCTTGGAACTTTGAGCGAGCATCTAACCTGCCCAAGTGATCGTCTATGGTTCGTCCAAACGTCTCGTCATTGGGAACCTCGACATTAAGCCACTCTCTGGTCATATCCTCTGCCATATTGTCTGCTATAGCAGCAGCAAGGGCATCATTCTCATATAGGGCGGTCTTATGCTTATCGTTCATCCTAGCATGCTTCACTGGTACTTGACGTGCCTGTGCATCCCTATCTTCGTTCCCCTTTAGGTCTCCCCAGTTAGGGCCCGACTGCCAAGTATCTTGAAGTAATTCAAAACCTTGTTTACGCTTATCTTCTTCAGTCATTTGCTAAACTCCCTTTTCACTTTATCTAGCTCTATCAAGCGCTTTTTCCTCTCTATGTCCTCGTATAATTGTTTCCAAAATATCTCCACTCTGTCAGTCTCTCTAGCAAAGTCCTTAGCTTTTTGAAACGCCTTTTCTTCTGCCTTATTTGGATTCATTAGACTACCACAACCTCCTGCCGATTAAGTCATATAATTTTTCGTTGTATGGCTCATAATATTCCTTTAACCTCTCTCTCATTTTGTCGCTCATTTCGGGATAGTCCAAACCATAATATTTCTCGTATGGCCCCAAATCCAAAGGGGCGATATCTAGGAATTCTAGCAACTCTTTAACAACTTTAGAAGTGTTTTGATAAAAACGCTCGCTTTTGATGATCTCAATCTTCTCTCTATCAAAATATCTGAACCATCTCTCCAATTGTTCTACATATATACTCCGCTTCAGATAGCCAAAACTCTCATATCCAATAGCACGACCTCTGCGGGGATCAGAACCCCTCAGACGTGCCTCTTCTAGATTGACCGCATCATCAAAAGTAATAATTGCATCTTCATGCCCCACCCTTTTCTCATGCCAGAACTGCGAATATGCCCTATCGACTGGATTTCTTAACATTACAAAAAACTTATTTCCATCCCACTCATTTTTTATTCTTTGGGGGGCTAGGGGGTGATAAAGATAATAAGTACATATTTCAAAGCTCTTACCAGAATCAGGAAATATATTCCTGTACCATTCTTCTGATTTGTCATAATTATAAGCAAAATAGAATGTCTCTTTCCTTGCAGGCTTTGCTATATCAGGGTGACGGCTGAGATAATGATACATAGAGGTTGTACCGCATCTCTGGGCACCTATCCCCATAAAATCAGGTTTGCTCATTTCTCCTCCAGGTGACAGTGAGCATGTTCTGGGATATCTCTCATTCTCCAGCGGATTTTATATTTATCTCCAAACAATCTGCGGATATCATCTTTCTCTCCATCTGCAAAATCTGACTTGTGGTTTGGGGCCACAACCATAGGCACGTTACATGTATCACACTCAACAACATAAAACCAGCGAGTACTTTTATGTTCCCTTTCACATAAAGGACATTCAGAATTCATAACCAAGCATCTCCAAGTCAGTAGAATATAATTCCCTTACCATTTGTTTAGTCTCGTTATCGTAATATTCTCTATAATCTTCCTTCCCTGATTGATTTTTCCAAAGCACCCCTACATCTTTGTCGAACATATCAGTAATTTGTTTGATGCCTTCAGTATAGCTTTCTAAGCATATTACGGTGTCCATATACTCTACCCTGAAGCCTTTATACTGTTCTATCAGGTGCTCCTCGAAATTTCCCATGCCAAGGTCGTAAATTTTCCTTACGAAATTTCTAAAAGTATCTCCGTCTACATAGTTATAAATTTCTCTTGATATTGCCCCCCCTCCCTTCCCTACATAGAAAGATACAACTCGTGCATAGGGGTTGCGAACGACAGTGAACTTATAATAGTCCGAATTAGTTTGCTGTATGTCCTGATATTTCTTGATACTAGGTAGTATATCCATAAAAGCATTATGAATATCGCAAGATTCTTTATCGAAGTCTATGCCCATCAAATCGGTTAGAAGTAATTTAGTAGATGTACACGCACAGCGAGGACTATTGACGTAAACGAGATTAAGGCTATCTATTTGATATATGTATGGATATTGTATCATTTGTGTCTTATATAGAAGCCTCCTTTTTTTTCATATTCCTTATACCTGCTATTAAGTGGATATCCATGTAAAATATTCCTTTCAGCAAATTTCTGACGTACTACTAGGGCAAAGATCGGCATATCAACCCCACCATAATTTTCAGGGATGCGGTCGGGTAGCCTTTCGAAAAAATCAATCACTCCAGCACTAACTTCTAGGAATAATTCCGTCTCCGCACCAAAAATACCTGGGCTAATAGTTTGCTGGGTAAAAAAGTTTCTAGGATAATTTATATCAGAAAACCAATTTTCCATCATCCTGTAATATCTCAACATCCATTTATTTTTCCCTATCGTATTTTCCTCGTCCCCAGCATATATTTTATACTCATCGCTAAAGAGAATAAAAGGATCGCCCCAGAAATCCACATCGAATAGATCAGTCATCAATACATTATCAATTTCTGACCTATGGTTCTTAACATAATCATAAAAATGAAAGAATCTCTCACAATTTAATGGGTATTTTCCCAATTGAACTTTTTTGAAGGATAAGTTCTCTGTACTATATTCATCTATAAAAACACTCATAAGATGATCGTGGAAAATAACACCACTCAAATCATGTTTGTGCAGGCTATTGTACCATTCTTTCATCTTGTCAAACGAGTGAGGCGCCTGGAGTTTGCCCCTTTGAGGGTCTTTTTTAGTTGCAAAATAATTTGTTAAAACTATATTCATATAAAACCGTCCCACATAAGTTCTTTAGGTACTTTTTCAACTATTTTTTCACGATTTTCAGAAATGTTCCTCGCATAGTTGCCTGATGGCGGTGCTTGCCGATTGAGCATGGCAGCCTCGCTAAGATACTGCACGCCCCAACCATGTAGCTGTGTCAACCTATAAGCTAGTTCTACATCCTCATATCCATAATTACCATCGAATTCTTCATTAAACCCCCCAACTTCCTCTAGAGAAGGAAGATAGCAACCAAAGTTGCAACCGCCCATCTGCACAAGGAAATTTTTAGGAACTTCTCCATCTTTAAGATTCCCTTCCTCTCCTGCCCATACAGTTCTTATATCGTAGCTAGAGTCTTTAGAGCCTAGTATTTTTCCAGCATACATTGTCTCTTTATCCGTCCACGCCTTCCTATGAGTATTCAACCAACCCTCGACAACCTCTATATCATCATCAACAAAGACACCCCAGTCATACCCGAGGGTGAGTGCTTTACTAAGTCCAGCATTTCTAGCAGAAGCGAGGGCATAATATGGCTTACAATGTTCTATACTACATATCTTTTCATCTTGGAATTCGGGTAAAGTCCCCTCTTTGCCATCATTAACAATTATAAGCCTGTCTCCGTCTTTAGTCTGTTCTGTAATTTGACCCACCGCTGTTTTGAGTAAGTAAGGTCTATTACAGGTATTAATAATAACTGCTAGTGGTTCCTCCATACTCACCTCTCCGAGGAAAGAAGCCCAACAAATAAATTTCCATGATATATCTTCGACCATATACTCTTCGGCTCAACTCTTTTACGCTCATTACTGCATCATATTTTTTAAGAAAACTTGGAAACTCTTTCATACCATTAATTCCCAACCTTGTCTTCGATCTCTATTCTGCAACATAAGTTCACTCAGAGCATATACAAGTGCATCAAGTCTATCAGGTGACTTCGCCCGCCCAGGCTCCCAAGTTACAAGTTGATCTTCTAATGTGCCAAGTACACCAACGTGGTGTATTCTACCCTGTTCGTATAGTGCTGCTACAGGTTCTGCTCTAGTACGCTTACCTTTCTTGGCCTTAACACCTTTATAGGGAATTGTCGAGTCCACAGTTCTCAGGGTCTGTTCAACCATGTCGCCACCCTGGTTTGTCTCAGCCACTATTCTGTCTGCCTCATATTTTTTATATAAATTTACAGCCTTATTAGCCCACTTTTGTGGTCGTGCTCCCCCCATCGAGCCATCTTCAAGTACCCAACCTATGTCTCCGTTGGAACCAGCAGCGATTATACCAGTTTCGTCATTCTCCTCTTTGTCACCTACGGCGGGGTCAATAGCTACGACTACCCGCTCGCACCGTTCAACTATATCTTGAGGGTCTCCACCATCCAGCCTGAAGTTATTGATTATATCTCTATTCCAAAGCGCCTTTTTAGAATCCGAGAGAATATCTGCATATATTTCCTGCTGACCTAGTGTAGTACCCTCATACTTCTTCACTACGTGATTGTAGAATGATTCTGGTAGATTGTCCTCGTTCTCGTAGGTTGAACCTTTGGAGATTATTGTATTTTCATCCTCAACTATGTCTATTAGTGTAGGTATCGGTTTGGGGGTCGTCGATATTATAGTCTGTGGATGATCCCCAAGTCGGAGTGCAAATTGTAGGTTATCCCAGGTATCTCTAGGATATTTGTAGGCTGCAAGTTCATCGCACCAAGCCAAGTCAAACTCTGGACCTCTTATTTCATCTGGATTGGCACCACTATATATATTGGCCTCTGCACCATTATCCCACTCCAGACGCTTTTTAGTGGGTTTATACTTTGGCTCCTCGTCTTCTGGATATATCTGTAACAGGCCAGAGTGTACCTTGCGTAAAAGGTCGTCCCTTGCTTTTCCTGGTGTAGGGGCAACTAGAGCTATTCGTTTAGCCCAGCCACGCCTAACATATTCCTTGATTATCTCTGCCCCAGCCCGTGTGTTGTGTGTAGGAATCATACTCTCCCCAGCCAAATACATAGAATTGGGGCTATCAACTGTGATACACTGCATCGGAGACGTGTCGATTCTCTTAGCTCCAACTATCATTCTATGTTTATTCCTCAACCCTTGGCTCACGCTAAGGTCAAGTCTATCAGCTTTCCTCGGTAAATTAAACACCTGCTCTGTAGCCCTGAAGCTTATTTCGTGATAATTATCTTCAATCCCACCATTGTTGGCATAAGTTCTTGTGCGTCTATTTGTTTTCATTCCTAATGAGATTACAAGCTCTTCTATGTCATCCAAAAGCTTTCTTCTTTTTTGTGTGATAGCAACGTAGTTCTGGCTTTCGACCCATCCATCTGTATCCATAAGTCCACGCAAGAGTTCTAGCCTCTGTTGCGGAGAAGCTCTTAAATATTTAGGGGGTATGTGCTTATTGCGAATAAGGTTTTGCTTCTTTAAGTTTTGGTGTAAGCTATCAGGTTCGCTTCCATGTTTCCCAAGCTTGTACTGGTTACACTTATCTTTAGGTGTTTTATACTCTTTGGTCTTATATCCGTCTTTCTCTACCCTTTGCAATATTTCTTTATCCATTATAGACAAAGTTGTGTCTTTCTTTGATCCGTCCCCAAGCCAAGCCCCTAATGTGTATGGAGAAACTGGTAAGTCTTTCCTTGGGAGATCAAGTGGTTTAGTCATCGGGATGGCATGGTTATTGTCATTCCGCTTTCCAAATGTCAACGTGTCTACAATTTCTTGTGTAGTTCTAACCCTGGGGCCTTTAGTATATTGAGGGTAGACCTTTGGCTCCCCAGTACCAAACTTTCTTTTGCTTCTCCACTGTGACCAATTATCAGGAAAGTTACTGTGGTCATCTACATATTGTGATCTTAGAAAAGCCTTTCTTTCATAGTGTGTCCACGTAACCCATTGGTGCTCTGAGCAGGCTTCTATGGTTGTACCATCACTAAATTCCAGCTCAAAAGCTTTTTTAGGTATTTGCACTGGTGTTTTTGAGAGGATCTTAGTTGGTTTTCCCTTTTCGTCCAGAAGTTCATCCCCAACCTCAACTTCTCCCATAGTAGTCCATCCGTTAGGGGTGGGAAGCGGTAAGTCAGTTTTCAACATCTTCCCAAAACCTCGTCCTGCTAGTAAGAGGAAGTTCTGCCAGCCTCCCTTTTTGGGTTCTAAAGCCCCCCATAGCTTACTCCTAGCCTTGCCCAGATGATTTTCGACCTTTTCCTGAGACTTTTTAAGAGAGCCCGCAATTGCTTCAGCGTCTTTTCCATCCAGGTATAAACCAAATATCTTATCCTCTTCGTCGGAAAGCTTACTCCTATCGTACCACGAGTGTGGTATCTGTTTTATACGAGCTTGGGCTACCTTGGGGTGTAAGTTCCCAAACCAATCATACTTCATAGCTCGCATCAAATTGGGTGGTATGGAGGCATCCCCACTTTCGAGCCGATCTATCAAAGACCTGATTTTATCTTCAGTTATCTCTGTCATCTAATAGCTCTTCTAGCTGATCTTTTGCCTTATCATAGTCAACGCTATTTTCTTCCTGTTTCTGCTGCTGTGACTGACTAAGGTTGATTTCCTGTTTCTTCTCGCCCTTCCATTCATCGCTTAGGTTTGTCAACATAAATCTAAGAGCGGGCCAATATGGTTTCTCACCGTATTCCCCCAGTGCCGACTTGCGTGCTGCCTCCTCATACTCCTGTTTCCTTATATCTCTTGCACGTTCAAATCTAGCGGCAAAGTCTTCGTCATAAGATGAGTGTTCTGGGTCAGCATGGTTGTAAACAGTTGGTTTTGAAATACCTGCAATTGCAGCGGCTACCTCTATAGAAAGAGCCTTTCCCTCTGTTAATGCCCGAAGGAATACTTCCTTTTTCTCTTTGGTAAATTTAGTTTGCTTCTGAGCACTATTTTTCTGGTGAATGTGACAGTATTTGCTGTTGTCCATCCTGCCTTTTTTACAACGCTCTCCGTCGGCAGTCTGGGCTACACAGCGTTCCTCGTCTGGCGGTGGATCTTTAGGGAAAGGATAAGTCACGTTTAACCACCTTGAAAGCTGATTATTTATATATTATAGTGTATAAGGGATAATGTATGCTTTATTTTACACATTATTTTTATAAAATAGCTACCAACACCTTGTTGATAGCAAAGAACAGTAAAAGTCTAACCTTTAATGTCTCCGTAGGTAGACCCTTGAAAGTCTATCTTGTCGGGATTGGGATCGTATTTGTTTTTTCTATTAGCCTTATGCTCTTTGTGCCACTTGTACCTAGCGCTTTTTTCGTTGTGTATTTTTCCACTTTCGTCTTTAAGTTCGTCGTAAAGGTATTGCTCCCCACCCTTACTTTTCCCACCAAATAGATTTTGAGTGATCCAACCCCAATCTTGGTCCACTATATAAAACCTCCACGGGTATATATTTTATTTTCTTTTCTCGTCTTATTATACGGAGTTAGAGGCATTTTTACTAGTTTGGTCTTTTATTTCGTCCAATATCTGTGATACCCTTTGTTGGCTTATTTCAAGTTTGTCACCTATCTTCTCTTGTGAGTACCCCCCTGAATATAGTTCAATGATCTCCTGTTCTCTCTCACTCAACTCTTCAAACCCCTTTAGACTCACTGCTGACCTTTCGGGGGAGTCGTTATATACCTCTTGCTCATACTTCCATTCAGACTGCTTAGTTTTTATTTGCTCCCCCAACGTTTTTAAGATATATTTTTCTACCCAATAATAAGCGTAGGTCGAATATTCTATCTCTCTTCCGTCATCGTATCTCTCAGCAGCCTCTATTAATCCTACCCACCCCTCTTGGATTAAATCAGTATAGGTCAGTCCTGGACAGTCTTCCAGGGTATCATAGTGCTTGTTTGCTATGTGCTTGATAAACCTATCAGGGGTACCATCCAATTCTTTATATATGAACTCGTTCCGTTTTTCTGTGTCCATTATATCAACATACTCGAAAGGTTCCCCGTTTTCTTAGGTTCATCTTTTATAGAGATTGTTATTGAGTCTAGAGGTATGTCGGCCTCTATCGCATATATGCCCTTGTCCCACCTATAAATGTCTGTCACTTCTATATCTTCATTCTCTGAGTTCATTACTGTTCTAATATGGCTACCGATCCTGCTATAGAAGTGTACTACCTGTTCCTCTTTGTCCACCTGCATAGTCGTCTCTTTCTCAAACTGTTCTAATAGTTGGTGCTCTCTTACTTTATCACTCATATTTATCAGCCCCCAAGCCATAAGTAACGAACATTACCACTACCAGCATCCAGTAGGTAGTTTGCCAGGTTAGTGGGTTCCACACGCCAAATGATTTTAGTGTTGCCATTATTAGGTTGAAAAAGAACGCTAGTGATAAAATTGCTTCCATATATTACCTCCCCTCATCTTCTTTTAATCTTTCTTTTACATTCTCGTATATTTCATCTTGATTTATATCGACATCGAATAAATCAAATAGGTCTTTACAAAGCGCATAAGACATTGCCGCCGCTTCCTTTAATTTCTTTTCATCAACCTTCTTTTCAGGTTTGATCTCTGCCCCATCAAATCGCTCCAAATGACCAGATTTTTTGCTGAGAAATATTTTTCCACTGTCTTTTTTAATCGCCCACTCATTGCTTTGTTTGTCATACACTAGCTTTGGCAATTTAGCCTCCTCTTTTGACCTAGGCTTCTCAGACTTTTTGTAACTCTCAATAAATTCTTTTACCACTTGAAAAAACTCCTCTTTGCATTCAGAGCACAGAGAAATATCGTAATGGTTTTTGGTGTCGTACTCCCAATCGTCAGACACCATTGAATCTACCCCTGGATAGTACAAGAAAGGCTCGTAAGCCAGCTTGCCGTCATACTCACGTCTACATCTCCTACACTTCATTTTGGTCCCTCCCTTCCCCCAAATCCCTCTTCTCCCACTCTACCCCTTCCATCATACTCTTATATCCATGATTCCAAGCTATCTCCATAGCCCTATCTAGGGCATCAATCCACTTGCCCAGATTTTCCCCCGTCAGCTCCGTTTCGAAGTCATCATAGACAAAGACAACTTTGCTGGGGTCTTCGCTTGGCATTTCTCTGTGCTTAATCTTCTCCATAACTACACACCTCCAGGTGCTCTCTCGTAAAAGCTTGCATACTTCTTATGAAAAGCGAGGTTAACAGTTCCTGTCGGTCCATTCCTCTGTTTCGCAATTATCACTTCTGTTTCATCTACCTCGCTAATTTCGTCCTCATAGTAGTTCTCTCTATATACAAATATCACAACGTTACTATCCTGCTCTATAGCTCCAGACTCTCGCAAGTCTGCCAACTTAGGTCGCTTGTCCTTCCTGTACTCCACCTCTCTGTTAAGTTGTGCTACTGCAATTATAGGGATTTCTAGCTCTAATGCAAGGGCTTTTAGGGATCTTGTCATTTTAGCTACCTCTTGCTCCCTATTATTTTCCTGCCCGCTTCCCTGCATCAACTGGAGGTAGTCCACTATAATTAAATCAATGTCCTCCTTCGCCTTCATACGCCTAGCCTCTGCCTTAACGTCTATAACTGGCATGTGTGGTGTGTCCTCTATAGCAAGTGTCTTATTGTTGAACTTGTTGGCAGATTGTGCTAGTTTACCAAAGTCCTGTTTGCTCAACCTACCGTCCTCTGCCCTTTGTAAGTTTACCCTAGCATCCCCACATAAAATTCTGTTCATTATTGAGTCCTGGGGCATCTCTAAAGAAAATATACCAACATTGTAATCCTGCAACGCTGCTTTTCTGGCTATGGCGAGGGCCAAGCCAGTCTTACCCATGCCTGGTCGCCCCGCCATAGTGTAAAGCTTAGTTTTCTTTAGCCCTGATAGCTTGTGGTCTAAGTCGCTAAATCCAGTTTCTATACCATCTACCACCTCTTGATCAGAATGATGGAGTTCTTCTAGGTGATCCACGTGAGCACTTAGTAGGTCAGACATTAAGGAATATCCAGTATCACCTCCACGCTGTGATATTTCAAAGACCTTGTTTTCGGCCTTGTCCAAAACTTCGTTTATATCGAGGTCTTCCTTGCGACCTAGCTCGGATATCTCTTTCCCGCTCTTGATAATCCTTCTTAGCGTTGCTTTTTCTTTTACAATATTTACATAGTGACTGATATTGGCAGTAGTTATTACTTTATTCTGTAGATCAGCCAGGTAGTCTAAGCCGTTGGCCTTATTGAGTTTTGCATTTGCCTCTAGATGGTCTTTGATGGTTACTAGGTCTGTTGGTTTGTTTTGGTCGTATAAGTCAAGTATAGCTCTATATATTGTCCTATGCTCCTGCCAATAGAACTCATCGGGCTTGACCCGTCCTATTATGTCTGTGGAGACATCTTCGTTCTCCCCCAGTAACGTACCCAATATGATCTGTTCTGCCTCTCTGGCTTTAGGTATCTTTGTCATTTCTCAGCTCTGGGTTTTCTAACTTATTGCCGACTACTTCAATTTGATCCATGTCTCGGTTAGCCAATAGCTTCACGGCTCCACCATAATTAACCCAAAACGCCCCTCTCTGAAAATAGACTTCTGAACTGTTTTCTGATATTGCCACATAACTATCTTCTACTATATCACCTTCGTAAACTTCCCTACCGTTTTTGTCGGTTAAGCCTGTATATTGCATGAGATGAGCCGTATCGTTGCCATCTCTAGCAAGAAAAGTACCAAATGCCTTCTTAACGTGCCTATTCCACTTTGCCATAAAACATCCTTCGTCATCATTGCATATCCAAGCCCGAAACTTAATCTCCCTGTTCATAGCTACACCTCATGATCGTATTCGAGCGACAGGGCTATCATATCTGCGAGATCATAGATATCATCTAAAGTAAGTTCACGCTCTCCTAGCAAAGATATGATCTCCTTGTTAGTCAGATTTGCATCAGCCAAGTCCCAGACTTCATCCCACTCGTTCTCTGTGTTATTAATTTTCATCTTTCAACCTCCCTGCTAATTTTTCACCACATTTAGGGCACTCAGTCGGCACGAACTTGTCATGCTTCTGCTTTTTAACTACACCATATTCGACATGATAACTCCACTCGCATTTAGGGCACTCAATCTCTTTCATTCTATACCATCTCCCATTTTAGTGACTGGCGAGACAACCGCTAACCCGCCAGTCTATCGAGGTGGGCCTTACTCACCTGGTCTTATAGTTTTTGCGATTGTATTTTTTAACCACTCTAACATAGTATTCTGAGTTACCTATTTCTTTAGCCTGCATGCTACTTAGTTTCGTATTTGGCCTCTCCATTATCCATTCTAAATGTTCCTTATAATTTGGGTCATCATATTCTTCAACTTTATAACCAGCCTTGCAAACATCTAACCCCAGCTCTTTTACCTTACTTCTTACCGCCCTTTTGCTTACACCGATATCTTCGGATATTTTTAAAAGGGACTTTCTGGGGTAATTATCCTTTATGTATTTAACCTTCTCTTCTTCTTTTATTCTTGTGGGCACCTGGTATCAGCTTCTTTATATTTTCACTATCACATTGCGGGCACTTGTGCTCCTCGTGCCCTTCTCTAGTGAACACTTCGTCACAATCGTTACACTTCCATTTGAGATACATATTAATTAACTGCGTTCTCGTAAGCTTCTACTGGAGTTTCACCGTGACCATGCCAATCCTCTATATCTTCGGGGCTACTACTAAACACTTCTAGCAAATATAAGGTCCATCGGTCATCTGATCCATCCCAACAGAGGTCAGCCGAATTATATTTTTTCATTTCCTCTATTACATCAAGAGCTTCCATCTTTTACACCTCCTACAGCACATGTGTCGTTCGTTCTTACAGAGCAATACAAGTGTACCGTTAAAGTTGTTCGTAACTACCAAATTTCTTCAAAAACACCTTAATCCTATCTAGCGAATGTTCATGTGTGGGCACTGCTGCCATAGCCTGTTCTCTATCCCCACCAGTAACCCAGCCTTCACCCGTTGTGATGCCAGTATCTCTGTCCAGGATTACGTACTTGTAAAGTTTCATGTTGTCGTCACCTCCTTGATGGAATATCGGCTCACCTTTGTATTTTATACTACCACTTATGCCATTCACGACTTTTACCTTTTTATCTTCACCCATCTATATCACCTCTAACCCTATTATAGCAAACGTGTCCTATGAAGTCAACCCCTACTCCACTCCTTTATCAACTCTTCCCGTACCTCACCTTCATCTTTCCCCATTACCCTAGCTGTATATTCTACGTATCTGTCAATTATGCTAGTTATTTTACTCATATTAACCACGCTCCCATTCGGCTTTTGGTCCATTTACCATATAGAAAAGAGGGTGTAGGTCTAGGAAGCGACCGTCACCACTATCAATTAGGTCAACCTTCTCAATTGAATCTCGTTCTTCCAACTTTTCAGCTAGGTGAATGTACTCAAAGTCTAATTGGCCATTAGTTACGGGGACTGAGTGCTCCCACAAATCCTCTGTAGTCTTTGTGTCAAATGCCCTCTCGTTAAAATCGTACCCCCTCTCCAGCGACTCCTCGTAAACTACTTGCAAGTAATAGTCTATCTTTGCTTGTCTCACCTGGTCAGGGAAATAAGCATCACTGGACACATATTTGAACCTGTCCAGCTGCGGATGATTATAATACCCATGTTTCTCACCACGCTGCAACGCATTACGTGCCATAATTGCCTCACGCCACAAACCACATAAACCCTGGCGATCTAAGTATTTCGGGTGGAGTGACCACAATCTCATTCTCTCACCTCCCAACCTGAACCGTCTTCGTTTAAACTCTCCCTGTTAAGGTTTGCCCACCCTTCTGGGTACCCATCCTTTTTAGGCCACCCCAAACGAAAAGCCTCCACTGAATCAGGGTATTCGGCTCCAAACTCGTCCCTGAGTGCCACCATTAAACAGTTTCCACAATTGCATACACCTTCCTTGCTACGCCTCTGAGCCTCTTCATCTAACCACTCGGCATACTGGGGAAACATCGCTTTAAGGGTTGTCAAGTCTAAGATAGGCTTTGTAGGCGCTACTTCTTCATTGAACTGTTCTTGTCTTAGCTGCTCATTTGTTTTCTCTGTCATAATTGCACCTCCTTATACTCCCTACACCAATCAAGTACCTCAAGCCACTTGTCCATAGTAACCCACCCCTTAACCTGTGTCTCATACTCTTCTTCTGAAAACACATCAGCTATCATCTCATCTGTAATCCACTCACCCTCTTCATCCCATATAGCTACCTCTGCATCTTTGGATTCCCAATTATCAGACTCTCTTGGGGCACTGTAATCTTCTACATCTACGGCAAGATCTGTTGGGTGAGGGTGACGCTCACAGTAACTGCCAACACCAAATTGAGTTGAAAGGGTCAAGCCGTTATCTAGTAGTAGCTGAAAGCCTCTATGGTCTGTTATTCTAAATTTCCCCATAACTTCTCACCTCCACACATACATCATAACTGGTCGATGGGGTAATGTCAAGTGTTCTCTAGCTCACCAGAAGTCTGGTCCAACATTATAGCGTATAAGTCCCAGTAGTTAGCTTTTTGCGCCAATAACTCCAATTCCAGCCTAGTCTTCCCCTTGCTCCTACTTGCCCCATTTAAGATACTTCCAATTAATAAGTCCATTTCATCTACAGTTAGGTTAAACTCTAAACGATCATTCTTCTCTACAAATTCTTTTAAGTCCATGGTTTCACCTCCATATACACATTGTAACAAGTCGCTATCCTAATGTCAAGTAGTTTTCTTTTTTTTATTTTCAACAAGGCATCTAAAAGCCGTTTAATATATTAAGGAACCGTGTGGAAATTGCATACAGGAATAGGGGTTTGTGGTGGTGGGTGCGTGTGTAGTCGGGTGATAGGGTTGCGTGTGTAAAGGTTTCGTGTCGCCCTATCACAGGGAATGGGTAATGGAGGGGAATTGGTTTTGTGGGATAGGGGGCTACAGCAGGGCAGCGTCGGTAATATGGGTGATTTGGCACCCCTGGGGTGGTGGGGTGGGGTATCTGGGGTGAGTAAACACATTTCGGGTTGTGTTGCCAAGCTATCGGGCTATTTCAGAAAAAAAAATGGTGAAAATCGGGGCTTTTGCCTGGACTTATTGCAAGTTGAGCGACCAAGAGAAACAAGTTGATAGCTATATATCGGGGTTCCTATCAAAATACCCCACGTTGACCACTACCATCGAACCCCCAACTTTCTAGCTAGTCCCCACTATAATTACGATAAGTCAATTTTAGTCGTGAACCGATAGCCATATAACGGGGGTTTTATCCCTTGATACCCAACCCCATAGATGCTATAATCTTTATAACTAAGGAGTGATTCAACTATGAAACATCAAAAGTGGCTTGCAACAATCAACGCCGATTGGGGTCGAAACATAACCGTAAGACTTAATGCCCCACAAAAAGTTGAAAAGTCAAAGGCAAAGGCTCAGGCTGAAAAGATCAAGGATCAGTATGGTGACACAAGTTTGACTAGCAAAGTTGTAAAAGTTGAACCTATCACTTAAGGAGTGATTCTAATGTTAGACAAAAGAAAAATCAATCTCGCAAAATCCCTTGCACTCCTAACAAAAGGAGAAGAACCTATTAAACAGTTAGAAATTGAACAAAAATTTCTCTCAAATCACGGCAACCTAAGCCCTAAAGACATGTCCGACATCCTGGATTTTGCCACTAATTTTAGACAAACAAATCAACCCTATTAAAGGAGTGATTATATTATGAAAAAACCCAAACTACAAAAAATTGATTTAGGACACAAATCTACTTCAATTTGGCTGGAAAACGGGGCGCATATTAAATATGAGGTTAAAGACGATTCGCTCAGGCAATATATATTTGCGCCCGATGATCCACATTCGGCCTGGGAGATTAATGATGTGGGGCTAGCTGGTGATAGCGTACACGAATTCGCTTTAGGCTGGCTTGAATGGTATCTTGAATCTCCTGCAAGCGAAATTAAGAAAGACGACTTTCATAAACATTTATTAAAGGAGGCATTATCATGAAACTAACTAACATCAATCAGGAACTTTTAAAGGCTATAAAATCCCCAGGCGCTAACCTGGACAATCTTTTAACCGATATCAACAATCAAGAAAAACAACAACAAACTATAAATAAACTTGATGGTAAGATTGATCTTGATCCATCAATTTATAAAGGGGGTCAATCATGAGCAAAGGCGAAACAATTGAAAGGACTGAACTAGATAATTACAAAGTACGTTTAAGCTGGGTGGATGACGTTATAAGCCCCCTTGATGACCATGATCGGGCCGTACATAAATATACCATATCAATCAAGCCCCTGGAAAATCCCGACAAAGTTAAACGGTTCGACTTTTACGGATCATTAGCAAACTACATGAGCGGTGACCACCCCGAAGCCCTTGAAGCACTTTGGGCCGTGTTTATGGATGCTTCAAGCTATTGCAGGAACCAGGATATTGATGACTTTCACGAATCCCTCGGATATGATGACGTTAGTAAATCCCTTGAAGCCTTCGAGAGTTGCAAGAGTACGGCGAAAGATCTTAAGGCTATTGGACTGGATCAGGACAAAATTAACAACCTATTAAATACTGAACTTTCGGGATATTAATTTTACCCCGCTGGATCAACCTTACCCCGCTAGTTTAACCGCTAGCGGGGCTTTTTTATTAGCGCCTACCATAATAAAGCCCCATAACCTTCAACGCCTTTAAACACCATTTACGTCGATCTAACATTTGCCCTTAGCGCTAATTATTGACCTTTTAAAGGACTTATAAACTTGAGGTGGTTGTATGGTACGACGATGTTATTACAGGCTATTTACAGGGCTATTAGCGGGCTTATATCAGATCAGTGATTTACCCCGACTGGACAATGTCAACCCCCCCTCCCCAGGGGTCCGAAAATTGCCTCGGATTTCCGTGAATAGGAGCACGGGTGGCGAAATCAAGTATTTGCGTGAATAGCAGACCAACTGGCGAAATCACGTGAATAGGAGCACGGATGGCGAAATTAGCAACCTCGGAAATTGGTGTGAGTAGAGGGGCGACTGGCGAAGATTTGGTCGTGAATTTTCGTGAATAGCTGGGCGGGTGGCGAAATCAACGACGGCACATGTGCAGTTAAGCCTCCTCGGTCTCCACAGTTATACTATAGTGCTTTCCTTGAATTTTTAGCTCGTGCGGATGTGGCTTTTTAAGAAATTCATCCTTCTCCTCTTCCAGCTTTTCCATCATCATTTGAAACTCATCTAATCTCTGCATCTTTTCTACATGTTGTTGTGGGGAAACGGCTCTCTGCTTCATCGGCGTGATAACCAACTTCTTGGTTCCTTCTTTCTCCATGCTTACACCTCCAACAACTTCTTCAAAACTGTAGGAGTCAAACTTCCAATCGTAGGTTCTTTAACTGGTGTGGTCGTGTACCTGGCACCCCAGGGCTCGCTAAAGTGGTCAGTCACAATCTCTTTCAATTCGTCACCTTTCACTCTACCATATTTCTCTCTAACTTTCTTCTCTAGACTCTCTCTTTTCGTGCTCAATTCCCAACACATCCTCTAGCGCCCTTACATATCCTTCCATCAATTTATCATCGGTGCTAATTGTTGACCTTATGTCGTTGACCCTTTGTAATCTTTCTCGTACTTCTTCTTCAGTTAGCATTGTGCACCTCCAACGGCACACCTGTTATTTTCTGAAAGAAATAACTGCACATGTGCAGTCCTCAAATTTCCCAAAATTCATCCTCGATCAAATATTCCGACCCTTCACGCTCAACTTCCACCATAGATGGATTAGCTAGGTCTATAGTCTTACCAGAGACGTTATATAGATAATCATAGTAACACCGCTTGGCTGTACCACGTCCAGCACGTAATTCGAGAAAAAGCAGTCCTCTGAGACCATATCGTTCCGCTCTGTCGATTTCGCCTTCAAGTTGCCCCTCACGAAATAATTGCTCCAATTTCAGCGTTTTTCGGTCACTTATGTCCTTAGATTTGCATTCAATTACTGTCGCTTTTGGTTGAGATAGAAATAAGAGGTCGAATGGCTGTGAAGTCGCAAAGGAAATCCCACCATATTGCTTGAACTTGTAACTAAATATGTTGGGAAAGTTATCTTGCAAGGCATGAAGAATTTCATACTCAAACTTACGACCTGGATTGCTCATATTACCTCCTTGTGTCTCACTTTTGGCTAAATCTTGGACATTAATCTATTTGTGGTTCACAAACGATACTCAACAACACTTGTGTTAGCTTACATCTTCCAAGCCTTAGCAGCTCTTTTAAGTTCATTTGCCATAATTGATAACCCTTCGTCTAGCATAAAATCCTTGTAGGCTGTAAGTTCCTTGCTAGTTTTATCGGAAAATGTTCTCCCAAACTCAGGATTTTCTTTCTCAAATTCATTTAGTTTAACGGCTTCGGCTAGTTCGTGCCATTTTCTAGCCTCTTTCATTGTTTTACACCTCCTAAATGTAAACTCGTCCAACATTATGTTACTTATCTGTTAACTCCAAGTTATCAATTTTCTTTTCTAAATCTCCCCACAACTCGTCCACATCGAACCTATCTTCTAAAACATCAATTCCCGTATAGTTTCTAAACTCCCGCCACGAGGGTTCATAGCCACGATTATCCCATTCGTCATAGTAATAAGTATTTATTTTTTGGCAAACCCTTTTAAGTTCTGGATTTTCCTTTATTAATTCCTCGCAAGCGTCTATCGCTTCATCCAACTCAACACTATCACGCCACTCGACTCCGAGTAATTGACTCACTATACCCGCAAAAGAACCTGGCTTTGAACTCATTGGACACCTCCACTAGACTCATTCCAACTTTAGTTGTCTTTTACTTCTGCCAATTTGTCTTTTATCGTATCGTAGATTTTATCCCTATATTCTTCTTCATCTTCAAAGTCCTTGTAACCTAGCCCTAAGAGTCGTATTGTATAGCTTTCCCCGTTGTCAGGGTCTAGGTATTCAACGTCCATTTCTTCACCTTTATTGACAGGAAAGGGCTCTTCTCTACTGATTGTGTCACCAGTTGGTCTATTCTGCTCTTCGTTACCGTCAACTATGTGAGCAAAATACTTTCGCATTTTTCACCTCCTTACTAAACTCATGCTACTTGTGTTATCTTCATGTAACTTAACAGTTGCTAAAGAGGGCTCCGTCAATTCATACCCATCTGGTTCATTTTTCATAGCTTCCCTAGCTTCCTCTTTGCTTTCATATCCAGCATGAACACATTCTGATGGATGATGTATAACATCCTTGCCGTCAACGACTAGATATATTTCTTTCATCTTTTACCTCCCTTGATAACTCATGCTACGATGAGTTGTTCTCCTTGATTAATTGATACAGCTCTGCGATCAATACCCCTGTAACAATTCCTATACCGTAACCAACTAATAACATGATTGTTGTATTTTCCACGCTTTCACCTCATTCACTTTGGCTTTTGTTATCATAATTTGGCCCCAATTCAAACGTGTCAATAACCCACTCGAACACCCTTGATAGAACGAGCAACGTACCTTCTCTTATAGTATGCCAGAATCCTTCTTTTCGTATGACCTTAATCGGGCTTGGCATAACTTATCACCGCCACCCAAATCATAACCCCAAACAAAGCCCCACCAACATAGCAAAAGGCAAAAGCTGGATTTGAGCCGAAAATACTATACGCCTCCCACGAGTACCACGTTATAAGGCTAGAACAAAGGACTGTAAACAAAGTTATAAATAGCACAATCAATCACCACCCAACTTCAAACTTTTTGGCAACTTCTCTTCCTTCCTAGGCTTCATATCGCCTACCCAGGTATATAGGTTCATTGCTGCCGTCACCAATTCAGGTCGATAGTCAATCTCCTTTAACTGATATCCCTTTTTAGTTCTATCTTTAAGCCACAATATACCCTGGTGGTCAATATCACTATCGATAGCTTTCTGATAAAAACTCAGTTGGAGTTTATGTGAATTATAAATATTGGAACTTGTTTTAATGTCAATTAACCACAATTCATCATCAATACTCGCCATAAGGTCAGCCGTGCCAGCATACCTAAGATTTTTGTGAGCCACCTGGAACTCCGTATCAAGTACCGTAGGATCTTTTGCATCGTAGAACTTAATAAAACCCTGCGTCTTCTTCACTACCTCTTTGGAGTCCTCGCTAACATCTATCTCTTCCCCTTCTGTCAGTCGCTCGCAATACCCGTGAACTTTCGTACCCTTCTCAGCCTTCTCGTTCTTATATTCTTCAGCTTCTTGGAATGAATTTGCATCGCCCAGCCATTTCTTAAAATAATATCCCTTAGCCAGGACCTTATCAATTACGCTCGTTACTGAGGGATAGTAGTTATCCCCATCAGTATAAAACCTACCGTTTGGCGCATCAACTTTCTCCATCCTGTTCCACCTCCAAATTATCCTTTATCCTACCTAACTTTCGATCTATACGCCTCAACAAGCCCATTAGGTTATCGTACTTACCTTGATCATTCATTTTCATCATCTTCCACCTCCACAACTTTAGCCTTCCCCTGCATTAATAATTTTATCTTTTCGTCAAACCTCCACTCTTCCTTGAGTCGCTCACCCAACAAAGGGCATATATGTGCCACTCCATTGTCGTAAAGAAATGTAGCTATGCAAATAGAATCATCGGTACATTCTCTGCATAAGCCTGAGTAAGGTGTAATATCTGGTGCTTCCTCTAGGGCCTTCTCTAGCTCTTCCTTGCCGAACGACCAATCTTTACTCATCCTCATCTTCCTCTTCTGGTTTAATAAAATCAACAGCTACCGTTCCTTTGATATCTCTAAAAATCACAGTATCATATCCTACGGGTAGACTCCGTTTAATTGAACGTATTACCGAGAGTTCTATAGGTTCTTTAGGTAAAATTTCAAAACATTTCTCACCTTCTAACGGTGTCGCACTGGTAATGTTGAAAAGACGAACGTCACACTTCTTCTCACCTAGTGTTTCTAAGACTTCTCCTCCAACCATCTTGAATCACCTCTCTGTGATTTTAGTCTAGATGCCAAACCTACTTCCCACGACAATGTATTATAGTACATCTCTATCTTTTTTTCAAGTATCTTTCGCCTCGCTCTTTCACGATATTCTGGATCTTCTCTGATACTCGTCATTTACAACCTCCCCATCCACACAAAGGACAATGATTGCAACCCTCTTGAAAAATTATCGGACCACCGCAAACTGGACACTCGGTTAGTTCGTCAACGTCCTCTTCTTCTGCTACTTTATCAAGCTCGTCCATACACCTCACCTCTCCTCATAATACTCACATTCTTCCGCAATGTTCCTCTGCTCTCCTGGGTCTAGTGTTTCTATCAAATACCCCTGTTTCTTAGTAGGCTTGTAAGGACAGTAGTGGAACACCCTTGAACCAAATGCTATCTTGTCAAAGTTCTGGTCAAACTCAAATTCATTAGGTCGGACGCAATTAGAACATCTAGCTGTTTCGCTCTCACCTTTTACGTCTCGTACCCTGCGCCTTATATCGTCTCTTGATAATTCCTCCGCATCGTGAAGCCAGTCATCTTTATTATTTTCATCAGCAACCTTAGTAATTTCCTCTAGTTTGAGCTGATCAATCCCCATCAATCTCTCTGGTTCGGCCCCAGCCCCCTCTATAAGCCCCTCATATATCTTAACTGCTCTGTTAGCCTTGCGTTCGGGAATAGATACTTCTGGAGAATTTATATAGTCTGTCCAACTTTCATAGCCTAGCGACCGCCACTCTTCATTACGCTTGATTGGTGTAAGCCCCACACCTAGCTTTATTATTCCCCTGCCTATATCTTTCTTGGCTTCTAGGACTACCTGATGGTGTTTCCAGGCATCACCAACATTGTCTGGGGTTGGTCTTTTATAGAACCATAGCTCATCATGATCTATTTTCTTCCACTCACCATCTACCTTAAATTTTACCTCTAGTTTTCCTCTCTGTGGTTGCCACTCCGTTATTTTTATGTCCTTAATAGTCATCCCATTCCACCTGATGGGTTTCTTGCGCCTACCCTCCCAGAGGTCGTGAAAATCTTTGCGCATTGGAACTAGGTTCTCTATCACATTTTTACTGGGGTCGCCACCCTGTCCTCTATGTTCTATGTGTACTATTTCAAACGAGTCGGAGCCCGTTATGACACAGTTGCGACCCGTGTACTTTAAAAGTTCTTCTATCAGTTCTTTATTTAGTTCTGGCAATCTTATCACCTACTACTGCACATGTGCAGTTATAATATTTATCCTGTTTGTGAGCAACGTCTGTCACAAACTTTACACAAAAGGTAACTTTTGCCGAAAATCAGTGACTCGGTCCTTCGTACCATTCAAATTGGTCTCTCCTTAACTTTGCCATCTCCATAGTTTTAGGATCGGTAAATACTATCCCCTCTACAAACCCATTTTCTCTAGCTTCGTCAAAATCAACGCCGTGTATCTTGGAATAGAATAAAGGTATCAGGTCTTCCTTGAACCAGCGACTTATAGTCTCAAAGTCCTTAGGGTATTCTCCCCATGACTTATATTTTAGATGCTTCCATCCATAGCGCTGGAATGGTATCCATAAGTGTTCATCAAGGTCGTAGGGGTTGCCATGCAACTTAGGTCCGACCACCTCACCAAACCACTGACCATCTTTAAGATTGGTATAGTTCCTATCAACCGAGTTCAAAATAGCCTTAGTGATAAACCTTTTGCCAGTAGAATACGGTGGTATCCTATTTTTGCGATTAAATACAGCAGTTATGTTGCCTTGCTCTATTGTTACAGATACGTTAGATCCATGCAGTTTCTCAACCGCCATTACTCTATCACGTTCAAAAACCCACTCATAACCTTCATTGATTTCATCTGTTACCACATAATCACCGTCTTCGTTCTCCTCTCGCACAAAAGGAGATTCTATTTTTGGCATATCCGTCACTCTGTTCAAATTATTTGAAACTGTTTTAATTTTAGTCATACTTTACACACCTCCGTGTACTATATGGCTCGGGGGCCAGGAGTCGAACCTGGATCACATGGATCAAAACCATGTATTCTACCATTAAACTACCCCCGATTGAATACATAAGGTAACTTGTGCTTAGTCATTCTCGTCAGTTGTAGCGATAATAATCTTACTATTAAGACTACGTATTCTATCTTCGTCTAACCCGACAGATTTTAATTTTTCAAAAACATCTTGGCAGACGTTTGAGAGATGGAGGGCTAGATCAGATAGTCCGTATTTATCAGCCATTGTGTTGTCGAGATATGCAATAGCGTCTCCCAAAACTCTCTTAAAGTGCCATAGAGCATTTGGTTTAGTGTCGGGATCAACAGAGGTAGTTTCAAATTCTACATTCTCCCCGTTTTCTCTATTAGTGATAGTTAAATATTGTTTCCAAACATAAGGTGTATCAGCCTTTTCCATATTGACCTCTGAGTGAATGTTATCTATTATAGCAACATCCCAAGTTTCAATCCCCCCTTCTACTTCTTGTGGGATCACTATATGTTTATTTTTTCTATCCATATTTACCTCCCTTGACAACTCCTCTTCACTGTTGAGTTAAGTCATAACAAAAACCTATAAATCTCGCAGGCCAATAAACGAACCACAGCAAACTGCCAAAAATAAGAACCGTCAGCTTGTCAGAACCTACATTTATCCCCTCATCAGGGTAAAAAATCCAATTGACGACATAGGTCAACGAAGATCCCGCAAGCCATATATCTACTAGATTTGACATAAAACCCCCTGAACAATATATTTTTAGTAAAGATTCCTCAACAAGTACAAATCAACTTCATTTATGATATAACCAAATGCCGAGCCAACGAGTAAGCTAAATATAATTCCGAACAATCCAACACCCAAGAGAGAACTTATAACAGCACCGACAGTCATGAAGAAAATTACTATCATTTTATCCCCCACTAAACTCCTCACCTATTCTGTTGTCTTTTCTTCAACACTACTATGAATTGCAAATTGCCCAAGCCAAAGCAAAACCCAAAAAAGCATCGTTAATCCTATAAACAGAT
>Ga0207714_1000613_pt1 | contig 24279 bp, 17 predicted proteins | sample PonA232FremontCA_2_FD_187270 | JGI IMG/M metagenome (GOLD analysis project Ga0207714, IMG submission 187270) | Marine sediment microbial community from Fremont, CA, USA - Pond A23 Sediment 2 (SPAdes) | ecosystem: Environmental > Aquatic > Marine > Unclassified | place: USA: Fremont, California...
CCTTTTGTGTTAGTCGGTGCATGAGGGTTTCATTCGTATAAAGTTTACTTAACAGTTTGTATTTCAGTATAATAATAGTATGTAATTCGTTGGTCTCGGTAACCTCTGCCATGGATCCCGAATGCTTGATACATGGCCTTGCTGCATAAGTCCGTGCATGCGGGATTCATTGGTATAAAGACTTACTAAAGGTTATCCATTAGCATCGTATTGTGCCATAAACCATTCTTATCGGAACGCTTGCCATGGATTCCGCATGTTTGATACATCGTTTTGTTGCATAACTGCTTGTATGCGGGGTTGATTGGTTTATCTTTTTGCTTTTAACGGCCCATTGGAACTTATTCCGCAAGGCGGGAGTGTTATATGATTGTAGCTTAACGTTTGAGCCAGCGTTTTGATCGGGTAAAAGCCCAGGATTAAAAGCCCAGGAAATCATCCATTGAAAAAACGCCCTGGCGTCCCTGGATGTATTCGGCGGCCATAACAGCTCCGAGGGCAAAACCTTCCCGGCTTTTGGCCGAGTGCTTAATCTCTATGTCATCAAAATCGGAATGGTAGATTACCCGGTGGATACCAGGGATCTCGTCCTCGCGGATGGATTTAACCGGCAGATCCTCATCAGCCTCCGCCTTCTCTTTCTTCCATTGTTTTTTGCGGTCAAGCTTGCCCAACAAGAGTTCAGCCAGGCGTTTGGCTGTACCGCTTGGAGCATCAGCCTTATGCACATGGTGGGTTTCTTCAATCTCCATGTCATAGGCCGGATATTGATTCATGATCCGGGCCAGGTATTCGTTGACCTTAAAGAACAAATTCACCCCCAGGTTAAAATTGGGGGCGTGAAAGAAAGTGCCCTGATGTTGTTCACAATAAGCGCGAACCTTGGGAAAATCGTCGAGCCAGCCGGTGGTACCCGATACAACAGGGATTCCTGCCTTCAAAGTGGCCATGATGTTGTCGTAAGCCGCCTTTGGCAAAGTAAATTCAATGGCCACATCAGCCTGGCCGATCTTTTCAGGGGTGAGATCCCCCCGGTTGTCCTTGTCAATGGTCAGGATGATTTGATGGCCACGCTTTTGTGCAACCCGCTCTATCTCATGGCCCATCCGGCCATAGCCGATCAATGCAATCTTTAATGGTGACATGCGATGCTGTCTTTAATCTTGTAACACTAAAATGTGCTAATTTATAATTTTTCGGGCATTTAACCGTGTTAAAAAAAACAAAAAAGGGGAAGGCGTTGACCGCGCTTCCCCGATAAATCTTTTATGATCGTCGAAAGGGTTCAGGACTGAACTTCATCGACCACCGCCTTAAAAGCCTTGGGATGGTGCATGGCCAGATCGGCCAGGGCTTTGCGGTTCAGCTCAATGCCTTTTTGATGAAGCTTGCCCATAAATTCAGAATACGACATGCCATGCTGCCTGGTTGCTGCATTGATGCGCTGAATCCACAGGCGACGGAAATTGCCCTTCTTCTTTTTGCGGTCCTGATAGGAATACAACATGGCCTTTTCCACGGTATTCTTGGCCACGGTATAGACGTTTTTCCGTGCCCCAAAATAACCTTTGGCCTGTTTAAGAATCTTCTTCCTGCGTTGCCGGCTGGCAACTGAGTTGGTTGATCGTGGCATAATGTTGAATTTTTTGAATGGTTAGCGGTCCCGCTCACCAGGGAACTCTTTCAGCTAAGACATTCTGTTAAACGACTCCGTTATTTGATCCCCAGCAAAAGCCTCACGTTATTGCGGTCAGACTTTTTCAGGCTGGTATAGTATCCAAGATTGCGTTTGCGCTTCTTGGATTTCTTGGTCAGCAAGTGACTTTTATAGGCATGCTTTCTTCGGATCTTGCCGGAACCCGTCATCTTAAATCTTTTCTTGGCCCCGGGATTGGTTTTTGTCTTTGCCATAGTTCTTCAATTTTTCAAAACCGATTTATTTTTTCTTTTGTGCTTTGGGTGCAATAAACATGGTCATCCTTTTTCCCTCCAGCTTAGGCATTTTTTCAACCTTTCCAACTTCTTCCAAATCGCGTGCCAGTCGAAGCAAGAGGATTTCGCCTTTATCCTTAAAAAGGATCGACCGGCCCTTAAAGAACACAAAAGCCTTCACTTTGGCCCCTTCCTGTAAAAATTTCTTGGCATGGTTCAGCTTGAAATTATAATCATGCTCATCGGTATTGGGTCCAAAGCGGATTTCCTTGACCACCACTTTGGTGGTTTTGGATTTGAGCTCTTTCTGTTTCTTTTTTTGCTGATAGAGGAACTTCTGATAATCGATAATTCTGCACACCGGCGGATCGGCCTTGGGAGAGACCTCGACCAGGTCTAATTCCTGCTGGTCGGCCATTTTAATGGCCTCCTGGATCGAATAAACGCCGGGATTATCTACATTGTCTCCAACAACCCGCACTTCTTTGGCTCTTATTTCATTGTTGATGCGGTATTTGGGTTGTTGCTTTTGATTTTTTTGACCTTTTCTTGCTATATTACTGCCCTCCTTCTTTTTGGTTTACAATAACAATGGGTTTAACTGATATGATCAAGCTGATCATTAATCTGTTTGAGCAATGAATCCCTGAACTCCGTCAGCCCCATCGATCCCTGGTCGCCTTCGCCCTGTTTGCGGACGGAGACCAGTTCCTGATCGGCTTCTTTCTCCCCTACAATCAACAAATACGGGATCTTTTTCATCTCATTGTCCCGTATTTTCTTGCCGATCTTTTCGTTACGTTCGTCTATCAGAGTGCGAATATCGGAATTATTTAGGAAATTCAAAACTTTTTTCGCATAATCATTGTATTTTTCGCTGATGGGCATCACCACGACCTGGTCGGGTGTGAGCCAAAGGGGGAACTTACCGGCGGTATGTTCAATCAGCACGGCCACGAAGCGCTCCATGGATCCAAAAGGTGCGCGGTGAATCATCACCGGACGATGGCGCTGGTTGTCCGAACCCACATACTCCAGGTCGAACCGCTCGGGCAGGTTGTAGTCGACCTGGATGGTTCCCAGTTGCCATTGCCGGCCCAGGGCATCTTTGACCATAAAGTCCAGTTTGGGACCGTAAAAAGCGGCTTCCCCGTATTCAATCTTGGCTTCAATGCCGGTTTGTTCTACCGTCTCCAATATGGCCTTTTCGGATTTTTCCCAGTTTTCGTCGCTGCCAATGTATTCCTCCTTCTTTTCGGGATCGCGCAGGGATACCTGGGCGGTATAGTTATCAAAATCCAAAGCCTTGAAGATCTTCAGGATGATGTCCATCACCTTTTTAAATTCTTCCTGAAGCTGATCCGGTCGGCAGAAAATGTGGGCATCATCCTGGGTAAACCCACGGGCGCGTGTTAACCCGTGCAGCTCACCGCTTTGTTCATAACGGTAAACCGTACCGAATTCGGCAAAGCGCACTGGAAGGTCCTTATAAGAATACTGGGCATGGCGGTAAATCTCACAGTGATGCGGGCAATTCATGGGTTTAAGCAGAAACTCCTCGCCTTCCTCCGGAGTGGAGATGGGCTGGAAAGAATCCTTCCCATATTTGGCATAGTGCCCGGAAGTGACATAAAGCTCTTTCTGGCCAATATGAGGCGAAATCACCTGCTGATATCCATAGTCTTTCTGGATTCGCTTCAGGTAATTCTCGAGCCGTTCCCGCAGAGCAGCCCCTTTGGGAAGCCACAGAGGCAGGCCCTGGCCCACCTTCGGAGAGAAGGAAAACAACTCGAGCTGCTTGCCCAGTTTCCGGTGATCCCTTTTCTTAGCTTCTTCCCGCATCTGGAGATATTCATCCAGCCATTTCTTTTTGGGAAAAGTGATGCCATAAATGCGGGTAAGCTGTTTGTTGGTTTCGTCTCCCCGCCAGTAGGCCCCTGCCACACCAAGCAGCTTGACGGCTTTGATATAGCCGGTGTGAGGCAAATGCGGCCCCCGGCAAAGATCGGTAAATTGACCATTGGTATAAAAGGATATCTCTCCGTCCTGGAGTTCCTCGATCAATTCAACCTTATAGTGATCTCCCTTCTGGCGATAATAGTCCATCGCCTTTTCTTTGGGAACCTCTTCCCGCTGAAAAGCCTCTTTGCGCGCGACAATCTCCTGCATCTTATGCTCTATTTCAGGCAGTTCGGCATCGGTGATGGTGCGATCGCCAGGATCCACATCATAGTAAAAACCCTGATCAATGCTCGGTCCAATGCCAAACTTGATGCCGGGATACAGCTCCTCCAGGGCTTCAGCCATCAAATGGGCCGATGAATGCCAAAAAGCATGCTTGCCTTCCTCATCATCCCAGGTATGAAGCTTGATCTTGGCATCATGGTGAATGGGCCGGTGAACATCCCATATTTGACCGTCAACCGAGATGGCCAAAACCTCCTTGGCCAAACGGTTGCTGATGCTTTTGGCTATATCCAGCCCCGAAACACCCGCTTCAAATTCCTGAACCGTATTATCCGGAAAAGTTATGCGTATCATGGATCTTCATTTATGTTTAAGTGTGCAAAGATATAAAAAATCAACTTACCATCCAGAGATAAGTGGTGCATTCGTTTCATTAGCACCCACCCTATCACGACAACAATGCCAAAAGAATTGTTCAACCTCCAAGCATTCCAATTAGAGGGGATCACCAAAACAAAATGCCCCATCCAAGTGGAAGCTATGCCTGAACAATCCCTTCTCTTTTGGCATTTACCTATGGAGACTTTACTTTTAAGCCCAGCAATGATCCATCATATTGAATTAATTTAAGATATTTGAGCAATAAGGCTGGTGCAAGATTCAGGGCATTATAAAGAGACTAAACCATTAAATTTCAAACAGTTATGAGGAGATCAATTGGATATTCAGGTTTTGTGGTTTTCCTGGTGATGTTAATTTTTCAGGGGGCTGTTTGGGGGCAGCATGCTGGTGAGGGGTACACCCAGACCCTTCGGGGGCAGGTGGTAGACAAGCAGAGCCAGGCGCCATTACCGGGAGCCACGGTTGTTTTGATGGATTCCCAGCCCACCCGGGGCACCACTACGGGCCAGGATGGGTGGTTTAGCCTGCGGGAGGTACCGGTGGGGCGTGTAGATTTAAAAATCTCGTATGTAGGTTATGAAGGGCAGGTCAAGGGCAACATTTTGGTAAAGTCGGGCAAACAAACGGTATTGCATATAGAGCTGGAAGAGCGGGTTGAGCAGTTGAAGGAGGTGGTTGTACGGGCCGGGCGTAAGGACCGGCCCGAGAACAGCATGGCCAAGGTAAGCGCCCGCTCCTTTACGGTGGAAGAGACGGAAAAATATGCCGGCAGTTGGGGGGATCCCTCACGGATGGCCCGCAACTATGCCGGGGTGGTCTCGGCCGGGGACCAGCGCAATGACATCATCATTCGGGGCAATCCGCCCACCGGGTTACTTTGGCGGCTGGAGGGGATTAACATTCCCAACCCCAATCATTTTGGGGCGCTTGGGGCCACCGGCGGGCCAGTGAGCATTTTGAACAACAACCTGCTGACCAACTCCGATTTTTTTACAGGGGCTTTTCCGGCCGAATACGGCAATGCCCTATCGGGGGTCTTTGATCTGGAGATGCGCCATGGCAACCATCAAACGACCGAATATACCGGACAGGTGGGCTTTAACGGATTCGAGCTGGGCATCGAGGGGCCGTTTGCCGACACGGGCCGGGCCTCTTACCTGGCCAATTACCGCTACTCTACCCTGGCCCTGGTCGACCAGATTGGGCTTAACCTGGGAGTGGGAGCAATACCTGAATACCAGGATTTCTCGTTCAACACCAATATCCCCCTGCAAAAAGGCAACCTCTCGGTCTTTGGCATTGGAGGAACCAGCCACATTGAACTGGGCCAGGAACGCGAAGGGGCCTCCAGCGCCTACAGCAGCCCCCAGGGCTACCGCACCGTCAATGGTTCTGACATGGGCGTAATTGGCCTGAGTCATACCCTATGGTGGGACCAACAAACGCGCCTGGAAAACCGGATCGCCCTTTCCGGCCATGGCGTCTCTACCACCATCGATTCGCTGGGGGCCAACAGCTCCAAAAGATTCTACCATGAAGACAATTCCAAATGGAAACTGGGCTGGTACAGCGACCTGACCAAGAAATTTAATGCCCGCAACACCCTGGAAGCCGGATTGAGCCTTGAAAATTACTCAATCCGCTATATCGACAGTCTCTACCAGGGATGGACCGATCAGCCAACCCCATCCCAGTACCTGATCCAAACCCATACCGAAGAGAATAACCTGGTCCTGCTCCAAACCTATGGTCAATATCAACATCGCTTCAACGATGCATTGTCGGTTTATGGCGGGATTCATTTTCAATTCTTCTCCTATAACCAAACCTCTTCTGTGGAACCCCGCCTCAACATCGAATACCAGTTGACCAAGAACAGGTCCTTAAGCCTGGGATACGGCCACCATGCACAACTACAACCCTTATTCCTTTATTTTGTGCAGACCTACACCGGCGGGCAAAATTATATCGAGACCAACAGCGACCTTGGCTTCACCAAAAGCAATCAATGGGTGATGTCTTATCACCATAGCTTTAAGCGGGATCTGCGTTTAAAGGCAGAAGTCTATTACCAGGATCAGTACAATATACCGGTGGAACAAAGCCCCAGCTTCTTTTCCCTGGCCAATTACGGGGCCAGTTTTCATCAGGCCCGGATGGACAGCCTGATAAACAAAGGAACCAGCACCAATTACGGGATTGATCTGACGTTTGAAAAATTCTTCAGCAACCGCTATTATTTTCTGATCACCGCCTCGCTGTTTGAGAGCCGGTATACCGGAAGCAATGACATCACACGGAGCACGGCGTTCAACAGCAATTACGTTTTAAATATGCTGGGCGGATATGAGCTGCCTTTGGGCCCGCGGAGTACCCTGGCCCTCAACCTGAGATTTGTCTGGGCCGGGGGCAAACGATACACCCCATTGGACAGAGAAAGCTCCATTGAACAAGACCAGGCCGTTTATATCAGACAGCAGGCCTACCAGGATCAATACGCCGATTACCTGCGCCTGGACGGGCGGCTGAGTTACCGGCGCGAAGGCAAAAACATCACCCAGGAATGGGCCCTGGATGTGACCAACCTGACCGACCGGAAAAACGTATTCTCCAAAACCTATAACCGGGTTAAAAATAGGGTGGTCACTGAATATCAACAGCGCTTATTTCCCATGATGTTCTACCGGATCAATTTTTAGCTGGTTGGGATCACCTGTCTGCGGGCATTCTGAAGGTCATCCAAATCGAAATATACCAGGGCAAATTGTTTTTCCTCAACTGCCGCGTTAAACAGGTGGGTACTCCCCATTTTTTCCCTCCACCGGCCGGTCATGCGTGCGGCTTCATGCACATGACCGTGCAGGGTAAGCAGGGGCTGGCGGGCTTCTATAAAGCGCTGAATGGCAATGCTGCCGACATGTACATCCAGGGGCACGTAATCAATCATCTGTCCGTCCAGGGCTGCCCGGTCAAGCGAAGTCTGGTACGGGGGGGCATGAAATAAAAAAACCGCCCGCTCCAGGCAAGCTCCGTCGGTTAACCCCTGCAGGTCCAGCTGGATATTGGAATACTCCAAATCATAATCCGGGGCTACACTGCGCATGCCTTCACCCGGATGGGTGCAGCCGGGATCCACAAACCGCGAGACATCATATTTCTCCCAGTCTTTCAAACCAAAAGGAGAAGGCGGTATAAAAGAATAACCATAAATATCATAATCACCATGCTGAACTTTACGGTGATGGATGTATTCCCACACCCCATAATCCTCCCCCAGGGCATGGATCCTTGCTTCATTCACCCGCGGATCATCGTTGCCCAATATAATGAAAACCCGCGGATAACCTTCACCCAGCTCTTTCTGAAGCTCACGAAATCCGGTCCATAGTACATCGCAAATAAAATCTTCCTCCTCCCTCCCGGTATAATAACCATGAGGCAAGAGATCCCCGCCCATAAACAGCAGCTCAGGGGGATCACCTCGTAATGCTTTAAAAAGTTGATGATATCGATTGGGGTCACCGTGTAAATCCGAGACAAATAAACATTGAGACATATCAGGAGGATTTTTGACTGCGCAGCAGGGTGGCCCGGTTTTGGAGGCTGCCGATCATCGCCGCAAAACTGTTGCTTTTGTTCTGAAGTTGCTCACTGGTGATCAGGTGTAAATCGATCATCCCCGCATCGATTCGGAAGCCGGTTCGTTCATAATTGGTCTCGGCCAGGCTTTGGCTCCATCCATCGATCCAGGCCTCCAGTTTGCTTTTCTGCTGATCATTACCGGTAAAATGCACCAACAGGTCGATGTCACTGGCCGGACCGGCCTTGGCTTCCTTGGTGCTGCCGATGATATAGATGGCCTCTACCCCCATCTCCGCCATATCCATGCCTTCAGCAAGCAACCGGGCCATCTTGTAGCGCCATCTCCAATGCTGATCGGAGCGATCGGGCAAAACACATTCGTCATCCCCGTTGAAGCCGGCCGGGTTTGATGATTCCAGCATCCGCCTTAATCGCCGGTTGAAAATAAAAATGGAAATTTGTTCGGCCAGGGTATTTAAAAGATGTTGTTCCTCTGATAAAAAAAGCGTTTGCTCATCTGCGGTGATGTTCCTGGCATAATAAACCCGGATTTCACCCAGCACGCTCTCATCTACTACAATCTCCGCCTGCTGATACCAGCGGGTGGGATGGAAATGGGGGGTTGTATACCGCCTGTTCTCAAAATCAATGCCCACCATACAAATACCCGGATATCGCCATCCATAGGGAATTTCCTTTGCCACTGCCCTGAGAATATCCGGAGTGGCATATTCTTCCTTCCTAAGAACCTGAATTACACGGTATATGCAATTCAACTCCTTTTCGCGTTCCCGCAAGTGATGAAGATCCCTGCTGCTCATCAGGATTGGTTTGATTCAATGATCTCGCTCAACTCGAGATAACGGTCCGTTTTGCGGTCCAATTCATCCATGACCTCGCCCAAGCGCTGCGATCGCTCTGGCATTTGCTGGCTGTCGTACCTCCCGTTGTTCATATTATATTCAATTTCAGCCTTTTCCTTCTCAAGCCGGTCGATTTCTTCCTCCAGCCGTTGGTATTCCATCTTTTCTTTATAGGAGGCCGCCCTTCTTTTCTTTTTCTCAGGCGCCTTGCTTGTTGATGTATTCCCCTGGGAAGGGGTCTCTTTTTGAGAGGAAGCCCCGGGCGAAATAAAACTTTCCATAATTTGCCGCCTATACTGGGTATAGGTTCCGGGAAAATCCCGTATGGTACCTTCTCCCTGGAAAGCAAATATATGATCCACAATATTGTCCATGAAATAACGGTCGTGCGAGACAATAACCACACATCCCTGAAAATGGCTCAAGTAGTCCTCCAAAACGTTCAGGGTCATGATATCCAAATCATTGGTAGGCTCGTCAAGGATGAGGAAATTGGGTTTCTCCAATAAAACGGTCAATAGGTAAAGCCGCCGTTTTTCTCCTCCACTTAACTTAGCCACCCGCACATATTGCTTGTCATAATCAAACAGGAAATAATCCAGAAACTGTTTGGCCGTCAGGGTCCGGCCATCACTCATGGTAACGGCATCGGCCACCCCACGGGCAACGTCAATGACCCGCTGCTGCTGGTCAAAATGCATCCCTTCTTGGCGGTAGTAGCCTATTTTCAGGGTCTGGCCCGATTCAATCGTCCCCTGATCGGGTTGATCCCTGCCGGTGAGCAGATTCAAAAAGGTGGTCTTGCCACTGCCATTGGGACCAATCAGGCCCACCTTCTCATTGCGGGAGAACTGGTAGGAAAAATTCCGGATCAGGGGTTGATGGCCGTATTGTTTGCTGAGGTGTTTAACCAGCATGATCTTTTTTCCCAGCCGGCGCGATTCAAAATCCATTTTCAGATTTTCCTCTTCCCGCTTTTGGGAGGCCACTTCCTTAAGGTGGTGGTAATGATCGATCCGGTACTTGGCTTTGGTGCCCCTGGCCTTAGGCATACGCTTGATCCAGTCTTCCTCTTTGCGGAGCTGATTTTTGGCCTTTTCCACTTCCCGCTCCTGGTTGTGAATGCGCTCAGCGCGCTTTTTCAAGAAATACGAATAGTTGCCCTGATACCGGTATAAATTCTGCTGGTCAATCTCCAAAATATCGTTGCACACCCGATCCAGGAAATACCGATCGTGGGTAACCATCAGCAAGGTAGAGATGTTGTTTTTCAGATAATCCTCCAGCCACTCGATCATGCTCAGATCCAAGTGATTGGTTGGCTCGTCCAGGATCAAAAAATCAGGTTCCTGAATCAGGACTTTGGCCAGGGCCAGTCTTTTTTTCTCCCCTCCCGAAAGGCTTTTGATCTTTCGGTTAAAATCACTCACATGAAGCCGGGTCAATATTTGTTTGACCTTCACCTCATAATCCCAGGCATCGAGGCGATCCATCTGTTCAATGCTATCGCCCAAATACTGATCGTCGTTGCTTTTAAGGGCCTGCTCATAATTGGCAATGGCCTTGATGACCAGATCGGAAGCCTGGAACACGTATTCAAGCACCGTCGATTCCTGATCCATCAAGGGTTCCTGAGCAAGATACCCCACCTGGATGTCATTGCGGTATATCACATCGCCGGAATCCGGGGTATCGTGCCGGGCAAGTATGTCGAGTAAAGTGGTCTTACCTTTGCCATTTTTTGCTATTAAAGCGGTTTTTTGGTCTTTGGCAATTCCAAAACTCAGATCTTCAAATAATACCAGATCTCCATACGATTTGGTCAGGCCTTCGGCTTGCAAATAACTGATCATAATAACTGCCCGTGTTTAGATGCACAAAATTAACCATTAAAATAAGATTCTATGAACAATCCTTTTAAATTTGTATCAGGATTTGGTTTGTATTATTTTTGATTTTTCATTACCTGATTCTCAAGCAAGGGAAAAAAGTTTATTGTGGGGGGCTATGAAATTTGTAGTTTATACCTGTATTTTTTGTTTAATATTAACGGCGGGGGGATTGAAGGCCATTGGCAGTGGATGGGGGGATACCCTGACCATCGACCGGAAGCTCAACAGGGCTGAGTCACTTATTGAGCAAAAAAGGCTAGATTCAGCCAAAAATCTTCTTTGGGCCATATTAGAAACCGGCACCGGAGGAACGACCCAACAGCAGATTCAAACCTACAACTTGCTCTCGGAGAGTTACGAATCCGAATCCCTTTTGGACTCGGCCCTCTACTATACCAGGAAGGCCTGGAGAACAGAACAAAAGCTAGATCCTCAACAGGCCGACCGGCAGTATCTCATTGAAATAGCCTATCTTAATTGGCAGAAAGGCTCATACAGTGAAGCCCTCAGCCACGCCCAGGAAGCCAAAAGATACTTCACCCGGCATCCGGACACCTCAAGCCGGATGAATGTTAACAATGTCACGGGTTTAATCTTCCGGGACCTGGGCAATTACCAGCGGGCAGAAAACCATTTCCACAAGGCTTTAAGGCTTGCCTCTGAAATTGGGCAAGAGCACTATAAAGGCATTATCTGGGCCAACCTGGCCTCGCTTTACCAGAAGATGGACCGTTACAGCCGCGCGATCTCTTATTATGAAAAAGGAAGCAGCATAGAACTGAAGTTTCAGGATTATCAGGCGGCAGGGCGTTCTTTCGCCATCATTGGAGCATTGTACACCGAACTGCGAGAATACAATAAAGCCCTGACCAACCTGAAAAAAGCCCGCCATTATAACGAAAAAGCCGGCGACATGACCGGCCTTTGCCGCACCCGCAACGCCCTGGGCAACTATTACAACAAAAGACAGGATTATCCAAAAGCCCGCCAATACTTGCTGGAAGCAGAAAAAATGGCCCGTAAACAAGGCGCCAAAAAACAACTCATGAAAAGTTACCAGGGCCTTTATAACAATTATCAGCATACCGGCCAGTATCAACAAGCTTTTCAATATCAAAGCCGCTACCTGGAAATCTATAAACAACTCTACAATGTCAATGAAATTGTGAAACTGGAAAATCTCCAGCACAAGCTTAACATGCAAAGAACCAAAAATCAAAATCAGCGCGAGCAACTGGAAAAACAACAAACCATCAACCAGCTGTTGATGGCCCTGGCCATCCTCTCGGCATTGATTACCGCCCTGTTTATCTTGCTGTTTATCCGTATTCGCAAATCCCAAAAATCGCTCCGCCAAAAAAATAAGGAAATCAACGACCAAAAAGAACAGCTTGAAAAATTGAACCACAACTTGCGTACTGCTAAAAAAGAGGCCGAAAAATCAGAGGAGTTGAAAGATCAGTTTTTGCGCAATATTTCACACGAAATCCGCACCCCCCTGAATGGCATATTAGGCTTTAGTTCGATCATTGCCGAAAGCGATCTCAAAAAAGAGCAAAAAACAGAATACCAACATTTCATTAAGAAAAATGCCAACCTGTTGCTCTCCACGATCAACGATATCCTTGATATTGCCCGGATCAGGACCAAACAGGTAGAAGTCAACAAAGAATCCTTTGATGTTTATCGCCTGTTGGAGGAGATTAAAAAGATGTTCTATTTTGACGAATCTTACTACCAGGGTAAAGACGTACATATTTTGCTGGAGCATGAGGCATTTCATCGTCAATCCAATATGAAAGTCTTTAGCGATGCAGAAAAAATCCGGCGAATCATGGCCATTCTGATGGACAACGCCCTGAAATTTACCCAGCAGGGTTTTGTAAAGATAGGGGCCCAACCCGAGGGCCAGCAGGTTACCTTTTTTGTTGAAGACACCGGCATTGGCATTTCCCGGGAAGACCAGGAAATGATTTATGAGTGCTTCACCCAGGCTGAGCATGAGTTAAGCCGGGAGTTTGATGGTTTGGGGGCCGGATTGTCCATCGCCAAATCTTTCGTAGAACTCCTCCGTGGCAAGATATGGTTTAGGAGCCAACCCCACCAGGGCACCACCTTTTACTTCAGCATACCCGCCAACATTTAGAAATTGCCCAATTTTTTATAATTTTAAGGGGCATTTCAAAACCGGCCAACCGGAAAAAAACTGCACATGACGAGAAAAGAAAGGACACGGCGGGTGTTGGAATATTTCCAAAACCACCATCCCGTGGCAGAAACGGAACTCAAACACGACAATCCCTTTGAATTGGTGGTTGCCGTCATTTTATCGGCACAATGCACCGATAAAAGGGTGAATAAGCTGACTCCGGCGTTAATGGAACGTTTTCCCACTCCGGAAGCCATGGCCGGGGCCGATCAAAAAGAGATCCTGCCCTATATTGCCAGTTGTTCTTACCCCAACAACAAAGCCAAACATCTGGCCGGTATGGCCCGGGTATTAATGGAAGAATTCAACGGGCGGGTACCGGATGATATCAAAAATCTTCAGCGGCTTCCCGGGGTAGGTCGAAAATCGGCCAATGTCATCGCTTCGGTCATCTATGACAAACCGGCCATGGCTGTCGACACCCATGTTTTCAGGGTTTCCCGCCGGCTCGGTCTGACCCGCCATGCCCAAAACCCCCATCAGGCTGAACAGCAATTGATTGAAAACATTCCGGAATACTTGATTCCACGCGCCCATCACTGGCTGATCCTTCACGGACGCTATATCTGCACGGCCCGAAAACCTAAATGTGATCAATGTCCATTAACAGAGCTTTGTCAATATTATCAGAACAATACCCCATCTGCCCCCCCCACTTAAACGATCACTAACATAAAGCATCCAATACTCAAGAATTCAAAAACATAAAATTCCATTCCTTATGAACAAGAAACTATTTGTGATAATCACAGCACTAGTCTTTCTTTTCGGGGCCAAACCCAATAAGGCCCAGGAAAACGACTATTTTGTACGCTATCCTTCGCTTAACCAGGACGGTTCGAAGATAGCCTTTGTCTACCAGGGTGATATATGGGTAAAAGCCCTGGACAGCGACAACGAAGCCAGGCGATTAACCATTCATGAGGGGTATGACCAAATGCCTCAATGGAGCCCCAATGGAGAGGAGATTGCCTTCACCAGTGACCGTTACGGCCACAGCGACGTATATGTCATTGGTGCCGACGGCAATAACACCCGACGTTTGACCTATCATTCCACGGGCGACCGCATCAGTGGGTGGAATTCAAACGATGAAGTGCTTTTTACCACCAACCGGGTTTTTGCCCAGGTTGAATGGGAAAGGGAAATCTACAAAGCTGCATTGAGTGGAGAAACCCCTCAGCGGGTGCTTGATGCCGTAGGCCATGAACCGGTACGCTCTCCCAATCAGCGTTTTATTGCTTTCGTGCGGGGTTCCTGCCGGAAAGAAAGAGAAGCCTATAGCGGACCGGCCAACCGCGATATCTGGATATATGACACCCAGAACGATGAATACATCCAGATCACCGATTACAAAGGCAACGATTTCCAACCCCGTTGGGCGGGTAATTCATCCCTGTATTTCATCAGCTCGCGCAATGGAAAGTACAACATTTTCTCCATTGCCATAGACCAGGAAGGTGAAAAAGCTGGCGCTGTGAAGCCAGCAACTCAAGCCGGGAATATGGGGATTCGCTATTTTGATGTATCGGCCAACGGCAACACCCTGGTTTATGAGAAGGGCACCAGCATTTTTGTCAAACAGGGGGCAGGCCAGGAAGCAGAAACCCTCAGTCTGAACCTTTCCCGCGACTACCGCTACACCCCGGTTCAGCACAAGACTTATAGCAAGGAAATCAGCGATTATGCCCTCTCGCCCAATGGCAAGCTTACTGCTTTTGTGGTCAGGGGGGAAATCTTTTTGATCAACAATGAAAAAGAAAACTCCCGCACGGTAAGGCTAACCGATCATGCTTACCGTGATTTTCAGGTAGAATGGGCCAACGATTCCACCCTGTTGTTCATCTCCGACCGCAACGGGCAACGCGAGTTGTACCTGCTCAAATCAGCCGATCCTCAAAAGCCTGGCCTTTACCAGACCCTACGATATGAGCGGGAACAACTTACCGAAAGCGACCAACCCGAGTCCAACCCGGTGGTTTCGCCCGACGGCGAGAAAGTGGTCTTTCTCCGCGGTCGAGGTGAATTGGTGATGGCGGATCTCAATACGGAAGAACCGGGCCTGAGCAATCAAACCCTTATGCACGAAGGCTGGGCCAGTCCCTCCGGTGTGACCTGGAGTCCCGACGGCAAGTGGCTGGCCTATTCCCTGCAGGATCTGTATTTCAACTCTGAAATCTATGTTCACCGGGCCAAAGAAGATGCCCATCCCGTCAACGTGAGCATGCATCCCAAGAATGATTACAACCCCTATTGGAGCCCCGATGGAAGCAAGCTGGGCTTCATATCGGAACGCAACAATGGCGACCGGGACGTGTGGTTCGCCTGGCTGAAGAAAGAAGACTGGCAAAAAACCAAAGAGGACTGGCAACAGATCGATGACCAGGACAAAGAAGGAAAAGAGGGTGAAGCCGAAAAACCGGCAGTGGTGATCGATACCACCGATATTCACCAACGCCTGGAGCAGGTTACTGCTCTGCCGGGCAATGAGGCCAACCTGGTAATCTCGAAGGACGGAGAAACCTTCTATTTTACCACCAACTCCAGGGGACGCAAAGATTATGAAGCCCCTCAGGACCTGTACAGCATCAAATGGGACGGGACCGAGAAAAAGGCCCTTACCGAGGGCGATCAGTCACCCAGAGCCGTAAAGATGAGCCATCCCAAGCAAACCCTTTATATGCTCAAGCCCGGGGGCATGCTGGCCCGGCTCAATACCAAAGACCAGGCCCTTAAGCCCGTTAGCGTCCAGGCCGAAATGGATATCCAGCTGAAAGCCGAGATGGAACAAATATTTGAAAATGGATGGGAAGTCATTCAACATGGCTTCTATGACCCTGAATTCCACGACAACGACTGGAAAGCGCTCAAAGAAAAATATAAACCCATGGCCATGGCCGCTTCCACCAAACATGATTTCCGCGATATGTTCAACATCATGCTTGGCCAACTCAATGCCAGCCACATGGGCTTATATGGAGATGATCTCTCGGAGACGGAGGATGAACAAACCGGTTTACTGGGCATCGAAGCCGAGCCGCATCCCAGGGGAGCTAAAATTACCCATGTCGTGCCCAATTCACCAGCAGACAAAAAATTCAGCAAGCTCCATAAAGGTGAAGTCATTACACGGGTTAACGGCCAGGCCATCGAAGGGGAAAACCTCTACGCTTCCCTGATCAACAAAGCTGAAGAAGAAATTTATATGGCGGTGCGCGACACCGAAGGCAACACCCGGGAAGTCATCATCCGCCCCACCCAAAGCCTGCATCAGGAAAAGTACCGCGAATGGGTCGAAGAGCGCAAAAAGCTGACCCAGAAATACAGCAATGGCCGGCTGGGGTACATCCATATCCAGGGAATGAACTGGACCAGTTTTGAACGCTTCGAGCGGGAATTGATGGCCAGCGGCTACAACAAGGAAGGCATCATCATCGACGTGAGGTTCAACGGCGGCGGTTGGACCACCGATTACCTGATGACGGTGCTGAACGTGCGTCAGCATGCCTATACCATACCCCGTGGGGCAACAGACAACCTGGAGGAAAACCACAAAAAGTTCGATCGGTATTATCCCTATGCCGAAAGGCTGCCCCAATCCGCCTGGACCAAACCTTCGATTGCCCTGTGCAACCAAAACAGTTACTCCAATGCGGAAATCTTTTCCCATGCCTTCAAAACCCTTGATCATGGAAAGCTGGTGGGTACTCCCACTTTTGGAGCCGTCATCTCAACCGGCGGACGAAGGCTGATCGACAATTCATACATCCGCCTGCCCTACCGGGGCTGGTATGTGAAAGAAACCCATAAGAACATGGAGCACGGACCGGCCGTTCCCGATATCATCGTTCATAACCGCCCCGACAGCAAAGCTGAAGGCAAGGATGAACAACTCAAACGGGCAGTCGATGAATTGCTCCAGCAAATCAATCAACAAGATAACCCATAACATCCGCCCAATTCCTGAAATGGCCCGCTGGTCTGGGTTTATGAATCTATTCAACCCACTGGCGGGCTTTTCCTTTTTGAATGGCGATGGATCCCTAAAAAATTGTTAATTTTTGAACATTACAACCGCTACGATGGTATATTGAATAGGAGGTAAAAATGGACATACTGAATAACCACAATGGTTTTTACATTGACCTCTATGAACTGACGATGGCTCAGGGGTTTTTCTATGCAGGCAAACATGAAGAGCCGGCCGCTTATGACTATTTTTTTCGCGATAACCCCTTTGGGGGAGGATACGTTATATTTACCGGTTTATGGGATTTATTGAAGTCACTGGAACATTTTCATTTCAGTGGCGATGACATTGCCTACCTGAAAAGCCAGGGATTTAAAAAAGATTTTTTGGATTATCTGAGCTCCTTTCGTTTCACAGCCACCATCAACAGTGTGCGGGAGGGAGAGATTGTTTTTCCCCTGGAACCTGTTCTTCGCGTTACAGGTACGATGGTTGAATGCCAGTTGGTCGAGACCATCCTGTTGAATTATCTGAATTTCGAATCGCTGATTGCCACCAAGGCTTCTCGCATCAGGCGCATTGCCGGGAAGCGGGCGGTTAGCGACTTTGGTTTAAGAAGGGCCCAGGGCCTGGGGGGGCTTCAGGCAAGCCGGGCCGCCATCATTGGCGGGGTCGATGCCACTTCCAACGTGCTGGCCGGTTATGCCTATGGGGCACAAATCACCGGTACCCTGGCCCATTCCTGGGTTCAGAGTTTTGATGACGAACTGACTGCCTTCCGCCAATACGCTAACGTTTTTCCCGAAAACACGGTCCTGTTGGTCGACACCTATGACTCGCTCAAGCAGGGCATTCCCAACGCCATCCGCGTAGGCCGTGAGCTCAAAGAAAAAGGCTACCAGCTTAAAGCCATCCGCCTGGATAGCGGCGACCTGGCCTTTCTTAGTAAAAAAGCCCGAAAAATGCTGGATGACGCCGGCCTGCCTGACACCAAAATACTGGTTTCCAACCAGCTCAATGAATACGTCATCCGCAGCTTGCTGGAGCAGGGAGCACCCATTGACGGATTTGGCGTAGGCACCGAGCTGATTACCGGAAAAAGTACGGCAGCCCTCGATGGGGTCTATAAACTGGCCATGAACAATGATGAACCCAAACTCAAAATTTCTGACACCTTCGAGAAAATTTCCCTCCCCGGGGTTAAAAAAGTCTTCCGTTATTTCGATGATGCCGGCTTGTTTTATGCCGATTGCATCGCTTTGGAGGAGGAGACCAACCCCCACCGAATGCACCATCCCCATGAAGTGGCAAAAAAATGCCACCTTGAAGGGATGACCAAAGAATCGCTCTTCCACCGGGTATTTGAGAATGGGGCCATCGTCGAGGCCACCAACGATACCCAGGCCATAAAACAATACGCCAGTCAGCGCCTGGCACGTTTGCCCATAGAGCATCAGCGGTTTGAGATGCCCCACATCTATAAGGTCGGACTTTCCGACCAGCTCAATAACCTGAGAAACCAAATCGTTGAAAAACTCAGAAAAACCATCTAATAAAGCCAAAAACCAGTTTGCATAGCCAAAAGAGGAGGTAAACATGCGTGCATTGCTTATTGTTGACGTACAAAATGATTTTTGCCCGGGAGGTGCCCTGGAAGTGCCCAATGGCGACAAAGTGGTTCCGGTGATCAACAACCTGACCGAACGCTTTGACAACATCATTCAAACCCAGGACTGGCATCCCCGTGGCCACTGGTCATTCGCATCTTCTTATCCGTCAAAGGAAGCCTTTGAAAGCACTGAACTCCAATACGGAGAACAGGTGCTTTGGCCTGACCACTGCGTTCAGGGAGAAAAGGGCAGTGAATTCCATCCCGACCTGAACACCGTCCCAACACAAATGGTGATCCGGAAAGGGTTTAGAAAGTCAATTGACTCATATTCAGCCTTTTACGAAAACGATTTCCAAACCACTACCGGCTTAACAGGTTACTTGAGCGAACGAAACCTTGATCCCATCTATATTGCTGGTCTTGCAACGGATTTTTGTGTAAAATGGTCGGTACTCGATGGCTTAAAGGAAGGTTTTCAGGTTTATGTGGTTGAAGATGCCATCCGGGGCATCAACATCAACGGATCGGTCGATAAAGCCCTTGAAGAAATGGCCAGCGAAGGCGCCCGCTTTGTCAAGTCATATGAGGTGGAATAACCCTCACTTGTTGTTGACCTAATCATCTACAGGCATTCATGGGCCTATCAGGCTTATTTCCTGGCAAATTAGTGTTTAAGCACCCTGCCAAACGAAAAACGCAAACGCGCAAGGGGCTTTGGGAAGCAATTAGTGAAGGGTGATTTCGTGCACCGACACGATCATGGCTCCAGATTGGGGCAAGGCGATTATGGAACCGGTTGTTGAAGCCGCTGAGGCTAGTAAAACAGACCTTAACCTGTGGATGCCCTGGCCCGAGTGATGCGCAAGCCAATGGTGAAATAGGAATAATCCCGGGAGACAGGCTTAATCTCATATTCAATGGGATCAGGGGTGGTTTTGGCCAGAACAATCAATCCCAGTCCCCCACCGTAATGATTGGGGGAAGTGGCGCCTTTTCGAATGGCTTCGCGAAAGACTTGATCCACCTGTGATTGATTCAACTGGTTCAGATGTTCAACTCGCTCCTTGATATAACTGGCCTGGTGGGATTGCAGGAGATTGGAAGCCGTTACCACATATCCTTTGTCATCTGTCCCGACCCTAAAATCAGGAGGATACCCCTGATCACCCCCCCCTGCCCCATTATTGTCCACGGCATGTTTGGTGATGTTGTCCAAACATTCCACACAAGCCGAATAAATTCTTTTTCGCGTGAGCAGGTCCAGGTGCTGCATTTCAAGTTTACTTTGAAGGGCCATCAACAAATGGTCCATCTGCTCAACATCAATATGCCCCTGGTAATTAATGATATTAGCTGGTCTGCTCATAAACAGGCAATGACTTGCATAATACTTCATTTTAAATCCCCCTACTGACCAGATCCATGCCATCGATTCCTCGCGGTCGGTTTGACCTTATAGGGGGTAAATACCGCCTTAAAAGTTTTAATATCGAAGGCTATCCCTTCAAATATAGCAAATTCATCATCATTATGCGATCTGAGTGAGAAATTTTTCCCGTTTCCTTTTGGTGTTGCCCGTCAAAGCCCCTTCCTTTAAAGGTACCTGTGGTTTAGGGATCATCAAAACCGGAAAGAAGCAATATACAGTAAATTCAGACAGATTTAACATAAATTTAACCCTTCCCCTTCAGTGCTATAGCCAGAAAGATTCTAGCTTTGCAGTCAACGATGCGTTCGTTCCAAATCTCTGAAAAAAAATAAACTGATGGAAAATATTTATCTGATCATTGTAGTCGTTCTCTTCGCCCTGGCGATATCTGATTTGATTGTTGGGGTAAGCAATGACGCGGTGAACTTTTTAAACTCTTCGATTGGTTCAAAGGCAGCCCCCCGGTATATCATCATGATCATCGCCAGTGCCGGGATTGTAGTGGGCACGACTTTCTCCAGCGGCATGATGGAAGTAGCCCGCAAAGGCATCTTTCACCCCGATTTATTTTACTTTTCAGAAATCATGATGATCTTTTTGGCGGTCATGCTCACCGACCTCTTGCTGTTGGACCTTTACAACACCTTTGCCCTGCCTACTTCCACCACGGTATCGATTGTATTTGAGCTGCTGGGGGCAGCAGTGGCAGTATCCCTGATCAAATTGGGCACCGATGCAGAAACGGCCGGATCATTGGGGGAATACATCAACTCAACCAAGGCGCTGGCCATTATCTCGGGCATTCTGCTTTCGGTGATTGTGGCTTTTATCATCGGGGCGATTGTCCAATTCTTTGTCCGGGTGATTTTTTCGTTCCAGTACAAAAAATACCTACGTTACTTCGGAGCCATTTGGGGCGGTCTGGCCATCACGGCCATTACCTATTTCATCGTGATCAAAGGGGCCAAAGGCTCCTCGCTGATTACCGAAAACGGACTAACCTGGATCAAAGACAATACGGCAGCCATTCTGCTGGTCAGTTTTGTAGGATGGAGCCTGATTCTGCAGGTGCTTTACTGGTATTCAAAGGTGAATGTTTTCCGCGGGATTGTTTTGGTCGGCACCTTTGCCCTGGCCATGGCATTTGCCGGGAACGACCTGGTCAATTTCATCGGCGTGCCGGTAGCGGGTTTAAAATCCTACCAGGATTATGCCGCCTCGGGTGGGGTATCTCCTGACAGCCTGTTAATGGACGGGTTGACCGGAAGCGTCAAGACCAACACCTTCCTGTTGCTGTCGGCCGGGATCATCATGGTGATCACTCTGTATTTCTCGCGCAAGGCCCGTTCAGTAACCCAGACCGAAATCAACCTGAGCCGTCAGAGCGAGGGGTATGAACGGTTTGGTTCATCCGGTTTTTCGCGGATTATAGTGCGCAAGGTCATTGAATTCAACAACACCATCAAGGCCATTACACCCGATAGTTGGCAGAGAGCCGTCAACAACCGCTTTTCACTGAACGGAGCCAATGAAAAGAAAGCGCGCAAGGAAGATAAGGCTTATTTCGACCTGGTGCGGGCTTCGGTAAACCTTACCGTGGCCAGCATCATCATCTCTTTTGCCACCTCCCTTAAATTGCCCCTCTCCACCACTTATGTCACCTTTATGGTGGCCATGGGTACTTCCCTGGCCGACCGCGCCTGGGGAAGAGAAAGTGCGGTTTATCGCATCACCGGTGTGATCACCGTTATTGGCGGCTGGTTTTTCACCGCCCTCATTGCCTTTACCGTAGCCTTCATCGTGGCCAACATCATCACCTACGGGGGCATCATCGCCATTGTCGCCATGTTGTTGCTGGCCCTCTTCCTGTTGATCCGCACCCATGCCATCCATAAAAAACGCTCAGAACGCCAGAAAGAAATGGAAGCCCTCACCGAGGAAGAGATAGAAGAAGGCAACGTGGTGGAAAAATGCACCCGCGAGATCAACAACATGCTCAATAATGTGATCAATATTTTTAGTGAAACCATCATCAGCGTTTCCAAAGAAGACCGCAAAAAACTCAAGGAAATCGATAAGAAGGTGGAAAACCTCAACAATGAGGCCAAATCCATCAAGAACAATGTCCACTACACCCTGGCCCGCCTGGAAGAAGACGACATTGAAACCGGCCATTTCTATGTCCAGGTCACGGATTATCTCAGGGAAATGGCGCATTCACTGACCTTCATTGCCGGGCCCAGTTACGACCACATTGCCAATCAGCATAAAAGCCTCAATGGCAACCAAATCAAAGAGCTGGAGGAACTCAACCGGCAAATTACCCTGCTTTTTACCAATACCATGCACATCATTGAGAACAATGCGTTTGAACAGGTGTACGATACCGTGGTGAAACAGCAGCAAGAAACCCTTAATCTGATCGATGAATACCGGAAAGCCCAAATCAAACGGATCAAGAAGAAGAAAACCAGCACCAAAAACAGCATCCTCTACCTTCAGCTGCTCAACGAAATGAAAAACTTTACCCTCCACACGGTCAACCTGCTTAAAGCCCAGCGCGACTTTATTACCAACCAGGAGGAAATCGGCCAGGAAACCTGAGCCATCCAGCCAAACCTGGCCCCCTCCAACCTGGCTGTTAAAACGATAAACCCTGAAAGGGATCCATTCATAAAAAAAGGCTGCCTTTGCGACAGCCTTTTTTTTATGGATCGGATGGGTTGAATCCTTTCATCGGCGGGTGAATAAGCCTTGTTCTGACAGGGACGGGTTTCATCAATCCACGTATTTATAGCCCACCCCTTTGACGGTTTTAATGTGCTCTCCCCCAATCTTCTCGCGGAGCTTGCGGATATGTACATCGATGGTGCGATCACCCACCACCACATTTTCTCCCCAAACCCGGGTAAAAATTTCCTCCCGGGTGAATACTTTATCCGGTTTGGAAATCAACAACAGCAACAGTTCAAATTCCTTTTTGGGCAGAATAAGCTCCTTTTCTCCTTTTCGAACCAAATATTTCTCCTTATCGATGGTCAAATCCGAGGTCTCAATGATGGCATTCTCCTGGGGTACTTGCTCTTCAGATTTTTCCCGGTATCGCTTTAAAAGGGCTTTGATCCGACTGTTAAGCACTTTTGGCTTGATGGGCTTGGTGATGTAATCATCCCCCCCGGCTTCAAATCCGGCAATCTGGGAGTAATCCTCTCCGCGGGCCGTTAGAAAGGCAATAATGGTGTTGTTCAGTTGGGGATATTTGCGGATCTCCTCGCAGGTTTCAATGCCATCCATTTGCGGCATCATCACATCCAGCAAAATGAGATGGGGATTCACTTCCTTTGCTTTTTCAATGGCATCTCTCCCGTTCTGGGTGGTGTATACTTCGTAACCCGATTTTTTCAGGTTGTAACCAATAAACTCGAGGACGTCGGGTTCGTCATCCACAAGCAAAATTCTGTGGGCTTTACTTTCCATGTGGCTATGGTTTTAAATCTACTATGACCAAAGTAAACAAAAATATATTAAGTCCAAGCTAATTTTCCTTTAACCCCACTTTAAGTGAAGGTTAAATCAGTTGAAAAGATTCCAGATTACTTAAAACAACATTAAACGTGAAATAACACCCTCTCATTTCAGATGGGTTTTCTTTGTATCAGCATTTCATCGAAAAACCACATGTTGAATCCAAAAATAGCAAAAACGATGAAAAAAAGTATCTTCAAAATCAGTGCAGTCTTGCTGTTTTCTTTAATGATCGGCTTCACAGCCTGTGAAGAGGACAGCAGTGACGATCCCACCCCGGAAGAAGAGCCCAAATCAAGTCCATTTGGTTGGATGGCTGCTTATGTAGAAGGCGATCACGGTTCGCTGCCTTCTGACTATGAAACCCAACTGAAGGATCATTTTCAGAACAATGGCAACGTGGTCGATTCGACCGGCATGGTGAGCTTAAACTACGACGACATCCTCAACACCATCATTCCTGCCCAGGGTGAAGCGGGTGATGGCGAGGCCCTCTCCGGCGACCATTTCATCGAGAGCGTCTCCTACCAGGGTGCTTTTGAACCTGGAGCTTCCAGCAACTGGGCATCCTGGACCCTGACATACGGTATGGAGGATTACAAAAACGGCAGCTACACCTACAACAACACGGATGTAGACACCATCTCCTCCAACATCACTTCCGATCAAACCTGGA
>Ga0207714_1000614_pt1 | contig 24203 bp, 26 predicted proteins | sample PonA232FremontCA_2_FD_187270 | JGI IMG/M metagenome (GOLD analysis project Ga0207714, IMG submission 187270) | Marine sediment microbial community from Fremont, CA, USA - Pond A23 Sediment 2 (SPAdes) | ecosystem: Environmental > Aquatic > Marine > Unclassified | place: USA: Fremont, California...
TAATGTTTGCATAAACTCATATTTGAATAATACATCAACCAAATCATTATTTCAATAACAAATATAAAAAACCTTTAATTAGTTAAAAAAAATATTCAGAGGCTTAGTGTTAAGACCCCTGAATATTTAGTGTTTAAAGCTTTATTCTTCTTTCATAAAAGGATATTGATAATTTACTGGTGGATTCAGATTTTCTTTGATTGACCTTGGAGAGACCCACCTCATTAAATTCCATTGACTTCCTGCCTTATCATTTGTACCAGATTTTCTGGCTCCTCCAAAGGGCTGTTGTCCTACAACAGCACCGGTAGGTTTATCATTAATATAGAAGTTACCTGCTGCATGTTTTAAAACTTTTTCTGCAGTTTTAACAGCACTACGGTCTTTTGCAAATATACTTCCCGTTAAACCATAAGGAGAAGTTTGATCACAAACCTGTAATGTTTCTTCAAAATCTGCAGAATCATATATATATATAGTAAGAACTGGTCCAAAGATTTCTTCTTCCATTGATTTAAATTTAGGATCAGTTGTTACAATTATAGTCGGTCTAATATAATATCCATCTGTTTTATCATATTCGCCTCCGGCAATTACTTCCGCATCATCAGCTTTTTTAGCATAATCTATATAGCCTGATATTTTATCGAAAGCACTTTCATCAATAACAGCATTAACAAAATTAGTGAAATCATCAACTGGACCCATTTTTATATTTTCGACCTTGTTAACTAACTCTTCTTTTATCTCTGACCAGAGTTCTTCTGGTATATATGATCTAGAAGCAGCTGAACATTTTTGGCCTTGATATTGGAAAGCGCCTCTGATAAGAGCAGTTACTAGTTCTCCTTTATCAGCTGACTCATGGGCAAAAATGAAGTCTTTACCACCGGTTTCACCAACAATGCGTGGATAAGTATCATATTTATCTATGTTCTGGCCAACTTCTTTGTACAATGTATCTAAGGTATTTACAGAACCGGTAAAGTGAATTCCAGCTAATTCAGGTCTATTAAGTACCATTGGTCCTATTTCAGAACCTTTTCCAGGAATAAAGTTAATTACCCCATCAGGTAAACCGGCTCTCATAAGTAACTTCATGAAGAAATAGTTTGAATAAACTGCTGTTGAAGCAGGTTTCCAAAGGGCAGTATTACCCATCAACGCTGGTGCAGTAGGAAGATTTGCACCTATTGAAGTAAAGTTGAAAGGAGGTACTGCAAAAATAAAGCCCTCTAATGGCCTATATTCCATCCGATTTAGGATATCTTCAGTCGAACTAGGTTGGTTTTGATATATTTCTGTCATAAAGTAGGCATTAAAGCGTAAGAAATCAATCAATTCACATGCTGAATCAATTTCGGCCTGAAAAACATTTTTACTCTGTCCTAACATTGTAGCCGCATTTAATTCTGCTCTTCTTGGACCTGCTAGTAATGAAGCTGCTTTTAAAAAGATTGCAGCTCTTTTTTCCCAAGAAGTATTTTCCCATTCTTTTTTTGCTTCAAGAGAAGCAGAAATGGCTTGGTTAATCTCCTTTTCGCCTGCCATGTGATATTTACCTAAAACTAGATCATGGTTATGTGGAGCTCTGATCTCTTTAACATTACCTGTCTTTACTTCCTTGCCATTGATAATTAAAGGTATTTCAACAGGATTACTTTTTAATTCTTTCAATTTCTCTTTTAATTCAATTTTTTCTTCACTACCTGGTTCATAACTTAAAATTGGTTCATTTTCTGGTCTTTTTAAACTAAAAATATCATTTGCGCTCAAAATTAATCCCTCCTTGTATTTTTAAACCACAGATGGTTCTAAAATCAATCTATCATTTTCAAATCTTTCAAGGTCTAATTCAATATCTATACTTAATTCTTCATCTAAGATCATTTCTGACATTAATATACCCGTCATTGGCGCTATCATAAATCCATGGCCGCTGAAACCCACCGCCATAAAAAAGCCTTCTAAATCAGTAGCTTCATCCAAAATCGGTTGGGCATCAGGGGTGATATTATATAATCCAGCCCATTGTCTTATTACCCTTATCTTTTTTAGAAAAGGTAAAAGATGGGTAGCTTTTTTTGACATTTCCTCTAAAAACTGCCAGCTTGATTTAACATTATGGCTTTCCGGCTCATCAGGATCTCCATAACCCATTACAAAACTTCCATCGGGAGTCTGTTGGCAGTATATATTGTATGAAAAAGACATCACCATTGGTTTTAAAATGGGATTTACCTGTTCAGTAACCAATATTTCATGTCTTTCCGCTTTGGTTGGTATTTCAATCCCGGCTAAACGGCTTACCTCTTTAGAAAACCCTCCTGCTGCATTAACAACTTTATTTGTTTCAATTTCACCTTGATCGGTTATTACTTTTTTAATCTTTCCATTTTCAGTGATGATATCTTCTGCTTTTGTATAAGTGTAAAATTCTACTCCTTTTCGTTGAGCTGCCTCTACATAAGCTTGAGTTACTCGAAATGGATTAGCGTGACCATCGGTGGGGCAATAAGTTGCACCAGTTATCCCTTCAGTGTTAAGTTGGGGAACTATTTCTTTAGCCTCTTTTACTGTTAATAATTCTGATGGAATTCCATACCGGTGTTGTAATTTAACATTTTCTTTAAACTGATCTAATTCCGGCTCTGAAAAGGCTAAAAGTAAATAGCCACCTTGTTTTAATTCTATATCTCTTTTAGTCTCTAAAATTTCATTCATGTTTTCAAATATTTCCATACTTTTTTTAGAAAGCAAGCAGTTCATCTTTGTTCCCCACTGCTGTCTAATTCCAGCTCCACAACTACCAGTTGAACCGCTGGCAATATAATTTTTTTCTAGTACAACAATATCTTTCATTCCCTTATCAGCTAGGTTATAAGCTATAGAAGCTCCTATTACACCTCCACCAATTATTACTATCTCAGCCTTACTCTTCATCCGTATCACCTGCTAATTCACTCATTTTAATACCTAAAACAGGAGGTCTTTTTCTAGGCATTTTGATTTCTTCCATAGTTTTATCTGTCATTTTACAGATTTCTCTTGCTGCAATATCTAAACAGATATTCCCCTGACAAGGACCCATACCTAAACGTAGTGCCCTCTTGATTTCATCTAAAGTCGTATACCCCTCTTTGATTAAATCTCTTAATTCTTTTAATGTAATATCTTCACATCGACATACTATAGTATTATCATTCATTAAGCTCACCAACTTCTATATTTCTTACTTCCATTAGATATTCTTTAGGTAATTTGATGGTGACTACAGCCGTTTTATCATTCTTAGCTGGATCTTTGACTTTAATTACCTCTGCCTTTGTTACTTTTTTGCCTTCCCGGTTTAAGCCCCAAACTAAATCACCTTTTTTAGGTACTGGTAAAAATTCATAAGGTAAACTTAAAGTGTTTTTATTATAATCTACTACAAAAATAGCTAAACCAGGACAACTTGCTATACAATTACCACAACCAGTACAGGTTTCATAATTAAGGTTTGGTATATCATTTATATCTTCAAATTCTGCAATAGCATCAAAAGGACAACTATAAAAACAAGGATCACACGGTATTTTTCTAAAACATTCTATCAAAGCAACCGGCCCTTCTTTTAGTCTTTCATCATCTGGTGTGATAGCTTTTAAATCATCGGAGGTGGGAATACCGGTTTTTTCCAACATAATTACCCCTCCTCACTTTTTTGATACCCTTTTTTATAACCTGGCCTACTGGACCGCTTCTTAGTTTTTCCAGTTCTTTTTTTAATCTATTGAGTTCTTCAAAAAGATTTTGATTTGAATAACCAATTTCAGAGACCGCCTTTAATCCAGCAATCTCTCCTTCTAACATTGCAGCAGTTGCTTCTTCTATCCCTGCTACATCACCCGCCACAAAAATATGTTGATTTGTTGTTTTTAGATTTTCATCCCGGACAGGGACATCACCACCTAATTCAGGGGTATATACCACTTCACAATCTGCCTGAATTAATAAGTCAGATAGTGGATTTAATCCCACCGCTAAACAAATGGTATCAGCATCTATAATCTTTTCGGTTCCTTCCTTCATCTGCCAATTTTCATTTAATTCTACTATTTCTGCTCCCTCAACTGAACTCTCACCAATCGCTTTTTTAACTGAATGACCCGTATAAATTGGCACGCCTGATCTTCTTATTTTTGAAGCATGGACAAGATAGCCACCTATTTTCGGAGCAGCTTCTATAACTGCTTCTACATTTACTCCAGCTTGTAAAAGTTGATAGCTCACGATTAAGCCAATATTCCCGGCTCCAACCATGATCACCTTTTCACCGGGCAGAATTCCATAAAGATTCATTAATGTCTGCACAGCTCCAGCTCCGTAAACACCAGGCAGATCATTATTTTCAAATGCCAGCATGTTTTCAGAAGCACCAGTTGCTATTATTACTTTTTTTGCCTTAATTTTTTTAAATTTATTTTCATGTGATACTGTTACTACATCATCTTCATAATATCCTTCTGCTGTTGCTTCAGTCATCACTTTTATATTAGATTGATTTGTAATTTTTTCTGTTAATTCTTGAGCTATACTTATACCCCTTATTCCTGCTTGTTCTTTCTTTGAACCAAAAAACCGATGTGTTTGTTTTATTAACTGGCCGCCGAGTTCATGGTATCTTTCAATAATAATTACCTTTGCTCCAACCTCAGAAGCCTTAATTGCTGCTGTCATACCCGCTGGTCCGCCGCCGATTACTAAAATATCAGTATTAATCAACTATATCACCTTTCCCAACTTCCTCTTCTACAACCATACCTTCCTTAACCTTGGTTATACATGTCTTCACGTTAGGAATTCCATCTACAACCATATGGCAGGAAGAACAATTTCCAATGGCACAGAATAAACCGCGGGGTCTTTCATATTTAGAGCTCGCTTTTAAAACTCTAATTCCAGCTGCATAGAGTGCTGCAGCAATTGTTTCACCCTGATAAGCTTTTATCTTTTTGCCTTTATAAGTAAAAGTTATTTCTTTTTCTTTATTTCGATCTAATTCAAGTATTGGATGATTTTCTATTCTCATTTAACTCCCCCTCGTTAAATTATTCGTTAATTAAGGGTTTCATAGCTCTTTCAAATTCTTCTACAACTTCAGCAGTCGGATCAGCACCAAAGTAGCTAATTACAAAAATTACTAAGGCTGATAGAAAAAATCCTGGTATTATCTCATACAAACCTGTGAAAGCTAACATGTTTTTCCAAATAATTACGACAGTACCACCGGTTATTATCCCAGCTAATACACCATTTCTAGTTGTTTTCTTCCAGAAGAGACTAAATAAAACAGCCGGTCCAAAAGATGCGCCTAAACCAGCCCATGCATATGAAACTATATCTAATATAGTACCTCCTGAAAGAGCAAAATATAAAGCTATAACTGTTATTAAAATTACTGCCCCTCTACTAATCCAGAGCAGTTCCTTTTCACTAGCCTCGGGCCTGAAGAATGATTTATAGAAATCCTCCGCTAATGCACTGGAAGAAACTAACAGTTGTGAATCAATCGTACTCATGATAGCCGCAAGAACAGCTGCTAGAAATACTCCAGCTATCCAGGGATTAAATAATTTTTGTAACAAGACTAAAAATATTGTTTCTGTATTTTCTAAAGCTTCCGGAGCTGCTATTATTCCTAATATACCTACAAATACTGCTCCAATTAAACTGATTACTACCCATGTTACACCTACAAACTGAGAAACAGGAATCTGTTTAGCAGATTTTATCCCCATAAACCTAACCAAAATATGTGGCATTCCAAAATAACCCAAACCCCAACCTAATAATGAAATTAAAGATATAAAACCCATACTTTCTGAAGTTGTAATCCACTTCACATCGGCTGTAACATCATAAGAAACCGATCTTCCAGCATGTAAAAGATCTGGGTTAATACTAGCAATTTGATTCCACACCTGTGTTAAGCCACCACGTAGATAAATTATTGCTATTGGTACTATTAAAAGGGCAACAACCATTAAAGTTCCTTGGACAAAATCAGTCCAGCTCACTGCTAAAAATCCACCTAAAAATGTATATAGACCAATTACTAAAACAGCCAGAACTACGGCTAATTTATAATTTATCCCTAAAATGTTTTCAAATAATAATCCACCAGCTACTAATCCAGAGGAAACATAAATCGTGAAAAATATTAAAATAGCAAAAGCTGATACAATTCTTAATGATCTACTTTTATCTTTAAACCTATTTTCAAAAAAATCAGCTATAGTAATTGAATCCACAACTTCTGTATATCTTCTCAATCTTTGGGCAGTAAACTGCCAATTTAAAAATGTACCTACTGCAAGACCAATTCCAATCCACATTCCATTAAATCCACCTGCATAAATTGCGCCTGGAAAGCCCATTAATAACCAACCACTCATATCACTTGCCTGAGCACTTAATGCAGTAACAAATGGATTCAAAGTCCGTCCACCTAAAAAATAATCAGAAATGTTTTCATTTTGGCGGTAATAATAATACCCAATTAACAACATCCCGCCGATATAAATTGAAAAGGTTACTAAAATTGGATCCATCAACTGTCACCCCCTCTGTTTAAAATCAAACGTAAGAGTGACAGTAATACAATTGCTAAACTAGGGGCCAAAAGCCAAAACCACGTAAATACTGGTAAGTTATAATCCATACTCGCTGCTCACTACTCCCTTCTTAAATTTCTATAATTATACCATAAAATATTAAATATTCAAGCATTTATCCCCTCCCTGATAATATTTATACTTTTTAGAATATTTTTACGCTTCCACTAATATTACTTCTTGAATATTTTCTGTATTCCTCCGCTATAATAAATAATTTTTTAATTTTACTTCTTAAATAAAAGGGTATTTTACATATTTCTCGAAATTTAATAATAATATGAAAAGTTAAAAAGAGGTGATATTATTGATAACCACAGTAACTTTAAATCCATCAATAGATAGAGAATACTTTATAGATGAACATAAGGCGATGAAAGACCAGTATATATATGATGATGAAAATTTAAAGGTTTATCCTGGTGGTAAGGGGCTTATAGCGGCTATCAACCTAAAAAACCTAGGTTATAGTGATGTACAAAATATAGGTTTTGTTGGTGGGAAACAAGGACTTTATTTTGAAAAGATGGTACAAGATTATAAAGTTACCACAAATTATGTCTACACATCAAATGAAATGAGAAATAATATCAAAATAATCGCAAGTAACCCCCCTAGTAACACTCTGTATAATGATTATACTTATTCAGTTAGTGATAAAAGTGTCAAAGAAATCAAAAAAAGATTTAAAAGAAGTATTCGAGAAAGCGACCTAATTATGATAGCCGGTTCTATTCCCGAAGGAGTTAGTTTTGATATCTATTATGAATTAATTGAAATTTGTAATGAACTTGATAAGGATGTTTATTTAAAAGCTAGTGGGGAGGCTTTAAAAAGAGCTCTAAAGGCAAAACCAAAATTTGTAGTTCCTTATTTTAAACATACTAATAAGATCCTTGATGTTAAAGTGGAAAACAGGGAAGATTATATAAAAATGGGCAAAGAACTTCAAAAAGAAGGAGCACAATATGTAATAATGCCCTTTCACACCAATCGATTATTATTTGATGTCGACAACTCTCTTTATTTATTATCACCTGAAGACTACTGCATCAGAAATCTATTAGGTGCAGGAGATGCCTATAACGCTGCCTTTTTTGATTATATTTTTCAAAACGGTTTCGACTTTCTGGAAGCTAATAGATATGCAGCTGCCGCAGCACTAGATATAGCCGAACATAAGATTGTTTTTCTGAAAGGCAGGCAAGAAATTGAGGACAGTATTGATAATATAACAATTGAAGAATTGGAGGTCTAAGCATGGCTATTATAAAAAATTATATGATGAGGTCATTAAATTCAGTTGCTTTGGATGACACAATAGAAGAAGCGATAATATATATGCACAAAACGGAAATGCCTATTTTACCTGTAGTTGATGAAGAAAACCATTTCAAAGGTACTATCTACAGTAAAAATATCTTGAAAAATATTATACCTGAACAGTATGGTTTTATCAATAGACAAAAAATACTCTATGATAGAAATCAAGCAGCTGAAACTTTATCAGAAATACAATCTAGAAAAGTAAAAGAATATATGTTAACTAAAACTGAAACTATCTTAGAGACAGATAGCATGGATAAAATAGCAGAAATTATGCTTAATAATAAAGAATCTTATCTTTTTGTAACAAATGATAAAGGTTACCTTAGAGGATATATTTCTCGAGGGGATCTACTTTATTATCTCCTCTGCACTGCAGATGAATAAAATATAATTCTATTTATAAAATAATTTTAAAAAGAAGGTTTTATTATGGATCCAGAAATAGTAAATCAATTATATAAAATTGAAGAATGGTTTATAGAAAATCAAGTCAGCAATAAGGAATTATACCTTATTGCTTTCTTTATTACTTCAGCTCTTTTGATAGTTTTAATTGCAAAAAAATATAATATCCCGATTGTTGTAGGTTATGTCTTTTTAGGAATATTACTAAGTATTGAAATTGTTAACGCACTTCCCTTTATAACTCATACACAAAAAGTCTGGTATGCATATATCATAAGCAGCTTCGAATATGTAACTCAACTAGCTTTAGGTTTCATTGCCTTTACTATTGGTAGTGAATTGTCGATAAGATTATTTAAAAAGCTTGGAAAGAGTATAACTTATATTGTTTTAATTCAGGGCTTAGGCGCTTTTTTCATGGTCTTTATAGGTGTTTTATTAATTGGATATGAGATCTATTTAGCATTAATTTTGGGTGCGATAGCATCCGCAACAGCCCCGGCTGCTACAGTTATGGTTATTAGAGAATATCAGGCTGAAGGCCCGGTTACCTCAATGATTATGGCGGTCGTTGGTTTAGATGATGCCCTGGCTCTAATACTTTTTAGTTTAATCAAACCTATCGCTTATAATCAATATACCGGACAAACTGGATTTAATCTAAATCATATGGTTTTTGCTCCTTTTATAGAAGTTTTAGGATCTATACTAGTAGGAATTGCTGTAGGTTATTTTTCTGTAAAACTAATGGAAGGATTTGAAGATAAAACCAAAAAAATCCTAACCCTAATTTCTACTATAGGGGTCGGATTATCATTATCTATCTTTTTTGACTTTTCACCATTAATTACTAATATGACTATAGGTTTCGCATATCGTAACTTCTCAAGAAAGAATTTAAATATTGCGGATTACATAGACACTTTAACCATTCCCCTCTATGCATTGTTTTTTGTACTTGCTGGTACAGAAATTAGATTTTCTGCTCTTAATCCCAGTTTCATATTACTAGCAGCGGTATATACAATAATGAGGGTAATAGGTAAAATAGGTGGCACCTCATTAGGAGCAATTCTTTCCAATGCCCCCGAAAATATTAAAAAATATGTCGGACTTGGTTTACTTCCTCAAAGTGGGGTTGCAATAGCCTTAGCCTATACAGTTCAAAATGAATTCACCCAGGGTCCTCAAGTAGGATTATTAGTCTTCAATATTCTACTCTTCACCGCAGCTTTAACTGAAATATTTGGATCTTTTGCAACTAAATATGCACTTACAAAATCAGATGAAATCAATAAATCTCAATAAACTAACTCTTTACTTCCCGAAATTTAATCTTTCAGTTAAAAACGCTAATAAAAAATATGCAGTGCCAATTAACAATATAATGGTGGCACCAGAAGGTATATTGAAAAGATATGAAAGCCATAGCCCTGAAATTGAAAAAATAACACCAAAAATTATAGCTAGAAATATTATCTTTTTTAAATTATAAGTAAATAACTTAGCCATAGCTGGCGGTGCTGTTAAAAGAGCAATTATTAAGATTATACCTGTGACTCTAATTAATACAATAACCGTCAGCGCAATCAATATAAACAAAAAATATTCATAAAAATCTGTGTTCAATCCTCTGACATAAGAAAATTCTTCGTCAAAAAGATACGCTTTCCACTGATTAAAAAGAGCCGTAATAGCAAAAACTACAAAGGCGACTAGAATAAGCATTATATTAATATCCATATCAGTAACAGTAAGGATATCTCCAAAAAGATAAGAGGACATGTCAGGGGGATAACCCTGCATAAAGGAAATGAACAAAATACCTAAAGACATTCCCATAGCCCACATGATTCCTATTAAAGTATCAGAATCAACTTCAGTCTTTTTTCTTATTGTCACTATAGCTACTGAAGAAAATAAGGCAAAAAATAAGGCCCCGAATATGGGCTCAATATTGAGATAATAACCTAAACCAACCCCTCCGAAAGAAGTGTGAGCAATACCGCCACTCATCATTACGAGATTTTTTTCAATTATGATAGTACCGATAATTCCACATACTACACTCGCCATTAAAGCACTATATACTGCATTTTGTAGAAAATTATATTTTAATATTGCTTCAATCATTACTATCAGCACCTTCATGTACATTTAAAACCCGATGAGGAACACCATGAGCTACAAGATCAACAGGACAGCCGTAAATCTGATCAACATCCTCTTTAGAAACATTGTCATTTCCATGATAATGTAGGTCCCTGTTAAGACAGGCCACACTATCAAAATAGGAGGAGATAGCTGTTAAATCATGGGTTACCACAATTATTGTAATACTATCATTAACTTCTTTTAAAATATTATATATTTTGCTTCGTGACTCGGCATCAAGACTAGCAGTAGGCTCATCTAAAAGTAAGATTTCCGGTTCAGAAGCTAAAGCGCGCCCAATTAAAACTCTTTGTAATTGTCCGCCTGATAAACGACCTATTTGGCGGTTTTTGAAGCCATAAATATCCAAATCTTTCATGATTTCTTCTGCTTTTTTTATATCTGCTTTACTATAATTATGGTAAAGTCCTTCTCCATCTGATATTCTGCCCATTAAGATAACATCTTTTACATTAATAGGAAATTGTTTATTAAAATCAGATATTTGAGGGACATAGCCAATTAAACCGCGTCCTTCTTGGACACTGCGTCCAGCAATTTTTATTTCGCCACTATCAGGTTCTATTAATCCTAATATAACCTTAAGTAGGGTTGTTTTCCCTCCCCCGTTGGGGCCCATTATTGCTAAAAACTGTTTTTGATATACATCTAAACTAATATTTTTTAAAACCTGCATTTCATCAAAATATACATTAAGATTTCTAATTTTTATTATAACATCTTCCATTTTATTCATCCCCAGCTATCTTTTTAGCCATTTCAATTAAATTATTCAGATAATCTTCAGCCAATGGATCTAATTTAACTAATTCTGCTCCAATTTCTTCAGCAAGTGCTTGGGTTTGACGACTGTCAATTTCAGCTTGGTGAAATATTTTATCTATATTATTTTCCTTGGCAAAATCAATGATTTCTTGTAAATGTTTCGCAGTAGCTTCTTTGCCACCTTCTTCAACAGCTACCATTTTTAAGTTGTATTCATCGGCAAAATAACCAAAAGAGGGATGATAGACCAACATATAATTGTTCTCTTTTTTATTAAGTATATTTTCAACTTTTTGATCTGTCTCTTTTATTTTATCAATATAATCTGCGGTGTTTTCTTTATATAATTGTTTCTTTTCAGGATTAAGTTCAATTAATTCATCTCTAATTATTTCTACTATGCTAATCACTCTCTTTGGGGACAGCCAGATATGAGGATCTCTACTCCCATTGGGAAAAATTCGATTATCATATTCTTGTGCTACTTTATCTGCTAACTTTACAATCTTTATATTTTGATTAAACTGTTTAGCTTTTGGTAAAATATTCTGTATATCAGCTGGAACTCCCATTGAAAAATATATGTCCGCATCAGAAAACTTTGTTAGCTCAGAGGGTCTTGGGGCATAATTACCCGGACTATAGCCTGGAGGTATCATAACTGTTACTTCACTATTTTCTCCGGCTACAGCTTTCACAAACTGCTTCTGAGGTACAATTGTAACTGCAGTAGTTACTTTTTTTGCTTCAACTGAATCAACAGTGGGCAAAACAGCAGTAATTAATATAATTATTATAAAAAATAATATATATTTATTTTTAAACATAAATTGTTTCTCTCCTTAACAATAAGTCTTATTTTTGGTTATGATATTCCACCTTATCCTTATACATTCTTTCGTCTGCTTTATTTATTAGTTCATCTAAACTTAAGTTGTCCTCTTTTGTTTTTTGAGCAAATCCTTTGCTTAAACTAATTTTATAAGACTTTTCGGTATTTTGGTTCCAATTATCGATAGCTTGTTCAATTCTATCCCAAATATCTTCAGCCTCTTCAAGTTTACAATCATTAAAAATGATTAGAAATTCATCTCCTCCAAACCTAGCTGCTGCATCAATATTTCTTATATTATCTGTAAGTATTTGAGCAACAGATTTAAGAAGTTTATCTCCTTCCTTATGTCCATAGTTGTCATTTACTTCTTTTAAATCATTAACATCAATAAAACAAACAGTAAGGTCTATTCCTTCACGTTTAACCCTCTCAATTTGTTTTTCCAAATAGGTTGTACCCATTCTTCTATTCATAATATCAGTTAATCTATCAGTAGCAGCTAATTTTTTTAATTTCTTTTCCTGTTCTTTTTTCTGTGTAATATCGGATATGACAATCACTAATCCTATTAAACGCTCATTCTTTAATTGAATCGATGATATTGTTAAATCAATAGGTGTCTTAGTATTATTGCTAACCAATTTGATATCTTCTTTTTTAATAATTTGGGGTTTATGACATACTTCGTTAATTAATTCCTCTAGGATCTCATCCTCATTTTGATTTAAAACTTTTATATTATGATCTGAAAGAAACGTACCTTTCAAATCCTGGTCAAGATTTAATATATTAAGAGCGCTTTCATTAATAAAGGTAACTTCCTTGTTTTCTCCTAGAGCAATAACCCCTTCACCTATACTACGTAAAGTGGCATAATATCGTTCTTTTTGTCTATCTAATTCTTTGTTTGTTTTTGTTAACTCTCTTTGTACATTCATTAATTCATTATTTACTTGAGATATTTCATTATACAATTCCGCACTTTCACCACTTAAAACTGTGTCATTATCGGTTGTTATTTGGTTTTTTAAAAGGCTTCTTATTTTATTAACATGTTGGTTGTTCATTTTCATGAAATGATCATATTGATTTAAAATATCTTCTTTTAAGCGCGACGCCAATATTAAAATAGTATTTTCATTTTCTTTTATACCGGAAAAATTATATAATTCAATTTTCCCATCAAGCGGAATATGAATTTCATAACCAAATTCACCTTTGCCATTTTTTATATTTTGCGAAAAATCTAAAATTTTACTTCGATCTTTATCTTGCACAATAGAAGCTAATATTCTTCCTTCTTCTAGTCCAGAAAAAGAAGTATCATTATATAAGATATTCTTGATTTTTAATTCAGGGCTAGTTAATACTGCAAATCCCATTATTTTAACCCTCCAATAATTTATTAACTTTATTTACTGCATTATGAGCATTTACACTATAGGCATCTACGTCAAACTTTTCTTTTAATTCAGGGTTTTGATTAAATGCGTAACCACCTACTAATATTTTGATATTATCTAATTCAGGCTCACTTCTTATCATATCTACAAGTTGAGCTAACTTTTTTAAATGAATAGGTAAAGTTACAGAAACACCTAATAAAATAGATCTATTCTTCTTTAAAGTTTCTACTATACTTGCAGGAGGAGTATTAGCACCTAAATGGATGGTATCAAAACCATCTATCTCCAATAGGTCGGCCACCATTCTAATTCCAATCTCATGTAGTTCAGTACCTACTGCTGTAGTTACTATATTACCCTTTTCACCACCTGAAGAAAGAAAGTGGGAATATAATTGAGACATTACTAATTGTGTAACACTACTTACATAGTGTTCTTGTGCTACAGATATTTGATTAGCATGCCACAGCCTACCCACTTCTTTTTGCACCGGTTCTAGTATGTTTAAATATATATCAGGTACACTCATTTCAGAAAGCGCCTTATCTATAATTAAATTACTCGCTTCTGACTTTTTATTATCTAGCAATAACTCAAGATATTCATCTGCAAAATGCTTATGAGGATTATCTTCAGTAAGATATGACTCTTCTCTATTATTTTCTTCTAGAGCTTTTTGGATGGATAAATCTATTAAATTATTTAAGTAATTGATTTCCTCAGGCTCAAAATTAGCTTTAATCACTTTTTGAATGCAATGATATGTATTTAAAAATACATCATCTGAAAGTCCAATGTTTTCAAATAAAGTTCTCAGCCAAATTGAAAAATCTTTAAATAAACTATCATTATCAAAGTATACTGCTTCCGCAAGATAATTTAAAATATACTCCAAATCTCTAACACTTTTTTCTTTGTTAAAACTATAATCTTTGCTTGATTTACTTTCTTTTAGACACTTAGTTATCTCTTCAATTAATTCATCGAACCTATTTTCGATTTTGGCACTTAAATTTTTAGTATCCATAATTTATCCCTCTTTTGTCTAGTATACTTCCATTATATTTATTATATATAAACAAATCAAGGTTTATCAATCTTATTAAAGGATATTTTTGTCCGCCAACTCTTCATCTAAGTAACCTAAAAATTCATTGGCTTTCTGTTTTGGTGCTTCAGTAAATAAACTGACTACAATAAATGAGACAACTGTAATTATTAATGTCCATACTCCAGGGGCTAAACCTAGAGGTGATAAATTACCAAATTGAAGATATAATGCGGTAACCGCTCCCAAGATAATACTTGTTAAAGAACCAGCTGCTGTTGCTCCTCGCCAGAAAAAAGCACCAAATATTGTAGGTACCACAATCATTAGTCCAACCGAGGAAGTAACTGATAAAGTGGCAATTAAATCTAATTGTTGTGAGGCAAATATTATACCAATTACTGCTATAATAAATATGACAAATTTTCCAATTCGCAATTGTTTTTTATCTGAATACTCATCTCGAGACTGCATTAAATCCCTCACAATAAGAGATGAAAGAGTTAACATGATTGAATCTACTGTAGAAATTGCAGCAGCGGTGATACCTATCATCGCAATTAAACCAAGCAAAACAGGTACATGTTCAGAACCAAGTAAAGCTGGAGTAGCTAAATCCGCCTGTTGTAAACCAGGAAAAAGAAGTTTAGCACTAAAACCCCAAAGTACTGATACTAAAGTATAGACCAGCCCAAATATTAAAAATCCTTTTATCATAGTTTTCATAGCTTTTAATGATTTAGGAATAAATAATCTTTGACTAACCTGAGGATTTGAAATTGAAAAGAAAAACCATGGTAAGGTTAAACCCAAAAAGGTTTGAAAATTAAAAAACCCGGGCCCAGGTACCGATAAGAAACTGGAATATTCAGTTTCTAATCTTCCAAAAAATGAAACAAAACCTCCTAATTGAGTATAAATAACATAAAATAGTATTATAACACTCACTACTATCATAATTAACGATTGTAAAGAATCTGTCCATGTCACCGAACGCATCCCAGCAATCACAGCCCATGAAATCGCTAAAATTGATGCTATAATCACCCCTACTATATAAGGGATCTCTCCCCCGGACAAACCATTCATTAAGTATCCTATACCCATTAATTGTACGGATAGATAAGGTATTAAAAATACACAAGCTGTCCCTGCTGAAATAATAGCTATCCACTTATTTTGAAATCTATCACCTAACATTTCATATGGTGTGACATATCCATATTTTTTACCAACTAACCAAAACCTCGGGCCAAAGAAAGCTACTAAAGACAAACCAGCTAAATATATTAATTCAAAGCCCAATGCACCTACGCCACCGGAATATGTAAACCCAGCTAGTCCAATCATCATAAATGCACTATATGTCGTAGCACTATAAGAAAGTGCTGAAACAATCCCGCCTGTAGACCGATTATCTAAAAAATATTCAATAACACCTTGTTTCATACCTTGTCTTGATTTGTAAGCGATATAAAAACCAATTAATACATAAATTGATAATGCTAAATATACATAAAAAGAATTCATTATTTAATCACTCCAATAAGTTGTAATTTTTATTGTAGACAATATTGCTGCAACGGCAAAAACGGTCCAATACAAAAAGGATGCCTCAACTTGATTGATGCCTCTTAATAAAACAAATGGAACAAAATAAGCAGATATTATAAGTAGAGCCAACCATAAAACCCATAAGATTCTTTTCTTTTTTAGTTTATCTTTTTTCATGTTATCCTCCTTACTTTTCTCGTATTATATTTCTACCCAGCTGTTAAGTCAAGTGTATATACACATATAAGTAAAAAATTTTACTCTTGTTCTTTAAGTAAAAACCCCTTGGCTTTTAATTCATCCATAATAATCTCTAAAACATCTTCGTTAAAAGCTTCTATTGTATGAAGATGAACTCCATCAGTCAAAGAAGCTAACAAAGACGCTTCTTCAGTATGAGTGTTCTCTAAAAATTTATTTACATCTTCAGAGGTTTGAAGCATTAACATACCAGAAATTTCTCCATATATAGGATGTTCTACTTTCACATCTCTTATCTTAGCACCATGTTTAACTATTGTCATCAACTCTTCTTTTACATCATCCTTATCATGCTTACAAGCAATAGTTCTACTATAAGTTTTTACCCCCATATTGTTTTTTAAAATATAACCTTGTGAAGTAGCCAAAATATCGTAACCTTCAGCTCTTAAAAGAGCAATATCTTGCACTATTACCTGCCTAGTTACATCAAAATATTCTGCTAATTTAGAACCTGTTATAGGTTCAACCTCACTTTTTAATACTTCTTTCAACTTTTCTCTACGCTTTTTAGCTTTCATATAAAACCACCTTGTTAGATTAATAGAGGAGGCAGCTGCCTCCTCTATTAGACAATTTATTTAAAATCCTTCATTATTGGTTTCGCATCTTTTGGGTCAAAGTCTTTTTCTACTAAAGGTTCATCATCTTTTAATAATAATCTATCCCTAAATATTTCCTCTTCTTTTTTATAAATTATACCTATAGGAATCTTATCTCCCCATTCTCTAGCTTTTTCAAATGCACTATCTATATTACTAGGATCGTAGTTATCATCAAGTTTATAAACTCTTTCAGAATACCACTGATAAGTGTTTATTTTATTAAAGGATACACAAGGCTGTAAAATATCTATTAGTGCATATCCTCTATGCTCCATGGCTGCTTTAACCATCTTATTTAGATGATCCTGATCACCAACAAAACTTCTAGCTACAAAACTAGCTCCCATCCCTACTGCAAATCTAGCAGGATGAAATGGTTTTGCTGTTGTACCTTCAATTTGAATACCAGTTCTTATATACTCTTCAGAAGTTGGTGAAGCTTGTCCTTTAGTCAAACCATAGATTTGATTATTATGAACTAGATGTGTTACATCAGGATTTCTCCTTATATTGTGAAGGATATGATTTCCACCTTCACCATAACTACAACCATCTCCGGACTCAACAATTACTTTGAGCTTATGATTTCCAACTCTAGTACCAATAGCAGGTGGAAAAGAGCGGCCGTGTAAACCATTAAAGCCGTTCACATTTATATAATGAGGCATCTTTGCTGCCTGCCCGATTCCTGTAAACATAGCTACCTGATCACAGTCTAAATCCATATCTCTTAATGCTGCTGATAAAGCTTTTCTAAGCGGAAAGTTACCACAGCCGGGACACCAAGCAGTTTCATCAGTAATAGTGATTTCTTTTTTATTAGCCATTATCAATCACCTCATCTAAAAATCTTTGGTAAATTTCTTTGCCTGTAAATGGCCTTCCATCATACTTTAATATACTATTTTCTACATCTATTAAGGTTTCAGAAGCTATCAGAGATTTAAACTGGGCTGTGGAATTAAGTTCAACAGTTACCAATTCCGCATCTTCAGCTAATTCTTTTAATTTATTTTTAGGTAAAGGCCATACATCATTAAAACTTAACAAGCCAACTTTTATATCATCCTCTTTTAAAAGTTGCACCGCTTCTCTTGCTGGGCCATAAGAAGATCCCCAGGTCAGGAGTAAATAATCTATATTTTCATCTCCATAGTAATTAGGTTCTTGAAGGTCCTCATCAATTAATTTATCAATTTTGCGAGCACGTTTATCCACCATTTTTGTTCTGGTTTCAGCATCTTCAACAATGTGCCCTTTTTCATCATGTTCATCACTGTCAACTAAAACTGTTTCACCTTTAAATTGTCCTGGATAAGCGCGAGGTGAAATCCCATCTTCTGTAAATTTGTATCTCTTATAATCATCTGCATTTTGATCATCATTAGAAATTATATTTCTTTCAATTGTAAGGGACTCAAAATCAAATTCCTTAACATTTTTACTTGAGTCAGCATTGAACTGGTCACTTAATATTATAACAGGAATTTGATATTTATCAGCAAGGTTTAATGCCCTAAAACCAGTATAGAATAGATCTTCTTGATCACGAGGGGCAATTACCATTAAAGGAAAATCATCTTGAGCAGAATTTATTGCAAAAAGTAAATCACCCTGGCCAGTCCTAGTTGGTAAACCAGTTGCAGGTCCAGGTCTCTGGACATCAGCAACAACAACTGGAGTTTCAGTTATTCCGGCCAGTCCAATAGTTTCATTCATTAATGCTAATCCACCGCCTGAAGTTCCGGACATAGACCTTATACCACTATATGAACCACCTAGGGCCATATTGAGTGCTGCTAACTCATCTTCAGCCTGTTCAACAACTAAATCATAATCTTTTTGTTGTCCAGCAAGGAATTTCATTATGCCTGTGGAAGGGGACATTGGATAAGCTGAGTAAAATCTTAAACCTCCACTTAAAGCTCCCCAACCTAAAGCAGAATTACCATCTATGAAAATTTCATCATCTTTTTCAGTTACATTTTGTTCTAAATTATCATAAATAGACTCAACAGAATTATAACCTCTTTCTAATAACTTAATATTATCCTCTAATAAATCTTCTTCAAAATGTTCTTTCAATACTTCTTTAGCAATTTCTAAATCTAAATTCATTGCTTTCAAAACAGCACCCACAAAGACTGTATTAACACCTTTGGGATTAATATCATTAGCTATAACCGAAGCAGGTACTAAGATAGTACGACCATCAATTATTTCACTTTCACCATCTATTAATACAATTCCATCATCTTTTAACTGATCTCTATGAATTTCAACTGTTTCACTATTTAAAGCAATAAGTAAATCTATATCATTTTCTGGACCGTATAATTCTTCATCACTAATTCTTAACTGCATGAAATTATGTCCGCCTCTAATTCTAGACATAAAGTCTTTAGAAGAAAAAATATTAAATCCTTCTCTAAAGAGAATTTTCCCTAATATATCATCAATAGTTTTTAATCCTTGCCCGGCTTCACCACCAATAAGAATATTAAAATCCATCTATTAATTCCCTCCTCTTTACCGGTATAACTTTTAAATGAAAAACAGAGAAGCAACTGTTAAAAAACAGTTGCTTTATTTCCGATGTTTAATAGTCCTCTAAATGATACCATTCAGGGTCATCTAACCAAGTATTGGGTCTGTTGACCATTTCTATTAAACTTCTAATAATATTTTCATGTTTTTTCTCTTCTTTAGATAGCCGTTGTAAAACTTCTTTAGCTTTTTCATCTTTAACTTCTTCTGCTTTCTCTGAATAGAAATTTTTGCTATCTTCTTCCATGTTTAAAGCTTTTTTATAAATATCAACTTGTCCAGTAGGCATAGCATCATTACTAGTCATATCTTCTTTGATCTCAGAAAATACTTCATTTACTTTGGGGATAATATCAAATTCTAAATTCTCAACATCCTTATCATCTCTTAATTGTTTAACTATTCTCTCATGTTTAGCTTCTTCAGAAGAGAGCTCTAGAAAAACTCTTTTTATGCTCTCATCGTCAGCATTTTCAGCACAATCCTCATAATACTCACGGTTTTCTCTTTCAAAATTAATAGCAAATTGATAAATATCCATCTTATCAGCCCCTTTTAAAGATTTTTTGATTCTAATTCCTTTAATCTTTCATACAACTTTATTTCTTTTTCTTCCAAGACAATATTACTGTGCTTTTGAGAACGTTGATCTGTTTTTATCAAAGAAACATCAATATCTAAATCAATTGTCTCAAAAAGTTTTTTGACTTTGTTCTTATTAGATAAAAGGGTTTCATAACTTAATAATATGCTGTTTTCCACATTTTCATGGGCAGCTATCAAGGCATTATTATTAGTAAACCAATCAGGTTCAAAACTAGAAATACCTCTTCTTAATAAACTGGCTTTTACATCTGCTGGGTTTCTAAAAATAAATACTGTTTTTAAATTATTAGCTACATGTCTATAAAAAAACAATGCAGGAATTCTTACCAATTTAAGCCCAGAAGTCCCTTTTTGATCATTTAATTTTTCTATTACTTGGTTCATTTTTATTGTGTTTTTTATTGTCATCGCTTTTTTTATTAATTTTTTGGAAAGATCTTTACTAATTTCCAGTTCATAATAGCCTGCCTCATTATATTCATCCCCTTCATAATCAGAAGGGAAATCAACGCCGGCACTTTCTACAAGTTGACAGGTGATAGAAGTTCCACTCCTTGGATGACCACAAACGATTACAGAATCTTTTAATACTTTAGCTTTGATATTTTCTGACAAATTTATTTCCTCCTTTACCATCCTTGTTTACCTATTAAAGGTACAAATCTTACATGTCCTAAACTATGTTTTGATAAATTATTATCTGAATTTTTTCTAACTTTATATAAATTTTGCAAAGCCCTACTTCCAACTGGAATTACCAAATACCCTCCTGTTTGGAGCTGGCTTTTATAGCTCTCTGGTATAGATGGCGCTCCAGCACTAACTACTATTCCATTAAATTTATGGTTGTTTTCCGGCCAACCTAAAGTACCATCACCAATTTTTATATTAATATTTTTATAACCTAGGGTGTCTAAAATACTCTCTGCTTTCTCAGCTAAACTTTGGATCCTTTCCACAGAATATACTTCTTTAGCTATCCTAGAAAGAATTGCAGTTTCATAGCCAGAACCAGTTCCAATTTCTAGTACAATATCTTCTTTGTTTAATTCTAGAGCTTCAACCATTTCTGCAACTATATAGGGTTGACTTATAGTTTGATCATTCCCAATTGGTAAGGGCCCGTCATGGTAAGAATATTCCTTAACATCTTCTGGTACAAACTTATCTCTGGGTACTTCTCGAAAAGCATCTAATACATTTCTATCTTCAATGCCTCTTCTAATAAGTTGCTTTTTAACCATTTGTTCTCTTTTTTCAGAAAAATTATTCTCCCCCACTTAAACCCCCCCATAAGGTTCTGGTTTATTCTTCTTTATACCATAATTATATAAAATGAAATCAATGATTCTATCAACCGCTTTACCATCACCATAAGGATTATTTGCTTTCGACATTTTCTCATATTCATTTTTGTCATTAATTAATTTATCAGCAGCTTTAAAGACAACTTCTTGCTCTACACCTACTTTTTTTACAGTACCAGCTTTAATTGCTTCTTGTCTTTCAGTAGTATCTCTTAAAACTAAGACTGGTTTTCCTAAACCAGGTGCTTCCTCTTGTATACCACCTGAATCTGTCATAATAAAGTAAGAACGACTCATTAAATTAGCAAACTCCTGATATTCAAGAGGTTCTATTAAATGAACTTTATTATTGTTACCAAGATATTTTTGCGCAGTCTTTCTTACTGCAGGATTCAAATGGACCGGGAACACAACCTCAGTATTATCATTTTGATTGGTAATTCTATTAATTGCTTTGAAAATACTAGCTAAACCTTTTCCAATATTTTCTCTCCTATGAGCAGTCAACAAAATGATGTTTTTCTCTGAGAAATTTATATTTTTTAACACTGGGTTTTTAAATTGATAATTACTCTGAACTATTTCTTTGATCGCATCTATTACTGTATTACCTGTAACAAATATTTTTTCGGTATCAATATTTTCTTGTAAAAGATTATTTTTATTATTTATGGTAGGAGCAAAATTAAGATCTGCTAATACTCCTGTAAGGTGCCTGTTCATTTCTTCTGGATAAGGAGAATACTTATCATTAGTCCTGAGGCCCGCTTCTACGTGTCCAATATCGGTTTGATTGTAAAAAGAAGACAATGCTCCAATAAAAGTTGTAGTAGTGTCACCATGGACTAATATTAAATCAGGTTCTTCACTTTTTATCACTTTATCAAGTTCTTCTAAAACATTTACAGTTATATCAACAAGAGTCTGCTGATCAGACATAATATTAAGATCATAATCAGCTTCTATTTGAAATAAATCCAAGACCTGATCTAACATCTCACGATGTTGAGCAGTTACTGTAACTATACAGTCAATATTTTTATGTTTATTTAATTTCTTAACTAAAGGAGCCATTTTTATTGCTTCGGGTCTAGTACCAAAAATTGTCATTATTTTTACTTTTTTCATTGAATCATCCTCAATATTTTGATATATTTATTATATATACATTTCCCTATTCGAAGTTTAAATCCTGCTAATTAGTTTTGTTTAATTTGGTAGAAAGACAACTATGTTGCTTAGTTACTACTTTAATTATATTTTATAATATATAATGTTTAATATAAAGTGTTAAATAAAAAATGTTAAACAAAAAAAGGAGGAATAAAAGTGGCAGATAAAAAATGTAAAGCTTGTGGAGCAACTTATCATAAAGGTGAAGATTTTTATAAGTGTGATGAATGTGGCGATATCTACTGTCATGACTGTGTTAACAATTATAGCAAACAAGAAAAAGAAATTTCCGAGAGTGCGAGAAAAGGTGATAAAGATAGATATGTAAGAGCAGTCTGTCCTTCCTGTGAAACAGAAATGTATAGATTTCAATAATCCTACTAATTAAGGCCTCCTAGACTAGGAGGCCTTTTTTCTTCTTAAGCTATATTTAACTTATATTCTTTTATCTTTTAACCAACTTATTAAATCTTTAATTAACTTTTCATCCTTTTTATCATGATCTACTTTTTTTATTGCCTCTGTTACCGAATCAATTTTAAACTGACATCCTTTTAAATTATTTGCTATATCTTCTATTAAATCTGCATTCATAGCATCAGAGTAGATCTTGGCATTTGTAATAGCACCTTTACTTAAGCTTAAACCTAATTCAATATCTCCCCAATCAAAACGAGTATCATAAGTAATATCAAAATCAGGTGCCTGCCCATAACGCCATTCCCATGAGGAATATTTATTTTTCAATTCACTAACCTTTGAGATCTGGTTAGGAGAAATAATCTCTTTTTCGGGGGCAACTTCATAGAGGTCTTTAAAATATTTTTCTAATTCTTTTTTCATCTGTTCAATAGAAACATTAGAATTGAGTTCTTTTAAATTAACAACTCTTGATTTAATTGATTCTATACCCTTTGATTCTATTTTTTCTTTAGAGGGTTGTAAATATTGCAGCATATGTTTGAAATCGGTATCTATCAATATAGTTCCATGATGATAAGATGCTTTAGTACTGTAATAGAAAGCATTCCCTGAAAATTTTCTACCAGAAGCCACAAGATCATTTCTACCTGAAAATTCTGCTTCAATATTACTATCACGAACAGCTTTTAATATTACCTCGAGTTGAGTATGGATATCATACAAGTTTTTGTCCATAATGAAAGTGAAGTTTAAATTACCCAAGTCATGGTAAACTGCTCCTCCTCCAGAAAGTCGACGGGCTAATTTCCCACCGTTTTCTTCTAGAGTTTTACAGTCACATTCTTTCCAAGCGTTTTGATTACGACCAATAACAACCGTCTTATCATTTTGCCATAGATATAAGATCACTTCATTTTTTCTTGTATTATTTAATAGATATTCTTCTAAGGCTAAATTATACCAAGGATTAAATGAATCAGAATGTATTATTCTAGCATGTTCAATTTGTTTTTTTATTTGATCAATTAATTCGGACATAATGTAAGGCCCTCCCTAATGAATCTAATGCTGCTTCATGAATTACTTCAGAGGTTGTAGGATGTGC
>Ga0207714_1000615_pt1 | contig 24167 bp, 24 predicted proteins | sample PonA232FremontCA_2_FD_187270 | JGI IMG/M metagenome (GOLD analysis project Ga0207714, IMG submission 187270) | Marine sediment microbial community from Fremont, CA, USA - Pond A23 Sediment 2 (SPAdes) | ecosystem: Environmental > Aquatic > Marine > Unclassified | place: USA: Fremont, California...
CGGCTGGCTGACCGACGACGATCTCGAACCCGTGCCCGATTTTGACCCCCACGCCGTCGAGTACGAGCGAGTCGCCGAGTACAAACGAGACAAACTCCGCACCGCTCACGAGCGGTTTACCGAGACAGCGACCGAGGACGACCGGGCGGCCCTCGACGCGTTTCGGGACGCCGAACCGTGGGTCGAGGAGTACGCGCTGTTTCGCGCGCTAAAACAGAAATACGGCGGCGGCTCGTGGATCGAGTGGCCGGAGCCGATCCGGACGCGCGAGCCGGGGGCGATGGCCGACGCCCGCGAGGAGTTGGCCGACGAGATCGAGTACCGAACACTCGTTCAGTACTGGTTCGATACACAGTGGCAGGCGTTCAAAGCCGATGCCGAGGAGGCCGGCATCGAACTCGTCGGCGACGTGCCGATCTACGTCGGCCTCGACAGCGCGGACGTGTGGGCCAGCCCCGAGGCGTTCCAGCTCGACGACGACAACCGCCCGACGGCTGTCGCCGGCGTCCCGCCGAACGACGGCGACGACGGCCAGCGGTGGGGCAACCCGCTGTACGACTGGGGCACCCTCGCCGAGAACGAGTACGACTGGTGGGCCCGCCGGCTCGACCGCCTGTTCGGGCAGGTCGACGTGACGCGACTCGACCACTTTCAGGGCTTCCTGGAGTACTGGGCGATCCCGAGTCACGCCGAGTCGGCGGCCGAGGGCGAGTGGCGCGACGGCCCCGCCTACGAGTTCTTCGAGACCATCGGCGACCGTCTCGGCGAACTGCCGTTTATCGCCGAGGATCTCGGCTTTCCGGATGCCGAGTTGAACGCCCTGATGGATCATTTCGGTTTCCCCGGAATGCGCGTTCCGCAGTATGCCGACTGGTGTCAGGACGGTAACAGCCACCAGCCGATGCACTACCCCGAAAATTCCGTCGGCTACACCTCGACCCACGACACCAACACCGTCCAGGGCCACTACAACAGCATGTCGGACCGCCAGCGGGAGTGTCTGCACTACAATCTCGACGCCGACGGGAGTGAGATCAACTGGTCGATTATCGAAGCCGTGTGGGAATCGGAGTCGGTGCTGGCGTTCACCACGGTCCAGGATCTGCTCGGGCTCGACAGCCACGCCCGATTCAACACGCCCGGCACCGCCGAGGGCAACTGGACGTGGCGTGTCACCAGCGACGGGCTCAGCGAGGATATCGCCCAGGACCTCGGCACGATGACGATGATCGAGCTTCGATAGGGTGCTGCGCCGCTCGAATCGAAACCCCGAAGCCCGCTGCTGGCCACCTGTTTGGTAATGGAGACGGGCGTTATCTCGGTCGACGAACTCGACGGTTCCTTCGATCTGCAGGCGACCGTCGAAAGCGGGCAAAGCTATCTGTGGAGCCGTCTCGACGGAAAGATGTACACGACAGACGCCGCCTTCGGCGGGCAGGCGTGGTACGAGACCGTCGTCCCGCCGCTCGATGGCGTCTCCGACGAACAGGCTGTCGTCCGCGTTCGGCAGGTCGACGACGAGATCGAGTGGGAGTCGACGACGGATGCCGTCCCGATTCTGACCCCCCTCCTGCGGCTCGACGACGATCTGTCGTCGATCATGGCCGACGCACCGGGCGAGCCGCTGATCGACCGCGCCTTCGAGGCGTACCGCGGGCTACGGCTCGTCCGCGACCCGCCGTTTGCGTGTCTCATCTCGTTTATCTGTTCGGCCCAGATGCGCGTGAACCGGATTCACGGGATGCAGCAACGACTCGCGGGGGAGTTCGGCGAAACCGTCGAATTCGACGGGCGGACGTATCAGGCGTTTCCGGCACCTGAGGCGTTGGCGGCCCGCACCGAGGCCGAGCTGCGCGATCTCAGCCTCGGCTATCGCGCGCCGTACGTCCAGCGGACGGCCGAACTGGTCGCCAGCGGCGAGGCCGACCCGGCAGCGGCCGGAGAACTGGAGTACGAGGCGGCCCGTGAGTATCTAACCCAGTTCGTTGGCGTCGGCCAGAAGGTCGCCGACTGCGTGCTGCTGTTCTCCCTCGGATTTCTCGAGGCTGTCCCGCTGGATACGTGGATGCGGACCGCTATCGAGGATCACTACCCCGACTGCGAGCAGGGGAACTACGAGGACACCTCGCGGGCGATCCGCGAGCGATTCGGCGGCGAGTACGCCGGCTACGTCCAGACATACGTGTTTCACTATCTCCGCAACGGCGGCGAGTAGCCCGCTGGCAGCCGATTCGAGCGACGTGGTGGGCGGGCGAACTTTCATAATTCCTGGCGGGGAAGTGTGGATATGGACTGCCGCGTTGTCGTCGAGGCCGCTGTCTCGGTGTACGATGTCGAAACCGTCGACGAGGCCGTCCGCATCGCCATCTCGAAGACCGGCGAGTTGCTGAACCCGGATCTCAACTACGTCGAGATCGACATGGGGTCGCCAACCGGCCCGGACGGCGAGGCACTCCCGGCGGCCTACATCGTCGCCGACGAGGCGCTTGTCGCCCTCGAGTTGACGATGGACGTGTTCAACGTCGAGCAGGAGGAACACGCCAAACGGGTCGCCCGCACGGAGATCGGCAAGCGGCTGAGCGAGATTCCGCTTGAAGTGGTCAGTGTAGAGGAAATACCCGAAGACGAGGTCGACGGAAAAAACGAGACTGACGGGTCGGAAGCCGAGGAGCCGGTCGCCGGGGGCGACGCCGGGGGTGACGACACCGGAAGCAACGGCGTCGAGGGCGACACCGGAAGCAACGGCGTCGAGGGCGACACCGGAAGCAACGGCGTCGAGGGCGACACCGAAAGCAACGGCGTCGGAAACGATGACGACACCGGAAGCGACGACACCGGGGGCGACGATACCGCCAAGCGGGAGTAGCCAGCGACGAAGGCGACGATGTAGTCGGGCCCCAGCCGGAACGCGCGGGATCGGGCTGTATTGAAAAGATTTCTTCTTCGATATGTATCTCTGTTCATCTTCAACACCTGTATACGGGTAGAGACAGTACAATACTCTACAGATGAGCACCGCTAGAGCGGTCGGCTGGGGTCTCGTTGCGGTCGTCATGGTTGCGCTTGCGATCCCGTGGTTCCTGTGGGGGGCAAGCGCCGTGGTCGCCGGCCTCCCGATCTGGATCTGGTGGCACATCGGCTGGCTGGCGCTGCTGTCGGTGGTCTTCTACGTGTTCACCCGAACGGACTGGGGGATCGGGGTCGAAACGAGCGGTGGTGAGATCGATGGCTGACGCGGGGCTGCAGCTGGGTATCGTCGCCGCTTACCTGCTGGTCGCGCTGGCTGTCGGACTAATCGCCTACCGCGTCACCGACCGGACCGCCGAGGACTACTTTCTGGCGAGTCGCACCTTCGGCACGGTCGTGCTGCTGTTCACGACGTTTGCCACGCTCCTGTCGGCGTTCACGTTCTTCGGCGGCCCGAACCTCGCCTACAGTGCCGGCCCCGAGTGGATTCTCGTCATGGGGCTGATGGACGGCGTCATCTTCGCCGTCCTCTGGTACGTCATCGGCTACAAGCAGTGGCTCGTTGGCAGGGCCAACGGATACGTCACTCTCGGAGAGATGCTCGGTGATCGTTTCGGCTCCGTCGGCCTGCGCGTTCTCGTTGCCGGCATCAGCCTCTTCTGGCTGATCCCGTACGTGATGCTGCAACAGCAGGGCGCGGGAACGGCCGTGACGGCACTGACCGAGGGTGCGGTTCCCTACTGGGCTGGCGCGGGCGGCATCACGCTGTTCATGATTCTCTACGTCGCCGTCTCCGGGATGCGTGGCGTCGCCTGGACGGACACAGTTCAGGGCGTATTCATGCTCGGAATGGTCTGGCTGGCGCTCGCCTGGGTGCTCGCGGCGGTCGGGGGCCCCTCGGCCGCGACGAGCGCACTCGCCGAGAGCAATCCCGAGTTCCTCTCGCTCGGTGGCGGTCTCTACTCGCCCGCGTTCATTATCTCGACGGCGGTGTCTATCGCGTTCGGCGTGACGATGTTCCCGCAGGTGAACCAGCGGTTCTTCGTCGCCGGGTCGAAGACGGTGTTCAAGCGCACGTTCGTACTCTGGCCCGTCCTGGTCCTGTTGCTGTTCGTCCCCGCGTTCATGCTCGGTGCGTGGGCCAAGGGGCTGGGCATCGCGGCCGACCAAGGCGAGAACATCCTCCCGCTGTTGCTGAACGAGTACACACCGGTCTGGTTCGCGGCGCTGGTCGTCGCCGGCGCGATGGCCGCGATGATGTCCTCCAGCGATTCGATGTTGCTCTCCGGCTCCGCGTATCTCACACGGGATGTCTACCGACAGATCGCCACCGGGATCACCGACCGTCGCGAGACACTGGTCGGGCAGGCCGGCGTCGTCGCCATCGCGCTCGGTTCCTTCGGGCTAAGCCTGTTCCAGCCCGCGACGCTGGTCGAGATCGGGAACACCGCCTTCGGTGGGTTTGCACAGCTCGCGCTACCGATCGTCGTCGCGCTGTACTGGCGGGGGACGACCCGGACGGGAATGTACGCCGGTGTCGTCGGGAGCCAGCTGTTCTACACCCTCTCGGTGCTGCCGTTTGGCGTGTTCGAGTCTGTGCCGGTCCTCTCGGTGCTGGCCGCGCCTGCGACCCTGCTCCCGGAGAGCTACGTCCTCCCGTTCGCCCCGGGTCTCGGCGGGTTCCAGCCATCGGTCGTCGGAATGGGGCTGGGCTTGGTACTGACCGTCACCGCCTCGGCGCTGACCTCAGCCAGCGCGGCCGAGGATGCCACCGCCTACGAGGGGCTCTCGGCCGACTGACCGCTCTATCGGCGGGAACGCCCACACGGTCGCCGCCCAGGGATAGAACTCGAAGGCTTAACATCTCGACAACAGTAGGTAGGCGCATGCAGACCCACATCGTCCCGGTCGGCTTCGATTACGACCGGCTCATCGCGCCGCTGATCCGCGATCAGTTCGACGTGGATCGGGCGATCCTGCTTGAGGGTGCGGTCGGCAGCGAGGCCAACGTCGAGTACTCCCGCAACCTCGCCTCGAAGCTCGAAACCGACTTCCAGAGTCTGCTCGGTGCCGAGACCGACCGGATTCGCCTCGAAGACGTCTACGATTACGACGCCGCCTTCGAGGGAGCCTTCGAGCTCATCAACGACCAGCTCGACGGCGGCGCGGAGGTCTGGGTCAACATCTGCTCGATGCCCCGCCCGGTGAGTTTCGCGTTTGCCACGGCGGCCCACTCGGTGATGGTCGAACGACAGGAGGACCGCGACCGGATTCACACCTACTACACCGCCCCCGAGAAGTATCTCGAAACCGAGCTGGCCGAGGAGCTACGCGCCGAACGGGAGTTGCTGAGCGATCTGCTGGAGGCCGAGGAGTTCGACCGCGACCGCGTCGAAAAGCGGCTGGAGAGCACGACCGAACTCCTGGCCGAGTTCGACGAACGCGGGAGCACGATCGGCGCCAAGGAGATCGACGGCAAACATATCGTCGAGTTGCCTGTCGCCTCGTTTTCCAGCGTCAAACCCTTCGAGGAGCTCATTCTCTTCACGCTGGGCGAACACGGCGAATTCGACTCCGTTAGCGAGTTGGCCGAGGCGATTGCCACCGATCTCAACGAGGAGTACACCGACAGCTTCCGGTCGAAGGTGATCTACAACGTCGACCGTCTCGGTCCGGGCGGTAAGGGGTATATCGAACAGGAGGAGGTCGGTAAATCCTATCGGACGACACTCTCGCGGATCGGCGAGCTCTGGGTTCGGTCACACGCGGATTCGACCCGGGAGTAGCTAGAGCACGCCCCCGACGAGCTGGACGAGCAGCCCGACAGCGAACACCGCGATCAACAGCACCGTCGTCACGACGACCGCCGGCGATAGCTCCGTTTCGTCTCTCGTGATGTACTGCTCGATTTCCATACCAGTGGGCTGTCGCGGCCGGCAGTTAACCCTTTAGTTCGAGATTGGGAGTGTGGAGCCTCGACCACACCATTCGCTCAGGAGGTAGAGACAGAGTGGGACTGCCGAGAGTCGAACTCAGGTCCTACGGACCCCATCCGCAGAGGATACCACTACCCCACAGTCCCGCATCCACCGAAACGCGAGGCGATTGTTTAACACCTTTGTTTCGGTCGTCGTCGCCGACTGTGTCGGGTGGTTTGGATGGAATGAGTTGACCAAATCGGCTCAGACCAACACGCGTTCGAGATCGACCACCAGACCGCTATCGGCGTCGGGGTCGCCAACGAGCCGGCCGAGACAGACCGCGCTCTCGTTTGGCGTGTAGCAGGCCACGAGCGGGTCGTCGTCGGTCGCCGCCGGGCCGTCGATCACGCCCGGCGCGTACACCGGCGCACCAGTGGCGACCTCGTGGGCTGCGGAGGGGGCGATGACGACCCGCGGAAGATGCCGAAGGGCACGCTCGGCGGGCTGGACGACCTCGCGCAGCCAGTCGGCCTCGCCCTCGCTGGCGACCGCGAGGGCATCGGTCAACTCGTGAAGCTCGACCAGCGAGCTGTCGTCGAAGGGGTCGGTCGCGGTGCGACGGAGATGGCCCATATGCGCGCCCGTCCCGAGTGCGAGCCCGAGATCGTGACACAGCTTGCGAACGTAGGTCCCGCTCTCGCATTCGATCCGGAGCAGGGCCTGTCGGTCGCTGCTGTCCAGCAACTCCAGTTCATAGATTTCACGCACGCGAAGGCGTCGACTGACCGCGCTCTTTCGCGGCGGTTTCTGGTAGAGTGGGGCCTCGAAGCGGTCGAGTACGGAGTCGAAATCGGCCGGCTGCGGGCCGTGTAACTCCAGCACGGCGACGTACTCCTTGCGCCCTTCGAGAAACACCTGTGCCAGCCGCGTGGCATCACCCAAGAGCATCGGGAGACAGCCCGTAACCTTGGGGTCCAGTGTCCCGGCGTGGGCCGCGCGGTCGACCGTTGGGTGGTCGACGACAGTTTCCTCGCTACCCTCGTCGTTGGTATCGAGGGCATCGATCTCGTCGACAGCGTCACCCGCCAGATCGCGTACCCAGCCGGCGACCTGATGGGCCGACGGCCCGGCAGGTTTGTCGAGGTTGACGACTCCGAACGATAGCAGTTCGGCCGGCGTGCGATCGTCCGGCGGAGATCGGAGAGAGTCAGTCATCGGCGGTGTGAGTCGATCATCGGTTGTGTGAGTCGATCATCGGCGAGCACTCAGAAGTCGTAAACGACGTTTTCGACAGGCGTTTTGCCCTCGTCGATCGCGGGATCGTGAGCCTCGATAGCTGTGACCAGTAGCTCCCGGACCGCGTCGGGGCCCCAGCGAGCGGTGTTGACCGTGAGATCGTAGATACCCAGATCCGCGATCTCGATGTTGTAGTACTCCCGGTAGCGCTTCTGTTCGCTGTCCTCGCGGCGTCTCGTCTCCTCGCGGGCCACGTCGACCGGTTTCTCCTCGCGGTCGGCGATGCGTTCGGCCCGGACCGCCCGCGGCGCGTCGAGCCAGATCTTGAGGTCGGCGTGATCGCCGGCCAGCCAGCCGGCCAGCCGTGACTCGAGTACGAGGTCGTCCTCCTCGACGGCGATATCGCGGAGGCGAGCGTCGAGATCACGGTCGATCTGGTCGTCCTCCTCGGCCAACTCGTTGAACTCGACGGGCGAGAGGCCGCGCTCGGCGGCGAGGTCGCGAAAGATATCGCCGCCGCTGACGTGATCGAGATCGAAGGCCTCGGCGACCGCGGCGGCATTCGTGGATTTGCCGCTGCCCGGCGGGCCGGAGACGGTCAGTAACATGGGCAATCTCTGGCCGTCCGGCTAAAAGAGATTACCCTTCGGGACGGCCGTAGATCGGGCTCGCACACCGCCGTTATCCAAGATCGCACTCGCCGGTGGTCAAAAACACGGCCGGCGACAGGGGCCGCCTCAGGTCGACGGCGTCATGCTGATATCGAGACCCTTCTGGATGATCTGGGTGAACGCCATCGAGCAGAGGAAGTACCAGACGATCCAGATCTGTAACGGGCCGACGATCCCCTCTTTCCACGACACCTCACCCGCCAGCGGGACCACGATGCTCTGGAAGGTGTAGTGGACATCACCGCCGCGGAAGCCAAGCGCCCAGTACATCCAGAGGAACGCCGGGATGGTGAGAAACATGATCCAGACCATCGGGCGGAACTGCTCCTTGAACATGCCGAGCTGGTCGCCCATCATCTCCATCTGTTCCTCCTGAATCTCGTCGAGTGCCTCCTCGTCGCCGCGCTCCTTGGCGGCCTCGCGTCGTTCCTTGATTTCGTCCATCTGCTCTTTGTACTCGCCCATCTTGTCGGTATCCATGAGCGCGACCCGCAGCAGCGTCGAGTAGAGCCCGGTCGCCAGCGCGATCATCATCACGAGGACGTAGAAGGGAACCACGTCGGTCAGCGGCCCAAGCACGATATCAAGGATGTCGCCGGCGATCAGGTTTCGCGCCGGGGCCCACGCGTAGCCGGCGAACAGCCCGAGCGTCAACACGGCTGCGCCCTTGTCGTATTTCGTCCACGAGCTCCCCTCCGTATCGCCGCTGGGCTCGGCCTCGCTCAGGCCCGCTCGCACGTCGTCGGGTGACTCGATCCGGAACCCACTCTCGCCGTCGACCAGGATCTCCTTCTCGATCAGTCGTCCCCACTGACCGCTACTGATCTCGTCGCGGACATCGGCCCACTGGACCTCGTTGTCCGTCGCTCTGTCGAGGACCGTCTGTATCGCCGCCTCCATGTCGGCGTCGCCGTCCACGAGCGACCGGACTCTGCGTTCGATTCGACTCATTGCCACCTCGTTGGCGACGGGTCGTTAAGAAGGTTGTACTCTCGGCCGGCTGATGCGGCTATCGAGGGACCGAAAACACGAGCGTGAGTGACCGGACGAACGGACAGCGGTCAGTCGTCCAGCGCGGCGGCGTCGACGATGCGGTCGTAGACGGTATCGGGGTCGGCCTCGCCGTCGATCTCGGTCAGTTCGCCGGCCTCGCGGTAGTGGTCGACGACGGGTTCGGTGTTGTCGCGGTAGACCTCCAGTCGGTCGGCGGCGACCGCCTCGGTATCGTCTTCGCGCTGTTCGAGGCGGTCGACGATTGCGTCGTCGTCGGGCATGTCGAACTCGGTGTGGTACACGTCGCCGGTTTCAGGATCAACGCGGCGACCGGTCAGCCGGCGCATGAGTTCGTCCTCGCCAACGTCGAGGAAGACGGTCGCGTCGAGATCGGTGATCCCGTCCAGATACTCGACCTGTGAGAGATTCCGCGGGTAACCGTCGAGGATGAAGCCGTCGGCGTCGGCGATAGCGGCCTCGACGATCTCGTTGACGAGCCCGTCGGGGACGAGTTCACCCGCATCCATATACTCTCGCGGGGTGCCGTACTCGGTTTCCATATCCTTGTTCGCCCGGAGGGCGTCGCCGGTCGTGATGTGTTCGAGATCGAACGCGTCGGCAAGCCGCGCGCTCTGGGTTCCCTTTCCGGCACCGGGCGGGCCAAGCAACAGGAGTCGATGACTCATGGACAGACCCACGCCGGCTGGCCTTATAGAGTTGAATGATTCCATCAGCAACAGGTGGCCGCAGCCGCGGGCAGACAGCAACTCCAGTCGAGTCTCGGTCGACACTCACCGTCTTACTGCAACTGTGTCGTCGTTTTCACGAGCGGATGCCGGCTGTGATCGACGACAGTCACGTCGTCAATCGAGGCCAGTCCCTCCTCGGCGGCCGTCTTGGCCATCCCGAGTCCGATTGGTTCGGCGGCAGCGATAACGTAGGCCTCCATCTCGTCGATATCCAGCTGGTCGGCCGCGAGCACGCGGTGGTGACCGTCGGCCAGATACAGCCCTCCCGCTTCGTCACCGGGGATATCGATGACGACCAGCGGCTCGGCCAGCCCGCGTTCGAGTTCGTACCGCCGGCCGTCGAGTTCGTCCGCGTAGACCTGTTCCTGTGTCGGGACGAGATGGGCCAGTTCGACCTGTCGGCGCTCCTGCTCGATCTCGACGCCGTGGAGTTCGGTCAGCGTCCGCCGTAGTTTGCCCACTTTTTCCGGTGTTGCCCGCTCGATCTGACTCCGGATCACGTCGGTATTCGAGATGATGCCGGTGAGTCGGCCCTCGTCGTCGACGACCGGAAGCTTCTGTATGTCCGACCGCAGAATCACCCGCGCGGCGTCGGTGACGCTCATATCGGGGTCGGCGACGATGATGTCGTGGCTCATGACCTCGGCGACGGTCGCGGTGTCGTCGGCCGCCAGCAGGTCACGGCCGGTGACGAACCCCGTGACAACCCCGTTTTTGCAGACCGGAAACCCGCTCGGGCCATCGGGATCGCTGATCCGCTCGGTTACCGCCGACACCGAGTCCGATGGGGCCACGGTGGCCACATCGCGTGTCATATACTCGCTGACAGGTGGCTCCCGCTCCATTGTCGGTGGTAAGCTAACCCAAATAAAAAAGGTACGGTCAGCGCTGCCGTGACGCCGGGCGCTGTCAACCATTATGTTATACTCGCAGATTGTCGCGGGTATACAGCGATATATGTGTGTATTTACTGTTTGTAACTGCTGTTCCAAAGTATTATATGCGACAGAATTCACGTATCTCGCATGTTTGATCGCGTTCGACGATGGCTGGAGACAGTGTTGGGTGCCGGGCAACGCGAACAGGTCGATGTCTGTGTCGAGTGTGGTGATCTCTCGCCGCCGGGAGCCAACCGCTGTGGGGACTGTCTCGGCACGGTTCGGACCGATTGACGGGGCTGTTTCCTCTTGCGGCGAACAGGCCGCTATATCGGCCACTGCCGGGATTACTCGGGCGGGAATCGCAGTGGGACATCGGTGTCGAGCTGAATCTGTGGCGCCGAGTCGAGCGCCTCGAAAAACCGGCCGGCGATGGTGTCGTGAACCACGATCGAGAGCGTTTCCCACTCCTCGACCGCATCGAGTACCCCCATCGGCACCTGTGCGCCTGCCATCTTCGCGTGGCCGCCTGCGCTGCCGATCTGGCCGAGAGCGTCACGGAGCGTCTCGCCGAGATCGACGGTCGAGCCGCGGGTTCGCCCCGAGACGTAGATCGTCTCCTCGGTGTAGCCAAAGACGATGACGGTCTCGATGCCCTCCATGTCGAGAAGTTCGTCGGCCGCCTGTGAGAGCGCATCGCGGTCGCCGAGCTCGCCGACACAGCTCGCCAGCGCGGAGCCACGAACCTCCCGGTCCTCGATTGCCGTTGCCAGCGTCTCCAGTACCCCCGGGCTCACGTCCGGCGAGTCGATCCGGGCGATCGCAGCCTCGGCGGCGTGATCGGAGAGAAACGCAGCCGCGGCAAAGTCGGCATCCGAGACCCCACGGGTGAACTGGTCGGTGTCGGTCTGAATCCCGTACAGTAACGCCGTCGCCAGCGACTCCGCCGGCGTGATCCCGAGTTGCCGCATGTATTCGACCATGATCGTGCTCGTCGAGCCGATGTCCGGCCGGATGTCGAGGAATCCCTCGCGGTCGTCGATCGGCTGTCGTTGCGGGTGGTGGTCGACGACCAGCCCTACGGGCGTCCCCGGTGGCAGGCTATCATTGACGCCGGGGCGGGCGTGATCGACGAGCGCGATCGCACCGAACTCGTCGGGCGAAAAGGACTCGGTCGACGTTGTCGTCAGCGACAGCGACAGCAGGTTGACGAGCGCGCGGTTCTCCTGATGGGTGATCTCGCCGAAGTAGTAGGCCTCGCTGTCGACGCCAACCGACTCGGCGATGCGTGTCAGCGCGAGTGCGCTGGCGATGGCGTCCGGATCGGGGTTGTCGTGGGTGACGACAGCCAGCGGGGCCGACAGCGGCCGGAGCGCCGACAGCAGCCGCGCGATCCGGTCACCGTGTGGCTCGCCAGCGGCCGCGAGCAGCCGATCGGTCGTTTCGGCTTCCGGGTCGATACACCGGTCGGCGACCGCAGCCAGCTGTTCGCCGTGACTCTCGCTGGCGGTATCGTGTCTGACCGAGAGAAGCGTCGCCCCGGGGAACACCTCCCGGGCTCGCATGGCGATTCGGCCGTGTCGCTCCGGATCGGTCGCGGCGACGACAACGGTGTCGGCGATATCGGGATAGTTCGACACGTCAGCTGGGTCGCCCTCGACCGCCCGAATGCCGTCCTCGCGGAGCGTCGTCATCCAGCCTCTGTCGTCGGTGACAACGTAGAGTCTGCCGGGCTGGTCGGCGATGTGATCGGTGACGGTCCCGCCGACAGCCCGGTCACCGAGGACGAGCCGACGCATCATGGATCTACGTGGGTGGCGATTCGGGAAAACAGTGCCGTGTCGGCGTCGACGGGATCGTGGCGGAGGAGATCACTCGACCGGCTGTTCAGGCGAACAGCGCGGCCGCGGCGGCCTCGGCGGTCTCGATGACCGGCCCGAAGCCCGGTAGCAGCAGGACGGTCACGACGCCGGCGACGATGACAGCGGCATAGAGCCCGGTTGGCTTGCTGTCGAGGGCGTCAAGGCTGCCGTTTGCCTCCTCGAACCACAGCGCCTTGACGACCCGGCTGTAGTAGAACAGCGACAGCGCGCTGGTGACCGCGCCGACCGCCGCGAGCCACCAGAAGCCGGCGTTGATCGCGCCGAGGAAGAGGATGTACTTCGAGAAGAAGCCGCCGAACACCGGCAGGCCGGCGAGGCTGAACATGAAGACCGCCATGGCGAGACTCGCCATCGGGGCCTTCCGGCCAACGCCCGCGTAGTCCTCGAAGGTGCGGCCGATTCCCCAGTGTTCGACCATGGCGATAAACAGGAACGCGCCGGTGTTCATGAAGCCGTAGACGAAGAGGTGGGCCATCGCCGCACCCATGACGGTCGCGTTAGCCGGGTTGGCGTCGGCCGTGACGGCGGCCAGCCCGATCAGCGCGTAGCCCGCGTGGCCGATCGAGGAGTACGCGAGCATGCGTTTGACCTCGGTTTGGGTTGCCGCCGCGAAGTTGCCCAGTACCATCGTCACGACCGCGAGAATCCCGAACAGCAGCCCCCAGTCGATGGCGACGCCGAGCGCGGGCTGGAAGGCGACAGCGAAGACGCGGAAGGCGACGACGAAGCCGGCCGCCTTCGAGGCCGACGAGAGGAACGCGCTGATCGGCGCGGGCGCACCCTCGTAGGCCTCCGGCGCCCAGAAGTGGAACGGCACCGACGCCGTCTTGAACGCGAAGCCGCCGGCGATCATCAGGATACCGACGCCGAGAATTCCGTCGAGGTCGCCGACGCCACCGATCCCCGCGGCGATATCGGTCAACAGCAGCGAGCCGGTCGCCCCGTAGACGAGACTGATCCCAAAGGCGAAGACGGCCGCCGACACCGCGCCGATGAGGAAGTACTTCAGGCCGGCCTCGACGCTGCCACGGTTGGTCTTGAGGTAGGCCACCAGCGCGTAGGAGGGCAGCGATGCCATCTCGAGGCTGACGAAGACGGTCGCAAGCGAGTTAGCGACGGCCATCAGCGTCATCGCGGTCGTCGCAAACAGGAGCAGCGAGTAGTACGAGCCCGGATTCTCGTCGGCTTCGAGATAGTCGTAGCTGGCGACGCTGACCATGGCCGCGACGCTGGTGACGATAGCGATAAACAACAGCGCGGTGCCGTCGACGATGATGGTCTCGCTAAACAGCCGGATCGCTCCGCCGCCGCCCGGCTGTCCGGTGCCGGATGCGAGATACCACAGCGAGAGGCCGAGGGCGGACAGCGTCCCCGCAACCGCGGTGCCGGCGACGAGTTCCAGCGACCGCTCGTCCGGCCAGAGGCTGTCGATCCCGAGAACGGCCAGCCCGCTCAGCGCGACCACGAGTACCGGCGCCAGCGCACGCACGCTGAACGCCCAGTCGGTCGTCGCCTGTAGCAGCAGGCTCATAGCGCCCCACCTCCCAGCAGGTCAAGCAGCGGTACGGTTGCATCGAGTATCATGTTCCAGAACAGCGAGGGGACGACACCGAGGACGATAATCGCCGCCAGCAGCGCGACAAGCGGCGCGATATCGTGTATCGGCGCGCGGTCGAGTTCGTACTCGGTCTCCAGTCTGAACGGACCGAACAAGGTTCGCTGCATCGCAAACAGCAGGTAGCCGGCGACGATGACGATGCCGAACATCGCCAGCGCGGTGAACACCGGCGCGTACTGCAGCGTCGTCGAGCCGAAGGAGCCGACGAAGATGAAGAACTCGCCGGCGAAGCCGGCCATCAGCGGCAGCCCCATGTAGGCGAACGCGCCGGCGACGAGAATCCAGACCGCGATTGGCATCCGGTCGGCCAGCCCGGACATATCGCCGACGAGGCGTGTGTGGGTCGCGTTGTAGATGACGCCGACCGCCATGAACATCAGCCCCGAGATCAGACCGTGGGCGATCATCTGGAACGTCGCCCCACCCAGCCCGAACTCGGTGAACGCCACCAGTCCGAGGATGACGTACCCCATCGAGGAGACCGACGAGTAGGCGACGATGCGTTTGAGGTCCTGCTGGGCGAGGGCGAGCATCGCGCCGTAGATCACCGAGACCACGGCGATGGCCGCAATCGGGACGGCGAACGCACTCGCCTGTTCGGGCAGCATGGTAAAGTTGAACCGCAGCAGCGCGTAGGTCCCCATCTTCAGCAGAACACCGGCCAGCATCACGGAGACGGGCGTCGGCGCCTCGACGTGGGCATCCGGCAGCCACGTATGGACCGGCACCACCGGCACCTTCACCGCAAAGCCGATAAACAGCGCGACGAAGGCGACGGCCGCTAAGGCGTCCGGCGAGAGGAAGAAGAAACTCCCGAGTTCGCCCGCCGCCAGCGACTGGGTGATCGCCGGCAGCCCGAAGCTGTTGATCGGCAGCGAGAGCACCAGCATCATGAAGCCGATGAACATCACCAGCGAGGCGATGTTGGTGTAGACGAAGAACTTGATCGCGGCGTACTGCCGGCGTGGGCCGCCCCAGACGCCGATCAGGAAGTACATCGGGACGAGCACCGCCTCCCAGAAGACGAACCACGCGAAGAAGTCCAGCGCGGTGAAGACGCCGATCAGGTTCGCCTCCATCAACAGCATCAGCCCGTAGAACTGGCTCTTGCGGTCGTCGATCGGTGTCCACGCGCTGACGATGGCCAGCGAGGTGAGGAACGTCGTCAGGACGACCAACGGCAGGCTGATCCCGTCGACGCCGACGTACCACTGGAAGGTGTAGCCCGCGACCTCGAGCCACGGGAGGACCGTCTGGAAGGCGATGTCGCCGCCGGTCAGGGCGTTACCGCTACCGGTGAACGTCGCCCACATGTAGAGTCCCCCCGCGACGGGGACGAGGCTCAGCCCGAAGGCGGTCTTTGGGGCGTACTCGTCGGGCAGCGCGAAGACGATCACGGCCGAGAGGAAGGTGGCCGCGAGCAGGGCCTCGATTATCACTGGAACCACCCCCCGAGCAGGGCGAAGACAGCGAGCAGCGTCGTCAGTCCGAGCGTGAGCAACAGGGCGTAGTTGCCGACGATCCCGGTCTGAATCCTGCGGACCCGCTCGCTGCTCAGCAGGCTGATCGAGGAGACGCCGTTGACGACACCGTCGACGACGCCCTGATCGACCGTGTCGGCACCGCTGGCGGCGTCGCGGACGGCGTCGGCGATCCGGACCTGATACTCGTCCTGATAGTAGTTGTTGTAGAGCAGCTCGCGGAGCTGACCAAGCTTGGCCGTGTGTTCGGCCGGGTCAGCGACACCGTAGAGTCGCCACGCGAGGGCCAGCCCCACAAGCGCGAGCGTCAGCGAGACGGCCGCGCCAGCGAGAACGGTCGCCACCTCGCCGCCGGGGAGATAGGCGCTCTCGTAGGGACCGATCTTCGCGTAATGATGCGACGAGAGACCCGCGAGGCCGCCCCAGTCGTTGTTGAGCCACCTGTGGAGGTAGTCGATCCCCTTGATCCCCACCACTTTCTTCACCGGCACGAGGTTGATGCCGCCGGTGACGACCGCGAGGACGCCCAGCACGGAGAGCGGCCCCTTGACGTTCCAGCGAACCGGATGCGGATCGCGGGCGAGATCGCTGCGCGGCTCGCCGTGGAAGGTAAGGAACACCATCCGGAAGGTGTAGAAGGCGGTGACCGGGACCGCGAGCAGCCCGAAGACGTAGCCGACGAGCAGGAGTGGCTCGTTGAGCCCGTGAATAAGCGTCTCGTAGAGGATCTCGTCTTTCGACCAGAAGCCCGCGAAGGGGAAGATCCCCGCTAAGGCGAGCGAGCCCGCGAGGAACGTCCAGTAGGTGACTGGTAACTTGTTCTTGAGGCCGCCCATCTCCCACATGTCCTCGACGTGGTGCATGGCGATGATGACCGAGCCGGCACCCAAGAAGAGCAGGGCCTTGAAGAAGGCGTGCGTCGTCAGGTGGAAGACCGCCGCGACGTAGCCGCCCGAGCCGAGCGCGAGCATCATGTAGCCGTACTGCGAAATCGTCGAGTACGCGAGTACCTGTTTGAGCTCCTGTTTGACGACGCCCATCGTCGCCGCGAACAGGGCGGTGAAGCCGCCCACGAGGGCGATAATCCCCATCGCCGTCGGCGACAGCACGTAGAAGCCGTACATGCGCGCGACGAGATAGACGCCGGCGGCGACCATCGTCGCGGCGTGGATGAGCGCGGAAACCGGGGTCGGACCTTCCATCGCGTCGGGCAGCCACGTATGGAGCGGGAACTGCGCGGATTTCCCGATGACGCCGCCGAGGATCAGCAGGCCGACGATTGTGAACCACGTCGATTCGGCGATGTTGCCGGGCGTCCACACCGTCGCGTCGCCGCCGAGTGCGGCCTCGGCGAGGGCGGGGAACGACTCCGTGCCGGCGAAGGCCGCGGTTCCAAAGGTCGTGAAGACGGCGACGACGCCGACGAGGAAGAAGTAGTCACCGAACCGGGTGACGAGGAACGCCTTTTTGGCTGCCGACGGCGGGCCGGGCTCCCGGAAGTGGAAGCCGATAAGCAGGTACGAACAGAGCCCGACGAGTTCGAAGAACATGAACGCCATCAACAGGTTGTCGGCGACGACGAAGCCGAACATGCTGGCGGTGAAGAGGCCGAGGCCGGCGTAGTAGCGCGGCAGGTCGTCCTCGCCCTCGTCGTTCATGTAGCCGAGGCTGAAGACGTGGACGAGCAGCGCAATCAGCGAGACGATCACCAGCATCAGCGCCGAGAGCGGATCGATCAGCACGCCGAAGCTCAGCGTCCAGTCCTGTGCGCCGGTGCCGACGGCCCACTCGTAGACGGTGTCGTTGACGGTCTGACCGCCGTACACCGCGGCCAGTGTCGCCAGCGACAGCAGTAGCGAGCCGGCGGTCGCGGCGATCCCGCTGTAGGCCCCACCCTTGGGGAGGTTGTCACGAGCCAACAGTGCGACGACAAATGAGACGAACGGGAGCAGGACGATGGCCTGCGCGTACGTGGATACTGTCATGTAGTTACCACCTCATTGTTGCGGCGTCCATCACGTCGATATCACCGAAGTTGCGGTACAAGACGAGGATGATCCCGATCCCGACCGCGACCTCGGCGGCAGCCAGTGCGATCGTGAACAGCGCGAACACCTGCCCGGTGAGATTCCCCCACACGAGTGAGAAGGCGATCAGGTTGATGTTCGCGGCGTTCAGCATGAGTTCGACCGACATCAGGAAGTACAGCGCGTTCCGCCGCGTCAACACGCCGTAGAGCCCGATACAGAAGACGGCCGAGGAGAGCAGTAGATAGTACTCGACGGGAACCATCAGTCGTCACCTCCGCGGTCGAGGGCGGCCTCGGCCTCGGTGTCGGCGGTGCCGGCGACCTCGCCGTCGACAACCTCGTTGCCACCACCGGTCAGCGCCGAGATGATCGTGCCGTCGTCCTCGCGTTTGGCGAGATAGACCGCGCTGTCGAGGGCGACATCCAGCGCGATAGCGATAATCAGGAAGGTGGCCAGAAAGCCCTCGCCCGGGACGGTGCCCTGACCGATATCGAACAGCGCGTACCCGATATTGGTGACGATAGCCGCATCGGCCGGAAAGCCGGCCGGCGTGGGAAAGCCCCCTGCCGAGCTGAGAATGATCCCCGCAAGCACGCCGAACAGCGCAACGGCCGCTGCGCCCGGGTTGATCGCGACGGCCGATTCATCGGAATCGCTCATACACCGCTCACCTCCGACTCGGAGTCGTTTCGCGTCAGCATCACGGCGAACGTGATCAGGATGAGTACCCCGCCGACGTAGACGAGGATCTGCATCGCAGCGATGAACTCAGCCTGCAACAGCACATAGTGCACCGCGACGCTCAACAGCGCGCCGCCAAGCAACAGCGAGGCGTGAAACACGTCTCGCACGAGGACGACGCCCAGGCTGAACCCCACCGTCAGGAGGGCGAACAGCGCGAACGCGATGGTCTCATAAACCATTGTCTGTATGTCCCGAAGGAATCCCTTTGAAGATTTCGAGACGATGCCGTGACACGGCCGACCGGCCGGACAGCCTATCGGCTCTGCGGCAGCAACACAGGATCGACAGCGGTGGTGGCCGGGCGACTACTGGTAGTCGACTTCGCCGTCGCCCTCGCCGATCCAGGCGTCACGGTCGGGGTTCCGGGAGTTCAGTGGGTCGATCCCCTTGTACCACGGCACGTTTTTCAGTTGTTCCTTGTTGTAGACGAACTCGTCTTTCGTGTCCGCCGTGAACTCGAAGTTCTGTGTCAACAGGATGGCGTCGACCGGACAGACCTCCTCACAGAGCCGGCAGTAGATACACTGCCCGATGTGGAGGTTGTACTGCTCGCCGTTGCGCTGGTCGTCCATCACGATCTGGATCGTATCGTTCGGACAGACGTTCTCGCACTGCCGACACCAGATGCAGCGTTCCTGGCTGAACTTGTGGACACCGCGGAACCGCGGGCTGACCTCGGGTGCGGTTTCGGGGTACTCAACGGTGAATGTCTTGCCGCTCAATGCGTGTTTCATCGTCGTCGCCATGCCTTTGAGGAGTCCAATCATGCGATCACCCCCACGATTATGGCCGTGAGCACCAGGTTGGCGAAGGACAACACCAGCATGCCCTTCCAACCGATTTCAATTAGCTGGTCGATACGGACGCGCGGCAGCGCCGACCGCGCCCACTGCGTGAACAGGAAGAACGCCCAGATCTTCACGATAAACCAGACGAAGCCCGGCAGCACCGGCCCGGCTGGCCCGCCGAGGAAGATCGTCGCCATGATCGCCCCACCGAGGAAGATGTGGAGGAACTCCCCGAGGTAGAACAGGACGAAATACACCGAGGAGTACTCGGTCTGGTAGCCGGCGACGATCTCGGTCGGCGCTTCCGGGATGTCGAACGGATTGCGGCCGATCTCCGCCATGTTCGCCACGAGAAACAGCACGAACGCAAAGGGGTTGACGAAGGCGAACCACGACGGGATGCCAACGCCAGCCACCGAGACGAGCGTCTCGGTCTGGGCGGCGACAATCTCGCCCATCTGCAGCGAACCCGCGAAGACGACCACCGACATGGCCGTGACGATCAGTGGGATCTCGTAGGCGATATTCTGGGCGACCGCTCGCAACCCACCCATCAGCGAGTACTTGTTGTTCGACGCGTAGCCGCCCATCACCAGCGACACCGACGCGATCGAGGCAAACGCAAACACGAGCGCAAGGCCCGCCTCGGGGTCGGCCAGCTGGATGTTGAACGGGCCGAGATTCCCCATCGGAATCACCGCAAAGCCGAGCATCGCCGACGCCGGCAGGATCAGCGGCGCGAGATCGTAGGAGGGCCGGTCGGCACCCTGGGGAACGATCAGCTCCTTCGAGAGCAGCCGGACCGCGTCGGCAACGATGATAAAGAGGCCGAACGGGCCGATCCGGTTGACGGCGATCCGGTCGGTGAAGCCGGCCGTGATCTTGCGTTTGGCCCACGGGCCAGCAACGCCGGTCTGTGCCAGCATCACGTTGCCGACGACGAACGCGCCGATCAGCGCGCCAACGGCTGCGCCGACCGTTCCGCTGAGGCCGAGCAGGCCGGCGATCTGTTCCGGTAGCAACGCCTCACCCTGCAGGAGCCCGGCCATCAGCGATCCACCTCACCGAGGACGATGTCGAGGCTGCCGAGCGAGGCGATGGCGTCGGGGACGTACTCGCCGTTGGACATCTCCGGCAGCGTCTGGAGGTTCGAGAAACACGGGCTCCGGATCTTGAAGCGCGCGGGTTTCTCGGTGCCGTCGGCGCGCATGTAGATGCCGAGTTCGCCCTTCGCGCCCTCGACGGCCTTGTAGATCTCGGTGTCATCGTCGGGTTTGATCGTCCGTGGGACGTTCGACTGGATGGTGCGCTCGTCCTCGGGCCAGTCCTCGAGGAGGTCGACACACTGCTCGACGATCTTTGCGGACTCCTCGACCTCGCGCATCCGGACGAGCAGGCGGCTGAAGTTGTCACAGCCGTCCTCGGTGATCACATCCCAGTCGAGGTTCTCGTAGTAGCCGTATGGGTCGTCACGCCGCACGTCGTACTCGATACCCGACGCGCGGGCGACGGGGCCGGTCGCGCCGTAGCTTTTGGCGACATCCGGCGGAAGGACGCCGGTGTCGACCGTTCGCATCTGGAGGATCTCGTTGGAGGTCATCATGTCGTGGTACTCCTCCAGTGCGGTCGGAAGCTCGTCGAGGAAGTCCCGCGTCATCTCGAAGAACTCCTCGCGCGGTTCCGGCAGGTCCCAGACGACGCCACCGAGCCGGAAGTAGTTGAACATCAGCCGCTGGCCCGTGAGCTCCTCCAGAATGTTTTGAACCTTTTCGCGGTCCCGGATCGAGTACATGAACAGCGCGGTGAAGTCGCCGTAGATATCGAGGGCGAAGGTTCCGAGGGCAAGGAAATGTGCCGCCATCCGGCAGAGCTCCGCGCCCATGGTGCGGATGACCTGTGCGTACTCGGGGACCTCGATATCGGCCAGTTGCTCGGCCGTCCGGGCGTAGGCCCACTCGTTGAGCAGGCCGGCCGAGATGTAGTCCCACCGGTCGGGGTACGGCATGATCTGGTACCGATACGTGCTATTCTGGCACATCTGCTCCTCACACCGGTGCAGATAGCCGATGTCGGGTTCGAGATCGACGACCTGCTCGCCGTCGAGGACGGTCTTGATGTGGAGGACACCGTGGGTGGCGGGGTGGTGTGGGCCGATGTTGAGGAACATCGTCTCGCCGTCGTCGGCCTGCTGGTCCTCCTTGAGCGGGTTCGCGTGTTCCCGTAGCGGAACGACCTGCGGCCGATCCTGATCGTATGACTGCCCGAGCGGGTGGCCCTGCCACGTCTCGGGCAGGAGAATGCGGCGCAGGTCGGGATGCTCGTCGTACTCGATGCCGACCAGATCGTAGGCCTCCCGTTCGTGCCAGTCGGCGGTGCGGAACACCTCGTTTGCGGACTGGCTGACCGGGTTTTCCTTGTCGGTCGGGACGACGATACTAACCTCCTTCGTGCGGTCGGCGTAGCTCGTCAGGTGGTAGATCGACTCGTAGCGGTCGGCGTACTCCTGTGCGGTGACACACGAGAGGTGATCGAAGCCAGCCTGTTCGCGGAGCCGATCGAGGGCGTCGACGACAGTGTCGGGTTTGATCACAAAGCCCGGTGCGTTCTCGTGGTCGTCGCGGCCGATGACGAGGTCGCCGAGGACCCCTTCTATTTCTTCGGGTGTCTGTACTGCGTTGGCGTCGGCCGGGAGTTCCACGCTCACGGTGAGTCACCCCAGTTGTACCGCATGACCAGATCATCAACGTCGATATCGTCGGCCAGCTGTTCGACGATCTCGTCGCGTTCGAGATCGCCGAACTCCTCGAGCTCGTAGGGTTTGACCGTCACCGGTGAGGACTCGCCGTTGGCGACGCGCTCTTGGAGCTTGGCGACGCCGTACACAAGGGCCTCGGGCCGGGGCGGACAGCCCGGGACGTGGATGTCGACCGGGATGACCTCTTCGGCGCCCTTGACGACGTTGTACCCCTCCTGGAAGGGGCCGCCGGAGATCGTACACGAGCCCATGCCGATGACGAACTTCGGCTCGGGCATCTGGTCGTAGACGCGTTTCATCCGCGGGGCGAACTTTGACACTATCGTGCCGGGGATGATGATCACGTCGGCCTGTCGGGGCGACGCGCGCGGCACGCCGGCGCCGAAGCGGTCGAGGTCGTGTTTGACCGCGTAGGTGTGCATCATCTCGATGCTACAGCAGGCGATCCCGAACTGCAGCATGAACATCGACGACCCCCGCACCCAGTTCATGAACTTGTCGAACTTGGTGAGGATGAACGGCGAGGAGCCGAACGCCTCACGCAGCCGGGAGTTAAACCGGTTGTCCTGTCCCGCGAGCCGTGCCTCACGGGTCTCTGTGCCTACCTTCGAACTGTCGGTAACGAACGGTTGATTGTCGCTGCTCATGTGTTCTGTCGTTCCGTTTTTCGCGTGGCCGCGCGGATACTGCGGGTCCACTGGACAGCCCCGACGCGCCACGCCCAGACGAGACCGACGACGAGAATCCCGACAAACACTAACAGTGGAAGCAGGGCCTGTGACAGGGGGACACCCGCCTCAAGCGCGCCGCGATACATGACCGCCCACGGGAAGACCATCACCGTCTCGATGTCGAAGACGACGAACAGCAACGCGACCATGTAGTACTGGATGTTCAGCTGGACGCGCCCCGTGCCGGTCGGGATCTCACCGCTCTCGTAGGTTGCTTTCTTGCCGCTTTCTGGGACGGCCGGACGCAACAGTGCCGACACCACGATCATCGCCAGCGGTATCGCGATGCCGACCAGCGCCAGTGCCCCGATAGCTATCCATGACATTCCGTTGACTCCGTAACGTATCCTGACTTTGAGCCGGCCCCTCATAAGCATTGATTTTCGACCGGCCATACCGGACACGCGTGAGGTATTGTAGCCGACTCAACCGACCGAATCAGTATCACTGGGTCGTGTAAAATACCGTAGTTCAAGACACGGCATGTCAGCATCTATTATCGGTCGTCACAGCTGAGACGGCGTTACAAAAACAGTTACGGGTGGATTCTATGCGTCACGCTCGCGGAAGCCGTCGATCCCGAGATCGTGGAGGGCCTTCGAAACGTCGCCGACATCGCCCTGCAGCGAATCGTGATACTCGATCAGGGCCTGCTCAATCTCGTCGTGTTCGCGGGCGATGATTTGTCCGGCCGAGAGCCCAGCGTTGAACGATTTGCCGGCGTCGACGGCCGTGAGCGGCGCGCCGGTCGGCATCCCGATGACGCTGTCGACGGATTTCTCCTGCACCGGGACGCCGATGACGGGGATCGGGTAGGCGATCGAGGCGGTCATATTCGGCAGGTCGGCTGATTTCCCGCCCGCGCCCGCGATGATCACGTCCAGCCCGCGGTCGGCAGCGGTTTCGCCGTAGACGGTCATCAATTCGGGCGTTCGGTGCGCCGAGACGACGTAGCTCTCGAAGGTGAAGCGGCTCTCCGGCGGGTTTTCAAGGTCGGTCTGCTCCGTAAACCCGAGTTTTTCGAGGGCATCGAAGGCTCCAGCCATCACGTCGAGATCCGAATCCGATCCCATAATGATCCCCACGTCTGGCGTCGTCGCCGGCTCGCGGTGCTTTTCGGCTTCGGCTTCGAGGCGGTCGATCAGCTCCTGCACCTCGGGTGCGGTGGTCATACCAGTGCGTGTGGCCAGCGGTGGCAAGTGCGTTGCGGTGTCGCTACTCGTCGGTGAACGTCAGGCCGTCACGGAGGGTTTCGGCGCCCTCGAGAAGCGCGTCCAGGCCGCCGGCATCGGCACCGTCGTCGCCGGCGTCGGCCGCGGGATCGGTGAGGGTGATGTGGCCCATCTTGCGAAGCGGGCGAGCCTGCTGTTTGCCGTACCAGTGGAGGTTCGCGTTCGGGGATTCGAGGACGCTGTCGACGTTGTGGAGTGTGGCTGGCTCGGGATCGTCGACATCGCCGAGGATGTTGACCGAAACGGTCGGTGCCCGGAGGTCGGTCGGGCCGAGCGGCCAGCCCAGCACGGCGCGAACGTGGGTTTCGAACTGGGAGGTGTGGGCACCCTCGATGGTCCAGTGGCCGGAGTTGTGCGGTCGCGGGGCGATCTCGTTGACCAGAATGTCTCCATTCTGGGTCTCGAAGAGTTCGATCCCGTAGACGCCGTAGCCCTCAAGAAATTCCAGCACGTCGTGGGCAACCTCGCGGGCGCGATCACGGGTTTGATC
>Ga0207714_1000616_pt1 | contig 24159 bp, 22 predicted proteins | sample PonA232FremontCA_2_FD_187270 | JGI IMG/M metagenome (GOLD analysis project Ga0207714, IMG submission 187270) | Marine sediment microbial community from Fremont, CA, USA - Pond A23 Sediment 2 (SPAdes) | ecosystem: Environmental > Aquatic > Marine > Unclassified | place: USA: Fremont, California...
CGGGGAGTTCGAGGAGCGGTTCAAGTTCGCCCGCGTCTCCGGCGAGAGCGCGAAACACGACGACCAACAGGTCGGGAAGAGCCACGAGCTGGCGGACGAGGACGTGCTTCGGATCGTCGCGCGGAAGTGAACGGGCCGAAGTGAACGCGTGAACCGGTCGCGCCCGACGCCCGCGGACCACGAGACCGCGACCTACAGGCCGAGTTCGCGCCCGAGCACGACGTGCTGTATCTCGCTGGTCCCCTCGCCGATCTCCATCAGCTTCGCGTCGCGGTAGAAGCGCTGGGGCGCGAAGTCGGTGGTGTAACCGTACCCGCCGAGCGTCTGGACCGCCTCCTCGGCGACCTCGCGGGCGGCCTCGCTGGCGTCGAGCTTCGCCAGCGCCGACTCCCGGGTGACGGACTCGCCGGCGTCGTACCTCGCGGCGGCCTTGTGCGTGAGCAGCCGGGCGCGTTCCGTCTGCCGGTGCATGTGGACGACCTTGTCCCGGATCGCGTCGAACTTCGCGATCGGCTTCCCGAACTGCTCGCGCTCGCCGGCGTACTCCTTCGCGGCCTCGTAGGCGCCCTGCGCGAGCCCGACCGACAGCGCCGCGATGGAGATCCGGCCGCCGTCGAGCGTCTTCATCGTCTGCGTCCATCCCTCCCCCTCCGCGCCGAGCAGCCGGTCCTCCGGGATTCGCACGTCGTCCAACTGGATCTCGCAGGTGGGCGAGGAGTTGAGTCCCATCTTGTCCCACACCGTCGTGATCTCGAACCCGTCGTCGGCGTCGGGGTCGACGATGAACGTCGAGATGCCGTCGTACCCCGCGCCGGGATCGGTGACGGCCTTCACCAGCACGCTGTTGGCCACGTTGGCGTTCGTGATGAACTGCTTCGTCCCGTTCAACACGTACTCCCCCGCGTCCGCGTCGAACTCGGCGGACGTGTCCATGTCCGACGCGTCGGAGCCGCTCCCGGGCTCCGTGAGCGCCCAGGCGCCGATCTCGCCGCCCTCGGCGAGCGGCCGGAGCCACTCCTCCTTCTGTTCCGGCGTCCCGAACAGCTCGATCGGCTTCGCGCCGAGAGATGTGTGCGCGGCGTACGAGAGGCCGATCCCGCCGGAGACGCGGCCGATTTCCTCGGTGACGAGGGCGTACATGAGCTGGTCGCCGCCGAGCCCGCCGTACTCCTCGCTCACGGGGACGCCCATCACGTCGAGGTCGTTCAGGTCGGCGAACACCTCGTCGGGGAACCGGTGCTCGTCCTCGATCTCTTGGGCGATCGGGCGGATCTCCTCCTCGCAGAACTCCCGGACCGTGTCGCGTATCATCCGGTGTTCGGCGGGTAGCTCGAAGTCCATAGGCAAGAATTGCGACCCGTCGGCATAAACGATGCGAACGACCGTGATCGATCGCGGGCGCTGGAAGAGCTAAGTGGGCCGTGGCCGAACGTCGACCGAGATGAGCACCGAGGACGTCGCGGCGATCGCGGAGGAGCTGACGCTCGCGGAGAAAGTCGGGCTGGTCCACGGCGCCACGGACGCGGACGGGACGGCGACGGGGTTCGTCCCCGGCGTCGAGCGGGTCGGCGTGCCGCCGGTCCGCCTGACCGACGGACCGCTCGGCGTTCGGACCGACGAACCGGCGACGGCGTTCCCCGCGTCGCCGGCGCTCGCGGCGACGTTCGACACCGACCTCGCGGAGCGCATGGGGCGCGCGCTCGGCCGCGAGGCGACCGCGCGGAACCAAGACGTCCTCCTCGGCCCGGGGACCAACCTGATCCGGGTCCCTCACTGCGGCCGCAACTTCGAGTACTTCTCCGAGGACCCGGTCCACTCGGGGGCGTTCGCCGCGAGCGTCGTCGACGGCATCCAGTCGGCGGGCGTCGTCGCGACGCCCAAACACTACGTGGCGAATAATCAAGAGACCCGCCGCGCCGAGGTCAGCGCCGAGGTTGACGAGCCCGTGCTCCGCGAGCTCTACCTCCCGGCGTTCCGCGACGCCGTCGAGGCCGGCGCCGGATCGGTGATGTCGTCGTACAACCGCGTCAACGGGACGTACGTCAGCGAGCACGAGCGGCTCCTCACGGAGGTCCTCAAAGGCGAATGGGGGTTCGACGGATACGTCGTCTCCGACTGGTTCGGCACCGAGAGCGTCGTCGAGAGCGTCAACGCCGGGCTCGACCTCCAGATGCCGGGGATCTCGGCCAGCGAGCTGCTCGACTCGATGGGGATGTCCCCGGACGAGGAGGGCGACGGGGACGACGCGAGCGACACCGCCGCCGAAGCGAACGACGAGGGCGACAGCGCCGCCGCCGACGCGGACGACGAGGCCGGTTCGATCCTCGACCCCGACGACGGGTCCGACTTCGTGGACGGGATGCCCGACCCGCGGAGCGGCGGCCGCTACGCGGAGGCGCTCGTCCCCGCCGTCGAGCGCGGCGACGTGCCCGAATCTCGCCTCGACGACATGGTGACGCGCATCCTCGGGTCGCTCGACGCGGTCGGTCACCTCGACGGAGTGACCGAGTCGGAACCGACCGGCGGCGGGTCGAGCGACGACGCCGGCGCGATCGACACCCCGGAACACCGCCGGCTCGCAGTCGAGATCGCGACGCGCGGCACGGTCCTCCTGAAGAACGACGGCGTCCTGCCGCTCGCCGACGACGCCGACGTCGCGGTCATCGGTCCGAACGTCGACGAGGCGGTCCTCGGCGGCGGCGGTTCCTCGGAAGTCACTCCGTTCGCGCAGACGGCTCCGCGCGAGGGGATCGAGGCGCGCGCCGAGGGCGCCGTCTCCGTGGCCCGCGGGCTCCCTCGGGTCGAGGGCGTCTCCCTGTTCGACGCGATGGGCGAGGGCGGGGAGGACACGGCGGACGGAGGCGAGGCCGACACGGCAGACGGCAGCGAGAACGCCGACGAAACGGCGATCGACGACGGACGAGAGCCGGACGTCGAGGGGGCCGTCACCGCCGCCGCGGCCGCCGACGTCGCCGTCGTCTTCGTCCGGGACCGCGCGACCGAGGCCGCGGACCGCGACTCGCTCCGGCTCCCCGAGCGACAGGACAAACTGATCGCGGCCGTCGCCGACGCGAACGACAGGACGGTCGTCGTCGCGAACGCGAGCGGGCCGATCGAGACGCCGTGGCTCGGGGACGTCGCCGCGGTCCTCGCGGGGTGGTACCCCGGACAGGCCCACGGCGAGGCGACGGCGGCGGTCCTTTACGGCGACGCCGACCCCGGGGGGCGGCTTCCGGTGACGTTCGCGCCGGCGGAGGCGTATCCGACGGCCGACGAGCGGCGCTTCCCGGGCGTCGACGGCGAGGCGGCCTACGACGAGGGGCTGCTCGTCGGCTACCGTCACTTCGACGCCGCGGGCGACGAGCCGACCTACCCGTTCGGCCACGGGCTCAGCTACGCGGAGTTCCGCTACGAGGACGTTGAGGCGGTCGGGCCTTCGACGGTTGAGGTGACGGTCGCGAACGTCGCCGACCGCGCAGGCAGGGAGGTCGTGCAGGCGTACGTCGACTCGCCGGACGCGCCCGACGAGCGCGCCCGTCCGCCCCGCGAGCTCGCCGGATTCGCCGCGGTCGAGCTCGGTCCGGGCGAGTCGGCGACGGTCGAGATCGGCCTCGACGAGCGCGCGTTCGGTCGGTACGACGCGTCTCACGGGTGGACGGTCGACGCCGGCCCCCACGTGGTAAGCGTCGGCCGTTCCTCGCGGGACCGCCGCGGCTCCGCGACGATCGAGCGGTGAGCCCGCCCGAGGACGTGATTTAAGCGTCGCCGTCGCGTTCGGTACCGACATGGAGCTCCGCCGGCTCGTGCGCGGTCGCGTGGACTGGCCCGACATCGAGCGGGTCGCCCGAGAGCTGGCGGACCGGTACGACCGCGAGGAGATGCGGGTCCGGTTCCTCGATGCCGACAACTGGCTGTCGACGCCGATGGTCCTCGACGACGACCTGTTCGTGAAGGTGATCACGAAGCAGAACACGCTGGTCCACACGCTGTTCACGACCGGGCGGAACCTCGGCGCCGTCTCCGCCGGCACCGAGGGGTTCTTCGAGCGCTACGAGACCCCCTACGAGATGGCTCGCCACGAGCTGGAGGCGACCCGAGAGGTCAGGGAGCTCGGCGTCAACGCCCCCGAGCCGGTCGAGGCGCTGGAGGTCGGCGATCTCGGCGTCGTGGTCCTGGAGTACCTCCCCGAGTTCCGGACGCTCGACGAGCTCGATCGGGAGGCCGTCGCCGGGCTGGCGCCCGTGCTGTTCGCGACGCTCCGGACGGTCCACGACGCCGGGCTCGCCCACGGCGACCTCAGGGCGGAGAACGTCCTCGTGCGGGACGGCGACCTGTACGTCATCGACGCGACGAGCGTCAGCGAGGAGGGCCGCGAGTCGGCGCGGTCGTACGACCTCGCGAGCGCGCTCGCCGCGCTGGAACCCCTGATCGGGGCGCCCGACGCGATCGCCGCCGCGCTCGAGAGCTACTCGGCCGACGAGCTGCTCGCCGCCCGTCGGTTCCTCGACTTCGTCGCGATCCGTCCGGACCACGACTTCGACGCCGCGGAGCTGAAAGGGGAACTGGAGAAGCGGACGACGTAGGAACGAGACCGGGCGGAGTTCAGCATAATTCGAGGTGGAGCCTCCGACCTCAAGGAGCGAGTGTAGCGAGTGAGTAGGTCGGAGAGGAAACCGACAAAAGACGATACAACCGCACGACGGTAGCTACCCGACTCCCGAAGCTATAAGAATCGTCAAGTAGTAATCTGAAACATGGAGGTACGTCGAACTGCGCCGGTCAAACTCGTCGTTCCCGATGAGCGGCGCGACGACCTCCACGAATCTGCGCGACAGTTCCTCTACTGTGCGAATCGTGCTGCCGGGTTCTGTTGGGACACCGACTCCTATACGAACTGCATCACTGCGAACTCAACTGCCCGAGACGCACTCTACACGGAGCTGCGGGACGAAACTGATCTCACTGCTAACCTCGTTCAAGAGGCTATCCGACGCGCCGTCCAAGCGACGAAAGGGTGCGTCGAACGGTGGAAACAGGGTAAGCGTGTGAGCCAACCGGAGTTCACCTCGTGGAGCATGGTTTACGATAAGCGAAGCGCCACATTCTACCGGAACAAAGTTTCGCTCTCAACCGTCAACGGGCGTGTTGAGTGTGAGTTTGAACTCCCAGCGGACAGCCCGACGCCCTACGAACAGTACGTTCTTTCGGAAGACTACGAGTTCCGGGCGAGTACACTGCAGTACGACAAGGCGACCGACGAGTTCTACTTTCACATTACAACCCGGAAGTACGATGACGACGAGTCCGAGGGTTCGGCAGATACCGGGCACCAAACAGTCCTCGGTATCGACCTCGGAGTCAACAGCCTCGCAGTAGCTTCGACCGGCACGTTCTGGCAGGGAGACGAGTACGACCATTGGTGCCGCGAGTTCGAGAAGCGGCGTGGTGAGATGCAACAGCGCGGAACCCAAGCCGCACACACCGCCCTGCTTCGCCTCGGCAAGCGCGAAGAAGCGTGGCGGAAACAGTACATCCACACGGTTGCCAACGAGATCGTTTCGGAAGCCGTCGAACACGACTGCGACGTGATCGTGTTCGAGGACCTAACGGACATCCGTGAGCAGGTTCCGGACGCGAAGTGGCACCACGTTTGGGCGTTCCGACGCCTCGCTGAGTACGTCTCCTACAAGGCACCAGAGCAGGGTGTCTCCGTGGAAGAGGTTGAGCCGAACCACACGTCCCACCGGTGTTCTCGGACGGACTGTGGGTTCACGCACGAAGCGAACCGCCACGGAGAACAGTTTGAGTGTCAGAAGTGTGGGTACGAAGTGAACGCGGATTATAACGCTGCGAAGAATATCGGGGTGCGATACGGTCGGAAGCGACAGCACAAACTCCGTTCCTCGCCCAAGTCGGGGGACGGAGACGCACCAGTAGACGTGCGTTTGAATGGTGGGACGTTGAACGGCGAAAGTTACCAGCCTATTGCTGGCGACTGATTGCCGGGAGTCCACGTCAAAGCCCTACCCTCAACGAGCGAACCCTGTATGGGGTGAGCGAAGTAGGGTAGGGTAGTTTACCCGCCCAGGTACAGCTGCGAGACCTCCTCGTCGTTCAGCAGCTCCTCCGGGGTGCCCTCGAACCGGACGGTCCCCTGGTCGAGGACGTAGCCGCGGTCCGAGATGCCGAGCCCCTTCGTCACGTTCTGCTCGACCATGAGGATCGCCGTGTCCATGTCGTTGACCTCTTGGACGTCCTCGAACACGTCGTCGGCGGTGTTCGGGGCGAGCCCGGCGGACGGCTCGTCGATGAGGAGCACGTCGGGCTCCATCACCAGGGCCCGGGCGAACGCGAGCACCTGGCGCTGGCCGCCGGAGAGCGTCCGCGCCTTCGCGGTCCGCTTTTCATCGATGATCGGGAACCGGTCGTAGAGGGTGTCGATCACCTCCTCGAGGCCGCCGTCGCGGGCGACACCGCCCATCCGGAGGTTCTCGTCGATCGTCAGCGAGCCGAACACGTTGTCGGTCTGCGGGACGTAGCCGATCCCCTCGCGGACGATCTCCTCGGGCGCCATCCCGCCGATGTCGCGGCCGTGGTACGCGACGGTCCCCGTCCACGGCGTCAACATCCCGAACGCGGTCTTGAGGACCGTCGACTTCCCGGCCCCGTTCGGGCCGACGAGACAGACGATCTCGCCCGGATCGAGCCGGATCGAGAGGTCGTCGAGCACCTGCACCTCGCCGTATCCGCTGTCGACGTTCGACAGCGAGAGCACGGGGTCAGTCCCGTCGCGGGCCCCGTCGGCGGGACCGGTGGTGTCGTCGCTCATGCGCCCCCTCCGAGGTACGCGTCGATGACGCGGTCGTCGCTGCGGACCCCGTCCGGCGTCCCCTCGGTCAGGACGTGCCCCTGATCGAGGACGACGATCGGGTCCGCTAGGTCCATCACGAACTCCATGTCGTGTTCGATGAGCAGGAACGTCGTGCCCTGCTCGTTGAGACGCCGGATCTGCGATTTCAGCTTCTTCGCCAGCGTCGGGTTCACCCCCGCTACCGGCTCGTCGAGCAGCAGGACCTCCGGCTCGGCGAGCATCGCCCGCGCGAGTTCGACGAGCTTCATCTGACCGCCTGAGATGTCGGTCGCGGGCTGGGCCGCGAGGTGGTCGATCTCGAACTCCTCGAGGATCCGCTCCGCGTCGGCGAGGTTCGCCGACTCGCTCTCGCCGACCGAACCGGGCGAGGCGAACAGCCTGAGGAACGACTCGCCGGGCTGGTTCCGCGGGCCGACCAGCATCGCCTCGCGGACCGTCATCCCCTCCAGCTTGCGCGGGGTCTGGAACGTCCGGATGAGGCCGTGGTCGGCGACCTGATACGGCTCCATGCCGGTCACGTCGGTCCCGTTCACTTCCACGGTCCCGCCGTCCGGCTCGTAGAAGCCGGAGATGAGGTTGAACAGCGTCGACTTCCCGGCGCCGTTCGGGCCGATGAGGCCGGTTATCGTCCCGCGCTCGACGGCGAACGTCGCGTGGTCGGTCGCCGCGAGCCCGCCGAACGACTTCTGGAGGTCGTCGACGCGCAGGACGGCGTCGTCCTTGGGGAGGGCGCCCTCACTCATCGCCCCCACCTCCCTTGCGCTCCCGGACGCCGCTGTCCGGCGTCTCGGGCGCCCCGCCCCCGTCGACCGCGCTCGGCCAGATCAACTCGCGCTGCGGCGGCAGGATCCCCTGCGGCCGGTAGCGCATGACGGCGACGATCACGATCCCGATCAGCAGCAGCCGCAGCGGCGCGGGGTCGATCGGGAGCGCCACGTCGTTCAAGAAGCGCGTCCCCTCGCGGATGGTCACGATGACGATGCCGCCGAACAGCGCCCCGCGGTTGGAGCCGCTGCCGCCCAAGATGACGGCGACCCACGCGTAGAACGTGGTTATCGGGTCGAGGTCGCCGGGCCCGACGTAGAGGTTCAGGTGCGTGTAGAACACGCCGGCCAGCGCCATGATCAGGCTGCCGAGGACGAACGACTGCATCTTGAACGAGTACGTGTCCTTCCCCAGCGCCCGCGCGAGGTCCTCGTCGGAGCGTATCGTGCGGAGCACGCGACCCCACGGGGACCGGTGCGCGCGGCGGAGGACGAAGTACACCGCCCCCGCGAACGCGAGCACCAACAGCACGTTCAGCGAGGCGCGCCAGAACGCCGTCTCGAGGATCACCGGCGACCCCGGGATCACCTCCAAGCGAATCCCGGGCATGGTCTCCGGGAACGTCGAGAGCACCGGCCACCCCTTGAAGAACCCCGGGATGCCGCGGACCCCCGCGCTGCCGTTCGTCAGCCACCGCTCGTTGAGCACGATCAGCCGCATGACCTCCGCGAGCCCGAGCGACGCGATGGCGAGGTAGTCGGCGCGGAGCCGAAGCGTCGGGATGCCGATCAAAAGCGCCAGCACGAGCGCGACGACGAGCGCGACGACGAGTCCGACGAGCGGGTTGTACCCGCCCGCGATCGGCGAGCCGCTCGCGGTCATCAGCGCGGAGCCGTACGCGCCGATCCCGAAGAACGCGGCGACGCTGAAGTTGATCAGTCCGGTGAAGCCCCACTGGGCGTTCAGTCCGAACGACAGCAGCGCGTACATCCCCGCCAGTCCGACGAGGAACAGGAAGTAGGTCGGGCCGAGCGCGCCCGTGAGCAGCGCTGCGAGCAGGAACAGCAGGAACGCGACGCTGACGCCGAGCACCCACCCCTCGGGGCGGGTCAGCTCCGCGATCGCTCCCTTCGGATCGGTGAGAGCGCTCATGTGGCCGCCTCCCCGGCGATACCGTTCGGCCGGACGAGCAGCACCGCGACCATGATCACGAACGCGATGGCGTTCGCGTACTCGATGCTTATCAGGCTCTCCAACGCCGCCGCGAGCCACCCCGGCCAGATCGGGAGCGCTTCGACGACGGTGGAGAAGAACGGCGTTAGCTGGTTTATCATGCCGATGAGGAAGCCGCCCGCCATCGCGCCGTAGACGGAGCCGATCCCGCCGAGGATCACCGCAGCGAAGATGACTAGGAGGAGGTTGAACCCCATCCGCGGCGCGAGTTGGTTGAACAGCCCGAGGAACACGCCGCCCGCGCCGGCGAGGCCGGCGCCGATGACCCACGTCCAGAGCTTGACGCGCTTCGTTCGGATCCCGCTGACCCGCGCGAGGTCCGGGTTGTCGGCCATCGCGCGCATCTTCCGGCCGAGGTCGGTGTACTGGAGCAGCACGTGGAGCCCGACGACGAGCACCACCGCCGATCCGACGATCGCGACGTCGTGGAGCGTTATTCGAACCCCGTACGGCACCAGCGACTCGATCGGCCGCAGCGGCTGGATGTCGAACCGGGTGAAGTCGGAACCGAACCGGATCTGGATCAGCGCGCGGTAGATGAACGCGATCCCGATCGACGTGATCAGCAGGCCGATCGAGTCGATGTCGAGCGGCTCGTAGATCAGCTTCTCAGTCCCCACCGCCACGACCGCGGCCGCGGCGATGCCGACGACCAGAGCGAAGAAGAAGCCGAACGGAAGCCCAAGCACCGCGCCCCCGAGGCCGCCGACGGCGCCGAACGTCACGAGCGCCGCGTACGCGCCGATCGTCATCGTGTCGCCGTGGGCGAAGTTAGCGAAGTCCGCGATGCTGTACACGAGCGACAGCCCGATGCTCCCGAGGACGATGATGCTGCTGAAGACCAGGCCGTTGGCCAGGTATCCGAGGACGGTCATCGGTCCGGATCAGCCTTCGACGAAGTCGATGCCTTCGTACTCGTGGCCCTGGACCTCGAGGACTTGGAGGAACCCGACCGGGTCCCCGTCCTCGTTGAAGTCGATAGGACCGCTGACGCCCTGGTAGTCGACGTCGTCCGGTCCGCCGCCGTCCGCGAGGATCTCGCTCGCGGCCTCGAACGACGTCACCGTCTCGCCCTCGGGGCCGGAGACGCGTCGGACGGTGTTTTGGAGCGCCGCGCCGGTGAACTCGTCGGCCGCCTGAACCGCGAGCGCGGCGTTGATCACGCAGTCGTAGGCGTACGCCGCCCACGAGGTCGGCTGCCGGTCGTACTCCGACTCGAAGGCGGAGGCGAACTCCTGGTAGTTTTCCTCCTCGATCGGAGCAGAGGGAACGACGATCTTCATGCCGTCCATGCTTCCCTCGGGAGTGTTCTCCAGCACGTTGTCGCCGGAGACGGAGTCGGCGCCGTAGAACTGCGCCTCGTACCCCGACGAGAACACCTCGTTGACCATCGTCGCGAACTCGGCCTGGTAGGTGATGAACAGCCACGCGTCGGCGCCCGAGCCGTTCATCTCGGAGATGACGCCGGAGTAGGACTGCTGCTCCTGATCGTGCGGGCTGTTGTAGACGACCTCGCCGTCGTACGCGTTCACGAACGCGTCGGTGAGGCTCTGTCCGTAGTCGTTGTTGACGTAGGTGACCGCCACCTCGTCGTACCCGTCGTCGGTGATGATGTTCGAGAGCGCGAGCGACTGGCTGCGACCCGACGGCGACATCCGGAGCAGGCCCGGGAACTCCGTGAGGTTGAGGCCGGTGGAGTTCTGACTCAGCTGGACGACGTCGGTCCCCTCGACGACGCTCTCGTAGATCGCGAGCGAGACGCCGGAGCCGACCGCGCCGATCAGGAACGGGACGCCGTCCTGATTGACGAGTTTCTGCGCGGCGGCGATTCCGCCCTGGTTCTCGCTCTCGGAGTCCTCGACGGTGATCGAGAGTTCGCGCCCGCCGATACCGACTTCGTTTACGCGGCCCAGCGCCATCTCGGCGCCGCGCTGGTTCCGCTCGCCGAACGCCGACAGCGACCCGGTCAGCGAGTCGACCATCCCGATCTCGTACGGGCCGGCCGAATCCCCGTCGTCGCCGTCGGAGCCGTCCCCGCCGTCGTCGCCGTCGCCACCGTCGGAACCGTCGCTTCCGTCGTCGCCGTCGCCTCCGTCGGAACCGTCGCTCCCGTCCCCGCCGTCGTCGGTCGTGCTCAGACAGCCCGACAGGGCGAGGATCCCCGCACCGCCGGTCAGTTTCAGCAGCGTACGCCGGTCCGCAACGTCCGTGGTATCTCGTGACATATGTGACCTGATATTTCAGTGGCCATCGGGGTATCTTAACCCCGGCCCGACCATGGTCGGGCCGGCCGCGGACGCTCTCCTCGGCCACTGCGACGTCCGTCACGAGGGTTTATTCGCCATTGAACGGAACAGAATAATTGGTCGGGTGCCCATATATATGGGTAGAGATCCGCTATCTACACATGATTCCGCCCATCGCGAGCAACTTTGTCGCCGGGGAGACTCCCGAGGCGGCGCTCGCCCACGTCGAGGGGCTCAACGACCGCGGCGTGGCCGGTATCCTGAATCTGCTCGGGGAACACTACGAGGAGCGACCCCCCGCCGACGCCGACGCCGACGCGTACGTCGACCTCGTCGAGGCGATCGCGGCAGATGACGTCGACGCCTGCGTCTCGGTGAAATCGAGCCAGATCGGGCTCGACGTCGGCGACCGCGTCTTCGAAGAGAACCTCGCGCGCATCGTCGAGGCGGCCAACGCTCCGACCGCGACCGGCGGCGACGAGAGCGGCACGTTCGTCTGGATCGACATGGAGGACCACGAGACCACGGACGTGACGCTCGACGCGTTCGAGCGACACGCGGTCGAGACGGACGGCAACGTCGGCGTCTGCGTGCAGGCGAACCTGAAGCGCACTCGGGACGACCTCGAACGGCTCGCCGACCTGCCGGGGAAGGTCCGACTGGTCAAGGGCGCGTACGACGAGCCGGCCGAGCTGTCGTACAAGAAGAAGGCCCGCGTCGACGAGTCGTACCGCGACTGCCTCGCGTACATGTTCGAGGCGTTCGACGACGGCGTCGCCGTCGGGAGCCACGACCCAGCGATGATCGAGTACGCGACGGAGCTGTACGCCGCCCACGGGACCCCCTACGAGGTACAGATGCTGACCGGCGTCCGGGAGTCGGCGCAGTTCGAGATCGCGGGCGACCCCGACACCGATGCGGAGGTGTACCAGTACATCCCGTACGGCTCCAAGTGGTTCTCCTACTTCTACCGGCGGATCCGGGAACGCAAGTCGAACGCGCTGTTCGCGTTGCGGGCGATCGTCGGGAACTGAGCGCCCACCGGCTGGGGGTCTCGGACGCTACGGCTCACGGGTCCAAAAGCTTCGACTCCGCCTTCCGGAGGTGTTCGAGCAGCGTCGTCTTCGAGACGCTCAGGTCGTCGGCGAGCTCGCGGGTCGACGCCTCGCGCGGCCACTCGTAGTAGCCGGCCTCGCGGGCGTGTTCGTACACCTCGCGCTGGGTCGTCGTCAGCGTGTCGAGCCGCTGCTCGCGGGGCGTGCGCCCCGCGTACCCCGACGACGACATCGACTCCACGGTCACTTCGGCGCCGGAGTCGGCCTGAACGGCGTCGAGCGACTCCCGGATGTCGGTGCGTTCGCCGACGAAACACACCTGCCACTCCTCGCGGCCGTCCTCGATCCGGACCGGCGCGCTGTGAACGAACCCGTGCTCGAGCAGCGTCGGACACACCATGTCCGCCGGGTCGTACTCCAAGAAGAACTCGCGAACGACGTTGCCCGGCGCGTCCCGTGCGCGTCCGAAGCGCTCCTTCAGTTCCAAGAGGTTGCCCGCGCGGTCGGATTCCCGGATCGCGTCGAGCAGCGCTTCGACCTCCTCGTTCGTGTCGGCGAACGCCGTGAACAGGCCGTTCACCGAGTTCGGCGCGTCGGTGTCGGTCCGCGGCGAGTTATAGATGGCGTGCGCGAGGACGCCGCCGTCGGTGCCGCTCGTCGCGTCGATCGCCCAGCAGTTCGGATGCCACAGGTCGAGCGTCAGTCGGGTTCCGGCCCACTCCTCCGCCCCCGTCGCGTCGGTCGTTGCCATTGGTACCGTTTCAATGGTACCGCATCACAAAGGCTTTACCGACCATGGTCGGGTGGGATATTTGAACGTGGCGGCGGATACGACCGTCCATGGCGCAACCGTATCAACACTACATCGACGGAGAGTGGGTCTCGGGCGAGGGCTCGGAGACCTTTGAGAGCGAGAACCCGGCAACTGGGGAGTCCCTCGGCGAGTTCCGGCGCGGCGCCCCCGAGGACGTCGACCGCGCGGTCGACGCGGCGGACGAGGCGTTCGACGAGTGGCGCGAGCTGTCCCGAATTGAGCGCGCCGAGTACCTCTGGGACGTCTACCACGAGCTGCGCGAGCGCACCGACGAACTGGGCGAGGTCGTCACCAAGGAGTGCGGGAAGGAGATCAGCGAGGGGAAAGCCGACGTGGTCGAGGCCGCGCACATGGTCGAGTGGGCCGCGGGCGACGCCCGCCACCCGTCGGGCGACATCGTCCCCTCCGAGATCCCGTCGAAGGACGCGTACATGCGGCGGAAGCCCCGCGGCGTCACCGGCTGTATCACCCCGTGGAACTTCCCCGTCGCCATCCCCTACTGGCACATGGCCATCGCGCTGGTGGAGGGGAACACCGTCGTGTTCAAGCCGGCCGAGCAGACCCCGTGGTGCGCGCAGATCATCGCGGAGATGTTCGACGACGCCGGGATCCCAGACGGCGTGTTCAACATGGTACAGGGGTTCGGCGACGCCGGCAACGCGATCGTCGAGAACGACGACGTCGAGACGGTCATCTTCACCGGCTCCGCCGAGGTCGGCCACCTGATCCAGGACAAGCTGGGCGGCGTCGCGGGCAAGCGCGCGGCCTGCGAGATGGGCGGTAAGAACGCGATCGTGGTCACCGAGGAGGCGGACCTCGACATCGCGGTCCACTCCGCGGTGATGTCCTCGTTCAAGACCACCGGCCAGCGCTGCGTCTCCTCAGAGCGCCTGATCGTCCACACCGACGTGTACGACGAGTTCAAAGAGCGGTTCGTCGAGGTCGCCGCCGACGTCTCCGTCGGCGATCCGCTTCAGGAGGACACGTTCATGGGCCCGCTCATCGAGGCGGAGCACCACGAGAAGGTCGCGGAGTACAACGACCTCGCCCGCAGGGAGGGCGTGAACGTCCTCGTCGACCGCACTGACCTCGACGCCGACGAGATCCCCGACGGCCACGAGGAGGGCCACTGGATCGGACCGTTCGTCTACGAGGCCGATCCCGACGACGACCTCCGGTGTACCCACGAGGAGGTGTTCGGACCGCACGTCGCGCTGTTAGAGTACGACGGCGACATCGAGCGCGCGGTCGAGATCCAGAACGACACCGACTACGGGCTCGCCGGCGCGATCGTCTCGGAGAACTACCGCCAGATCAACTACTACCGCGACCGCGCCGAGGTCGGGCTGGCGTACGGGAACCTCCCCTGTATCGGCGCCGAGGTCCAGCTCCCCTTCGGCGGCGTCAAGAAGTCCGGCAACGGCTACCCCTCCGCCCGAGAGGCCATCGAAGCGGTCACCGACCGCACCGCGTGGACCCTGAACAACTCGAAGGAGATCGAGATGGCGCAGGGGCTCTCGGCCGACATCAAGACGAAGGACGACTGAGACCGGTCACCCCCGCGCCCCACCCGTTTTATTTGTTTTATCAGTATTCGACCGCGTCCAGCGCCGCGGCGACGGCCTCGATCGGTCCGTCGGCGTCGGCGAGCGCGCCGCGAGCGACCAGCCGCTCTCTGGGCCGGCCGACCGGCTGCGGGACCGACTCAGTCGCGAGCAGTCCCGCCTCCCTGAGGTCCCGTTTGATACGCGTGAACGTCGCCGAACTCCCGACCCCGGCCTCCTCGCAGGCGCGGCGCAGATCGCGGTCGAGCGCGCCGTGAACGACGCCGACGACGTAGGCGCGTCGCCGCGCGCCGGCCAGGTCCAACTCGTCGGGGTCGACCGCGTCGCTCGCGTCGCTCGCGTCGCTCGCGGCGCCCGCGGAGCCGTCGACGGCTCCGGGATCGATCGCCCGGACCACGTCGTCCGCGACGGCGACGCCGCAGCGCTCCCGGACCGACTCGTGCACCCGACGGCGGCTCGGCGTTCGCAGGCGGCGCTCCTCGGCGGCGTCGACGAGCGGAGCGTAGCGTTCCCGGAGCGCCGGATCGTCGCCCACGCGACACCACCTCGCCGCCGAGTCGGCGTCCCCGTCGGCGCCGTCTCGACCGCCTCCGGCGACGAGCACGGACCCCGTTTCCCGACCGAGGAGCGCCGCGTTCGGCTGCGGCTCCGACAGCGTCAGGAGCACCAACGCGCCCGTCTCCGCGAGCGCCGCGAGCCTGCTCGCGGGTCGAAACCCGTCGGCGACGGCGTCGACCGCGCGGTCGCTCGCGAGGACGGCGAGCGTCGGGAGCCCGGAGGCGGGTGCGACCGACCGTTCTGGGCGGGCTCCGGTCGCGGCGGGATCCCCCGTCCCGGCAGGCGAATCCCCTCCCGACGCCTCGGCTCGCAGCGTCGGGAGGGACGGCTCGACGACCGCCGGCGCCGCCGTGCGGTACGCCTCGACGACCGCCGTCAACAGCGACGGGGCCGGGTCCACGAGCACCGGATCGACGTAGGCCCCGATCGGTCCGGGTCCGTCGGCGAACGGTAGGGTCGGCTCGGGGGACACACCCGCACCTACGCCCCGGACGGATTAAGAATGGCGGCGGACGCCCGCGCTCGGCGACGCCGGCCGGGAGGACTGTTTCCCTTCGATCCGCGTTCGGCCCCAGTTCGGCCCTGTTCGGCTCCGTCTCAGGGAACGTCGACGCGGGTGACGTGACCGCCGCAGCCGCACTGCTCGACGTACTCCGGGTCGACGTCGCCGCGCTCGCGAACGTTCTCGGCGCCGGGGTGCTGCTCGTGACCTCGCCTGCGGTGGCCTCGGCCGGAGCGGGCGCGGGGGTCACGGCAGGCCCCGTCCGAACCCCCGGCGGCGCGCTCGTCGTCGCCGGCGCCCTCCTGTTCGTCGGCAACGTGGTCGCGACCGTCGTCCGACGCGGCGGGACCGCGATGCTCGGCGGCTCCGACGGGGCTTCGACGCCGAACCCCGAAGCGCACGACGGCTCCGACCGGTGAGTTCGGGGCGCCCCGCCCGCCGTCTCAGTGGAGCATGTCGAGCAGGAAGATGGCGAGGAACCCGACGAAGAAGAGCGTCGTCGACACCGGCGTCTCGGGGACCTTTCCGGCCTTCACGAGCAGCTCCTCGGTGACGAGGTATAACAGCGCGGCGGAGCCGAACGCGAGGATGACCGCGATCGGCGCGCCGGTCACGCCGTCCAGCGTGAGCACGCCGCCGGTCACGCCCGTCGCGAGCAGCAGTCCGAACCCCGCCGGGACCGCGAGCTTCCGGACCGTCCCCGTCTCCCGCGGCAGCGCGACGACCCCGGCGACGCCGAGGAAGAGCACCTCGATGGCCAGCGCGACGGCGATGATGACGCCGGTGTCGGGGTTGTCGAGGAAGGTGACCCCGATCAGGACTCCGTCGATGAGCATGTCGATGCCGACGGTGATCAGCAACCCGGCCGCGCCGGCGAACTGCCCGCCGATCTTCCGTTTTTCGATCTGCTTGCTCAGCTGGTGGATGCTCAGCATCGTCGCGACGCCGATGCCGAATCCGAGGACGACGATCTGGGGCGCTCGCCCGTGGATGTCCGGCAGGAGCTCGGCGGCCACGGCGGCGGTGACGACGCCCGCCGCGAAGTGCTGGACGTTGCTCTCCATCTGCGGGCTCGGCGGGCGGTAGACGGCGATCAGGCCGCCGGCCAACGCGGCCGCGACCGCGAGCGATGTGTACGACAGCGCCTGAACCAGTACCATGCGATCCGGTTTTACCGAACCGACAAGAGTTTTGATTGGACGCCGAGCGCGGCCACGGGACAGCCGTCGCAGGGCGACATCGCGAGTTCGACGTGAATCCCGTCGGTCATGTGCGAAGGTATGCGCTTCGGGACTCAGATAACGCCGTGCGATTTCCAGAGCGGTGAAAAGACCGCCTCGGCCCCGCGACCGATAGTCCGAAGCCAGCCGGGACCTCGCCCGAAGCCAGCCGGAAGCCCGCGATCCGTTCCGGTGAGCGCGCGCTTATGAATCCGGGGTCGGAATCGGGCGGCATGCCGCCACTGGAACTCCCGCTCGGCCTCGGCACGTCGGGGCTCGACGACCCCGCGGAGTGTACCGCCACCGTGACCGCCGCCTTGGAGGCGGGGTACCGCCACGTCGACACCGCGCAGATGTACGACAACGAGGTCGCGGTCGGCGAGGGGATCGCCGACGCCGACGTCGACCGCGACGACGTCGTCGTCGCCACGAAGGTCCACCCCGAGAACCTCTCGCCCGAGGACGTCCGCGAGACGGCCCGCGAGAGCCTCGATCGACTCGGGCTCGACCGGGTCGACCTGCTGTACGTCCACTGGCCGATCCGCGCGTACGATTCCGCGGCGACCCTCCCCGCCTTCGACGAGCTGCGCGACGCGGGACTCACCGATCACGTCGGCGTCTCGAACGTCACCCCCGAGCTGCTCCGCGAGGCCCGCGAGATCCTCGACGCGCCCATCGCCGCGCATCAGGTGGAGTGTCACCCCAGGTTCCAGCAGCGCGAGCTCCGCGAGCTCGCCGCCGAGTTCGATCACCGCCTCGTCGGCTACTCGCCGCTGGCCCGCGGCGACCTGTTCGACGACGACGAGTTCCTCGCGATCGCCGACGAGGCTGGCCGGTCGCCGGCCGTGCTCGCGCTCGCGTGGGCTCTCGCCCGCGACGTCACGCCGATCCCGAAGGCGACGGGCGACCACGTCGAAGCGAACTTCGCCGCCGTCGACGCCGAGGTCGACCCGGCCGTTCTCGACGCGATCGACGAACTGGAGCCGGGCGACCGACGGATCGACCCCGACGACGCGGCGTGGAACCGCTGAGCGGGATCGCCGACTGACACCGTCTCCCGATTTCTTCTTTAAACCCGCTCCAGTCGCGCCTCCATCTCCGCCTCCGTCCGGTCGACGAGGTCGGCCGTGGACTCGTCGAGGTAGGTCGTCCACTGGTCGACGAACCCCGAGCGCCCGAGCATCCGGACGACCTCGTATATCGGGCGCCGGGCGGCGAACCCCGCCGGGAGCCCGTCGGCGCGCTCGACGTACCCCGCGCGGAGCGCCGCCGCGTACCGCTCGGGCCCCCGCTCGTCGAACCCGTTGAGGAGCTGGTCCCCCGCCCTGACGAGGTCGCGGGCGGGATCGCCGACGTGGGCGAGTTCCCAGTCGATCGGGGCGATACCGCCGCCGTCCGCGGCCTCGCGGTCGCGCCCCGCCCCAGCGTCTGTGACGAACAGGTTCGGCATCGCGACATCGCCGTGGAGGAGCGCCGCGGGGGCGTCGCGGAGGCGGTCGCGGTTCGCCTCGACGCAGTCGACGACGGCGTCGTAGTGGTGGCCGAGCAGCTCCGACGTGCCGATCTCGCGGGTTCGCTCGATCGTTCCTAAGAGCACGTCCGGCCACGGCGCGCGCTCGAGGGCGAGCCCGCCGCCCGCGTCGCTCCCGACGATCTCGCCGTGCGCGTCGAACCGCTCGGCGTGGAGGGTCGCCAGCGTCGCGCCGACGCGCCGGAGCAGCGCCTCGCGGCCGGCCTCATCGCCTTCGTCACCGAGTTCCTCCCACGCGCCGAGGAGTTCGCGGCCGGGCGCCGGCGCGGTGACGAGGTACGGGACCGCCGCGTCCGGGTCGGCGGCAAGCACGTCCGGGACCGCGATCGGTCGCTCGGCGGCCAGGTATCGCAGCACCGCCAACTCGCGGGCGATCCGGGTGCCGTCGCCGTCGACCGCGACCTTGCAGAACGCCCGACCGCCGTCCGCGAAGGCGACCCCGACCGTCTCGTTGGCGCCGTTCCACGAGGGGCCGACGCCGGTCAACCGCTCGACCGACCGCTCCGGAAACGCCTCGGCGAGGGCGGCCGCCGCGGCCTCGTTCATGCCGAAATGCCGTGGCCGCAAGCGTGTAAGCGTGCCGTCACTGTCGTTACCATGCCATTCCGAAACGGGAGCGAACCGGGCGACAGACACCGAACGCCGGGGAACACCGACACGGTCATATCTGTAGGGGAGTAATCAAGAGCCCGTGATAAGTGACGCGGGCGGGGAAAGGGTCGGGTTCGACGTCGACGGCGAGACGCTTCGCGTCCGCGACGCGCTCGAACGGGCGGACCTCCGGCTCGTGTTGGACCGCGAGCCCGAGCCGTCGCCGGCGCTCCCGGAGCTGTTTCCGCTCCCGGTCGACGACGCGATCAGCTTCGAGGCGACGTCGTTCTCCGTCCCGGACTACTCGTCGGTCAGCGTCCGGACGAGCGACGGCGACTTCGTCGCCAGGCTCAACGAGCCGATGGAGCTCCCCCGCGGGTCGTACTGCTTCGAGGTGACGGGGACGACCAAGCTGCTCGTCCGCGCCGTCGACGTCGAGCCCTCCACGACCGGAGCGGCCGACTCCGGACCGATCGACGTCGAGTTCGACGGGCCCACCACCCTCACGGTCGGTGCGCGCTCGCTCCACACGCGCCCGGAGGCGACGATCACCGTCCCCGACGACCCGGCGGCGCTCGCGGAGGCCGTCTCGGTGCTCGGCTCGTCGATCAAGGAGTTCTCTCCGGAGCGCTCGTGGCCGACGCTCCGCGGGTACCCGCCGCGGATCGAGCGCGGCGACGAGCTCTCGATTCCGAGCCCGCTGGTCCGACCGGACACCGGCGTCGAGGTGGTGGTCCGCCCCGAGTATGAGGACGTCTACCGGCTCTCGACGCTCTCGTACTACCTCGGCGCGCGGATGGTCGTCGGCAACGCGCCCGCGATCCGGCTTGAAAACGGCTACATCGAGTCGCTGCCGACCGAGGGGGTCGCGCTCGAGTCCCGCACCGAGGAGCTGCTCCGGACGTGGTTCTTCCTCGACACGCTCGCGCGGACGGAGGGGTACGTCCCCTCGGACCGGTACGAGTACGAGCAGGTCGGTCCGGAGCTCCCCTTCTACCCGCCCAACCTCGCCGACCTGTCGATGAGCGGGCGGCTGATGGAGTACCTCGAAGTCGACCGGGCCACGGTCGCGCCGTACGTCCCTGACTGGCCGACAGAGGCGGTGCTCCGGCCGGGACCCGCCGGCGCGGAGCTGCTCCCTCACCTCGCGCACGTGCTGGCCCCGGTCCGGGTCCGCGGCTCGCCGGACCCCGACCGCCCCGGTGCGCCGGCGGCGCTCGCGACGTCGCCGTGGCTCGCCCCGGCGGACGGGGTTCCGGAACCCGATTCGCACCCGCTCCCCGCGGGTACGTCGGTGTTGACGCCGGCGAGCTACGAGAATCGGCTTCAGCGAGAGACGACCGCGCGCAGCGAGATTCGCGTCGTCGCGCTCGTCGACTCGGCGGAGCGCGCGGCGGGGGTTCGTCGCGCCATCGCCGAGCCGGCGGTGCCGGAGGGCGTCGGGGAGTGGGAGGTGGTCGAGCGGCCGGACGCCGAGACCCTCGCCGCGGTGCTCTCGGACCCCGACGTCGACGTCGCGTACTGCGGGCTTCCAGTCGGTGAGGGGGCGGTCGCCGCCACCGACCGGTCGGTCGCACTCGGCGGTCTCGCCGACGCGCCGGCGCTGACCGTCTTCGAGGGAACCGAGGACGTCGCAGCGGGACTCGCCGCGGTCGAGAACGGCGGACTGGGGTCGATCGTCGTCTCGGAGTCGCCGGATCCCGGCCGGGTGCGAAAACTGACTGGGCTGCTGGCCGCCGGACTCCCGCTCGCGCCGGCCGTGCGGTACTCGATGCAGACGACTCACGCCCGGGTCGTCGGCGACCCGGGAACCGGAATCGTCTCGAATCAGGGCCGCCCGATAAACGTCAACTCCGTCGAAGACGTCGACGGGAGCGGATTCCGGACCGTTCGATCCACCGCCCTCACGGCGTCGGCACGAATCGGTACCGAGTCATTTCACCTGTATGACCGCAACGCGGATCACACCGAACTCAGCGGACTGTTAGAGAAAGAGATGAGCCCGCTGACGCCGACGGACCTTCGTGACCTGCACGCCGAGCCGGACGCGCTCATCCGAAGCGGCGGCGAGATCATCCTTCCCGGAGAGGAGCTAACGGAGGCGGAGTTCGAAGCGCGCGTACGGAGTCTCTTACAGCGAGAGTCCGAGAGAGACCAGCGAAGAGAGCCGCTCTCACAGGAGTGACCTTCCGGAGGTCATCGCTCAAGCCACCGAGGGCTTTTACACTCTTGCCGACGAACCGCCGCGTATGCCCCAGATCCACCTCGACGAGGAGACGGTCGAGCGGCTCGACGCGCTCCGCGTCGACGACGAGGAGTACGACGAGATCGTCAGCGAGCTGATCAGCATCTACGAGGCAGAAGGGCTGACGCTGCACCGCGGCGGCGACGGGGACTGACCGGGCGGATCGCCGTCCTGCGCGGCCGCCTCCCTACTCCTGATACGCGAGCCTGACCTGTTCCCACTTGCCGTTGGCTTCCAAGTGCGCCTGTAGTTCGTCGGCGTACTCCTGAACGAGCTGTTCGGCGGCGGCGAGCTCCTCGTCGCTACCGCCGCCGCCGCCCGAGCCGCCGAGGCCGAGCGCGCCCTTTATCGAGTCGACGATGCCGCCGCCGCTGGATCCCCCGCCGTCTCCGCCGCCCGGCGCGCCGCCCATCGCGGCGACCTGCGACCGGACGTTCTCGAGCTCCGGCATGATCGCCGGGAGGCTGGAGGTGTCCGCGACGATGCGGGCGTCGTCTGGGTCCGCGGCGTCCTCGATCTCGAACTCCGTCGCCGTCATGATCAGGCCCCACTCCTGGCTGGAGAACCGCGAGGCCGACACTCGGTCCGTGAACTGGTTGTCGACGGTCATGCGCTCCCCGACGATCGCGTCTGTCCACTCGCTCATACCCGTCCGTTCGGCTGCGGCCGTACAAGCCCCTTTCCCTCGTGCCTCTCGGGACGCTTAATCCCGCGCGGGTCGTTCGTCCGGCATGAACACGCGAACGCGACGGGAGCTGATCGCGGCCGCCGGCGCCGCCTCGGTCGCCGGGCTGGCGGGCTGTACGAGCGCACTCTTGCCGGGCGACGCTAGCGACGCCGACAGGGAGACGGTCGACGCGACCGGCGAGGAACGCGTCTCGGTCGCGGTCGGCGCGGACGGTGGCTTCGCGTTCGCGCCCGCCTCGCTCCGGATCGACGTCGGCACGACGGTCGTCTGGGAGTGGACCGGCGTGGGCGGGAGCCACAACGTCATCGACAGGGGCGGCGCCTTCGAGTCCGGACTCGCCGCCGCCGAGGGACACACCTTCGAACACGAGTTCTCCGCGCCCGGCACCTACGAGTACGTCTGCACGCCCCACCAGACGCGGGACATGGAGGGGACCGTCGAGGTCGTCGAGCGGTAGTCGCCGCCGGGACAGTGGTTGCAACCGGGGCGGTAGTCGCCGCCGGGACAGTGGTTGCAACCGGGGCGGTAGTCGCCGCCGGGGCGCCCAGAGCGTCAGAGGAGTTCGTCGAAGGCGTCACCGGCGAGTCCGGGGCCGTCCGGCACCGCCACCTCGCCGTCCGCGACCGGGCAGGGGTCCGGCGCGAGGTCCCCGCCGAGCAGCGAGGCAGTGGCGAGTCCGCAGGGAGCGACCTCGGGGACCGCGGCCGCGACGTGAACCGCGGCGGTCCGCGCGACGACGGCGTCGATCGTGGTGGTGATCACGGGCTCGACGCCCGCGGCCCGCGCGGTCGCCGCCGCCCCGAGCGCCCGGTCCGGCCCGCCCAGCGCCATGGGTTTCAGGACGACGACGTCGGCCGCGTCGGCGGCGAGGACGGCGTCGAGCGTGTGGTGCGTCAGCGACTCGTCGAGCGCGATCGGGACCGGGGGGTCGGCGTCGTCGCCGGCGCGGTCGTCTCCGCCGTCCCGAGCGCTCCGGAGGGCCGCCGCGCCGTCGAGGTCGTCCGCCGGGAGCGGCTGCTCGACGTACGCGAGGCCCAGCGGCGCGAAGCGGTCGAGCGCTTCCCGCGCGGTCGGCCGGTCCCACGCCCCGTTCGCGTCGGCCCGGAGCGCGACGTCTGGACCCACCGCGTCTCGCACCGCGCGGAGGCGCTCGACGTCGGCGTCGAGCGAGCGGGCGCCGACCTTCATCTTCACGCAGGCGAACCCGTCGTCGACGGCTCGTCTCGCCGCGTTCGCGGTCGCTTCGGGGTCTCCGTCACCGACCGTCGCGTTGACCGGGACCGTCTCGGCCGGCGCCGGGAGCCCGCGTTCGGCCGCGAGGTGTCCGGCCAGCGAGCGCCCCTCCACTCGCGCCGCGGCGTCGGCGAGCGCGAGCGCGAGCCCGTGACGGGCCGCGGGCGTCTCGCTCGGGTCGAAGCGGTCGAGGGCGTCGTCGGCGAGCCGACCGCCGTCCTCGTCTCCGACCCCGCGGAGCGCCGACTCGCACGCCGACAGCGACTCGGTCCACCCGGGGAGCGGGGCGGCCTCGCCGAGGCCCGGCTCGGAGGGGTTCCCGGCACCGTCCTCGGACCCCACGCCGACGAGGAACCCCTCGCGCTCCGTGATCTCGCCGCGGGCGGTCCCGAGCGGGCTCGTCAGGTCGAGCGAGAAGGGGCGGAGCCGCATCGGTCAGAGCGCGAGCCCGACCGCGAACGCGACCGCGTAAGCCGCGAGGAGCTTTCCGGTCGACTCCAGCGCGGGGTTGAGCGCGTCGCCGGCGGTCTCGGTCAGGACGGTGCGCGCGACGGCGGCCGCGAGCGGGAGCGTGACGAGCGGGAGCAGCACCGCGAGGCCGTCCCCGCGGGCGAGGAACCAGAGGGGGGTGACGTAGGCGAGCGCGAGCAGCCCGACGTACTGGACGCGCGAGAAGCGGTAGCCGAACCGGACCGCGAGGGTGCGCTTTCCGGTCGCCGCGTCCTCCTCCAGATCGCGGACGTTGTTGACCACGAGGATGTTCGTCGAGAGCGCGGCGATCGGGAGGCTGGCGACGACGGCGGCGAGGGTGACCGTGCCCGGTGGAATCCACAGCGGGAACGCCTCGCCGACGAGCGCCGCCGCCTGCACGTAGTAGGTACCGGTGACGGCGATCACGCCGAAGAAGACGAAGACGAAGAGGTCGCCGAGGCCGTGGTAGCCGAGGGGGTACGGGCCGCCGGTGTAGGCGATCCCGGCGGCGACGGACGCGAGCCCGATCACGAGGATCGGGACGCCGCCGACGTAGACGAGGTAGGTGCCG
>Ga0207714_1000617_pt1 | contig 24111 bp, 25 predicted proteins | sample PonA232FremontCA_2_FD_187270 | JGI IMG/M metagenome (GOLD analysis project Ga0207714, IMG submission 187270) | Marine sediment microbial community from Fremont, CA, USA - Pond A23 Sediment 2 (SPAdes) | ecosystem: Environmental > Aquatic > Marine > Unclassified | place: USA: Fremont, California...
GGGCTTTGTCGTGGGCGATCTCCTCCACCGTGTCGCCCAGCGTGTCGGTGTGCTCCAGGGCGACGCTGGTGACGCAGGCCGCGGCCGGGTCGACGACGCTGGTGGCGTCGTACTTGCCGCCGATACCGACCTCCAGGACGGCGACGTCGACGCTCTGGCGGTCGAACTCCCAGAGCGCCAGCGCGGTGATAGTCTCGAAGAAGGTGGGCGCCGCTCCCTCGGTCGCCCGGTCGGTCACGTAGCTCTCGATGGCGTCGACGAACTCGCCGAGCGCGGCCTCCGAGAGCTTGCGGCCGTCGACCCGGACCCGTTCGCGGACGTCGTCCAGGTGCGGGGAGGTGTAGAGGCCGACCGAAAGCCCCGCCTCCTGGAGGACGGAGTCGAGCATCCGGGCGGTCGACCCCTTCCCGTTCGAGCCGGCGACCTGGACGCAAGTCAGTCCCTCGTGGGGGTTCCCGAGGTGGGCGAGCAGGTCCGCCGTCGCGTCCGTGCCCGGGCGCGGCGCGAAGCGCCGCAGGTCGAAGAGGTAGTTGGCCGCCTCGTGAAACTCCATGCCCGTGATGCGTGGACCGCTGGGCTTTAGCCTGTCGGACCGGGGTACTCCTCCGGGGGAGCCGGCGCCGGATACCCGGAGCAAGATACTTTACGACTCCCGCTGACGTGCCAGTATGGTGATACTGGCCGCGGTCGGGGAGAAGCGCGACCAGGACCGGGTCATCAGGCAGGCCGCCGACCTCGCCACGGCCTACGGCGACGACCTGCAGGTGCTTCATGTCATCCCGGAAGACGAGGCGGACAGCCACCTCGAGGAACTCCGGTCGATCGACGAGTTCAGCGACGTGTCGTTCACCGCCGAGGAGAGCCGGGCCCGGGAGGTCGCGCGAACGATGGCCGGGACCGCACTCGGGGAGACGGACCCGGCGAACGTGGAGCCGGTCGGGCGGATCGGTGACCCCGCGAGCACGATCGTCGCGGAGGCGGACGCGGTCGGCCCGCGGTATCTCGTCGTCAGCGGGAGAAAGCGGTCGCCGACGGGGAAGGCCATCTTCGGCAGCGTGACCCAGTCGGTGATACTCAACGCCGAGTGTCCGGTGGTCACCGTGCTGTCCGAGCCCTGACCGGGAGGGGCGGTCGGCGCCGGCCGGTCGCGGGCGTCCCTACCCGTCGAGGTCGCCGATCAGCGCCTCCAGGGTCTCGATGTGGTCCTCGAACAGCTCACGGCCCTCTTCGGTGAGTTCGTAGGTCGTGCGGGGCTTGCGGTCGACGAACTCCTTGTGGACCGCGACGGCCTCCGCTTCCTCCATCCGCTGGAGGTGGCTGGCGAGGTTGCCCTCGGTCAGCTCGAGCTCGTCGACCAGGTCGGAAAAGCCCGTCTCGCCGTGCCGGTAGAGGTAGGCAAAGACCTGGAGTCGCGTCGGCTGGTGGACGAGCTTGTCGAACTCCATGGTCAGGTCCGGCTGAGCACGGCGTAGGTCCCCAGCGCGTAGACGAGGTAGACCCCGCCGAAGGTCGCGTGGGGCCAGGCCCGCAGAAAGTCGACCTGCGGGATGGCGACCCCCAGCGCGACCATCCAGGCGGTGCCGACGTAGAAGACGGCCCGGTCGCGCAGCCGGACCCGGTAGGCCGCAAGCGAGGAGCCGAGAACGCCGTAGGCGAGTCCGACGAACACGACGATGAGCGACTGGACGAACAGCGCCTCCTCGACGTAGCCCAGGTCCTGGAGGAACGGCCCGACGGCAGCCTGGACCGGGATCACGGTGAAGTAGACGAGGCCGAACTGCACGAAGAGGTTGGGTCTGGCACCGGCTCCGATGCCGACCTCTCCCTCCTCCTTCCCGGCAACCGCGTACCAGATAGCGAAGCCGACGCCGAGGACGCCCGCCCAGACGACGGCGTGGAGCCACGGAGCCAGCCGCTCGGTGAAGACGTACTGCGAGAGCGCGCTTGCGACGGGGACCGCCAGGCCGAACAGCAGCCACATCGAGGTGGCTCCGCTGTAGCGCTCCTGGAGACCCATCGCCTCTTTGATCGTCTCCAGTTCCTCCCGCAGGTCGTCCGGCTCTATCTCCCCGCTCATGGTTCGACGGGCGTCGGGTGTGGGGCTGGTTCGTTCATGGGGTGTGGGGCCGGTTCGTTCATGACTGGACGTGGACGTAGTAGTTGAACAGGTCGGTGTAAGTCGGGTCGATGCGCTCGAGGCTCTCACCCTCGACGGCCCCGGCAAGCTCCTCGAATGCGACGTCTTCGGCGAGAAAACCCCGCGCTTCCCCGCCGACGGGGAACAGCTGGCCGTCGACGTACTCCTCGGCGGTCCGCATAGCCTCGCTGCCGGTCACGCGGACCACCGGCGGTACCTGCTCCATCAGTCCGTCGGGTTCGCTGACAGTCGAGACGGTCCCGTCGGGCATGAACGCCACCCGGTCGGCGATGTTGGCGTCGATGGGGCGGTGGCTGGAGACCAGGACGGTCTTGCCCGCGTCGCGTGCCTCGAGGATGATGTCGTGAAAGCGCTGGATGTTGGTCAGGTCGACGCCGGCGGTGGGTTCGTCGAGCAGGTAGACCGGCACGTCGACGCTCATCGTCAGCGCGAGCTCGAGTTTCCGTTTCATTCCCTCGGAGTAGTTCCCGACCCGCTTGTCGAGGTCCTCGGCCAGCCCCAGCCGGTCGACGTACTCGCGCCAGCGGTCGGTAAAACGGTGATGGAGCCGCGAGTAGAAGTCGACGTTCTCCCGGCCGGTCAGCGTCTCGACGGCCATCGAATCCTGCAGCAGGAAGGTCAGGCTGTCGCCGCCGTCTTCCCCGACCGGGCGGCCGAACACCTCGACGGCCCCCTCCGTGGGCTCCCGGCTGCCTGCGAGACAGGAGAGCAGGACCGTCTTTCCGACGCCGTTGGGCCCCATCAACAGGAGGGCCTCACCCTCCTCGACGGCCAGGTCGGCCCCGCGGACGACGTCGTCGGCGCCGAACTCCTTTGTGACGCCGCGGCTCTCGATGGCGGTCACGGTCGCACCTCCGCGTAGACGGCGTGGCGCATCACGAGCAGTCCGACGGCGACGGCGGCCACCGTCGTCGCGACCAGCAGCCCGACGCCGAAGGAAAGCGAGGGGACCGAGAGCAGCGAACCGGACCCGAGCACTCCAGTATCGGGGAACACCACGATATTTTGGCTGACGAGCCTGGTCGCGAGCGTGAACGGCAGCCAGTTCAGCAGCCAGTCCGGCCCGGCGAAGGCGCCGGGGTCGGTGCCGTTGTACCCGGTCAGGAAGTACGCGCCCAGTGCGATGCTGATGGTGACCACGGAGGCGTACCGGGCGTCCCGGACGAGCGTGGCCACGACGACCGCGAGCATCATCCACACCACGGCGAAGGTGACGACCGCGAGCACGACGACGGGGACCGTCGCCGCCGACCGGAGGGAAAACGCGGCGCCGGTCGGGACCGCCACGGCGAGGACGGCGACGAAGGCGACGACCGACAGCGCCAGCCCGGCGAGCGCCCGGCCGGCCAGGTCGGCACTCGGCGCCAGCGGCAGCGAGCGGTACTGCATGTACCGGTCGGCCTCGAAATCCGCCGCCAGCTGTTGCCCGAAGGAGTTCAGCGAGGCCACGATGGCGCCGAACATCCCGTAGCTGACCGCCACGCCCGCCTTCTGGTAGGGGACGACCGTGTCGGGAACCGTGCTCGTGTCGATGAACACCGTGATCGTCAGCAGGTAGAAGGCCACGGGGAAGGCTACCGACCAGAAGAGGACGACCTTGTTCCGGAACAGTTCGCGGGCGTACCGTTCGGCGAAGGCCCGGGCCTGGCCGACCCAGACCTGCCGCCGACCGGGACTCGCTCTGGAGGGGGGCTGCGTGTCCGTCGCCATGTGCTGCAGTGTACTGTCCATTGCAATAAAGTTTGCCAAAGAATCTACTTTGTGTTACAAAGCAGTTGCGGGGTGCGGGCAAGATACATACCGGCCGAGCGACCACGGGGGAGTATGGCGAGCATCGAGACCGAGGTCAACAGGCCGGCGGTCCCGCCGGAGGGCGCGCGGATCACGGCCGAGGTCGACGTCGAGCCGGGCGAGCAGGCCAGCGGCGTCGAGCGTCACATCGCGCTCTGTATCGACACCAGCGGGTCGATGAGCGGTGCGAAGATCAGCCGTGCCCGGGACGGCGCGTCCTGGGTCTTCGGCCTCCTGGACCCGACTGACTACGTCAGCGTCGTGGCCTTCGACTCGACCGCGGAGGTGCTACTGGGACCGGTCCGCTGGGGCGACCTCGGCCGGGACGAGGCGATGGGGATGGTCGAGGAGCTCTCGGCGGGCGGCGGTACGGACATGTACGCCGGGCTGGAGACCGCCAGCGAGTCGCTGGCGTCGCTCGACCACGACCCCGGAGCGAGCGGTGACGCGGTTCGCCGGCTCCTCCTGCTCTCGGACGGCAAGGACAAGGACCACACCGTCGGGGAGTTCGAGGAGCTGGCCCGCGACATCGACGGCTCGGGCGTCCGGATCGAGGCCGCGGGGATCGGCGAGGACTACAACCAGGACACGATCCGCACCCTGGGAACGACCGCCCGGGGGAAGTGGACCCACCTGGAGGAAGCCGGGGATATCGAGGCCTTCTTCGGCGAGGCCGTCGAGTCCGCCTCCCAGGTCGTGGCCGCCGACGCGGAACTCGAACTCGACGCGGCAAACGGCGTGGAGGTCAGCGACATCTACCGGGCGCTCCCCCAGGCCCAGGATGTCGAGCCCGAGTGGGAGGCGAACACCGCCACGGTGAAGCTGCCGGACCTCACGGAACGGGAGCGCCAGCGTGTCGTAATGAAGGTGGCGGCACCGGCCCACGACCCCGCGGAGGGGGTCCCGCTCGTGCAGGTGCGGCTGCGGGCCCGCGGTGACGAGGCGACCGACCGGATCACCGTCGACTACACCGAGGAGAGCGAGGAGCTCGCGGAGGCAAACGAGGAGGTCCAGCTCGACCACCAGGAGACGGTCGTCCGCACCGAACTCGGCAAAGGAAACGTCGAGGCCGCGGAGACGCAGGTCGAGCAGATGACCCGGATCCACGGCGAGACCGAGGTCGTCGAGGACGTCGCCCGCGAGACCCAGGTCGTCAAGGAGGGCGGCAAGGCCGAACGGAGCCGGGCGACGGAGCTCGTCGACGAGGAGCGGATAGAGTGAGAGAGCCGTGACCGCAGTCCCGGCGACCGGCGAGACGCTCGCGGGGCGGTACCGGCTGGGCGAGAAGGCCGGGGCCGGCGGCTTCGCCGTCGCCTACGAGGCCGTCGACACCGAGACCGGCGAGACCGTCGCCGTCAAGTACCCCAACTACGACTCCAGCAACAGCACGGCGGTCGTCGAACAGTATTTCCAGACGGAGGCCGACCTGCTCGAGACCGTCGAGGCCGCGGGCGGACACCCCAACATCATGTCGTTGCTCGACCGCGGCGAGGTCGACGGCCTCCCCTACCTGGTCGTGGAGTTCGTCGACGGCTACGAGCTCGACGAAGCCATCGACCGGACGGACGTGCCGGAGGAGGAGGTCCGGCAGGTGGGAGTCGCGCTCTGTGGCGCGATGGCCTTTCTCCACGGCAACGAGATCGTCTACCGCGACCTCAAACCGGACAACGTCATGCTCACCGAGCGCGACGGGCTCGTCACCCCGATCCTGATCGACTTCAACACCGCCACCTCGGCGGCCGGCGGTGTCGGCGAGACCACCATCCTCGGGCCCTACAAGCCCCCGGAGGTGGCCGAAGCGACCGAGACCGACGCCCGCCAGGGGCCGTGGTCCGACGTCTACTCAATCGGGAAGATCCTCCTCTTCCTGCTCCGGGGTGCGGTCCCCCGCAAGGACGGGGTCGACCCGCGCGATTTCGGCGTCGACTGCGAGCCCTACCTCGCGGAGACCGTCGAGAAGGCCACCCGGTCCGACCCCGACGAGCGGTACCGCAACGCCACGGCGATGGAGCGGGTCCTCCGGGAGCGTGACTCCACGCCGCCCCCCAGCGCCTCGCTGGTCCGCCAGAACGGCGACGAGGAGTACTCGGTCTACCCCGGCGACACGCTGGGCCGGCGGGACGCGACCGGGCCGGCCCCCTCCATCGCCGTCCGCGACGAGGAGGAGTATGTCTCGACGGTCCAGGTCCAGTTCGAGTACGAGGACGCCGGCTGGCGGCTCCGGGACAGCAGCCTCAACGGCACCTACGTCCAGACCGGCGACGGCTGGCAGCGGGTGCTGTGTGCGGCCGGCCGCGAGCGCCTGCAACGCCAGGGCGAGGACCCGACCGACCGCCACGGGTTCATCCCGCCCGAGTCCTACAAGCTGAGCGACGGCGACCTGGTCGCGCTGGTCCACCCGAGCTACGGCCTCACTTTCCAGTTCCGAACATGAGATACGCAACCCGTTACGACATCGGCGAGCGCAAACGCCCCGACGGCATCAACGAGGACAGCGTCGCGGTCTCGGTGTTCGAGGACGGGCACCGGGAGGGGTATCTGGGCCCGGACCGCGACCCGGGTACGAGCGCGAACGGAACGGACACCCGCGGAGACGCCGACACCGACCCGGGAACGACCCGGAGCACCGCGGTGATGGTGCTCGCAGACGGCGCTGGCGGCCACGAGGCCGGGGACGTCGCCTCCTACATCGCCACGACGCGGGTCGCCGAGGAGCTGGCGCCCGTCGCGGTCCGTGCGGCCAGGGCGGACCCCGGCGCCTTCGGCCTCGACCTCCCGGAGACCGTGTCGACCGGCGACCCACCTCCAGCCGAGGAGCGAGAGACGGCACGGGCCGAGTGCGAGCGCGGGAACGGTACCGGGGTCGGCAGCGACCCCGCGGCCTCCAGCCGGCCACGCCAGGACCGGTTCCACGACGCCATCGAGGCGGCCATCCAGCGGGCCCACCAGGACGTGCTCGCGTACGCGTCCGAGGTTGGCACCGCCGCCTACACGACCGTGGTCGCGGGGCTGGTCATCGACGGGCGGTTTCACTACGGGTGGGTCGGCGACTCGCGGGCCTACGTCTGCAACGGCGCCCACGACCACATCGCCCGGCTGACCGAGGACCACGCGGTCGTCGAGCAACTCTACGCCGACGGGGAGCTCGACGGCGTCGAGGCCCACGTCCACCCGCGGGGCAACGAACTCACCCGGGCGGTCGGCGGGCGCGGCGACGCTGCGGACGTGGCCGTCGAGACGGGCTCCGTCGACCTCTTCGCCGAGGACGTCCTGTTGCTGACCAGCGACGGGCTCCCCGACGCACAGAGTGACGCGCCCGCCCTGTACGACCGGTACGTGGGCAGCGGGCGGGGGGAGGACGCCGCCGCCCGGGTCCGCGAGCAGGTCGTCACCGACGCCGACATCCGGGAGTGGGTGCTCGGCGCGGACTCGCTGTCGGCGGCCGCCGACCGGCTGATAACGGAGGGGAACGACCGCGGCGGCAAGGACAACCTCTCGGTCCTGCTCGCACAGGACCCCACACTGCCCGAGACGCCGTCGCGGCTCCCGGTCCGGGGCCGTGAGCCCCACCCTGCCCACGACCGGGAGACAGTCGTCGAGGAGTGACCTGCCAGTCCCGGGGCGGTTCCGGGACGATTTCGACCCGGACTCAACTCTCCGCGTCCGCGGCGAGCGCACAGACGTCCGTCCACCGGCCCTGCTCCTCGAGGTAGGCCTGGAGTTCGACCGCGTAGTCGTCGGCCAGGCTGCGGGCCGCCTCCAGCTGCTCGTCGCTGCTTCCCTCGGGACCGGAGTCGCCGGTCAGTCCGCCAAGGTACTGCCGCAGCCGGCCGAACAGGCCGCCGCCGGAGGAGCCGCTGGGGGGGCGGGCCGCGCCGCCCATCTCCTCCTGGATCTTCCCGAGTTCGGGGACGACGGCCCCCAGCTTGTCCGTATCCGCGACGAGTCGTGCGCTGTCGGGGTCGTCCGCCGACCGGACCTCGAACTCGACGGCGGTCATGATGAGCCCCCACTCCTGACTCGAAAAGCGGGAGTCACGGACCCGCTGTTCGAACTGCTGGTCGACCCGCATGCGTGCGCCGGCGAGATGGTCCTGCCAGTCGTTGGTCATACGCGGCCTTGGACGCTCGCGCCTATAGGCTTACAGGTCCTCCGCGCGGACGCTACAGGTCCCGCTCGTCGCGGACCGTGACGTCGGCGTGCAGCTCCTCGCGGAGCGCGCTGTGGACGTGACAGATGTCCTCGGCCCGGTCGACGATCGCCTCGACCTCGTTGCCGAGTGCGGCCTCGACCTGAATGTCGAAGCTGACGTTCTCGAGGTCGTCGTCCTCGTCCAGGTCGACCCCGACGTCGACCTCGACCACGCCGATGTCGTCGTGGCCCAGCTTGTTCGCCGCCACCCGAAAGGCCGGGATGAAACAGGCCGCGTAGTCGGCTGCGAGCACCTGGTTCGGCGTCGGCCCCGTCTCGCCGGTCGCGTCGGTCGTCAGCTCCCACTCGCCCGCGACCCCGGTGACCGCGTAGCCTTCCTCGCTCCGGCTCGTGACTTCGATGTCTGGCATACCACCGCGGAGGAGTGCCGGGGCGAAAACGGTTGCGCCGCCGGGTACACGTCACACACGGCTGGGACGACGGGTGCGTCCCCCTGCGGCCGGCGCGGACGGCAACACCTTTGGGCCGTCCGGAACCAGAGAGTGGCATGGACGCGGCTCGGGTGGCCGTCGGCCTGGGGTACGTGAGCCTGCTCGCGGCGGTCGGCGCCGGGATCGCCGTCAACGTCGGTGCCGTCACCGCCCCTGTCTCGGTCTCCGGCACCCCCTTCCTCGCGCCGGTGCTCCGGACGGTGCGTTCGCTTCCGCCGGTCGGCCTCGCTGTGACGTTCGTTCTCGGCATCTGGGGGCTCTGGCGGCTCGTCGGCCCCTGATCACAGCCCCTTGCTGCCGGCCGGCAGCGACCACCAGCCGTAGAGAAATCCCCCCAGCCCGCCGAACACGACGGGATAGAGGACGCCGATATCGACGAACAGCCGGAGCGCGACGGGGCCGAACGGCGACACGCTTGGGACGGTGGCCGCGACGAGGACGTGGCTGAGCACTAGCACCGGGAGATACCCCACCGCGAGGGCCATTCCCTGTGCGACCGCGGGCACGACCGTCGCGGGTTCGCCTTTCCTGGCAGTCGCGTACCCGAGCACGACGAGCGTACACGCCAGAACCGCGCCGAAAATCACCGTCGGCGAGCCGAGCGAGCCCGCGGCGTATCCGCCGAGGCTGGCGTGGAGACCGTACACCCAGAAGACGAGCAGGAACGGCGCCAGCAGCGGCACGGAGGCCCCGTGGAGGTCCGCCGCCGCCCCGAGTTCGACGACCAGGACTGTGCCGAACAGCGTCAGGAAGTACGCCTTCGCCCCCGCCGAGAGCCCGCGAACCAGACTGCGGGGCGGGTGAGGGAGGGTACGGGTGTACTGGCCCGTCCAGTCCGCCATGTCACGCTGTTTGGCTTCCGGGAATAAATAACGAGGCGGCCGACGGGAGAGCGCCGGGAGAGTCGGGTGGAGTCGTTTACAGCTCGTAGGACTCGTCGCCGTCGAGTGCGATGACCTCAGCGTCGCTCCCCGTACCGGCGACCTCGCTGGCGAAGTCCTGGGGGTCCTGCTCGATGGGCGGGAAGGTGTCGTAGTGCATCGGGAAGGCGTAGTCGACGTCAAGCCAGTCGACGGCGACCGCGGCCTGCATCGGCCCCATGGTGAAGTGGTCGCCGATGGGGAGGGCCGCGGCGTCGGGCTCGAGGAACGGCCCGATGACGTCGCGCATCTCCGTCATCAGCCCGGTGTCGCCGGCGTGGTAGAACGTCGTCGAGTCGGCGTCGGAGACCTGGGTCGGTTTGGTGTCGGAGATGACGTAGCCCGCGGGAGAACCGCCGCTCGGGGCGACGAAACCCTCCCCCATCCCGTTGGTGTGGTCGGCGCGGTGCATCGTGACGTAGGCGTCGCCGATTTCGACGGTGCCGCCGAGGTTGAACCCCAGCGCGTCGTCCTCGGCGATGCCGTGTTGCTCGGCGAGATGGCCGACGACCTCCGGGGTCCCGGCGACGGTCGTGTCCGCGAACGCGCCAACGTGCCCGACGTGGTCGTCGTGCCCGTGTGTGACGAGCACGGCGTCCGGCGTGTCCAGGTCCTCGGGCTCCAGGCCGGTTTTGGGGTTGCCGAAGAAGGGGTCGATGAGCAGCTCCGTCGATCCGACTTCGACGTGCCACGTCGCGTGGCCGTGCCAGGTGACTTGCATACGGGTGTGAGTACGCCCGACGGCCACTTAATGCTACCCGAGACCGGGCGGACGTGTGGCCGGGTCACGTACGGTTCGCTGTGACTGGTTACCGATACGACCGCATTCGGACGGTCGACCCGGGACTGACTCACGCCGATCCGTATCAGGCCGACCCGCCGGCCCCCGAAGCGCTCCCTTCGGCAGTGCCCGCGGCCCCTCCCTCGCCACTAGCCGTGCCGTGCTTCTCGCCGGGACCGCCGTCACCGGTCGCGTTCCCGGCGTCGGTCACCTCGTAGGTGACCGTGACCGGGTCGGGAAGCGTGTAGGGAACGCCGTCCTCGTCGACGACCCAGTCGGCCCGGAGGGTAGCGGTGTTGGTGCCGTTCGTGATGGGGTCGCGACCGAGGCTCTCCGCCCGGACCCGGAAGCGTGCCACCTCGACAGTGCCGGTGGAGGTGTTCGCGTCGAATGCCATCGCTTCGCTGGTCGACTCCCGCTGGGAGATGCTGCCGCCGCTGCTGAGACGGCTCGCGTCGATTTCGGGACGCAGGCGGAGTCTGACGTCGGGCTCACCTGTCCGGTTGGCGCTCAGCGCCAGCGCGCCGACGCCCTCGGTCAGGCCGGTCAGCGTCACGTTGGTCGCGACCTCCTCGCCGGCGGCCACGCCGAGCGACCGGTTCGCGATGTCGAGCCCGACCGGCCGCTCCTCGGGGAGACCAACGACGACCCGGCCGTCGGCGACCGCGCCGCCGTCGCGGGTGTCGACGGCACTCACGACCACGTCGTAGAGGCCGGGGTCGAAGGCACTGACCGTCGCGTTGAGCCTGACCCGCCGGTCGTCGCCCACCTCGACCCGTGCGGCGGGCTCCCCGTCCACCACGTCGATCCCCTCGAACCCGTCGACGCCGCCGAAGGCCGCCCGGAGGTCGTCGGCGCCCGCGGTGTCGCCGCGGAACCGGTCGGCGCGCACGTGGACGTCGTAGTCCGAGCGGTCCGAGTCGAAGGTGAAGGACACGCCCCGCTCGCCGGCCGCGGCGTCGACGAACGTGCGGTTGGTCTCGACGCGGAAGAACTCCTGGCTCTCCAGCCGGAACGCCGCCTCGCGCCGGTCGCCAAAGCCAGAGACCCGGCCGTCCTCGAGGGCGGCCGCCCGGTCGTAGGGCGTCCGGAGGTAGTACTCGCCCCGGGGGAGCGTCGCCGACTCGACGACCGCCGTGTCGTCGTCCCCGAGCGAGACGTTCCGGACGACCTGGGGGCCGGACTCGCGCTCGCCGGGGAGCCTGACGAGGTCGTAGGTGTCCGTCGGCCCGCGGGTGCTCACCCGGAGGTCCTGCCCCCGGTAGAAGGTCCCGTTCGAGGCGAGACCGGCGTCGGCCTCCAGGGTCGCGTTACCCTCGGCGTCGACGGCCGGGACCGGGACCGCCGCGAGTACGCCGGTGAGTTCGCCGGTCGCGGGGTCAAGACCCGCCAGCCCGGCGACGCGAAGCCGGTCACCGCTTTTCGTCATCGCGGTGATACGGGGGGCGTCCTCGACTTTCTCGTCGAACAGCTGGGCACCGTCAGCGCCGACGCCCAGGAGCCGAACACCGCTCTCGCCCGGGGGATCCACCAGACTCTGGCCGGCGAGCAGGAGCCCGTTCTCGGCGTCGAAGACGCGGTTGAACTGGACGTCCGAGCCGGCGCCGTGGACCCGGGTCCAGCGCACCGCTCCGTCGCCGTCGATGCCGGCGGTCCACGCGGTGAGGCTACCCTCGAGTCCGGGCCGGTGCTGGCCGGCGAGCACCACGCCGCCGTCGCCGGTGGGTACCGCGCCGAGCACGCCGCTGCTCGCGATGCCGGGATAGGTTTCGTTGAACGTCGGCCGGCCCGACCCGGTGGTCCGGAGCACCCACGGCTCGTCGAAGCCGACCGACCCGGCGAGCAGGAAGCCGTCCCCGGTCGCTCGGACGGAACGCACGCTGGCGTCGACGCCGTAGGCCCGCTCCCAGGCGAGGTCCCCGCCGCTGTACTCGGCCAGGCGGACCCCGCCGTCGGGGACCTGCCGGGCGAGCGCCACGCCACCGTCGGTGTCGACGAGCGTCCCCCCGGCACCGGGACCGAAGCTCAGGCCGAGGCTCGCGTTCAGCGACCGCTGCCAGCTGACGTCACCGTCGCCTGTTGCCTTCCCGAGCCGCAGGTCCACCGACTGCAGGCCCGTGGAATCCGGCGAATTCTCGACGAGGAGGAAGTAGATGCCGTCGTCGGCAGCGAGCACGTCGACGACCCGTGTGGCGTTCTCGCCCTCGATGCTGGTCGACCACTCGGCCGTCCCGTTCTCGCCGATGCGGACGAGCGTGGCGGTGGTGTCGGCCAGGACCGACTGGCTGTCGCTGCCGTTCGCGTCTACTCTGAAACCGCCGGCGACGAGGTCGCCGTCACTCGCCCCGTCGACGGCGAGGAAGGCCGTTCCGTTGAACCGTCCGTCCACCTGCGTCGTGGTGTCGGCCATCTCGGCAGCCGACACCGCGGAGGGCTGTGCCGTCGCCGACGCGGTCGCCGGCACCGCTATCGCGACGGTGCTGGCGACCATCAGGGCGACGAGACAGCACGCTGAGAGCGCTCGGCGTTGCATGTGTTGTGCTGCTTACTGGATCCCATAGTAGCCACCGGTCGCTCAAAGGCGGATTTTTGTTACCCGCTCACACGGGAGAGAACGGGGGCCTGCGGGCGCTCTGCCGGACCGACTCGCTCGGGAAGCCGGCCTGCTGGACTCGCTGCGTCGACCGGTGCTCGTCATGGCCGACACTGCACTGTTGGAGTGCGTCGGTCTCCGGGTGCGAGACTCAGTTCAGGCCGGCTCCGGCGGGTGGTCGAGGCTGAGGAGGTCGACGCCGGTCTCGCGGCACTCGGCGAGCACGTCCGCGGTCGCCTCCCGGTCCGGCGGGGCGGTCTGGACGCGCAGGCCCCGGTCGTGAGCCGCGGCGACCAGGTCCGGGTCCGACCCCATCCCGTAGAATGTGTGGACGGTCGCACAACCGAGATGTGCTGCGGTGTCCAGGCCCAGCTCCGGCGCGTCCTCGAACAGCCCCTCGTAGAGGATGTGCCCGACGTCGGCCGACGGGTCGAACTGGGTGACCTCGTGGAGCGCGAGCGGGCTGAAGGAGATCAGAACCGCCTCGTTGTCGTACCCCGAGAGCGTCTTCAGCACCTCGCCCGCGAGCCCGACGTCCTTGAGTTCGACCTGGACGCCGGTATCGTCGGGGATGGCCGACAGCGCCTCGTCCAGTCGGGGGATCCCCTCGCCGGAGTCGAGCACCTCGAGTTCGCGCAGCCGCTCCCACGGGGTCGCGACCACGCGGCCGCTCGCCCCGGTCAGCCGGTCCAGCGTCTCGTCGTGAAAGACGACGAGCTCGCCCGACCGGCAGACCCTGACGTCGAGTTCGACCCAGTCGGCGGTCTCCGCGGCCCGTTCGAACGCGGTACGCGTGTTCTCGGGGAATGCCACGCCGTAGCCTCGGTGGCCGACGATCTCCATACCCGTCCCTGTGGGCGCGCGGACAAGAGCGCGTTCACTCGAGGCGGGCCGACCGACCCGAGCCGCCCCCGCCTGTCGGGCCGGCGTCGCTGGCGTAGGCGCCCGGCCATTTAACCGGCCCAGACCCCTACAGGGTGCATGGACGACGAGGTCTCCCGCCGCCGCCTCATCGCCGCCCTCGGGACCGGTCTCGCCGGAGGGCTCGCGGGCTGTTCGCTGGGGGCGCCCACACGCGAGGAAGCCGACGGACCCGGCGAGACCGGCACGTCCGCCCCGGGCCCCGGCGACTCGAACCTGCCGGAGCGAACGCCCCCCGACCTGGATATCGAGACCCCGCGCGAGACCGAGGCCCCACCCTCCGACTCGCCGTACACGCGGGTGTACCGGGAGGTCATCGACTCGGTGACCGCGATCCGCGTCGAGACGCCCTCTGGAGGGGGGTCGGGCACCGCGTGGATGTACGACGACCGCCACCTCGTGACCAACGAGCACATCGTCGGCGAGGCCCGGTCGGCCGCGGTCCGCTTCCGAAACGACGGCTGGCGCGTGGCGTCGATCGTCGGCAGCGACGTCTACAGCGACCTCGGCGTGGTCCGTGTCGCGAACCCGCCCGACGACGCCACCCCGCTGGCGCTGGTCGACGCCGAAGCTCCGGTCGGGACGGAGGTGGTGGCCGTCGGCAACCCCTTCGGGCTCTCCGGGTCTGTGACCGCCGGGATCGTCAGCGGGAACGACCGCAGCCTCGACGCGCCCAACGGGTTCTCCATTCCTGACGCGGTCCAGACCGACGCCGCCGCCAACCCCGGCAACAGCGGCGGCCCGCTCGTGACGCTCGACGGGGAGGTCGCGGGCGTCATCAACTCCGGCGTCCGGGGCGGTGACAACGTCGGCTTCGCCATCTCCGCCGCCCTGACCGAGCGGGTCGTCCCCGCGCTCGTCGCCCGCGGCGAGTACGACCACTCCTACGTGGGGGTCGCCCCCGTCGACGTCGGGCCGGACCTCGCCCGGGCGAACAACCTCCCGGTCACGTGGGGTGTCTACATCGACGAGACCCGGGCCGGGACGCCCGCCGACGGCGTCCTCCGGGGGTCGACCGGCTCGGCGGTCGTCGACGGCCGGGAGATCCCCACCGGCGGCGACGTGGTCGTCAACATCGACGGGACGGTCATCCAGACCCGCCAGGACCTCGGGACCTTCCTCGCGCTCGAGACCTCGCCCGGCGATACGGTGACCGTCACCGTGATCCGCGACGAGCGCACCGAGCAGGTCCGGCTGCGGCTCGCGTCGCGGCCCGAGCCGTAGACAGTCCCGCCGCTCTCCCGTGTGCTCGCCACCTGTTCACGCGCTACTCCAGTCGCTCGGCCGCGCCGCGCTCGACGAGCGGCCGGGCGTTCTCCGCCGGCAGCTGGACCACGTCGTCGGTCACGAGGTCGTACTCGCGCTCGTCGACGCCGAAGATCTCGCCGACGTCGTCGGTGATCCGGACGGTCTCGCGGGCGACGGTCCCGCCGTCCTTCCGGACCGGCGAGTCGCCCTCACCCGGTCTGTTGCCCGAACCGGGCGACCCGGACTCTCCCGTCTCCGCCGTTCCGGCGACGGCCGGGGTACCCTCGGAGCCGCGACCCGGCTCGGACCCGGATTCCGGCCCCGACTCACCCCCGTGGTCCGACCCGGGTCCCGTTCCGGCCCCGGAGGCGGAGTCCGGTCCCGTCCCGGTCTCCGTCCCGTCCCCCATGAGGTCGGCAGCGGCGACGCCGTCGGCCTCCCGGTCGGGGGGGCCCGCCCTTCCGGCGGCTTCGTCCGGGCTCCGCGTCGGGTCGGCGTTTTCTCCCGCATCGCCGCCCGGCTCCCTCGCCCGCTCGTCGTGACCGGACGCGGGGTCCGGGTCCTCAGTCGGTTCGCCGTCGAGCGTGTCGAACACGCGCTGGCGGGTCGCGACGATGTCGTCGACCAGGTCGTCGAACAGGACCGTCTCCTCGGCGGTCATCCCCTCGGCGTCGAGTGGCTGGTCGGCCGCGGCGAGCGACGCCGCCTTGACGATCTTGCCGATCCGGCGCTCGAAGATTGCCTCGACGGTCCCCTCCGCGGTGTTGATTTCGTCGGTGAGGCGGTTGACCTCCGGCGAGTCGAACGGGTCGTCGGCGCGCTCGGCGGCCCGCTCGCGCTCGCGACGGAGCTGCTGGATGAACTCCCCTGCATCGGCATAGAAGGACTCGCGCAGCTGCTGGAGCTTGTCGGTCTGGCGCTCGCGGTCGCGTACCGATTGGAGTTCGTCCAGGTCCATACTACTCCCGTGCCTTCTCGGCGCGTCCCCGACACATCAGGAACACGCCGAGCGACTCCGGAACGGTATGGATTCGCTCCGGGAGTGTAAAACTATCGCCGTCGAGTTCGACCGCTCCGCCCTCGGTCACCTCGACCGCGATGTCGTGGCTGCGGAAGGTCTCCGGTACGGCGTCGGTGAGCGGGTCGAAGGCGTCGAGTGCGTCCCTGTCGAGCCGCCTGACTGCGAGTCCGCTCCCGCCGTGGAGGCTGCCCGGAAGCCGGATCAGCCGGTTGGTGTCCGTCGAGACCGGCTCGTCGATGGGTGCGTTCTCCGCCTCGACCGTCTCGCCGACCAGCGACTCCACGAGCGTCCGGATGCCCGGGCCGCCGGCCTCCAGGTTCCCCTCGCGGATCGCCTCGGGGTTGGCCTGGACCGCGCCGTAGACCGTCGAGGCGCGTCCCTCGCCGATCCCCTCCAGTTCCTGCAGGCGTGCGAGGGCCTCTTCCTCCTCCATCGCCGCCAGCTCCTCGACGAACGCCAGCAGCCGGCGGTGGACGCGCCGTCCCCACCCGCCACCGGTCTGCAGGACGCGGGCGGTGGCGCCGCCCCGTCCGCGGACTTCCGTCCGCACGAGTCCCTCGGGGTCCAGCCCGATGCCGCGGACGTAGTCGACGACCTCCCGGCGGGCGTCGCTGCCGAGCTGCTGGACCTGCTCGTCCCGGACGTGGACGTGGTACCCCCGGCTCCCGGAGAAGACGACGGTGAGTTCCTCGAAGCCGAAGTCCGTCTCCAGAAAGTCCAGCAGCCGGTACAGTGCGTCCTTGCACTTCGCGAGCATCTCGGCGTAGGAGTCGTCCGGGTCGGCGCTCGGGAGGTGGTCGGCGTCGAGGTCGAAGACCAGGTCCGACCGGCGCCACCCCTTCCCGCCCATCGTGGTGGCGCTTGGGTCCTCGTACCGGCCGGCCGAGAAGTAGACGTGACGGGGGCGCTCGCGGGTCAGAAATTCACCCAGGTCGCCCAGGTCGAGCAGGGAGTTGTGCCGGACGTACGTGTCGCCGGGCCCCTCGGTCCAGGGGACGTAGCCCCACTCGCGCTCGTTGGCCTCGGGCGGGGGCGTCACCTCCGCGCGGCGATAGTGGTCGCCGAAGCGGCCGCGCAGGTACGCCCTGGTCCGCGCTTCCATCGCACCCCGCTACCGGTGGGGCCAGCAAAGGGATTTCGCTTGGCTCACCGCTCGCGTTCGGTCCCCGCCGGCTACCGCGCCAGCAGGTCGGCCAGCCGCTCGCGGATCCCCCGTTTCTCGCCCAGCTTCAGGTAGTAGGCGTCCCCGCCGTCCTCGTAGTAGGAGTCGACCCGGCGTGTGACCTCAAAGCCGAGATGGCGGTAAAAGCGGAGGGCGTCGCGGTTGGTCGTCCGGGCGTGGCAGGTGACGGTGTCGTACTCCTCGGAGACGCTGGCGACCAGCCGCTTCCCGAAGCCCTGCCCGCGGTAGGCCTCCTCGACAGCCAGAAAGAGGATGTAGCCGTCCCGGCGGACGGCGGCGAAGCCTACGAGGTCGTCCCCGCCGCGGTCGACGTAACAGAACACCGTCGACCGCCGGTACGCGCTGGTGAAAAACGACTCCCGCTGGCGGAGTACCCCCTCGGACTCGCGGATCCGCTCTTTGAGCTCCCAGGCCTGGTCGACGCGGGTGTCGTCGCCCGGGCTCACGACATCCCGTCGGACGTTGACACTCACTATCACCGGGTGACGGGAGACAGGGTATTAATTCCACCGGGAGAGCCACAACGCTTTCACCCGCTCTGGCCGTCTGGCGGGACATGAGTACGGAACTGCCCGGCTCACGGAAAGCCAGGAGCCTGCGCGCGTACGTCCGTCGGGTGTTGCTGACCGGGCTGGCGCTCACGGTCCCGCTTCTGGTGACGCTTTTCGTTCTGTTTTTCGCCCTGGACCTGCTGGCCGGCGCGCTCGACCCGCTGGTGCTCGCTCTCGAGGAAATCTTCGGGTTCACCGAGTCGCTCTCGCGGCTCACGCTGCAGGTGTTCGCGGTCAGCACGCTCGCCGGGATCATCTTTCTCGTCGGCGCCGTCGCCGAGAGCCAGTACGGCAGCGGCCGGATCGAACGCCGCGTCGAGGCGTTCATCAGCAGCATCCCCGGGCTGGGCTCGGTCTACGAGTCGTTCAACGAGGTGAGCAAGATCCTCCTGAGCCGGGACACTGACAGCTTCAAGGAGGTCAAGCTGGTCGAGTACCCCAGCGAGGGCTCTTACACCATCGCCTTCCTCACCGCGGAGCCGGGCGAGGCGGTCCGGAGCGCAACCAGCCACCAGGAGATGGTCTCGCTGTTTCTGCCCATGGCGCCAAACCCGTTTATGGGTGGGTTCGTCATCCACGTCGCCGCCGACCGGGTCTACGACGTGGACATGACCGTCGAGGAGGGGATCCAGGCCATCGTCTCCTCCGGCGTCGCGGTCGACGAACACGCCGACGGTGTCAGGGGGCGCCAGCGGGGACCCGAAGACCGCGGTGTCGACGAGCGCGGCCCGGACCGGCGGTCGGCCGGAGACGCCGACACCGGGAGCCGACCCGGGCCCGGGGGGCGGCTGTGAGCTTCCGCCTGCGCTCGCACACCGCCGATGTCGCCGTCGAGGCGACCGCGGACACGCTCGGGGGGGTGATGGCCGCGGTCGCCGACGGCATGGCCGCCGCGATGGCCGACCAGGTCCCCGACAGCGGCGACCGCCACGACCTCAAGGTGAGCGCCGAAAGCAGCGAGGCGCTCCTGTTCGACTATCTGGACGAACTCATCTACGAGCGCGACGTCCGGTCGGTGCTGCCCGTCGACAACGAGGCGAGGGTTACGCCTCCGGGGGCGGACGCTGACTCGGGGGCCGATTCCGACGGAACCTGGAGCCTGGAGGGCTCCTACCGGGGCGTCCCGCTCGCCGGGCTCGGCGCCCGCGACCTCAAGGCCGTCACCTACTCCGAGATGGAACTGACCGAGACCGACGAGGGGTGGCACGCATACGTGGTATTCGACGTCTGAGGCGCCCGAGGCGTGGCTGTTCTGCCGGGGGTTCGAACGCCGTCGGGCGGGTCGCGCATCAACCGTTTTTTACTGACGGGTGCACTACCGGGGAGCATGACGGACCAGGCCCCGCCGGAGCCCGGCGGGGACGGGCAGCCGGCGGTCGTCCTCCACGTCGCCGGGGAGCCGGGGTTCGACGACCGCGTCGTCGCCGCCCTCGACGAGCACGAGGGGGGGTTCGCCGTCCGGACCGCCGGGAGCGTCGAGGCGGCACTCGAGGCGCTCGGGGCCGGCGGGGTCGACTGCGTGGTCAGCACGCGGAGCCTCCCGGAGCGGGACGCGCTCGACTTCCTCGCGACCGTCCGGGACCGCCACGGGACCCTCCCGTTCGTGCTCTACACCGGACGGGGAGACGAAGCGTTCGCGAGCGCGGCCGTATCGGCGGGCGTCACGGACTACGTCCGGGCTGATGCCGACGGTCACGCCGCGTCACTGGCCGAGAGCATCGACCGGGCGGTCCGGCGACACCGCACACGGCAGCTCGCCAGGGACGTCGTTACCAGGGTGACCGACGCCGTCGTCCAGGTCGACGCCGACTGGCGAGTCAGGACGGTCGACGACAGCGCGCTCGAGCTTCTGGAAATGGAGCGTTCGGTGCTGCTCGGCGAGCGGGTCTGGGACGTGTTCCCGGAGCTCTCGGAAAGTCCCTTCGGCGAGGTCTACCGCGACGTGATGGCCTCCCGGGAGCCCCGGACCACCGTGGAGCACTTCGAGGGGCTGGACACCTGGTTCGGGGCCGACGTCTATCCCGACGACGGCGGCGGGCTGTCGGTCTACTTCCGGGACGTTACCGACCGGAAGGAGCGCGAGCGGACGCTGGCGCGGCTGGCGGAACTGCTCGCAGCCGACCGCCCCTTCGAGGAGACGCTCCGTGACCTGCTGGAGCTGGGCCGCGACCAGCTGGGGCTGCCCTACGCCTTCCTGACCCGCATCGACGAGGACGAGGGGACCCAGACCGTCGCCGAGTCCCGCGGGGACCACGACCTGCTCCAGCCCGGCGACCGGAGCGCCCTCCCGGAGAGCTACTGCCGCAAGACGATCCGGACCGACGGCGCCCTCGCCGTCGAGGACGCGGTCGCGGAGGGGTGGGCCGACGACCCCGCCTACGAGACCTTCCAGCTCGGCTGTTACATCGGGACGACCGTCGACCTCGGAGACGGCCTGTACGGGACGCTCTGTTTCGCCGGCCCGCAGGAGATGACGGTGGAGTTCTCGAAGTTCGACCGCGCCTTCGTGGAGCTGGCGGCCCAGTGGGCGGGCACGGAGTACAGCCGTGAACGAAGCGAGCGCCACCTCAAGCGCCAGAACGAGCGCCTCGAACAGTTCGCCAGCGTCGTCAGTCACGACTTGCGGAACCCGCTGAACGTGGTCGGGCTGTCCCTGGAGATGGCCCGCGAGACCGGCGACGCCGAACAGTTCGACCGCGCCGAACGGGCCGTCGAGCGGATGGACGCTCTCATCGACGACCTGCTCGCGCTCGCGCGCAGCGGGGACACCGTCGACGAGGTGGAGGCCGTCGACGTGTCGGAACTCGTCGAGGAGTGCTGGGCGACCGTCGAGACGGGGGGCGCGACGGTGGCCGTCCCGGAGGACTTCGCGGCCAGAGCCGACCGGAGCCGGCTCCACCAGCTGCTTGGCAACCTCTTCCGCAACGCTGTGGAGCACGGCTCAACGAGCAGTCGGCCGGAGGCCGACGACGCGGCCGAGCACGGCCGGGACGTGACCGTCACGGTCGGGAGCCTCGAGGAGGGCTTCTACGTGGAAGACGACGGCCCCGGGGTCCCCGAAGCGGAGCGCGAGGACGTCTTCGACGCCGGATATACCACCAGCGACACCGGAACCGGGTTCGGCCTCAGTATCGTCCACGAGATCGCGACCGCACACGGCTGGGAGGTCTCGGTTACCGAGAGCGACGCCGGCGGCGCTCGCTTCGAGTTCCGCGGCGTCGAGACTCCTCGGCGTTAGAGCGAAGTGGGCGAGGCACCTACGGAAGTCTGTGAGAGAGTTCGAGCGCAAGCAACTGCTGGAGCGCATCGAGCGCGAGGGCGCGACGGTGGGGGCATCGATCCCCGAGGAGGTCGAGGTCCAGGGGGAGACGGTCGCGCTCCAGAAGTTCGTCTTCGAGACGAGAAAGCGGGAGACGGTCCCGCCCGGCGAGCGCGAGCGCGTCGAGCGCGCGAAGAAGAACCTCCGGCGCGAGCGCCTCCAGCGCAAACAGCGCATCGAGGAGGCCGACATCAGCTACGAGGAGGGCGAGCGGCTGGTCAAGTCGGTGGTCGGGATCGACCGCGCGCTCAACGCCCTCGAGCAGCTCGGTCAGACGGACCTGGAGGCCGAGGTCGAGGCGAAGGAGGCCGCCGACCGCAAGCGCTGGATGAACTTCCTCCGGCAGGCACTCGGCCGCGACGACGACTCCGCCGGCGCCGGCGTCGGCCGCGGCGGACGCGGCAGCGGGGGCCGCGGAGGCGGCGGTCTCGGAGGGCGGTGAGATGAGCCGCAACGACGAGGTCGCCCGGCGGCTCGAGGAGTTCGCCGACCGCCTCGAAGCGACCGGCGTCGAGTACAAGCCACGCTCCTACCGGAACGCCGCCGAGAACGTGCGTGACCACCCGGCGGCCATCGAGGACCTGGCCCGCGAGGGGCCGGACGCGGTCGCCGGGATCGAGGGCGTCGGCGACGCCATCTCCGCGAAGGTCGTCGAGTACATCGAGACCGGCGAGATCGGCGAGCTGGAGGAGTTGCGCGAGGAGCTCCCCGCCGACATCGACGCGCTCACGAGCGTCGAGGGGGTCGGCCCCAAGACCGTCGGGCAGCTCTACGAGGCGCTCGGCGTCGAGGACCTGGACGACCTCGAGGCCGCCGCCGAGGCCGGCGAGATCCGCGAGGTGTCGGGGTTCGGCCAGAAGACCGAGCAGAACATCCTCGCCGGGGTCCCCTTCGCCCGGCAGGCCCACGGCCGCCACCTGCTCGGCGAGGGGCGCCCGCAGGGCGAACGCGTGCTCACAGCCCTGGCGGCCGAGGAGGCCGTGACCGACTGTGACCTGGCCGGCTCGCTCCGGCGCTGGAAGCCCACCGTCGGGGACGTCGACGTGCTGGCGGCCAGCGATGAGCCCGCCGCGGCCGTCGAGGCCTTTACTTCCCTCGAGGCGGTCGATACCGTCATCGAGGCCGGCGACCAGAAGGCAAGCGCCCGCATCGAGGGCATCCAGGTCGACCTCCGGGCGGTCGTCCCGGAAGAGTTCGGCAGCGCCCTCCAGTATTTCACGGGCAGCCGCGACCACAACGTCGCGCTCCGGAACCGCGCCATCGACCGGGAGCTGAAGGTAAACGAGTACGGCGTATTCGACGTGTCGGGGGTCGGAGATGCGGAGGCCGGTCACGAAGGGGACGGCCAGCGGGCCGGCGAGCGGGTCGCCGGCGAGACGGAGGAGAGCATGTACGACGCCGTGGACCTGCCGTGGATCCCCCCCGAACTCCGCGAGGGCCGCGGCGAGATCGAGGCCGCCGCTGCCGGCGACCTGCCCGACCTGGTGACCGTCGAGGGGATGCGCGGGGACCTGCACGTCCACACCGACTGGTCGGACGGCCGCGCCACCCTGGCGGAGATGGTGGCGGGCGCCGAGGCCGCGGGCCACGACTACCTCGCAGTCACCGACCACGCCACCGGGCCGGGGATGGTCGGCGGCGTCGGGCTGGACGACGACCGTCTGCGCGAGCAACTGCCCGCGGTCGGGGAAGCCGACGACGACGCCGACATCGACGTGTTCGCGGGCGTCGAGGCGAACATCGGCTCGGACGGGACGGTCTCGGTCGCCGACGACCTGCTGGCGGACCTGGACCTGGTGGTCGCCTCGCCTCACGCCGCGCTGGAGGGGGACGGCACCGACCGGCTGGTCGCGGCCTGCGAGCACCCCGCAGTCGACGTCATCGGCCACCCGACGGGCCGCCGGCTCAACGAGCGGGCGGGGATGGACGTCGACGTCGACCGGCTGGCCGCAGTCGCCGCGGAGACCGGGACAGCCCTCGAGGTCAACGCCAATCCCCACCGGCTGGACCTGGGCGGGAGCATGGTCCGGGCGGCCGTCGACGCGGGTGCGACCGTCGCCGTCAACACGGACGCCCACCACCCCGACGAGTACGGCTACCTGCGCTACGGCGTCCACACGGCTCGCCGGGGGTGGGCCGAAGCCGACCAGGTGCTCAACGCGCGGGACGCCGACGGGGTCCGGGAGTTCCTCGGCTGAGATGCGGCTGCTCACCGACGCGATGCTCGGCACGCTCACCACCTATCTCCGTTTTGCGGGCCACGACACCGCCTACGCGCTGGAGGAGGGGGTCGAGGCCGACGACGCGGTCCTCGGGCTGGCCGACCGGGAGGGCCGCCGGCTCGTCACGCGGGACCGGGCGCTTGCGGCCCGCGCGCCCGGGAGCTACCTGCTGACCGAACGCGACGTCGAGGACCAGCTCGCGGAACTGGCCGAGCAGGGGCTGGACCTCTCGGTCCCCGAACAGCCGGCGCGGTGTGGGGCCTGCAACGGCTGGCTGGAGCGGGTGCCCGCGGGCGAGCCGACGCCCGAGTACGCGCCCGCGGCGTCGGGCGAGGGGGCCGGCGGCTCCGACCCCGGCGGTCCCGGCTCCGACTCCGATGGGTTCCGCGTCTGGCGGTGTGTCGACTGCGGCCAGAACTTCTGGAAGGGGAGTCACTGGGAGCGGATGGCGGGGACGCTCGCGGACCTGTAGCTCAGAAGGTGGAGAGGTCGCCCTCGATGACCGCCTCGGTGACTGACGTCACGTCGGCGAGTTCGCGGTCGATGGCTACCTCGACGTCGGGGCGCACGTCGGCCACGTCCACGCCCTCCTCGGTGACGACCTCGGCGTCGGCGACGTGTGGCTGGTCGATGGGTTCGCCGATCTGGCTGAGCAGCCGGACCTGAAGCTGGCGGATCCCCTCGACCTCCTCGACGGCGGCCTGGGCGATCTCGGTGGAGAGGAGGTTGTAGATCTTGCCGATGTGGTTGACGGGGTTCT
>Ga0207714_1000618_pt1 | contig 24094 bp, 27 predicted proteins | sample PonA232FremontCA_2_FD_187270 | JGI IMG/M metagenome (GOLD analysis project Ga0207714, IMG submission 187270) | Marine sediment microbial community from Fremont, CA, USA - Pond A23 Sediment 2 (SPAdes) | ecosystem: Environmental > Aquatic > Marine > Unclassified | place: USA: Fremont, California...
CCTTCGCGAGAAACTTCACCTCGTCCATCGCCGGTTCGATATCCGAGACGGTGTCGACCTCGCCGTCTGCGATCTCGTGTGCGACGATCATCGCCGCCGTCTCCTCGTCCGCGAGCCCCTCCATCTGGTCGACCTTCTGTTCGACGGCTTTCCGGAACTTCGTCTCCGGTACGTCGGCGTCGATATCCGCGTAGATCTCCTCTATCGCACCCATCACTGTCTGAACGAGACGGCTGGATGCCGCTTAAGCGTTGCCGTTGGGTCGGTTCGATGTCGTCCCCCCGTCTCCTGTCGGTCCATCACACCACTCTGGTGCGGAACCGCATATAAATCTCCGGCCACCGCCGCGGCCGAAGACTCCGGTCGACCCACAGGCTGCACCCGTGTCGTGGCCGAGAGCTGATATGGACCCGCAGACGTTGCCCGCGGAGTGTCCGGCCTACGAGTCGTGTTGCTACCTCAATACGGGTGCGAGTGGGCCGAGTCCGGAGCGGGCTGTCGAGGCCGTGGCGGGGTTCGAACGCCACAGTACCGGGCTCCCTGTGAGGAGGGGCCGGTAGCGTGGCCGTACCGCCGACGGTCCGGTGACGGGCCACGCTTATATCAGTCCCGGCCGAACCAGTCGTATGTCACTGGACAGGCCTGACCTCTCGGGCAGTACGGCCTTTATCACCGGGACGACACGCGGCATCGGCAAACAGATCGCGCTCGATCTGGCCGCGCAGGGCTGTAACGTCGTCTCGACCGGCAAGACCAGCGAGAACGGTGACTACGGCGATGACCGCGACCTGTCGGGTTCGATCGAACAGACCGCCCGCGAGGTGGTTGACCTCGGCGCCGAGGCGCTCCCGGTGCAGTTGGACGTCCGCGACGAGACACAGGTCGAGGCCGCCGCCGAGCGGGCGATCGACGAGTTCGGCGAGGTCAACATCGTCATCAACAACGCGAGCGCGATCTACCTGCTCGACACGACCTCACTCCCGCCCGAGCGGTTCGACCTGATGAGTGATGTCAACGTCCGCGGGACCTACGCCACCGCCCGGGCGTTTGCTGACCACTTGAAGAATGTCGAGAACGCGTGGCTGCTGACGAACGCACCCCCGATCACGGTCGACCGGATGCCCGGCAGCGCCCCCTACACCTGGTCCAAACTCGGGATGACCTTTCTCACGCTCTCGCTCGCGTCGACACTCGACAGCCACGACGTCGGCTGCAACACGTTCTGGCCGGTGACGGCGATTGACACACGCGCTACCCGTTACTTCGGGCTCGGCACCGAGGACGACTGGCGCACACCCGAGATAGTTTCCGACACTGTGCTCGAAATTCTCCGTCGTGACCCCGCAACGTTCACCGGCAACGCCGTCTACGACGAGGAACTGCTCCGGGAGGCTGGTGTCGACGACTTCTCGGCGTACAACCTCACAGCCGGTGACCCGAGTCCGATGTCCGCACAGATGACCGACCCCGAGTACACCCGCCCGGGGTTAGACTGAGACCCCTCGGTGGAACTCTCCGTTGCGCTCACCGACCGGCGGATTGACATCCACAACAATTAAATTAGACGCGTCTAAAAATATCCCAGATGCAGGGTGCAGAGCCGAGTGACACCGGGTCGCCGGAGCGACGAGCCAGAAACCGACACCAGATGATGACCGCCGGGGCCGTCACCGCAGATGGGTCGTTCGAGCAATGAGTTTCGCCGAGATCGTCGTCGTCGCGGCGCTCGCACAGCTCGTGGTGTTGCCGGGTGAGAAGGTCCAGTTCATCATCGCGGCGCTCTCGACACGGTTCAGCCCGTTGCTTGTGGTGAGTGCGGCGGCGCTGGCCTTTGGCGGCTGGACGGCACTCGAGATCCTCTTTGGTCAGGCGGTGCAGGGGGCACTTCCGGGGATAGTACTCGACGCGTTCACCGCGGGGCTGTTTCTCCTGTTTGCCGTGTTGCTCGCCCGCTCCGCACCGTCGGCCGACCCCACTCCGGCGGCCGACGGGGGTGTCGACGACCGGGTCGCGGGGTTCGACTCCGAGTTCACCGTCGGCGGCTACACCGTCGGCGGGCAGGTCGGGACGTTCCTCACCATCTTCACGATGATGGCCGCCGGCGAGTTCGGCGACAAGACACAGCTCGTCACGATCGGACTGGCGGTCGAGTACGGCGCGACATCGGCGATCTGGCTCGGTGAGATGATGGCTATCATCCCGGTGAGCCTGGCGAACGCGTACGTCTTCCACCGGTTCGCCCACTGGTTCGACCTCCGGAAGGCCCACTTCTTCGGGGCGGCGCTGTTTGCCTTCTTCGGGCTCGATACGGTGCTCGCGATTCTGACCGGTGTCTCGGTCTGGGAAACGGTCGTCGGCGTTCTCTCGGGGGTCGTCCTCGGGCTGTGGTGACCGGTCACCGGCGAGTGGGCCGGCTGCCACGCGGCTCCGGATCACCCCCCGACCCCGACTGCCCGGAGCAGCGCAAAGAGCAGGTCCCCGTAGACAAACGCGGCGACCAGTCCCAGAAAGAGCGGCACGAGAAACGGGATGCCCGGTGATATCCAGACCACGTCCTCGTTTGTGAGTGTCTCCAGCCCCTCGCGGAGGGCCGCCGGCGTGGTGCCGTAGGCCGACCCCTCGATGTCGGCCAGAAACGCCTCCGCAGCCCACGGGTCCGCCGGCTCCCCCCCGCTATCGTCCGGGGCCACGGTCGGCTCAGTGTCGGCCACCTCACCGGTCGGCTCAGCGTCGTCCAACCCACCGGCCGAGCCCGGGCTGTCGTCGACGTCCCACCCACCGGCCGGGATAGCGCCGTCGCCGGGGGCACTGCGAGCGGCTGCCACCGTCTCGGGGTCGCGGTAGCGGTCGGGCTGTTCGCGGAGGGCCGCGAGTGAACAGCCCCGCCACCGCAGGTACATCCGGAGGGCGTCGAGGTCGAGCCCGCGGAGGCTGAGGTGTGTCCCGAGCCCGGACAGCGAGCGCCGCTCCCGCAGCGGGCGGTCGGGCACCTGCAATAGTGTGCCGTACTCCCCGGTCACGGCGTCCCAGCAAACGGGTTTGGCCACGAACATACCCGGCGAGAGGGAGCCAGCGGCCGCGTTCCGGGCCGCGAGACCGACCGGGTACAGCGCCCCCAGCAACACCGTGTTCGAGAGCACGGTGAGAGAGAACACGCCGACCGGGGTCTCTACCAGTGGGAGTGTCCCGGCGTAGGTGGCTCCGGGCAGGGCGCCGAGCAGTGATCCGAGCGCGTCACCGGCGACCGTCGACCGCCAGAGCTCGTACGTGGGGTAGACCGGCAGCAGGACCGCGACCACGAAAAACGCCTTTGCGTCGGCCCCACCGAACCCGCCGATGCGCCAGAACACGTACGACAGCGGGACGACGAACCCCAGCGACAGCAGCGTCCGAACGTAGAAGTTCTGCCGAGCGAACGGCTCGGTGTCACCGGTCGTCACACGAACGAGGTCCCAAAGGAGGAGCACGACCCCGAGACCGAGCAACGGGAGCCAGGTCCGGTTCGGGACCCGCCGGGTCCTGATATCTAGCCAGGCAACGTACCCGAACGCGGGCACTGCGAGCAACCGCAGCAGGTCCGGGCCGCTGGCGACATCGAGCACACTCCGGGGTTGTCGGGCCCGAAAGTATAAGTTGTGGTCCTCGACACGGCGGCCCCATCGACAGCCGACAGCCCCGGCGACGACCCGGTGTGACCCAATCCCGGGTGGATACGAACCCACTTACACGCCGAATCCGTACGCTCGGCCATGGGAGTAAACGACTCTCCGGCGGTCGCGGTCGTCGACTACGGACTGGGGAACCTTCGGAGTGTCACGCGCGGTATCGAGCGGGCCGGTGGCTCTGTCAGACTCGTCGAGGACCCGGCGGCGCTCGCCGGTGCGGACGGGGTGGTTCTGCCGGGTGTAGGCGCGTTCAGCGAGGGGATGGAGAACGCCGGGCCGTTCCGGGAGACACTCCGCGAACAGGCGGCGGGTGACACGCCGCTTTTCGGTATCTGTCTCGGGATGCAGATGCTGCTCTCGACCAGTGAGGAGGCCGAACACGCCGGCGAGGGCAGCGCCGAGGGGCTCGACCTCATCCCGGGCACGAACCTCCGTTTCCCCGACAGTGTGACCGTGCCACAGATGGGGTGGAACCGGCTCGACGTGGCCCGTGAACACCCACTCGTGGCCGGTATCGACGGCGAGTACGCCTACTTTGTCCACTCCTACTACGCCGACCCCGGGAACGAGGACGCCGCGGTGGCGACGACAGACTACGGGGTCTCGTTTCCGAGTGTCGTCGCAGACGAGTCCGGAACGGTGTTTGGCACACAGTTCCACCCCGAGAAGTCCGGCGAGACGGGGCTTCGTATCCTCCGGAACTTCGTGGAGCTGTGTGCCGAGTGAGCGGTGAGGAACAGCCACTTGACGGTGCACCGACAACGGGCACACAATGACGAGCGTCAAGACGTTTCGGGTCGAACAGCGCCCCGACGACGACAGCCTCGGCAGGGGGGCGTTCGTGTTCACTGACGACTACTCGGTGTTCGACTGGGGGAAGATGCCCGACGCTATCCCCGAGAAGGGGGCGTCGCTGTGCACCATGGGAGCGTTCAATTTCGAACGTCTGGAGGATGCCGGTGTGTCCACCCACTACCGCGGTGTGTACTCGGACGGCGAGGTGGTCGGGGTCGAGGAGGCGGTGGCCGCCGGCGACCCGCCGACGGAGATGGCGATCGACCTCACCCGCGCTCCGGCGCTCCCTGTCACCGAGACCGGCTACGACTACGACGCCTACTTTGCGGCGACGGGGTCACACGTTCTCGTGCCGCTCGAAGTCGTCTTTCGCAACCGCGTTCCGGTCGGGTCGTCGCTGCGCGAGCGCCGCTCGCCGGCGGCGTTCGGGCTCTCCCGCGCCGAGTGGCCCGACGAGGCGGTCGACGTGCCCGAGACGGTCGTGGAGTTCTCCACGAAGTTCGAGGAGCAGGACCGCTATCTCGACCGGACGGAGGCCGCACGGCTCGCGGGTCCCGCGGACCTCGCCGAGTTGGAGGCGCTCGCCCGCGACGTGAACCAACTGGTTTCCGAGCGCGCCGGACAGGCCGGACTGGTACACCAGGACGGCAAGATCGAGTGTCTCTTTCACGACGGCGACCTCCGGGTCGCCGACGTCGTCGGCACGTTCGACGAGAACCGATTTTCCTACGACCGCCAGCAGGTCTCGAAGGAAGTGTTGCGCCAGTACCACAAGCGGAGCCAGTCCGGGTGGGTCGAGGCCGTCTCCGACGCAAAGAAACGTGCCGCCGCCGAGGCCGTCGCGGACTGGCGGGCACTCTGTGGGCCCGACCCGCAACCGCTCCCCGCCGACGTCGTCCGGCGAACCCGCGACCTCTACTGTGCGGGGACGAACGCCTACCTCGACACGGCTGCGTTCGACGCCCCCCCGCTCGACGATGCTGTCGCGGCCGTCCGCCGGTTTTCCTGACCCGTTCGACTGTCAGCCTCCCACAGCAGGACCTCGACCCGGTGCTCGAACTCGGACCCGGAGAGTTCACACCGGGCGGTTTCACCCGTATGACCGGACCGAAACCGACGACGAACACGACCCGGAAACTCTCGATACCGAGTGCCAACAGACCGAAACCGAGCGTGAGCGTCAGTGCCGTGGCCACACTGCTCATACTGTCGGACGTAACTTCCTAAAGATATCCGCCGCCCCGGGGTGACGAAATTCGCCAGGGGCTTACCTCCGACAGTATCAGCAGGGCCGCCACCGAGCGGCCGTCTGACCGGTCACGGCGTCCCGTGACCGTTCTTTTCGGGGTGCTCGTTGCTGTCCCCCTGGTGCCGGGGTGCTCGTACCGGTAACGGTGTCTCTGTCCGGTCGGAACGACTCGTCCGGTCGTGTGGGGTGGATTCCCGACTGACATACGGATACCGGCGGGTCACCCACAGTTCCGCCTCGCACCAACACGGTGGGCTCTGTCGTTGGAACACTCAGACCTCGGGAAAGAATCGCCCGTGGAACCCGAACGGTTCGGCGTGTGGCAACGGGGCGCGGGCGAGCACGTCGAGCGTGGCGGCGTCGAACACGAGCAGTGTCGTCCGGTCCTCCTCGGCGTCCAGCGCCGGGGCCAGCACCACCCCGTCGTCCTCGGCGTCACCGCCGGGTCGCTGGACGGGGAGTGGTTCCTCGACGTACACCGACTGCTCCCACCACTCGCGGGCGGTCCCGGTCTCGCAGTCGACCTTCACGAGACCGTTTGCCCCCGCCCGGTCGGTTACCTGACCGTAGGCGTAGCGGTGTCGCCGGCCGATACGGTCCCGCGGGACACGGGGGAGCTCGATGCCGCCGTCGTACAGCTGTGAGCGCTCGGCTGTATCGGTGCTCGGGTCGATACGGTAGCGGACGAGACGGCCGTCCGGCACGTCCGGGAACCCCTCGCCGTCGAGTGCGTCCATCGACATTGCGCCGACAATATCGCCGTCGGGGAACTCGACGAGGTCGAGCACGACCTCGCCGTCGTCGAGGTAGGCGTTTATGTGATGGAACGTAAAGGCGGCGTCGACGGTCTGCTCGCTGACTAGCTCGCCCGTCTCGCGGTCCACGACGAGCACCCGGGTCGGCTCCTCGGGCCGCCAGTCGAGCATATCGACCGGGCCCTGTGAGAGGGGGCTGAGCGCACGCACCACAGAGAGCACCAGCGGTGGCTCCACCAGCACGACGTGGTCCTCGGTGACACTGCAGTCGTGGACGTAGGCGGGCCGTGCGTCCAGCGAGGCGATGCGTTCCCGCTCGCCGCTCCCCGTCGGGACCCGGTAGATGTGGTACTGGTGTGTGCGCCCGAACTGGGTGGCGAACCCCACGAGTTCGTCGCGGTGGGGGTCGTCGACGAGGTGGGCAGCGGTGATGTGCTCGGTCAGGTCGTCGTCGAAGGTGAACTCCCCGCGTGTCTCGAGTGTCTCGGGGTCGAACGCGACCCGCCGGGGTGCCTCGGTGAGCGCGACGTAGCGCCCGTCGATACGGGCGACGTGGACGTTCGCGTTGTCGGTCGGTGCCGGCGGCCCGAGCGAGCGCACGGCGTCCCGAACCCGCTGCCAGCCACTCCGGGTGTCAGTTGCGAACTGCCCGGTGAGTTCACCCGCCATCGCGTCGTCGTAGGCCTCCGTCCGGAGAAACCGGTTCGAGTACCGCACCGTTCCGTTCTCGAAGCTGTACCGGCGCAGCATCGCCAACCCGTCGAACCAGTGGTTGACACGCTGGTCACCAGCCTCAAACCGACCGGGCCCGTTTCGAACGAGTGTGCCCGAGAGCCAGTCCGGGACTGTGCCCTCGACGGTCGGACGGTAGTCGTGGCGCTCCGTCTGTAGCGAGCGAAAGCCGGGTGATTGAACGGTCACACGAATCGTTCGGGCGGCACGGGTATCAGTGCTGTGTGCCGTGGTCGAGGGCCCACAGGCAGGGCCAAGAGCGAAGTGCCCGCGGCCCGAGGTACGGGTGTGAAGCAGTTTGAGCGCAAGCAGTTGCTGGAGCGCATCGAGCGCGAGGGCGCGACCGTCGGCGCCTCTATTCCCGACCAGATGACCGTACAGGGCGAGGAGATCGACCTGCGGACGTTCGTCTTCGAGATTCGGCGCCGTGACACCGTCCCGCCGGGCGAGCGTGACCGTGTCGAGCGGGCAAAACGGAATCTCCGGCGCGAACGCCTCCAGCGCAAACAGCGTATCGAGGAAGACGACATCTCCCGCGAGGAGGGTGAGCGTCTCGCCGAGGCGGTCATCGGACTCGACCGGGCGCTAAACGAACTCGAGAACCTGGGACCGGTCGACGTCGAGGCGGAGGCACAGGCCACGGAGACGGCCGACCGCAAGCGGTGGACCCGGTTTCTCCAGAAGGCACTCGGCAACGCCGACGACGACGGACGGGGCGCACGCGGCCGCTGACGACCCTCTCGTGGCCCCCACGCGCCCTGCGTGAGTCGGCCACCACGCCGAGCGGGGGCCCGACCGACTGTTCACCGGCGGGTACGCCGGCACACACTGACTGTCCCCGTTTGTTCTGTTCTTGCTGACCCGCGCGAAAGCGGGTATCGCGCCCGGGCCCACAACTGGGTGACCGCCGGCTGGCAGGGGCCCGCAGGCCCCAGACACAAGACTGACCGGACCGTACGTGGACGTATGAGCCGCAACGACGAGGTCGCGAACCGGTTGGAGACGTTCGCCGACCTGCTGGAGGCACAGGACGTCGCGCACAAGCCCCGGGCGTACCGAAACGCCGCAGAGACGGTCCGCGGGCTGTCGGTCGCTATCGAGGGGCTGGCGGCCGAGGGTCAGGACCGGGTGGGGGAGCTCGACGCCGTTGGCGACGCCATCTCGGCGAAGATCGTGGAGTACGTCGAGACCGGCGAGATAGACGAGCTCGAACAGCTCCGCGCGGAACTGCCCGTCGAGATGGACGCACTCACCAGTGTCGAGGGTGTCGGCCCGAAGACCGTCGGCACACTCTACGAGGAGCTGGGCGTCGAGACACTCGACGACCTGGAGGCGGCCGCCGAGGCCGGCGAGATCCGCGAGCTCTACGGGTTCGGCCCGACAACCGAGCAGAACATCCTCGGGGGCATCGACTTTGCCCGCGAGGCACACGAGCGGCAACTGCTCGCGCGGGCACTGCCACGGGGCGACCGTGTGCTTGGCTTTCTCTCCGGGGTCGCGGCCGCCGAACGGGTCGAACTCGCCGGCTCTATCCGGCGGCGCAACCCGACCGTGGGTGACGTGGACGTGCTCGTCGCGAGCACCGACGGCGAGGCTGTCGTCGACGCGTTCACCGACTGGGCAGCCCCCGACCGGGTGCTCGAGGCGGGCACGGCAAAGGCGAGTCTCCGGCTCGACGGTGTGCGGGTGGACCTGCGCGTGGTCGACCCGGCCGAGTTCGGCGCGGCCCTCCAGTACTTTACCGGGAGCAAGAGCCACAACGTCGCGGTCCGTAACCGTGCGCTCGACCGCGACCTGAAGCTCAACGAGTACGGTGTGTTCGACGTCTCGACGGTGGCGGACCCCGACGCCGGCCAGCGGGTCGGCGAGCGGGTCGCAGGTCGCGACGAGACAGGGGTGTACAGGGCGCTCGACATGGACCTGGTTCCGCCCGAACTCCGCGAGGACCGCGGCGAGGTGTCGGCAGCCGCGGCCGGTGACCTGCCGACGCTCGTCACCCGCCAGGCGGTGTGTGGTGACCTCCACAGCCACACCAACTGGTCGGACGGCGCGGCCAGTATCGCGGAGATGGTCGAGGGGGCCGCCGCGGTCGGCCACGAGTACGTCGCCGTCACCGACCACGCGACCGGGCCGGGGATGGTCGGTGGTGTCGGCCTCGACGACGACCGGCTCCGCGAACAGCTCCCCTTGCTCCGCGAGGCCGACGACGAGGCCTCCATCGACGTGCTCGCTGGCGTCGAGGCGAACATCGGAACCGACGGCACCGTCTCGGTCGCCGACGACCTGCTCGCGGCGCTCGATGTCGTGGTGGCCTCGCCACACGCGGCGCTCGACGGCGACGGCACAGACCGGCTGGTGGCCGCCGCCGAGCACCCCGCGGTCGACATCATCGGCCACCCGACCGGCCGACAGCTGAACCGCCGACCCGGGCTGACCGTCGACGTGGAACGGCTCGCGACCGTCGCCGCCGAGCACGACACGGCACTCGAAATAAACGCCAGCCCGCGGCGGCTCGACCTCCGTGGGAGCGCGGTCCAGACGGCGGTCGACGCGGGCGCGACCGTCGTCGTCAACACCGACGCACACGCGCCAGCGAATTACGAACAGATCCGCTACGGTATCGCAATCGCACGCCGCGGTTGGGCCGAACCGGGTGACGTCCTCAACACCCGGAGCGCCGACGAGCTACTGGCTGTGCTCGGCTGATACCCCGGTCACCGACGGCATCTCCTGGCCCGGGGCAAGTCGTGTTCAGGGCCCCGCGTGGTCGGGGGGACCGTTGCCGTTTGGACCGCCGGCCCACGGCGGTGGTCCGGACTCGCGGTACTGTTGCCCGTCGACGACGAACACGTCACCCTCGGAGCCGTCGGTCTCGACGGTCAGCGTCACGTTCTCGCCGACTAACCCGTCGAACTCTGCCCGGATCGTTTCGACTGTCCCGTCACCGTCGAGGTCCGTCTCTGCGGTCGTGTTGCTCGTGTACCAGTCCGCGCCGATATCGATCACCAACCCGTCGAGGCGGTAGTCCTCGCCGGCGGTCTGTTCGAGTGTCCCGCTGACGGTAGCTCTCGTCTCGTTTTCCGTTCTGTTCTCCTCGGAGTCATCATCGCGCCCGTCTCCGGGGTCACGTTCCTCGGCCTCGCTGTCTGTCTCGCCCGGTAGGTCGGCGTCGTCGTGTGCTACCACGTTCTGTGTGGTGACGGCCACACCCGTCACGAGCGTCAGCACGACGGCCGCCGTGACCACCACGGCGAGCAGACTCCTGTTTTCTACTGTCTGTCGCATGCTGCGGCTCTCTGTAGCGCCGCGGGCCATATGAGTGTGATAGACGCTTTCGCTTGATTTCAGGTGAAAGCGTCGCTCTCCGGGTGGTTCTCTCTGTTGTCGACGGCCGGTGTCGCCCGGAACCGAACAGCACTTTATTTCGGGGTCCTCCTCTCTGATACGGTGAACGCGGCCACTGTCGACCCTGTTACTGCAGGCGGGACTGCTGTTGATTCGCTCCTCCTGCAGGGACCACCCTGGACCCGGGCGTCGGAGGAACCAGACCGACTACTCCTTCTCACAGTCGTCATCATGGGGGTGATACTGCTGCTTCTTGCTGTGGCCGTGCTGTTCCTCTGGAGCCGGCAGCTCGGGACTGCCAGAACGGGTCGTGACCACACAGACACCGAGCGACAAAGCGAGTTCGACCGCATCAAACAGATCGACGCCACGGTCAGCGGTGAACTGCCACAACAGGAGATCGTCGAACAGACCGACTGGAGTGAGGCGAAGGTCAGCCGTGTCGTGTCGCGTCTGGCCGAGGAGGGGCGACTGGAGAAGGTTCGAATCGGCCGACAGAACTTCATACGGGTGGGTGAGTCCGGTGACGGCGACGGGGAGTCCGAGACGACAGATCCCGTCTGAGAAGCCTTCCCGAGTGTTCGGTGTGTGGGCCCCGGATACCGGCGGACAGGCCCGCTTGTTTCACTTTCAGATTGCTGTTAACGGGGCTTTATGTACGAGGGGGCACAACAACGGGCTATGGCAGCAGACGAGGATCTCCAGCAGCTGCCGGGCGTGGGTCCGGCGACGGCAGAGAAGCTCATAGACAACGGGTTCGAGAGCTACCAGGGTATCGCGGTTGCGAGCCCCGGTGAGCTGTCGAACACGGCGGATATCGGCGAGTCGACGGCGTCTGACATCATCAGTGCGGCCCGGGACGCGGCAGATATCGGGGGGTTCGAGAGCGGTGCGACGGTGCTCGAACGCCGCGAGCAGATCGGTAAGCTCACCTGGGGGACCGACGACGTAGACGAGCTCCTCGGCGGTGGGGTCGAGACACAGTCCATCACCGAGGTGTACGGGGAGTTCGGCTCCGGCAAGTCACAGGTGACCCACCAGCTGTCGGTGAACGTCCAGCTCCCGGCCGAGCACGGGGGGCTCGAGGGGAGTGCCATCTTTATCGACTCCGAGGACACCTTCCGGCCGGAGCGCATCGACGACATGGTCCGTGGGCTCGACGACGAGGTCATCGAGGCGACGATGGTGCTGCACGGGGTCGCCGCCGAGGACGAGGCCGATGCCGACGACGAAAGCCTGATCGACGACCTGCTCACTGCGGTGCTCGACAACATCCACGTCGCAAAGGCGTTCAACTCGAACCACCAGATGTTGCTCGCAGAGACCGCCCAGGAACTGGCCGCCGAGGGCCAGGACGAGGAGTTCCCGGTGCGGCTGCTCTGTGTGGACTCACTGACCGCCCACTTTCGTGCCGAGTACGTCGGCCGGGGGAACCTCGCCGAGCGCCAGCAGAAGCTCAACAAGCATCTCCACGACCTGATGCGTGTCGGTGATCTCAACAACACCGCCGTACTCGTGACCAACCAGGTGGCCTCGAACCCGGACTCGTTTTTCGGCGACCCGACACAGCCCATCGGCGGGAACATCCTTGGACACACCTCGACGTTCCGCATCTACCTACGAAAGTCGAAAAAGAACAAGCGCATCGTCCGGCTCGTCGACGCCCCGAACCTCGCCGACGGCGAGGCGGTGATTCGTGTCAGCGACGCCGGTATCGTTCCCGAGTGAGCCGGTTCACACCTCGCCGTTCATCGCGTCGAACAGCCGCTCTCTCATCTCTTGCCGGCTGACACCCTCCCTGGGGCCGATCCCCTCCATGTGTTCGATCGAGATACGCCCACCACCCATACGGGCGTGACCACCACCCCCGGCCAGCGGAATCTCCTGGGTAAGTGTATCAAGCATCTTACCCATGTGGACGCGGTCGTCGCTAGAGCGGCCGGCGAGCCGTATCACCCCGTTCTTGTCACCGAGCACGATAACCGCCGTGATGCTGTCGAGCCGTTCGAGTTCGTCGGCCGCCTGTGGAATGGCCTCCCCGTTCGACACTGTGCCGACATCGCTGACCGCAAACGGGGAGCGGACGTCGCGGTTGTTTATCGCCCGTGCCTTTATTTCGAGTGTCTCGGCGTTCACGTCCGGGTTCGCCATCCGGTCGAGTTTTTCGTCGTCGATCCCGTCGTAGAGGTATCGGAGCGCCTCGAAGTCGGCGGGGGTACAACCGTTCGTGAGGTTCTTTGTGTCCGACTGGATGCCGTAGACGAGTCCGGTCGAGATACTCGCCGGGAGCCACCCCTCCTCGCGTGAGGTCTCGAGCTGAACCTGTCCCTGCTCGTTTTCCGGGTGCGGGTCGATCCAGGCGTCGTCGGGCACCCGGCCGAGATCGGAAAAGTACTCTGTGAGGATACTCGCACACGCGCCCAGTTCGGTGCGAACGTCGGTGAACCGCCGGCCGGTGCCCCCGCCGGGGTGGTGGTCGACGACGGCGGTGATGTCCAGTGTCCCCCCGTTTTTCAGGTCACGTGTCGTGTTGTGGTCGACCAGCACCACCTCTGGTTCCTGAACCTCGTCTGCACGCTCGATACGCTCGAACTGCAGGTCGAGCACAGCCTCGACCGCGCGGTTCTCGTCACGCTGTATCTGACCGGGATAGTAGATTCCGGTGTCGGTTCCCCGCTCACGGGCGATCTCGGCGGCCGCGACGGCCGAGGCCATCGCGTCCGGGTCGGGGTCCGAGTGCATCAACACGGCAACCGAGTCGAGCGACCCGACCACGCTGGCGAACCGTTCGCCGGGTGTCTTACTGAGATACCGGAAAAGGGCGTAGCCGACGACGAGAGCGAGCACGACGACGACCCCGGCCAGCACCCACAACTCCCTGCCGGACAGCCCGATGTTCCCAGCCTCGTCCACGACGGTCGCGGCGATGCCAGACTCTCGCATGACCCTACGTCTGGAACCTGGCCATATATGAGTATTGTTACTCAGGTGACGCTGTGAGCGAGAGTCTCCCGCTGCTGTCTTGCGGTTTGGGCACAGAATTGTTGATGATTGTTTAGGTTAGTCGGGGCCGGTGGCGCCCGTTCCGATAGCCTCGTGGTAGCCAGCCCGGACCGTCGGATACCGGAACTCGTAGCCCATCTCCCGGAGCTTGTCGTTCGAGCAGTGCTCGTCGCTGGTCAGCCGTCGCCGCCGCCCGGCCGCCAGCAGCGCCGCTTCGCGCTTGATCTTGGGTGTCGGCTCTGTGGTCTCGTCGACCCAGTCGCCGCCGTAGACGCCGATACTCGACGTGTAGGGGTACCGGTCCGGCGGGTTGGCCCGGTCGGCAAACCGCTCGCGGTCCGCTGGCCCCGGGTACACCTCGTGGGCCAGCTCTGCACCCCGACCGGCTCAATCGCCTCGATACCCGCCGGCGAGCGCCTCCCCCCCACCTCGTGTTCGCCCACCAACTGACGGCCGAGTGCGAACCCGGCGTACCCGCAGCCGAGAACGACCACTCTCATCGCCGGCTCTCGATGTGGCTGTGTAACACGGCGTACTCGTCGAGAGTCATCGGCTGTCTCCCCTCGACTTTCTGCTGTATCTCCTTTGGGTCCATCTCGTCGTCGACACCGGCGGCGAGCGCCTCGACGTCCAGCACGGCCATCGACATACCGAGCAACAGGATATCCCGGGCCTCCGCCCCGACCGTCTCCGCGTCGGGTCGGGTCTCGTCGGCCGCCAGCACGGCCGCTGCCTCCTCGAGTGTGAGTGTGGGCGACCCGTCCCCGAGGAGGGCTTCGAGACGCGCCCGGTCGACACCTGTCGACCCGGCGACCGTTTCGACGCCGACCGTCTCGACTGTCTCCGCGAGCAGGTCGTCGTACGCCCCGCGCAACTCGGCGGCCGAACGCTCCCCGGGCGACTCGATTGCACCTCTGAGCATGTGCGCGCTACGTCGTGATGACATATAACCGCCGGGTCCCCTGTGGCCGAGCGGGGCCTCGACCGCGACCCCTACGGCACGTGCCTTCGGAAGGGGTAAGTGTTCCCGGGCGTCTTACGATTACTCGTGACATCGCCGGTGCGGCGTGGAGTGGCGTTTGCACTCGTCGGCACGCTCGCGCTCGTCGTCCCACTGGCGGAGACCAGAGACCCGGCGGTCACGACACTGGTTGCTGCCGGTCCGTTTCTGGCTGTTGCCGTGTTCGCCCTGCTCGCCAGCCCGGGAAAAATCCTGTTCGAACTGTTTGCCCGTCCGGCGGACCGTCGTGACGGACGGCTGTACGGGCTCACGGCGTTTGCCCTGTCGACAGCGGGGCTCGCGGTGCTGGTCGTCGGGTTCGGCCTGCCCGAACACGTGTTCGTGGCGACGGTCTGGCTGCTCGCGGCCGGCAACCTCACCGGTCAGGTGGTCCGTTGGCTGACCGACTCGCCGTTTGTCGCCATCGCGGGGTTCGTCGGTGGCGGGCTGCTGGCCGCAGGTGTCGCACAGGGTATCACCGTCCGGGCGACCGAGGCCGAGGTCAGCTGGCAGGTGCTTGTCTTTCTCGGTGCGAGCGGTGCGCTCGCGGCTGCCCTGGTGCGGGAGACGCTGTTTCGCCGCGACGACGCACTCGTCGTGGCCTCGGTTGCCCTGCTGCTTTGGATGCTCGCGGCGCTCACCGGCGACATCTCGACGCGACGCATCGCGGTCGCGTTCGCGGTGACGGTCGTGCTCGGCTACACGGCGTTCGCACTCGGCACCGCGTCGATTCCCGGGATGCTGACCGGGGTGTTGCTCGTCTTGCTCACGGTCGTGCTCGGCGGGTACGGCTGGTTCGCGATGCTCGCCGCGTTTTTTGCTATCGGCGGGCTCTCCACGAAGGTCGGCTACGACCGCAAGGCGGCCCGGGGCGTCGAGCAGGAGAACGCCGGCGCACGCGACACGGGCAACGTGCTCGCGAACTCGCTGGTCGCACTTGTCGCGGTGCTTGCCGTCCCTATCGGCTCGGAACTCGGCGTCCGGGAGGCGGTGTTTTTCTACGCGTTCGCGGGTGCCGTCGCCGCGGCGCTCGCGGACACACTCTCGAGTGAGATCGGCGCGATGTATGACAACCCCCGGCTGATAACCACACTCGAACCGGTCGAGGCCGGTACCGACGGGGCGGTCACCTGGCAGGGGACAGTCGCCGGTGTCGTCGGCGCGGCCATTGTTTCCGGTGTCGGACTCGCCGCGGGTGCCGGTGTGTCCGGTGTTGTGGTCGTAGTGTTCGCCGGAACCGTCGGCATGACCGTCGACAGCCTGCTCGGGGTCGTCCTCGAAGGGGCCGTTCTCGGCAACCAGGGGGTGAACTTCTTTGCGACTTTCGCCGCGGGGTTGGTCGGGGCAACCGTCACGGCGGCCGTGGAGGTGCCGATGTGACCCGTGTCCGACCGGGGCGACCCGTCGACCTCGGCCCGCTCGGACCCGCACAGGCGGCGCTCGCCGAACCCGCGCCGGAACTGCTCGCCGGTGCGCTCACCCGGGAGGGCCCGGCGACGGTGCTCGTCGCAGTCGACGGCGATCCGGTCGGCTATCTCGTCGCCGTTCCAGGCCCCGCGGTGGCGTACGTGCCGGAACTTGCGGTCCGGCCCGACCGCCAGCGGGAGGGCCACGGCTCGGCGCTCCTCTCGGCACTCGTCGAGCGGACCACGGCCGACGAACTCCGGCTGACTGTGGCGGCCGACGACGAGGCGGCCCGTGGGTTCTACGAGCACCACGAGTTCACGCTACGGACACGCATCTCGGACCGCTTTGCCACCGGTGACGGGTTGTTGCTCGCCCGCACGGTCCCGTGACGACCAGCGGGCCGTGTGTGACCTGTCCTCACACGGGTCGGTGATAGCTAGTCTCACAGACCACGCACACACGGGACTTTTTGTAACTCGCGGTCGAACGTACTGTCAATGACAGCCGAGACATACGACATCGTCATCGTCGGCGCTGGGACTGCAGGTGCATTCGCGGCCGCGACGGCGGCCCGGGACGGTCTCGAGGTCGTGCTTCTGGAGCGAAAGAGCGAGGACGACGCCGGTCACATCGCCTGTGGTGACGCAATAAAGGGAACCAGCACGTTCCCCGATGTCGTCGACCTGGACTACCTCCGTGATGAATCGTTCACCAACCAGAACATCAAGCGTGCGATGTTCATGAACCCGGACGGTGAGAACTACGACATCCCGTTCAAGGACGGCTCCGGGGCGGTGGTCGACCGAAAGCGGTACGGCGAGGTGCTGCTGGAGGAGGCAGAGCGCGCCGGGGCAACACTCCACTACAACACGGTCGTCCAAGACGTCAGACAGAACGGGCGTGTCAGGGGTGTCGATGCCGTTCGCCACGGTGACCGGGTCACCTACGAGAGCGCGGTGGTTATCGACGCGGCGGGGGCGCTGTCGCTGCTCCAGGACAAGGTCAACTTCGAGGGAACCCACTACGACACGAACGTCGACTACTCGCAGTTCTGCTCGGCCTACCGCGAGGTCATCGAGACGCCGGAACCCGTCGAGTACGACGACGCCATCGTGTTCAAGCCGACCGAACGGCTGGGCTATCTCTGGTACTTCCCGCGAACGGAACACGAAATAAACGCGGGACTTGGATTCCAGATGAGCGACCCGCCGATGGAACTGGTGGAGGTGTTGCGCCGTGACCTCGACAGCCGTCCGGAGTTCGAGAACGCCCGGGTAAAGGACAAACTCGGGGCGGCACTGCCGACCCGGCGGCCGTACGACTCGGCGGTGGCACCGGGCTTTCTCTCGGTCGGCGACGCCGCGGCACACGTAAACCCCACGACCGGAGGCGGTATTCCCGGAGCGGCAAAGGCCGGCCACTGGGCTGCCGAGGTTGCCGCCGACGCGATCGCCGACGGTGACCCCAGTGAGTCCGCGTTGTGGGAGTACAACCACCGCATCCAGACGGACTTTGGCAAGCGCTTTGCCGCGATGGACGTGTACAACATCTTCGGCTCCGGCCACGACATCGACGAGATGACCGAGGTGGTCACCGCACTCCCCGGCCAGGCGATAATCGACCTGATGGGAAAGAAAGGCGAGCTCTCACTCGGCCTCCCGGAGAAGCTCAAGACGGCGTTCACGACCGCTATCAGGACCCGCGGCCACTGGAGTACGGTCTACGACGCCTACCGGACGAGCAAGCTCGCAACCCAAATAAAGGAGCTGTACAACGACTACCCCAGCGACCCGACGGGGTTCACCGCCTGGCGTGACCGCCGCGACACCCTCATGGAGGACGTCTACGAGGTCACCGGCGCCGACCCCAAGTACTGACGACGCCCCGGCCGGGGCTGTTCAGACTGCGTTCCTCGCCTACGTCGGGGAGCGTAGACACACCAGTAGATGTGCGTATAAATGGTGGGACGTTGAACGGCGACGGCTATCGGCCAACCGTCGATAGTTGATTGCCGGGAGTCAACATCAAAGCTCCACCCTCAACGAGCGAACCCCCTCGTGGGTGAGCAAAGTAGGGTGGGGTAGTTTAGGCCAGGTCGTGCTCGGCGGGGTCGTACTCGTTGTCGGTTAGTGTCTCCATGTCGAGTTCATCGAGCACCGCCTCGTTCGTCGCCTCCAGCACGACCGGTGGTGCGACCCCGGCCTCGACCGCCTCGGCCCACCGACCCACACAGAGACACCAGCTGTCGCCGGGCTCCAGCCCGGGAAACTGGAGTTTCGGTCGCGGCGTTATCAGGTCGTTCCCGTTGTTCCGGCTGAACGTGAGAAACGCCTCGGTCATCACGGCACACACCTCGTGGCGGCTCACGTCGGCGGGGTGGCTCCCACAACAGCCGTCCCGCTCGTAGCCCGTCATCGGGTCCTCGCTGCACGGTTCGAGCTCTGTCCCGAGTACGTTCTGCTCTGTCACACCGGCTGTTGAGTGTGGACGGACAAGACGGTTATCTCTCGTCACTGTCGAGGACCGCGTGACTGCCGAATACGTCACACCGGTCAACAACGAGGACACACCGTTTGAGGACGACTGGACTGTTGCCCGGAGGGTGCGTATCCACGTCATGAACGGCGTGGTACTGCGCCTGTTCGGCGTACGGGGGAGAGACGAAACAACGCTTCACGAACGGGACGGCACGTACCCCCTCCACGTCGATGTAACGGCGGATGTCGACCCTGGTTCCACGGTTGGACTCCCGCGATGTTAGCCGCGGGGGGGAGGGGGGTAGACGCGCAAACGCCTGGGTCGACGGCTGTCGGAAGATAAAAGATGCACCATCGATTACCGGTGGCTATGGAAACGCCAACCGATCTCAGTTCCTACGTCCGCGTGCTCAAACTCGCGAGCACGCCCTCGTGGGAGGAGTTCAGCCAGGTGGCCAAGATCGCCGGTATCGGCGTCCTCCTGGTCGGGTTCGTCGGGTTCGTCATCTTCGTGTTCATGACGTTCGTCCCGGGTGGTCCGGGGCTCCCAGACCAGCCGACGGCCGCGCTGTTCGGGTGACACTGATGGGTATCTACGCTGTCAAGACGACCGCGAGCCAGGAACAGACTGTCGCCGATATGATCATGACCCGCGAGGAGAACTCGGTCCACGCGGCTCTCGCGCCGGACTCGGTGACCTCCTACGTGATGGTCGAGGCGGACGACATCGCGGTGTTCGACCGCATCCTCGACGAGATTCCCCACGCTCGTGGCGTCGTGGAAGGCCGCACCTCGATGTCCGAGGTCGAGCACTTTCTCTCGCCGACCCCCGACGTCGAGGGTATCGCCGAGAGTGATATCGTCGAACTCATCGCCGGACCGTTCAAGGGTGAGAAGGCACAGGTCCAGCGCATCGACGAAGGAAAGGATCAGGTAACTGTCGAACTGTACGAGGCAACGGTCCCCATCCCGGTGACGGTGCGCGGTGACCAGATCCGTGTGCTCGACTCCGACGAGCGCTGACCGGTCTCCTGTTCTCCTCGTCTCTCTTCTCAACCCGTCTGTCGACAGCCCCGCTATCTTGATACAGCGAGAGAGTCCCGCCGTTCACGGCGCGGAGGATGTCATCTCGATCCGTGACCGCGCCGCTTATGTATTACTGGAGTGTACAACTTGGTGATGAAACGTCGTACGTTCCTCACGGCGGCTGGTGCAGGTGTGACGGCAGCGCTCGCGGGCTGTCTCAGCCAGTCGAACAACGACGACAGTCTCGTCGTCGCAACGTACGGTGCGTTTCTCGACGCACCGTCGGTGAGTCCGGGCGAGTTCGTGAAACAGGAGTTCGAGTCGGAGTTCGACACGACGCTGGTCTGGCAGTCGCCGCCGGAAGAGGCGAACCACTACATCCAGCGCGAGCAGGAGGGCGTGGGTATCGACGCCGACGTCTATCTCGGCCTCAGTACGGGCGAACTCGTCCGTATCGACGACGAACTCGACACGTCGTTGTTTGCCACCGCCCCCGACGTCGAGGGAACAGACAGTCTCAGGGAGGGGTTAGCGTTCGACCCCGAGGGCCGGGCGGTTCCGTTCAACACCGGCTACATCTCGCTGGTCTACGACAGCACGGTAGTCGAGGCTCCGGAGACGTTCGACGGACTCCTCGACCCGGCCTACGAGGGCCAGTTGCTCGCCCAGAACCCGGGCACGTCGAGCACCGGACGGGCGTTCATGCTGCACACGATCAACGAGTTCGGCACCGACGGGGAGTACACCTACCTCGATTTCTGGTCGGACCTGCAGGACAACGGGGTGACCATCCTGGGCTCCTGGGGCGACGCGTACGCGGCGTTCGACGATGCCGGGGAGGCACCGATGGTCGTCTCGTTCTCGACCGACCAGGTCTTTGCCGATGCCGACGGTGCGGACCTCGCGGAACACCAGGTGCGGTTCCTGAACGACCAGGCCTACGCGAACCCCGAGGGGATGGCGATGTTCGAGGACGCAGACGAGGAGCTCGCCCAGCAGTTCATGGAGTTCATCCTCCGCCCGGAGATACAGGGTGAGATCGCCCAGCAGAACGTCGTCTTTCCGGCGACCGACAACGCCGAACTCCCCCCGGACTACAGCGACCTGGCACAGGAACCGCCGGAGCCGGTCACGTTCTCCTACGAGGAGCTCCGGGGCTCGGTCGAGACGTGGATCGACGACTGGGAGCGTGAGATCGCCGGGTAAGGCCCTTCCGTGACCGACACACCCGACGGGGACCCGGCGACCGGCCGCGACCAGCAGCGGACGGGCGACGCCCGCGGTCTGGTCGACAGAGTAGAGCGTCGTGGGCTCTCTGTGCTCGCCGTCGTGACGGCCGCGGTGTTGCTGGTCATGTTCTACTACCCCGTTGGGACGGTCCTCGTTGAGGCGGTGTTCGTTGACGGGGCAGCGACGGTTCGTCCGTTTCTGGATATCCTGCGTGACCCGTTCTACCTCGGGGACCTCGCGGCGCTGTTCGACGGTCGACCACCCGCCGACGTCGTCTCCGACGCGCTCTCGGGTGGTCCCGATTTCGGTCTCGTCGGGTTCACCGTCTATCAGGCACTGCTCTCGACGGTGGCGAGTGTCGCACTCGGTGTGCCACTCGCCTACGTTCTGGCCCGGTATGAGTTTCCCGGCCGGCAGACACTGCGGTCGCTGACTATCCTCCCTTTCGTGCTCCCCTCGATAATGGTCGCAACCGGCTTCCGTGCCGCCTTTGGTGCCGACAGCCCGCTCAACGGGGTGCTCGGGCTGGTCGGTCTCGGTCCTGTCGACCTGTTGTTCACACTCGAGGCCGTTGTTATCGCCCACGCGTTCTACAACGCGCCGCTGGTTGCACGGGTGACCGTCGCGGCCTGGGAGTCTGTCGACGCGAGTGCCGTCGAGACCGCCCGGAGTCTGGGGGCGAGTCCGCTGCGGGCGTTTCGGGACATTGTGGCCCCACAGCTGTACCCGTCGGTGCTGATGGGGGCCGCCCTGACGTTCGTGTTCACCTTCGGCAGTTTCCCGATCGTGCTCGCACTGGGTGACGCCGAACTGATCACTGTCGAGGTGCGTGTGTTCCGACTCGCCGAGAGCCTCGACTACGCCGAGGCGGCGGCACTCGCCATCGTCGAACTGCTCATCTCGCTGGGTGTGCTGTACGGCTATCTGCGGTACGAGGCGCGTCAGTCGGCACGGGCCCGGGAGATACGCCCGCTCCCCCGGCGGCGGTTCGTCCCGGACTCGCTGTCGGTGCGCACACTCCTCCCGCGGGCAGGGCTCGTCGTGTACGCCGTTGTTGCGCTCGTGGTGTTCGTCCTCCCCATCGCGAGCATGGTACAGGCGAGTTTCACCGACGCCGGCGGGCTGACACTCGACAACTACCGGTTCCTGCTGGAGCGGCAGGCCGAAGCGGCGGCGTTCCAGGTCCAGCCCTGGCCGGCTGTGCGTAACTCCCTGTTCTTTGGCGTGGCGTCGCTGCTGGTCGCACTCCCGATGGGTGTGACCGTCGCCGTCCTCACCACCCGTGGCTACCGGGGTCGGAAACTCGTCGACGCCGTGGCGATGGCACCGCTCGCGGTGTCGGGTATCGTCGTTGGAATCGGGATTCTGCAGGGGCTGGTCTTCGGTGTCGAGATCGGACCGACCCGGCTCGTCGTCGGCGGTGCGGTGGCGGTCGTCGCCGCCCACGCTGTTGCCGCCTACCCGTTTGTCGTCCGGACGGTGGCACCGGGGCTCGAACGTATCGACGGGACGCTCGTCGAGTCGGCCCGTGCGCTCGGTGCGTCCCGCATGCGTGCTCTGGTCGACATCGAACTGCCGCTCATCTGGCCGGGGGTCGTCGCCGGGGCGGCCTTCGCGCTGGCTATCTCGATGGGTGAGTTCTCCTCGACGGTCGTTCTCGCCACCGGGACCGACTGGTACACCATGCCGGTCGCGATCGAACGGTTCATCGGTCGTCGGCTCGGACCGGCCACCGCGATGGGTGTTGTCTTGCTGGTCGTCACGAGTGCCAGCTTTCTCGTTATCGACCGGCTGGGTGGTGAGTATCGTGACGGGCTCTGAGCCGGCGATCGAACTCGACGGTGTCACCCGCCGGTACGCCGAGACGACCGCCGTCGAGGCGGTCTCTCTCACGGTCCGTGAGGGGGAGTTTTTCACCCTGGTCGGTCCCTCGGGCTGTGGCAAGACCACGACACTCCGTCTGCTCGGCGGGTTCGAGTCACCGACCGCCGGAACCGTCCGGTTGGCTGGCGAGGACGTCTCCGGGGTTCCCCCCGAGAACCGCGATATCGGTATTGTGTTCCAGAACTACGCACTGTTCCCGACGATGACCGTCCGGGAGAACGTCGCATACGGCCTGCGGTTCACCGACCCCCCGGACGGCGGGTCGACCGCCGACCGCGTCGCGGAACTGCTCGACCTGGTCGACCTCGCGGAGATGGGCGAGCGTGACCCGACGGAGCTCTCGGGTGGACAGCAACAGCGGGTGGCACTCGCCCGTGCGCTCGCCCCCGGACCGCAGCTGCTCCTCCTCGACGAGCCGATGAGTGCACTCGACGCGCGACTGCGCGAGCGGCTCCGGGTCCAGCTCCAGGCGATCCAGACCGAACTCGGCATCACCACGGTGTACGTCACCCACGACCAGGAGGAGGCGCTCGCAATCTCCGACCGGGTGGCGGTCATGCGCTCGGGACGGGTCGAGCAGGTCGGCGAGCCGCGGGCGGTCTACCGCCGGCCCGAGACCCGCTTCGTCGCGGCCTTTCTCGGCGACAACAACGTCCTCGACGGGACGGTGCTCGACGTGACCGACCGTGGAGACGGCGTCCGAGCGACCGTCCGTGTCGACGGAACGGAACTGGTGGTACGGACCGACGACTATCGGCCGGTACCGGGCGACCGGCTCAGCTTCTGTGTTCGCCCGGAGGCACTCGTTGTCGACGGTGTGACGAACACACTGACCGCCACTGTGCAGAGCACCGAGTTTCTCGGTGAGACGACCCGCGCCCACCTCGACTGGGGGGGGACCGAACTGCTCGCCCGGACCGCCGTCCCGCTCGACGGCAGCGTCACACTCGGGTTCGACCCCGCCGACGCACACGTCGTCACCGTCGAGTGAGCCCGGTCTCCGAGCCACCAAAACAGTGATATGAGCCCTCCTCGTACCTCTTCACGTGTCAACTGTAGAGAGACACCGGTGGACAGTCATCTCGACAGGGCGTGCTCGATGCCCACCGAGGGTGTGGTGAGTATGCTCCGTGAGATGGTGTCGGTCCCCGTGATGGGGGTGGTCTCGGCGGTCCAGGCGGGCGCGTTCTGGGGTGCTGTCGTGCTGCCGATGGTTTCTCTCCCGATGCTCGTCACCAGTCTCGACACCCGTGACGGCCGACTCCTGTTTGCGGCCCTGGTCGTGCTGAACGTCGTGTTGCTCGTTCTCGGTCACCGCCACCAGGCCGGGTGAGGAAAGCTTGATTGTCCGGCCGGCCGACAGTCGTGGTATGAGCGAGGAGACCCTGTTCACCCGCATCGTCGAGGGCGAGATTCCGAGTCACAGCGTCTACGAGGACGAGACGACATACGCGTTTCTTGATATCAACCCGCTCGCGCCGGGCCACACGCTTGTCATCCCGAAGACACCCTACGAACGTCTCGAG
>Ga0207714_1000619_pt1 | contig 24087 bp, 26 predicted proteins | sample PonA232FremontCA_2_FD_187270 | JGI IMG/M metagenome (GOLD analysis project Ga0207714, IMG submission 187270) | Marine sediment microbial community from Fremont, CA, USA - Pond A23 Sediment 2 (SPAdes) | ecosystem: Environmental > Aquatic > Marine > Unclassified | place: USA: Fremont, California...
GTGGGTGTACTCGGAGACGTCGGCGTCGCGCTCGGTCATCACCTCCACGTTCCGGATGCCCAGGTTCGCACAGACCTCCAGGATCGCCTCCTCGTCGTCGCCGGGGGAGGCGCTCATCCCCGTCACCAGTGGGTCCGTGGCGTCCTCGTGGTACCGCTTTGCGATGTAGTTGTAGGCGTAGTCCCCGGTCGCGCGGTGGCACTCGTCGAACGTGCAGTGGGTCACGGGGGCGAGCGAGATCCGGTTCCCGACGAGGTCGTTCTCGACGACCTGTGGCGTCGCGAGGACGACCGTCGCGGCGTCCCACAGGTCGGCCCGGTCTTCGGGTGGGGTTTCGCCGGTGAAGACGACGATTTCCTCATCGGGGATCGTGAGCGCTTCCCGGTAGAAGGCGGCGTGCTGGGAGACGAGCGGCTTCGTCGGGGCGAGCAACAGCGCTTTCCCGCCGGCGTCGTGGAGCCGGTCGGCTGTCACGAGCAACGACACCGCCGTCTTGCCGAGTCCGGTCGGGAGACAGACTAACGTGTGGCTGTCCGCCGCACGCTCGGCGAGTGTCGTCTGGTAGGACCGGTCTTCGAGTAGCCCCGCCGCCAGCAGCGGCCGGTCGATGGTCTCTCCCGTCGCCATTCGAGACAAGGTTGCGCCCGGCCGGGGTTAAGCGTTCGCGTGCCGGAGTGAAAGTGAAAATACGGGCGCGACGTATGACACCATATTTTTATTGACTCTTTCCATACTATAGGGAGATGAACGTCTCCCCAGCTCGCCTCCGCCGGTCGATACTCACGTCCCTGGCCGTGGGTTGCTTGCTCTGGCTCGCGGCCGGGAGTACACGGGCACACGAACAGTACGTCGTCGACGGTCGGAAAGACATCACCGTCAACGAGTTCCTCTCGGAGGTCCTCTCCGATCCACTGAGTGTCGGGTTGCTCGTCGGCGGCGGGGTCACGGTCGGTTTCGTCATCGTCGCCTATCTGCTCTTCCAGCCCTTCGAGGCCGACATCACGGCGTTCCGGCTCGCGATGCGGGAGTACGCCGAGTACGTCCCGTGGCTGTTGCGCATCTCGATCGGGATCCCGCTGATCGGCGCGGGGTTCAGCGGCTACTTCATCAGTCCCGCAGTCGGCGTCGAACTCCGCCTCCTCCAGGTGTTTCTCGGCTTCATGCTGCTTTTCGGACTGGCGACACGTGTCGTCGCCCTCGCGACACTCGCCGTCTACCTCGTCGGTGTGGTGATCTACCCCTCGCTTTTGTTGCAACTCGAAATCGCTGGTGGGTCGGCCGTCATCGCCATGGTCGGGAGCGGGAAACCGAGCGCCGATCACGTCCTCTACCGCATCTCCGAGGCGAAAGGCACCGTCTACGGCCGGATCGACTTCGTCCACGCCTGGGCGCGGAAACGGCAGGCGAACGTCCAGCAGTTCGAGCAGTACGCACCGACTGTGGCCCGGGTCGGTCTCGGTGTGGGGTTTATTTTCCTCGGTGTTTCCGAGAAGATGCTCAGTCCGGGACTCGGCATGGAGGTCGTCGACCACTACGATCTCACGTCAGTCATTCCCGTCTCGCCGGAGCTGTGGGTGTTCGGAGCCGGCATTACGGAGATCGCACTCGGGACATTGCTGGTGCTCGGGGCGTTCACCCGTGCTGGGGCGACGACGGCGATCGTGATGTTCACGCTGACGCTGTTCGCGCTCCCGGACGATCCCGTCCTGGCTCACGTCGGCCTCTACGGCCTCGCGTCGATGCTGATCATCACCGGCAGCGGGCCGTACGCGGTCGACCGCCAGCTGTCGACGGTGCTTAACGACTGGAAACACCAGTTCCAGGAGCGACGGACTACGACGAGCAAAGGGGACTGATCGTTGACCTGCTGTCGGTTTGCACGCCCGCTATTTTCGCCTGATAAATAGGTAAATAATAAAGAGGTACAATAATTAACGATTGTGCTGTGTATACACATATGCTCGATGTCGGTTCTCCGTGCCCGGCAGACGTTCGACGGTTGCGTGGTTACTGGACAGCCCGACCGACTGGACGGCCTGCAGGCACAGTCAGATGAGTACCGACGAGCAGTCCCCGGCGGTCGCGGTTGTCGGCGTCGGGAACGAACTGATGAGCGACGACGGGGTCGGTCCGCGAGTTATCGACGAACTCGGCTCGGCGTCCGAAACGCAGCCGCCGGCGGTCACGCTCTACGACGCCGGGACGACGGCCTTTCTCGCACTGGAGGTGATGAGCGGCTGTGAGCTGGCGGTCGTGGTCGACGCGATCGAGACGGGTGCCGAGCCCGGAACGATCCGGGAGTACCGGTACGTCGACGGGACCTTCGAGGAGCCGCCCCCCGAGATGACGATGCACGACGTCTCGTTTGTCGAGGCACTCGACTACGGCCGGGGGGCCTACGACCTCCCGGACACCGTCCGCATCATCGGCGTCGAGCCGGCGACACTGGCAGCGGGTGTCGGACTGAGCGACCCCGTCGAGGCCGCTGTGGCCGACGTAACGGACACCGTAACAGAGATTTTACGTGTGCGTGAGACAAACACACACCAACCCAGTAACCAGGGGAACACAGTATGAAATCAACGTGGTACTGCAACGACTGTGAGAGCCAGATCGACGAGGAACAGATCGACGAGCACGAATCGAAGGGCCACGAGGTCAGGGGGATGTTACAGCCCGACCGGCTGATCGGCAACGATCCATGGAGCATCGGGGAAGAGTCCGAAGACGAGGTGAGCCACTGATGTGTCTCGGTATCCCGGGCGAGGTGCTCGAAATCGACGGCCACGAAGCCCGTGCGGAGTTCTGGAACGTCGAGAAAACGGTCCGCCTCGACATCGTCGGTGAGACCGTCCAGGAGGGCGACTACATCCTCAATCACGCGGGCTTTGCGATCCGGAAACTCCCCGACGACGAGGTCCAGGAGACGATGGAGATCTACGAGTCCTTCCTCGAAGGCGACGAAGACGAGGCACTGGAGGAGATCGGTGCCGAGGACGAACAGCTGGAGTTTGGCGAACGCCCGGCCGCAGTCGAGCGCCAGCGGGCGGTGACCGACGGCCCCGGCGACCGCCGCACGCCACAGGAGGGAACCGATGGCGACTGACGAGACACTCCAGTTCAGGGACCCGGACGCCGCCGAGGAGATCGTCGACAGGCTCGACGGGCTTATGGCGGAGATCGGCGAGCCGGTCAGCGTGATGCACGTCTGTGGCTCCCACGAGCAGGCGATCGCCAAGTTCGGGCTCCGGACGATGCTTCCCGACGGGCTCTCGATCCGGATGGGTCCCGGCTGTCCGGTCTGTGTGACCAACATGCCCGAAGTCGACGAGGCCGTCGCGCTCGCAAACGGGGGGGTGACCGTCGCGACCTACGGCGACATGTACCAGGTGCCGGGCACGAGCGGGAGCCTCGCCGACGCCAGCGCGAGAGGGGCCCCCGTCGAGGTGGTCTACTCCGCCAGCGAGGCCGTCGAACTCGCCGAGGAGAACCCCGACGAGGAGGTCGTCTTCTTCGCGACGGGGTTCGAGACGACTGCGGCGCCGACGGCCGCGGTGCTCACCGACGACCCGCCGGAGAACTTCTCGGTGCTGTCGGCACACAAGTACGTCCCGCCGGCGATGGAAGTCGTCGCCGAACTGCCGGACACGGACATCGACGGCTTCCTGGCCGCCGGCCACGCCGCGACGATCACCGGCTACGGCCTGTTCGAGGAGTTCGTCAGCGAGTACGAGACGCCGGTCGTCGTCGGCGGCTTCGAGCCACTCGATGTCTTGCTCGGTCTGGAACGGTTACTCGAATACACCAGCGAGGACGCCGTCGGGCTCGAAAACGCCTACCCGCGCTGTGTCACCAGGGAGGGCAACAGCACCGCCCTGGAGACGATGTGGGAGGTGTTCGAGCCGGTGGCCGGCGAGTGGCGCGGGATCGCCGAGATTCCCGGCGCGAACCTGGCGCTCCGCGAGGCCTACGCCGAGTACAACGCCCGCGAGCGGTTCGACATCGCGCCGGACAGCGGCGAGGCCGACCCCCTCTCCGAGCAGTGTCTCTGCGGGGACATCATGGCCGGCACGGCCGATCCGGACGACTGCGAACTGTTCGGCGAGGAGTGCACACCGGAGGATCCCGTCGGCGCCTGTATGGTCAGCAGTGAAGGCCCCTGCAAGATCTGGCTCGAATACGGCGGGCAGCCCGACATATGACCGACACCGACGAGACCGGGGAGGTGCTCACGCTGTCACACGGCGCCGGCGCGAGCTCGATGCGGTCGCTGATCGACTCGCTCGCTGTCTCGCGGTTTGCCGACGATGACGACGACCCCAGTGCCGGGACCGTCGGGCTGGCAGCACTCGACGACGGGGCCGCACACCCGATCCAGGGAGACCGGTCGGTCGTCGTCACGACCGACAGTCACGTCGTCGACCCGCCACGGTTCCCCGGCGGCGATATCGGCCGGCTGGCAGTCGCCGGGACGGTCAACGATCTGGCCGTCATGGGCGCGACGGAGCCGCTGATGCTCACCTGCTCGCTCGTCGTCGAGGAGGGGTACCACGTCGACGAACTCGATTCGATCATGGCGTCGGTGGAGGACACCTGTGAAGACGCCGGCGTCCAGGTGACGACCGGCGACACGAAAGTGATGGGCAGCGGCGACCTCGACGGTCCCGTGATCAACACGACCGGCGTCGCCGTCGTCCCGTCGGGCTCGGTCGTCCCCGATTCGGCGCTCTCCGTCGGTGATGCGATCATCGTCAGCGGGACGGTCGGTGACCACGGCATCGCCCTGCTCTCCGAGCGCGAGGACTTCGGCTTCGAGGGCGACCTCGAAAGCGACGTCGCACCGGTGAACGATCTCGTCCGGACGGCGGCCGAGGCCGGGCGAGTGACGGCGATGAAAGATCCGACGCGTGGCGGGGTGGCGACGGCACTCAACGAGATGGCGTCGAAAAGCGACATCGGCCTCGAACTCGACGAGCCCGCGATCCCGGTCGACGGGACGGTCGCCTCCGCCGCCGAGGTGCTCGGGATCGACCCGCTCGACGTCGCGAACGAGGGGAAAGTGATCTTCGGCGTCGACGCCGAGGACGCAGACGCTGTTCTCGAAGCGCTCCAGGACCACCCACAGGGCCGGGATGCGGCGCTGGTCGGCCACGCGACCGACGAACACACCGGACGGGTCGTCCTCGACACCGGCTTCGGGCGGCGCTATCTCAGCGAGCCGGAGGGCGAGGCACTCCCACGGATCTGCTAGCATGCACGAACTCAGCGTCGCTTCGGGGATCGTCGACCGGGCGCTCGCGGCCGCGGACGAGGAGAACGCCGACCGGGTCGACCAGCTCACGGTCGACGTCGGCGAGGCGACCCACCTGAACCCCGACCAGCTCCGTTTCTGTCTCGAAACCGCGATCGAGGGCACGGTCGCTGCCGGGGCGACGGTCACGATCGAGGCGGTCCCGCCCGTGGTCCGCTGTGACTGTGGCTGGCGTGGCGAACCCGGGACCCTCGACGTCGCCATCTCGTACGCGCCGGATATCCGGTGTCCGGACTGTGGGAGTCGAACCGAGTTCGAACAGGGCCGGGAGTGTCGGCTGACGAGCATCGAGATCCCCGACACTGCCGGGACAGAAACCAATCCCAACCACCGATGACACACCAGTACCACCAGCGACTCCGGCATCGTTCGCGTTCGTCGGAGCGGCCGCGCGCCGGCCGTTCCGAGTCGTCGAAACAGCAACTGCTCGGCCGGCTCCGGGGCCGCCTGCTCGCGTGGGTTCCCGGGTCGGACCCTCGCGACGGCGTCCCGCTCCGCGCTCACCGGTTCGGGCACAGCCACGACGGCGAGCAGGCGACGGATATCGAGGCCGACGTCCTCGCAGAGGTCCGCGAGCGGGCCCGGGAGATCCACGAAACCCTCGCCCACGACCACGGTATCCACGCCGTCGAGTTCGCCGGCAGTACCGGCGGCGGAAAGACGACGCTGCTCGAACGCCTGATCGAACGCGCACCCGACGAGGAACGGATCGGCGTGATCGTCGGTGACGTGGCCGGTGCGGACGACGCCAGACGCCTCCGTGAACTCGGCGTCGCAGTCGAGAACGTCAACACCGGGAAGGAGTGTCACCTCGATCCGACCGTCGTCTCGGGGGCACTCGACGGGTTCGACCTCGACGCGCTCGATACGCTGTATCTCGAAAACGTCGGCAACATGGTCTGCCCGGCGGATTTCCCGCTCGGCGCGAACCGGCGTGTGCTCGTCGTCAGCACGACGGAGGGCGGCGACGTGGTCCGCAAACACCCGATGCTCGTCCAGTCGGCCGATCTGGTCGTGGTGAACAAAGTCGACATCGCGGCAGCGGTCGGCACCGACTGCGACCGGATCCGGGCGGACGTCGAGGACGTCGCCCCCGGGACGCCTGTCTTCGAAACTGACGCACGCCACGAGGTCGGCATCGACGCCCTCGCCGAGGCCGTGGCTGCCGACCACCACAGCTACGCACACCACCACTGAGCATGAGTTCCGACGAGCGGCGACGCGTCGCGGTCACGGTCACCGGCGTGGTCCAGGCGGTCGGCTTCCGGCCTTTCGTCTACCGCCGTGCGACGACCCACGACCTGGCGGGATCGGTTCGCAACACCGGCGACGCCGGCGTCGAGATCCGCCTGGAGGGGGCTCCCGGGAGCGTCGAGGCGTTTCTCGACGACCTCCGCGAGCGGCCGCCACCGCTGGCCGTCGTCGACTCGGTCACCGTCGAGGACCGCCAGCCGGTCGGCGAGCAGTCGTTCGAGATCGAGTCCTCGACCGACGGGGCAGGCGGGTCGGGTACCATCCCGCCGGATACGGGGATCTGTTCGGCCTGCCTGGACGACGTCCGCGACCCGGCGTCGCGGTACCACGGCTACTGGGCGACCGCCTGCGTCGACTGCGGGCCGCGGTACACCGTCATCGACTCGCTGCCCTACGACCGGCCGCGGACCGCGATGTCGGCGTTCCCGCTCTGTGCGGACTGCCGCGAGGAGTACGAGGATCCCGGCGACCGCCGGTACCACGCCCAGACGATCGCCTGCCCGGCGTGTGGTCCTGCACTCTCCTTGCTCGACGGCGACCGCGGGGAACGGACGACCGGCCGGTCGGCGATTGCGGCGACGGCCGACCGACTCCGCGACGGCGAACTGGTCGCGATCCGGGGGATCGGCGGCACACACCTGGCCTGTCTCGCGACGGCGCCCGCCGTCGTCGACCGCCTCAGGGAGCGGACCGGCCGCCCGGCGAAACCGTTCGCGCTGATGGCGCCGTCCCTGGAGGCGGTCGAGCAGTTCGCGGCCGTCGACGAGCAGGAGCGGGAACTGCTGACCGATCTGCGGCGACCGATCGTCGTGCTCGAAACCGACGGGGCCGACAGCCAGCCCGACGAGTCGTGGCTCGCTCCCGTCGCGCCGGGCCTGCACACGGTCGGCGTGATGCTCCCTTACGCCGGGTTACACCACCTGCTTTTCGACCACATCGACGGCCCGCTCGTGATGACGAGTGCGAACCTGCCCGGGCGACCGATGGCGACCACCGTCGACGGCATCTACGACCAGCTCGGCGACGTGATCGACGCCGCACTCGTCCACGACAGGGGGATCGTCGCCCGCTGTGACGACAGCGTCGCCAGGGTCGTCGACGGCACACAGCATCTCCTGCGCCGCTCGCGGGGCTGGGTGCCCAGACCGCTCCCGCGCCGAGGCGAGGGGCCGGCAGTGCTCGCCCTCGGCGGGGAGTTCGACAACGTCGTCGCGCTCGCTCGCGGGGACGAGGTCGTTCTCTCCCAGCACATCGGCGACGTCGACGGCCCGGCGACTGAGCGGTTCCTCCGGGACACTGTCGACCATCTCACCGACCTGTTCGGGATCGACCCCGCCGCCGTCGCCTGCGACCTCCATCCGGAGTTTCTCACATCCCGGCTCGCCGACGACTACGCCGGGGACGAACCGCTCCGGATCCAGCACCACCACGCACACGCGGCGAGTCTGCTCGCCGAACACGACCTCGACAGGGCCATCGTCGTCGCGGCCGACGGCACCGGTTACGGGCCGGACAGTAGCATCTGGGGCGGTGAGGTGCTCGACAGTCGCGCCGACTCCTTCGAACGTGTCGGCGGGCTCGGCCAGTTCCGGCTTCCCGGCGGCGAGCGGGCCGTCGAGTACCCGGCACGCACGCTCGTGAGTCTGCTTTCGGACGCCGACCGGATCGACGACCTGCTCGCCGACCGGACACCGCTCGCGGCGTCGGCGGCAGCGACAGTCCGCCGGAGCGTCGCCGCCGAGGTAAACGCCCCCCGGACGACGAGTGCGGGCCGGCTGCTCGACGCGGTGAGCGCCCTGCTGGATATCTGCACCCACCGGCGGTACCAGGGTGAGCCGGCACTCCGCCTCGAAGCGGCCGCCGCCGGCGAACCGCTCGAGATCGAGGTCCCCTTCGCCGACCGGGACGGACACCGCGTGGTCGACAGCGGGGCCCTGGTGGGGCGTCTCGACGATCTCGCCGACAGCCACCCGACCCGCCGGGTCGCGGCGACCGCCCAGTCGGCGCTGGCGCGTGGGCTCGGGGAGATCGCAGTCCAGGAGGCGAGCCGCCGTGGGCTGACCCGTGTCGGATTCACCGGTGGCGTCGCCTACAACGACGCCATCTCGCGGACGCTTCGCGAGACCGTCGAGCAGTCCGGCCTCCAGTTTCTTGCCCACGAGCGCATCCCACCGGGCGACGCCGGGCTGGCCTACGGACAGGCACGCGTCGCGACTGCCCGCACGGCCCCGGACGGGTCGTAGATCCCGTTTCCGCTCCTCGCGGCGCCGAAATAAGAGGTGACTTTATGACCTATTACGCCGTACGTTGCTCCGGGTGCTACCAATGAGCAAAGACATCCTGATGATCGTGGGTGATTTCGGGGAGGATTACGAGATAATGGTACCGTTCCAGGCGCTGGAGATGGTCGGGCACGACGTCGACGCCGTCTGTCCGGAGAAGGAGGCCGGCGAGACTGTCAAGACGGCGATCCACGACTTCCGCGGGGACCAGACGTACATGGAGTCGCGTGGCCACAACTTCGAACTGAACGCCACGATGGACGAGATCGACCCCGCGGAGTACGACGCGCTGTGTGTCCCCGGCGGGAGAGCCCCGGAGTATCTCCGGACCTACGACGAGGTAATCGGGGCAGTAAAGCACTTTTTCGAGGAAGAGAAGCCGGTGGCCGCGCTCTGTCACGGACCGCAGATCCTCGCTGCCGCGGACGTGCTCGACGGCTACGAGATGACCGCCTACCCGGCCGTCCGCGCGGAGTGTGAGGCCGCGGGCTGTTCCTGGGTCGACGGGGTCGTCCGGGACGGGAACCTCGTCACCGGCCAGGCCTGGCCGGACCATCCGGCGTGGCTGGCCGAGTTCCTCGACTTACTCGGCGACGAGATCAACCACAGCGAACCGATCACCGCCGACGACTGATCCCGGTCTGAACGCGGATCCCGAAATATATCGAAGTTGATATTATACGGCTATCTAAAAGCTAATTTCTGCGTGGCTGTCGAGCCGGTCGTACGTTAAGAACATCCTAACGCGCGTCAGCAGGCAGCACTCGCCCTGGCGCCGTCGAGACGGCGACCCGGCCCAGTCGGCTCCCTGCAATAGTTAAGTACTCCGGTACATAACAGTCCGCACATGGGAACAATAACGCGACTCATTCGGAGCCTTTTCGGTCTCTCTTCGGACGGCCGGGATACCGAGACTGGCACCGAATCACAGGAAAGCGAGATAACGATCGAACGCGAGCCCGAGACCGCGAGCGAGGACGCCGTCAAGGGAACCGAGACTGTGGTTTCCGAACCCGAGTCCGGGAGCGAAGCGAGCACTCCCGCCGACACTCCGGAGCCGACCGGGGAGACAGACACAGCAGAGACAGCGGCCGAAGACACGGGAACGGAGACAGCGGACACAGAGTCCGAGGCCGAGGAGACGGCGACGGAGACAGCCGAGGCAGAGCCCGAGCCGACGGAGACGGCAGAGCCCGAACCGGAGCCCGAAGACGAGCCGGGGGCGCCGGTCGACGAGATCAACGGCATCGGCCCGACTTACAGCGGGCGCCTCGACGAAGCCGGGATCGGGACCGTCCCGGAGCTGGCGGGCAGTGATCCCGCGACGGTCGCCGATGCGGCCCAGGTGTCCGAATCACGCGCGTCGAACTGGATCGAACAGGCGGAGAACTTCGCCTGATACTGATTACTGCTAATTTTCAGCACGGCAGCGAAGATGGGGTTGTCTCGGCTCTCCAAGACTCCCACCACTTGGCGTCGACGGCCTGGCCGTCTGCTCGGGAGACGGCGTCTCGCCCGGTACAGATTCGCAGTAATCACTGTGTGCCGGCTGTCCGTCCGCGCCGGTCGCTTTTTTCCGACGAACCACAAAACCGTTTACTCCTCCCAGTCCTTTCAGTCCCCATGGACCCGGAGGTCGTCACGTCCGCGACGGGGTTTGCGGCGACAGCCGCCGGTGCCCCGCGCGGTGCCCGTGTGCCGGTCGAGGTAACGCTCACCGTCGACGATCCGTTTCTGGCCTACCGGCGGGCACGCGCGCGGGGGACCGGCGGTGCGTACCTCGCGACGACCGGCGGCCAGACCGGCTGGGGGTACTTCGGCGTCGAACCGACGGCGCTGTACGAGCACGATCCGGCTGACGGCCCGGCGCTCGGCGCGCTCGCGGAACTGGTGGACGGCGAACACCTCCACCGCGGCGACTGCCAGGTTCCGTACCCCTGCGGTGCGGTCGGCTGGCTCTCCTACGACATCGCCCGCGAACTCGAAACACTGCCCACGAGTGCGGTACGCGACCGCAACCTCCCACGGCTCCAGATCGCCACCTACGACACGCTCGTCTCGTGGGAAGAGCCCCGGGCGGGTGATGTCGAGTTGCATATCACGGCCTGTCCCCGGATCGACGACCCGGACGCGGCCGGGCGGGCCTACGAACGGGGCCGCGAGCGAGCCCTCGACATCGCCCGGCGGGCGGTCGACGGCGATCCGTCGATCGGTGATCCGCCGGTCGCGGCCACGACCGCCCGGTTCGAGAGCGACTGCGGCCGGGCGGCCTTCGCCGAGCGCGTCGAACACGTCAAGGAGTACATCCGCGACGGCGACACCTTCCAGGCGAACATCTCCCAGCGCCTCCGCGCGCCGGCCGCGGTGCATCCGGTCGCCGCCTTCGACGCCCTCCGGGAGGTGAACCCGGCACCGTACTCCGCCTTGCTCGAGTTTCCCGGGGTAGATCTCGTCAGCGCCAGCCCCGAACTGCTGCTTGAACGCGACGGCCACCGGCTGGTGACCGAACCGATCGCCGGCACGCGATCCAGAGGGGCGACCGACCCCGAGGACCGGCGTCTGGAAACCGACCTCCGGACCGACGAAAAAGAGCGGGCCGAACACGCGATGCTGGTCGACCTCGAACGGAACGACCTCGGCAAGGTCTCCGCGTTCGGTTCGGTCTCGGTCCCCGAGTACCGCCGCGTCGACCGCTACTCCGAGGTGATGCATCTCGTCTCCCTGGTCGAGGGCCGGCTCCGTCCGGAACTGGACCTCGGGGACGCCATCGCGGCGGTGTTCCCCGGCGGGACGATCACCGGCGCGCCGAAACCCCGGACGATGGAGATCATCGAGGAGATGGAGGCGACCCGCCGGGGGCCCTACACGGGCAGTATCGGCATCTTCGGCTTCGACGACCGCGCGACGCTGAACATCATCATCCGGACGCTCGTCCGCTACGGGACGGAGTATCACCTCCGTGTCGGTGCCGGGATCGTTCACGACTCCGACCCGGACCGCGAGTACGCGGAGACACTCGACAAAGGGCGGGCGCTGGTCACCGCTGTCGACCGGGCGCTCGGGGACCGGGCGGATCTCCGGGTCGAACCCGCGGGGGGCGAGCCATGAGTACCGATCCGGCCGCCGACGCCGGCGGCCAGCGGGTGCTCGTCGTCGACAACTACGACTCCTTCGCGTACAACCTCGTCCAGTACGTCGGCACCGTCCTCACCGAGCAACCGGACCGCGGCGAGGTCCTGGTCCGGCGCAACGACGAAATCGACCTCGCGGCCGTCGACGCGCTGGCGCCGGACGCTATCGTCGTCTCACCGGGGCCGGGCACTCCGGCCGAGGCCGGCCTCTCGATCCCGCTTTTCGCGGAGCGAACCTACCCCACGCTCGGCGTCTGTCTCGGCCACCAGGCGCTGTGTGCGGCCCACGGCGCGCCGATCGGTCACGCCGAATCCGTCGTCCACGGGAAGCCGTCGACGATCACCCACGACGGACGCGGCGTCTTCGACGGCCTTCCCGGAGGTTTCGACGTCGGCCGGTACCACTCGCTGGCGGTCGAACGCGGGGACCTGCCCGACTCCCTGACCGAGACGGCCCGAACGGACGACGAGGCGACTGTCGTGATGGGCGTACGCCACGACCAGTTACCCCACGTCGGCGTCCAGTTCCACCCCGAGAGTATCCTGACCGACGCCGGTATGCAACTCGTCGAGAACTTCCTCGCGATGGCGGCCGACAGCGACTGCCCCCAGCCATGAGCTACCAGTACCACGTCGACGGCAAACTCGTCCCCGCGTCGGAGGCGACCGTGAACGTCCGTGACCGCGGCTTCATGTACGGTGACGGCGCCTTCGAGACGCTCCGTATCTACGGCGGGGAGCCATTCGAGTGGGCGGCCCACGCCGAGCGTCTCCAGCACAGTTGCGAGACACTCGGGTTCGCCGAGGCGCTCCCGCCGACGGCCGACCTGCGTGCCCGCGTCGACGAAACCCTGGCCGCGAACGAGCTTCGAGACGCGTATCTCAAACTCTCCGTCACCCGCGGTGTCCAGCCGGGCAAGCTCACACCCGCGGCGGCGGTGGATCCGACCGTCGTCGTCTACGTCTCCGAACTCCCCCGTGGCGGCGTCGACGGCGAGCGGGTCTGGGACGGCCCGGCGTCGCTGGGGACCGTCGACCGGGTTCGCGTCCCCGACGGGGCCATCCCGGCGGCTGCGAAGAGCCACAACTACCTGAACGGGATCCTCGCCCGCCTCGAACTGCGCGGCAGCGACCACGACGAGGCGATCATGTGCACTCCCGGCGGCTATCTCGCCGAGGGTGCGACGAGCAATCTCTTCTTCGTGACCGAGGGCCGACTCCGGACGCCGACGACGGAGCTCCCCCTGCTTCCCGGTGTGACCCGCCACGTGGTGCTCTCACTCGCCGAGGAGGCCGACATCCCGGTCGAGACCGGCCGGTACGAGCCGGACGCTCTGGCGAACGCCAGCGAACTCTTCCTGACGAACTCGACGTGGGAGATCCGGCCGGTGAGCCGGGTCGACGACAGGACGTTTCCGGTCGGCCCGGTGACGCGGCACCTGCAACGGCGGTTCGACGAACGCGTCGAGTCGTTCTACTGATCCGGAGAGCGCCAGCCTGGGGTATATTGTATATCGAAGACAATATTAACGGCCGCTCGAAAGGACAATCGATGGGACAGCAATTCCAACTGCCGGAGCTTGACGACGGGACCGACGACGGAACGCTGGTCGCCTGGCACGTCGAGCCGGGCGAGCGCGTCGCGGCCGGAAGCCGGGTCGCGGAGGTAGAAACCGACAAATCAGTTATCGAGGTGACGATCCCGGAGAGCGTCGCGGTCACGGAACTGCTTCGGGCGCCGGGGGACACAGTCGCGGTGGGCGACGCACTCTTTTCGTACGAAGAGACGGACAGCGACGGCGAGACGGACCGAGCAGCGACAGACGACGATGGACCGAAATCCGCCGTCACCCGGACCGATGACGACGATGGACCGAAATCCGCCGTCACCCGGACCGATGACGACGGTTCCGGGCCACAGCCAGCGACCCAGCGCGAGTCAACCGAGACACGACCGACAGTCCACGAGGGCGATACGGACGACCGGACGGAGGTGCTCGTCGTCGGCGCAGGTCCGGGTGGGTACGTCACTGCGATCAAGGCCGCACGATACGGACTCGACGTGACACTCGTGGAGAAAGAGGCCTACGGTGGGACCTGTCTCAACTTCGGATGCATTCCCTCGAAAGCACTGATACACGGGAGCGACGTGGCGCACGAAGCACGGAACGCCGGCGCGCTCGGGATCACCGCCGAGGTCGACGTCGACGTCACACAACTCGTCGAATGGAAAGACGGTGTCGTCGACACCCTCACCGGCGGCGTCGAGGGGCTCTGTGAGGCCGCCGGCGTGACACTCGTCGACGGTGTTGCACGGTTCGTCGGCGAACACGCCGCGGCGGTCGAGACTGCCGACGGCACGGAGACGGTCGGCTTCGAGTACGCCGTCGTCGCCACCGGAAGCCGGCTGATCGAGGTGCCGGGTTTCGAACCGGACGGCGAGTACGTCCTCGACTCACGCGATGCACTCGCGATGGAGTCGCTCCCGGAGTCGCTACTCGTCGTCGGTGCCGGGTACATCGGGATGGAGCTCTCGACCGTGTTCGCGAAACTCGGGACCGACGTGACTGTCGTCGAGATGTTCGACGACGTGTTGCCGATCTACGAGGACGATATCTCCCGTATCGTCCGCGAACAAGCGTCCGAGTACGGTGTCGAGTTCCGGTTCGGGGAACTCGCGGATCACTGGGAACACGACGGCGATGGCGTCCGTGTCTGGACCGAAACCGAGGACGGCGAAACCACCGAACTCGCCGCCGATGCGGTGTTGACCGTGGTCGGTCGCGAACCGGTCTCCGATACGGTGAACCTCGCGGCCGCCGGCATCGAAACCGACGAGGACGGCTTCATTCCGACCGACGCACAGGGTCGGACGGTACGTGACCACATCTTCGCGATCGGTGACGTCACCAGCGAACCGATGCTCGCACACAAGGCGATGCACGAAGGCGAGGTTGCCGCGGCGGCGATCGCCGGCGAACCCGCAGCGCTGGACCACGCAGCCATGCCAGCGGCCGTGTTCACCGATCCAGAGGTCGCGACTGTCGGACTGACGAGCGAGGAGGCAGCCGAGGCGGGCTACTCGCCGGTCACGGGACAGATGCCGATGAGTGGGAACGGCCGGGCACTCACTGTCGGCTCCGCAGACGGGTTCGTCCGGGTCGTCGCCGACGAACCGAGCGGCCGCGTTCTCGGCGTCCAGATGGTCGCTCCGAACGCCTCGGAACTGCTCGGCGAGGCCACACTCGCCATCGAACACGGGTTGACACTCGAAGCACTCGCCGGCACTGTCCACACCCATCCGACACTCTCCGAAGCCGTCATGGAAGCGGCGGCGGACGCACGCGGCGAGGCAATCCACACGCACTGATCAACCCCGCGCCCGTGGACACCGATCTCCGGGTCGACAGTATTTTATTGTACTGTGCTTTTTGTCCAAGAAAGGGGCGACACGAAAGGCGGTCTCGGGTGGAGGCAACTGTCAGCGGACAGCCCGTGGATCGACCAGTCGCAAACGAACCGTTCCAGACGACGGAGGACGAACACGTGAATACAGAGAGTGCAACAGTAAAGATACCCGACGGAAAGCTCCTCGAAGTTACGGTCAGCTGGGGCGACCGGATAGACGCTGTGCGGTTGACAGGCGATTTCTTCCTCGAACCACCGGAAGCCAGGGCGGAGTTGGAAGCCGCGATCGAGGGGTCGCGGGTCGACATCGATCGCGAGACGCTCGTCCGTTCGATCGAGTCCGTCGACGCACGACTCATCGGCTTCGAGGCGGCACATCTCGCCGACGCGACACTGGAGGCGGTCCGATGAAACTCCGTGTCGTCGACGGTGGCACCTACAGCGAGCCAGTCCACCAGGCGCTCGAACGCGTGCTGACCGATCGGCTGGCCGACGGCGAGATGCCACCGACGCTGCGGTTCTGGTCCCGCGACGAACCGGCGGTCGCCCTCGGCCGGTTCCAGGCGCACGCTGACGAGGTGGCTGTCGAGTACGTCGAGGAACACGGTATTGACGTCGTCCGGCGGATCACCGGCGGTGGGGCGATGTACGTCGAACCTGGCGCGGTCATCACCTACTCGCTTTACCTGCCGCGTGGGGCCGTCCCGGAGCGTGTCGAGGAGAGTTACGCCGAACTCGACGCGTGGACCATCGATACACTCCGCGATCTGGGTGTGAACGCGCGCCACGAACCGCTGAACGACATCGCACACCCAGAGGGTAAGATCGGCGGCGCCGCACAACTACGGGGTCGTGACGCCGTGGTCCACCACACGACCCTGAGCTACGATCTCGACCTCGCGGAGATGTTGCGGGTGCTCCGGATCGGTGAACAGAAGCTCTCGGACAAGGCTATCAGTTCGGCAGAGAAACGGGTGGCTGTGTTATCAGCGTACACAGATGCGAGCCGGGAGGCGGTCGTCGAACGGATGAAAGGGGCGGCCGCAGAACGGTACGATACGTTCGGGGAGTCACTGTCCCAGGATGCTATTGCTGCCGCCCGTTCCCTCGCTTCCGAGCAGTTTTTGACCGACGAGTGGAACCGACAGCTCTGAATCAGTGTTACACAGGCGGCTATCTCGATCCGATTTAGATCTGCCTTGTCTCTCTCTATTTACTGTAGAAATGGGTATATAATACACAACCTATATCCTGGGACTCGAACTATGGTTTTTCGGCGTGACGTTCGCACTGCGTATGGAATCTCCAGAAGCGGCTCTCAAGGAAAAGAAAGGGAACGTACAGGAATTCGCAGGCAGCGCGGACAACGTCGGCTCGTTCGTCGAGTTCGTCCACGCCGCCGAGGACGACGGTGCACTAGATACAAAGACAAAAGAGCTCATCTCGCTCGCGATCGGCGTCGCGGTAACGTGTGAGGACTGTGTCATCTGGCATCTCGACGGCGCACTCGAAGCCGGTGCGACGCGCGAGGAGGTCGAGGAGGCGCTCACTGTCGCCGTGGTCATGGGCGGTGGTCCGGCACTGATGTACGCGACAACCGCTCACCAGGCGCTCCAGGAGTTGGCTGACGAGTAGGTGTCGGTCTCTACTGCGCAGGTACGAGCGCCGACTGCCGAAGCCTGCCGTCTCCACTCGGCCGACGTCGCTGCACACGGCAGTACGGGCCGGTTTCCTGCCAGCTACGACTCCAGATGCTCCAGTAGCAACGCCGAGACCCGGTCGGGGTACTCGTGGGGCACCCAGTGGGTGGCGTCGGGGAAGGTTTCGAGTCGTCCATCCTCGCAGTAGTCGAGACTCTTCGTCGCCAGTTCGGGTACGAGTGCCTGGTCTCTCTCACCCCAGACGACGAGCGTCGGGGACTCCACCCGCTCCCGCGGTGGTTTCTCGCGGCGGCGCAACAGCGCGCGGTACCAGTTGATCATCGCCGTCAGCGCCCCGTCCTCGGCCCACGCGGCCCGGTACCGCCCGAAATCCGTGCTCGTGAACGCTCCCGGTCGCGACCCATCCTCCATCGCCGAGATCATGAACTCGAACTCGCTTCGCCGTGAGAGAAACTCCGGCAGGCGCGGCAGCTGGAAATAGAACATGTACCAGCTTTTCCGTAGCTGTGTGGGGTTCGATTTGAGCACGCGCTCGAACACCGTCGGGTGTGGCACGTTGACGATCGCGAGACGGTCGACCGCATCGGGCTGTCGGAGCGCGAGGTCCCAGGCGACTGCCGCCCCCCAGTCGTGGCCGATGATCTGTGCACGCTCGCGGTCCTCGGTGGCGACGAGTCCGCGGACGTCGCGGGAGAGTTCGCTGATCCGGTAGGCGTCGAGGCCCGACGGCTTCTCGCTTCGGTTGTAGCCGCGCTGGTCCGGAACGAGGACGCGGTAGCCGGCGTCCACGAGTGGCTCGACGTACTCGGACCACTCGTACCAGAACTCGGGGAACCCGTGCAGGAGCACGACGAGCGGGTCGTCAGGATCACCGGCGACGACGGTGTGCAGAGTGACACCGTTGACGCGCCGGAACGTCGATTCGGCCGAGGACACGTCCGGGACGGGAGCGTTCGGTGTGGACATCGTCTCCGCGAAATAGGTTCGTGAGCGGACCGTATAACCGTTCGGTGCCGTCTCCCGGACCGATACGTTCAAACGGTTCGCCCGCCCAGTTGGTAGCGAATGGACGAGGATCGCCGAATCGCGTCGCTGGAGGAGGTGCCGGCCGACAGTACGCTCCTCTTTACCGTCCGTGATGGGTTCGATACGGAGGAAGCGATCCTCCTGCAGCTCTCGGACGGGGTCGTCGCACTCAAAAACTACTGTCCCCACTGGACTGACGTCCGCCTCGACAGTGGCAGTGGCGCCACACTCCGGGAGGACGAACTGGTGTGTACGAAACACGGTGCGACCTTCGAGACGACGACGGGCAACTGTACCCACGGCCCCTGCGAGGGTGCGACCATCGACGAGGTCGACGTGACCGTCCACGAGGGGGCGGTCTACCTGACCGACGACAGCTACGAGTTCGAGAATCTCGGTCCCTCCGGCGACCACGACCTCTCCTCGCGTGGCCGGATCGACTTCTCCGGGAACTGACTACTCCACCCGGAAGGCCGGCTCCGCGACGCTCTCGCTTTTGCAGTCCGGACAGCGGCTCGGGCGGTTGATCAGGTCGTCGAACGCCTCGAAGCCACACTCCCGGCAGGTCGGCGGTGCGACGAGCAGTTGCTCCTCGCTGGCGTCGAGGGACTTCGCGATGTGTTCGACGTGTGCGAGCCCGTCGGCGGTCGTAATCCCGAACTCACTGGCGATGTCGCTGGCCGAGAGCGGCCGTTCGCGCAACCGGTCGGCGATCCGTTCCCGGGTCGTCCTGCTCACCTCGCTCATAACTGCCGTTCGGCCGCGACCGACAAGCAGTTTTCGCCGGGCAGTCTCTGGTCAGGTACATAGTTTTATTTGCCAGTTGTGAATACAGTCGCACATGTCTTACAGACGAACACAACGCACCGCGGGGCCGATCGAAGGCGCCGTGCAGGGCGCGATCGTCTACCTGGGCCTGAGCCTCGGGATCGTTCTCACAGCCACACTCTCCCTGTTTCTCGTCGATAACTCCTTTGTCGGCGCGGCCTCGAACAACGAACTCTTTTTTGCAGTCCAGTTCGGTTTCGACCAGCTACCGATCGTCGCGCCGTTGCTCGCTTTCGGCCTCGCTGTCTTCTACGTCGCGTCCGACCGGGGCGACCCGGCGTCCGTGACAGCGGCTGCCGGAGCGGCCGCGGGAACGATCGTCTCCGGACTCCTCCTGCTGGTTCTCGTCCTCGTCCTGGCACCGAGCGGCGTCGACGTCAGTATCGGTGACGAGTTTCTGGTTCTCCTCTCGTCGGCGATCGGATCGGTGGTGACTGCCGGGATCACCGGGATCGGGTTCGATCTCGTCTAATCACTCCTCGACGAGATACTCGTCCTGGACGTCGATCACCGCATTCGAATCCGCACAGGCGGCGTACCGTTCGAGCGGCTCGGCGTTGAGTTCCAGGAAGGTCTCGCCCCAGCGGAACTTCGAGAGGATCTCCGCCGCCTGCTCGTCCTCGCCGAGGATCACGAGCGCGCCGGCGAACGCTTCGACGGTGTTGAGCTGGAAGGCGGTCCCGTAGTTGACCGGGTTCGCGGCGACGAGAAAGGGAAGCGAGCGGTGGACGCCGTCGAGGTCGAACGCCTCCGCCTGTGCCGTCTCCCAGGAACAGTCCAGCGCGACCAAGCGGTCGCTCGCGGTCCTGTCGGCCGGCGAGAGCGCCCGTTCTGCGAAGGGGTTGAGAACGATCCCGGAGGGGGTCGCCCGCGTCGTCTCGTGGAGTCGTGCCAGTTCGAACCGCGCGAGTTTGCGGGCCGAACACTTCTCCGGATCGTCGTCACCCTCGTATCTGACGTGCAGGTCCACACCGACGCTATGTCCCGGGGACGCAAAAAGGGCGCTTCTGTCTTTTCTGGTTGCGATAACACAGCCACAGTATTAAGTGCGCCAGACGCTATCCCCTACACGATGATTCAAGAGGGGGAGACAGCACCAGGGTTCACTCTCCCCGGCGTCCGTGACGGGGAGATCGAACAGGTCGATGGCGGGGACTTTCTGGGGGAGGACATCGTCGTGCTCGCATTCTATCCTGGCGATTTCAACCCTGCCTGTTCGGACGAGGAGACCGGCCTCGACGAACTCGATCTCTTTACCATGCAGAAAGACGTCACCGTGCTCGCTCTCTCCACGGACAGCGTCTACAGCCACCGGACGTTTGCCGACGAGTATGGACTGCACATGCCACTGCTCTCGGATACCGACGGCAGCGTCGCCGCCGACTACGGCGTCGCCACCGACGACGAGACGGCGGGCTATCTCACACAGCGGGCGGTCGTCGTCGTCGACCACACCGGCGTCGTTAGACACACCTGGCGTGGTGAACGACCCGGTTCGGTCCCGAACGCGGAGCGGATCCGGCAGGCGATCACCGAGATCGGTGACGAGGATACCGCCCAGTCCCGGTACCGGGTCGGCCACGCCCGGTACATGGAGGGCCGGCGCGCGTTCACCAGCGCGATGAAAGCCTTCGAGAGAGACGAGTGGATGATCGCCCAGACGGATTTTACGCAGGCCACCGACGAGTTCGACAGGGCGGGCGAGGAGTTCAACACCGCGGTCAGGTTCGCCGAGCACGAGGAGTCACGGATGTTCTTCGAGCGCGCCGAGAGGAAAGCTGAATCGCTGTGGCGGGCGGCCGACTGGCTCAGTCAGTCCGCAAGCGCCTTTTCGAGCGGCCAGGGTGGCAAGGGCCAGTCGCTCCGCCGTGACGCCGAGTCGCCGCTGGAGACCGCCCGTGATCTCCACGAACCGCCGGATCCGGACGAGTTCCCGCCGGAGAACGATCCCGCCGAGGAGATCGCAGTGGGCGACAGCAGCGAACCCTTCGTTCCCGGGGACGATGACGAACCGACCGCGTCGCTCGACGCCGATCTCGACGCGGTGATCGACGACGAGGTCGACCTTTCGGAACCCGACGAGCAAGCCAGCGGGACCGCGGCGGACCGGCCCGAGGCCGGCGCCAGGCCGGACGAAATCGAAGACGTCCCCGCGTACGGCAACGCTGCGAATACCAGGTCACGGAGCGTGGCGACAGCCGGGAGCAAGCCGCGGGCGTATCCGGGGAACGAACTGGAACCCGCGTCGGACGATCCGGCCGAGGAAACCGACGACAGCGACGAGGCAGACGAGTCAGAGATCGACGACGCGGAACTCGAAGCGATCACCGCGGAGCTAGAAGAGCAGTCCGGGACGACGACGGAGCTCTCCGAGACGGAGCCACCCGGCGACACCGTGGCTGACGACGACCCGGCCGGGACTGCTGCAGGCGGTGTAGACGCGGATCCAGCCGACGAAAATGTGGGCGCCGACCCAGTAGCGGCGAGTGCGGACGTGGATTCGGGCGACATGGATGCGGCCACAGATTCAGCGGAAGACGACGGGAACACCGACGCGGAAGGCGAGGGGAGCGATGACGAACTGGAGAGCGTGGTCGACGACGTGACGAGCGGCGTCGTGGACGTGAGTACCGACGTGATCGCACAGGTCGGCGGCGAAGTGGTCGATACCGGGAGCGACGAGGTGCCGACCGACGATACCGAAGGTGATGAGCAGTCGGCCGACGATACCGGTGATAATCGGGAAGTCGAGCTCGACCTGACGGATCCGAACGGAGGGACAGTGGGGGATGAGGAGACCATCGAGGACGACGGGACGGCAGCGGACGACGGGACGGCAGCGGACGACGAGACGGAGGTTTCGACGGGCAACCACGGGGTTCCGGATTCGTTATGACCGGCAGTCCGGCGAACGACCTCGTCCCGATCGTCCGGGAGTACTACGACGCACTCGACAGGCAGCGTTACGACCGGCTGGCGTCACTGCTCGTTCCCGGCTTCGTTCACGTCCGGCCGGAGATGACACTCGACGGTCGCGAGCGGTTCGTCCGGTTCATGCGCGAGGAACGCCCGGCGTCGGAGACGACCCACCCGATCGAGCGGATCTACCGGACGCCTGACGCAACCGAACTCGCTGTCCGGGGTCGCCTGCTCACCGAAAGCGGGGAGCCGATCACGGGCTTTGTCGACGTCTTTAGGTTCGATGCGGACCGCATCAGTCGGATCCGAACGTATACCGACTAATATTTTTTGCGGTAACTTCCGTGACCACGTCAGGAATTGGAGACTACCGGTTCAATATTCGGGCGCCGTTTCCGGTCGTGAATCACTCCTTCTCGCCGGCACCGACCGCGGCCTCGCCGACCGGTTCGTGGCCCTCGATGCGCTCCTGTCCGCCCATGTACGGCCGGAGTGGTTCGGGGACCGTCACCGTCCCGTCGTCGTTCTGGTAGTACTCGAGCAGCGCGACCAGCAGCCGGGGGAGCGCCACACCGGAGGCGTTCAGCGTGTGCAGATACTCGGCGGACTCGTGGCGCTCGGGGCGGTACCGCAGCCCGATGCGCCGGGCCTGGAACGTCTCGAAGTTCGAGGCACTGGAAACCTCCAGCCACCGCCCGCCGCGGTCGGGGCCGTGCTCCATATCGTCGGCCGGTGCCCACACCTCGATGTCGTACGTGCGTGCGGAGGCGAAGGTGAGATCACCGCCACAGAGGAGCACGACCCGGTAGGGGAGCCCGAGCCGGTTGAGCACCGCCTCGGCCTCGCCGACGAGCGCCTCCAGCCGGTCGTCGCTTTTTTCCGGTTCGACGAAGTTGACAAGCTCCACCTTGTTGAACTGGTGGACGCGGGCGAGCCCGCGTGTCTCGGTGCCGTGTTCGCCTGCCTCCCGCCGGAAGTTCGGGGTGTACGCCTGGTGTTTGATCGGCAGGTCGTCGGCCAGCAGGATGTCGTCGGCGTACATGTTGGTGACCGGCACCTCCGCGGTCGGACAGAGCCACAGATCGTCGTCGTCGTAGGGCTCGTCGTTGTAGCCGCCGATGCGGTAGGCGTCGTCGGCGAATTTGGGGAGCTGGCTGGTACCGGTCATCGACTCGCTGTTGACCGGGATCGGCGGGAAGAGTTCGGTGTACCCCTGTTCGCGGTGGACGTCGCGCATGAACTGGATCAGTGCGTGTTCGAGCCGCGCCGCGTCGCCTTTCAGGAAGTAGAAGCCGCCGCCCGCGACCTTCGCGCCGCGTTCGAAATCCAGAATATCGAGCTCCTCGCCCAGGTCGTAGTGGGGCACGACCTCCGCGGGCAGTTCCCGAAGGTCGTCGAAGCCGACCCGGCGGATTTCCTCGTTGTCGAGTTCGGTTTCCCCCGGCGGGACGTCCTCCTGTGGGATGTTCGGAATTTCGAGCAGCCGCTCGTTGAGTTCTCCGTCGAGTTCGTCGGCCCGCTCCTCGATCGCTTCGATCTCGTCTTTGATCTCCTGGGAGCGCTGGATCGCCTCCTGGGCTTTCTCCTCGTTCCCCTCGCGTTTGAGTTCGCCGATGCGGTCGCTGACCGTGTTGCGCTCGTGGCGCAGATCGTCCCCGCGGGACTTGTGCTCGCGCCACTCCTGTTCGATCGCCAGAATCTCCTCCAGATCCACGTCCTCGATGCCCCGGAGATCGAGTGCCTCCCGGACTGCGTCGGGGTTCTCCCGGACGAACTGCCTGCTTAGCATGCTATGAGCTTCGCGTGGCGAGTGGAAAACCGTTATTGTTCCCGGGTCTCGGCTGCCTTCCCGTGTGTGTCACTCTCTGTCCTGGGTGAGATACCCTTTCAGTGTTTTCTATATTTGTTCTATATAGTTCTATATTTTTAAATAATCGTCCACAGAAAATCCGAATAATGGTTATAAAATGCATTTTTATGGCTACGGCTCCTACTCCCACATGCGATGAAAGCAAGTAACTACGAACTCACAGACTCGGTCGCAGGCTTCGACGAAGGCGACGTGCTGGACGTCACGGCACGGTTCGGCGACTGGCACAGCTACGCGCTGAAACTCGAACCGGCAAACGGCAGCCGCCGGACGGTCGTCGTCACGCAGTCCGAAGCGGGCTTCAGCGAGGAGGAGATCCTCGATCCGACCGCCCGGATCGGCGACTGGCACGAGTACGAACTGAAGTTCGATCCCGGCCGTTCCGCCGAGAACGACA
>Ga0207714_1000620_pt1 | contig 24085 bp, 20 predicted proteins | sample PonA232FremontCA_2_FD_187270 | JGI IMG/M metagenome (GOLD analysis project Ga0207714, IMG submission 187270) | Marine sediment microbial community from Fremont, CA, USA - Pond A23 Sediment 2 (SPAdes) | ecosystem: Environmental > Aquatic > Marine > Unclassified | place: USA: Fremont, California...
CCATCTCCGACGCCCGCCTGGTTACCGGTGCGCTCGAGGGTGGTCCAACGCCGATGCCCGGGGCGGCCGCGGAGCTGGTCGGCGAGGAGCCGACCGACGACTCTCTGACTGTGGCCGCGCGGACGCTCGGCGAGACCACCGAACCCGAGGCGGACTTCGAAGGGTCGACGGAATTCAAGTCCGAACTGGCGGCGACGATGGCCAAGGACGCCCTCGACACCGCCATCGAGCGGGCGCGGGGGGCGGAGTGACGATGGCCAGTGCCGACGAGCCGCCTGCCCCCGAATCGGAGGTCTCGGTCAGCCTCACGCTGAACGGCAGCGAGGTGACACGGACTGTCGAGGCCGGGACGCTACTCTCGACGTTTCTCCGCGAGGGGGAGTTTCTGACCAGCGTCCACCGGGGCTGTGAGAGCACGCGCTGTGGCGCCTGTACCGTGTTGCTCGACGGCGACCCGGTGAAATCGTGCAACGTGCTCGCCGTCCGGGCCGACGGGAAGGAGCTCACGACGGTCGAGGGGCTGGCCGACGACGACGGGAGTCTCCATCCCGTCCAGCAGTCCTTCTGGGACACCCACGGGCTGCAGTGTGGCTATTGCACTCCGGGGATGGTGCTCAACGCCGTCTCGCTACTCGAAGAGACCGACGACCCCAGCGTCAACGAGATCCGGGAACGGATCTCCGGAAACATCTGCCGGTGTACGGGGTACACGAAGATCGTCGAGAGCGTCAAGAACGCAGCAGCCGACACAGACACGGACACAGGCAAAAAGTGACAGGGCGGTCGGCCCGTGCCCCGAGTCATAACCTCGCTTCCCCTGCCGGTAGACTGGTTCGAACGGCACACGCCGCTTGCCTCAATCGGGTCCCCCCAATGATAGGGAGTGCGATGCGCTGACCGTCGGTAACTTTTGCATTCGTCGGTGTCTCGACCAGCAGCGTTATTATGTTTGGTTTCAACGGTGGAAGTGTGCCAGACAGTACAGAGTATTCGCCGAATAGAAGACAGATATTGAAATACGGTGCGGCTGCGTTCGGGGTCACCGGGCTGGCGGGTTGCAGTTCTGACGGCTCCCCAGACGGCGGCTCGGGGGACGACTCGGATGGGGACACGATCGTTTTCGGCGAGCCGACGATGGAAACCTCCCAGTTCGGATTCATCATGGCCGGGACCAACCAGTCGATCGACCTCGCGATCGAGGAGATCAACGAATCCGGGGGTCTCCTCGGCTCCACGGTGGAGGTCAGCCGCCGTGAAACAGGGAGCGACCCGACCGAATTCAGGGAGGTATTCGAACAGTTCGTCAACAACGACGGCGCAGTCGGCATCATTCGCGCGACATCGGCGGAACTCACGCCGAATCTGGAGTTCGTCGCCGAACGGGAAACCCCGCTCATCACCAACGGCGCGGGGACGACTGCACTTGATGACTATGGCGGGGACAGTGGGACACCGGAGGACATGTCCGATGACGAGTGGGTCTGGCGGACGATAGCGAGCGATTCGGTCTCAACCGCCGGCGGGGCGAAATACATGTACGAACAGGGCAACGAACGCATGGCGATACTTGCCGGAAACTCCCAGGGAGAGCGCTCATGGGCCAATAGTTTCGAGGCGGCCTACGAGAACCTCGGCGGCGAGATTGTCAGCCGGCTCGAGGTCCAGAACGGGAAAAACTCCTACCAGTCGGAACTGAGTAGGCTGTTCGAGGCCGATTTCGACGCGTGGGGACTCTCGCTGAAGCGTGACGACGCCACGACGCTCGTCCGCGAGTGGAACAACGCGGGCTACGGTGGCCAGATGATCGCCGAAAGCGGCATCAGAAGCGACGAGTTCGTCGACGCCGTGGGGGAACAGGCAGAGGGGGCGCTGATCGCGTTTACTGCCACGTCGGGTCCGAACTACGGTGAATTCGAGGAAAAATACAGAGAGTTCGGTGACGCCGAGTTACACCAGTGGGCGCTTGCGGGGTACGACGCGATGACAGTCGCTGCACTCGCGGCACAGCAGGGTGGTGACGCATCACCCGAGGCAATTCAACAGAACCTCGCGTCAGTGTCCAAGCCACCAGGGACGGCCGTCTCCTCGTTCCCGGAGGGCAAGGAAGCGCTGGAAAACGACGAAGAAATAAATTATGAGGGTGTGCTCACCCCGACGGACTTCACCGACGATGGGAACGTCGTCGGTGACGTGAGAGTCGCACAGCTAACGCCGGACGGATTTGAGGATGAGGCTCTCGTCAGTGCAGACGAGATCCGTGACCTGTTCACCTCCTGAACTGCCGTCATGTCGTTGATTCAACAGGGGATTTTCGGGCTCGTTACCGGGTCGTATATCGCGATCGCCGCCATCGGATTCACACTGATATACGGGCTGGTGAACATGCTGAACATCGCGTACGGCGAGTACCTGACTATCGGGGCCTACGTCGGGTTTCTGGCGGCCGATTCGGGATTACCGCTCGTCGCCGTACTCGGTCTCGGGTTCGTCGCGACGGCCGCTATCGGTTGGACGCTCACAAAACTGTTCTTCAGGCCCGTCGTCGAGAAGGGGCCGATCCCGCTTTTGATCACGTCCGTCGGTGTAGGGATCGTGGTCAGAAACGGAGTCCGACTGTTCTCCGGGAACGAACTCCGGTATTTGGATGTCGGGCAGCCAGCAGTCTATCGGTTTTCGGCTCTGGGCGGCGTGTTCGTCAACACCAAACAGCTGCTCGTCGTCGGCACCGCACTCTCGGCGTTCGTCGCCGTCCATCTGTTGTTGACTCGGACGAACGTCGGCATCGCGATGCGAGCGATGAAAGACAACGAGAGCCTCGCACGGATCAACGGGGCCAGGGTCATGCGGATCCGGAATCTCGTCTGGCTGCTGGCGTGCGGGCTCGGCGGACTCGGTGGCGTCCTGTTAGGCATTCAGACGTCTGCGAGCCCGACGATGGGGTTCCAGCAGCTGCTGGTTATTCTGGCCGCCGCGACCCTCGGAGGTGCCGGCAGCGCCTACGGCGCGGTCGTCGGTGCCTACATCTTGGGTATCGTGATCGAGATGTCCGTCGTACTGCTGCCCGCCGAAATCTCACAGCTCGGCACCACGGTCGCGTTTCTAGTCCTGATCGCGGTCTTGCTGGTTCGTCCCGGCGGCATCACCGGTCAGGAGGTGACGAAGGTTTGAGCGACAGACTCTTCGAGACACTGGGTCGTCTGCGTGTGGTCTTCGACCATCCCGGTCTGGTCGGAGCCGGTGTGTTTGTGTTCGGCCTCGTCCTGTTGTTGAGCCCCCTACAGCCCGAAATCCCGGGCGGTACCCAGGCGATTCTCCAGGTCGCGCTCCTGTTTCTCGTGTACGGCTTACTCGTCACTGGGGTGAACCTCCAGTACGGGTTCACGGGTCTGGTCAACTTCGGACACGTCGCTTTCTTTGCCGTCGGTGCGTACGCCGCCGGGATGCTCACGGCGAGTGACCCTTTCGCTGGCATCGGGCTTGGCCTCCACTGGACGGTCGGGCTCCTCGGAGCGATCCTTGCGGCTGCTCTGCTGGGAGCGCTGGTCGGTGCGTCGACACTGCGACTCCGTGACGACTTTCTCGCCATCGCTACGATCGCGACTGCCGAAATCGTCCACGATGTCCTCATCGGGTTCGAATCGGTCACCGGCGGGAACGTCGGCCTGCTCGATATCTCCCAGCCGGTCTACGACCTGGCAAACGGCGACGCTGACACGGGACTCATCGTTACACTCGTTCTCTATCTCGGGGTACTGCTCGCCGTCTTCGCGCTCCTGACGCGGCTCACGTCGGCTGCCTACGGCGACGTCCTCCGTGCAATACGGAGCGACGAGCTGGCGACACAGGCGCTGGGAAAGAGCGTATTCAGCTACAAGATGCAGGTGTTCGTCTACGGGACGGCCCTCGCGGGCCTCGCCGGTGGTCTGTGGGCCCTCGCACTCGGTGCTATTTCACCGGGGATGTTCACGATCGACGTGACGATCACACTGTACATCGCGATGTACATTGGCGGGATCGGAACACACCGGGGAGCGCTGCTTGGCCTGTTTCTGATAGTCGGCCTCCGTCTGTTCACCCGCTTCCTGAATGGGGTCGTGCCGCTGACACAGACACAGTTCGCGTCGGGACGGCTGGTACTGATCGGGCTCATACTGATCTTCATCATCCGATTCCGGCCACAGGGGCTGCTCGGCGACGCAAAAGAACTCGGGTTGGACTCATGACTCTGTTAGAGACCGAGGGGCTGGAGAAGTCCTTCGGAGCCGTTCAGGCACTCGACCACCCGGACATCAGCGTCCAGCGCGGTGAAATTGTCGGACTGATCGGCCCCAACGGGGCCGGGAAATCGACGTTTTTCAACGCGCTGACCGGCGTTGACCCGCCGGACGCTGGCACCGTGTGGTTCGACGGTGAGGATATCACCGGCCTCAGCCCGGACCGGGTCGCGAGGCGAGGGCTTGTCCGGACGTTTCAACAGACCCGGGAGATCGGGACGATGACCGTCATCGACAACATCCGTCTCGGCGGAACTGACAGACCGGGAGAACGGACGGTCCCCGCTCTTATCAACGGCGAGCGGACACGGGAGCGGGAGGCGGAGGTAACTACCAGGGCGACCGAACTGCTGGAGTTTTTCGACCTCGACCACATGGCCGACAGCTACGCTAGCTCCCTCTCGGGTGGACAGCGCAAGCTCCTGGAGATCGCGCGGGCGCTGATGCTCGAGCCGGAGCTGTTCGTTCTGGACGAGCCCCTTGCAGGAGTCAACCCCACGCTCGGGCAGTCGATAACCGAGTATATCGGTCGCCTCAATGATGATGGAATGACATTCGTGATCATTGAGCACGATATCGAGGCGCTTCGCGGACTTGTCGACCGGCTGGTCGTGATGCACCAGGGGCGGGTGTTAGCCGAGGGCGACCCGGAAGATATCCTCTCGAACGACCGCGTCGTCGACGCGTATCTGGGGGATATGGTTGCGGAGGCACCCGAGTAGTCACCCGCCGAGGAATTCCCGCCTGACAGCCGGATCCTCGAGGAGTTCGTCCCCAGAACCGCTGACCCGATTCGAGCCCTGTACCAGAACGTAGCCCCGCTCGCACCGCCGAAGGGCAGTCTTGGCGTTTTGCTCGACGATCATAACCGACGTCCCCCCGCCGTGGATCTGGTCGATCTTGTCGAACATGTCATCGACGAGGTCCGGTGCGAGCCCAGCACTGGGCTCGTCCAGCAACAGCAGGTCGGGATCGAGCATCAACGCCATACCCATCGCGAGCATCTTCCGCTGGCCACCGCTCAGTGTCCCGGCCTTCTGTGACTGGCGCTCCTCGATCACCGGGAACCGTTCGAAGACCGACTGGAGTCCACCATCGGGAGTCCCTTCGTGGATGTACGCACCCATCTGTAGGTTCTCCTGGACCGTCAGATTCGGAAAGACGTTGTGGTTTTGCGGCACGTACGAGACTCCTTTTCTGGTCACCTCTTCGGGTTGAAGACCACGTAGCGAGTCGCCCTGGAACCTAATGTCTCCGCCCGTGACCGTCGTGAGCCCAAAGACGGATTTCATCGTCGTGCTCTTTCCAGCACCGTTAGGACCGACGATCGCTACGTAGTCTCCCGGTTCGACGTCGATATTTACCCCATCCAGAATCTGCAGGTCCCCATATCCGGCCTCCAATTCCTCTATGTGGAGTCCGGCTGTCGTTGAGCGGTGGCCAGTCTGCACAGCACGTTCGGTGTCCATCATTTGTTGCCTCGGCGTCTATCGGCCGCTTCCTGTGTCGGGTCCCCCCTCGACGGAGTCGGTTGACCAGGAGCAATTGACATAGACTACTTACAAACTCGACCAGCCCGATACTAAAGCCTGTGCTGGGGACAATCTCTGCGGCGGCTGTCAAGACCGTTCCCGGACGACAGCCTACAGAGCCGGTGTGAGGCTGGTCACACTCCACTGAGCGACGAGCCGCTCGAGTCACTGGTTTCGTTTCGGTTGCCGTTCGTTCGAGCACGAGTCTTACTCGTCCAGTTCGTCGATGACGCCCTCGGAGAACAGCTCAAGACTGTCGAGCTCGCCGCGCTCCTCGTTCTCGAAGGCGAGCAGGCCGAAGTGGTCGACTCCCGACTCCCGGAGCCTGGCGACGTGAGTCCGGCACTCGTCGGGGGTGCCGGCGATGGCGAACTGTTCGGTGACCGGGCGGGGAATCGCTTCGCGGAGTTCACGCGGCGAGCAGTCCGGGATATCGTCGACGGCCTTGACCCGCTCGGCGAGGTCGGCGTCGATCCCGATGGCCTCCAGCGCGGGCAGGGGCGTCTTGTCGACGATCCGTCCGACGAGCGGGGTGACCCCGTCGAGGGCTACCTCGCGGTCGTCGGCGACCGAGAGAAATGCCCAGCAGACCAGGTCGACCTCCTCCATCGAGCGCCCGGCCTTCTCGGCGCCCGCTGCGACGTTCTCCCTGGCGTAAGCCATTCCCTCGACGCTTGCCAGCCCGGCCCCCGCGAGCACGCCGTCGCCGCGGAAGCCGCCGAGACCGAGCATCCCCGGGCCCCGCCCGGCGACGTAGACCGGCACCTCCGAGACTGGAGCGACGTCGAGGTCGGCGCCGTCCAACGAGAACTCCGGCCGGTCCACGTGAACGGTCTCGCCATCCAGAAGCCGGTTGGTGGCCTCGATGGCGTCGCTGAGGGCTCCGACCGGGTCTTCCTGGTCGTACCCCAGCGGGTCCAGGGCAATTCCGGAGCCGCCGCCAAAGCCGAGCCGCGCCCGGCCGTCCGAGACCTGGTCGAGTGTGGCGGCCGCTGCCGCGGTCATCGCGGGGTGGCGCGTGTACGGGTTGGTGACACCCGGCCCCAGACCGAGGTCTGTCGAGTTGCGGGCCGCAAGCGTCAGTAGCGAGTAGGTGTTGTGGTTCAGCCGTTCGTCGCCGACGAGGAGGTTGTCGTAGCCGAGGTCACCGTCGATCCGTCGGGCGGCCTCGGCCACGTATCCCGGGTCGGCGTGGTTGGCGAGGCTCGCCGTGAAGGTGGGCATACACGACTCACCGGCTGACGGACACATGTACCTTTCGAGGTCCCGCCGTCGTCGGGGCGGTGGATGGACGATTATTCGTCCAATACCGCAGTTGGATAGACGGTACCGGAGTTATTTGCGCACCAGATTTGGTAATCGGCAATAATTGCGCACAAAATTTAAAAGGGGGTGGGCCATCACTGATAGACGGAACGAATGGAGTCACGACGCTCGATACTCAGGAAAGCAGGAGCAGCAAGTGTAGCTATCACAGCCGGACTCGCAGGCTGTACCGGCGGTGACGATTCCGGCGATGGTGGGTCCACCGATGGCGGCGGGGGTGGTGGTGGTGGTGGGTCCGGTGACGACACAGTCACCGCGGCCTACGTGTACAACGAGCCGATCTCGGACCTCGGCTGGGTCCACACCCACGAGGTCGTCCGGCAGTCGCTCGTCGACGAGCTGGACTGGTACGAGACCCAGGTCGTCGAGGACGTCGCGCCGTCGGAGGCGGAGTCGACGTTCGAAACACTCGCCGAGGAGGGTGTCGACGTGGTCGAGGCCGCGACGTTCGACTACGGAACCCCGGCCGCAGCGGTCGTCCAGGAGTACGACGACATCTACATCGAGACGCCCCGGATGGTCCCCGTCGAGGGGTACGAAGGAGCGCAGCTCGGCTACTATCTCGGACAGCTCGAGGACGCCTGCTACGCGACGGGCGTGGGTGCCGGAATGTTGACCGAGTCGGACGTGCTCGGCTACGTGATGCCCTTCTCGATCGCGAGTACGGTCACGGAGCTCAACGCGCTCATGCAGGGGGTCAGAAGCGTCAACGAGGACGCGACGATCATCGTCCGGTTTACCGACACCTGGTACGACCCGGCCGCCGAGCGACAGGCCGCAGAGGCACTGGTCGACGAGGGCGCCGACGTACTCGGGTACCGGGTGAGTACCCCGACGACGATGGAGGTCGCTGCCGAAAACGACGTCTGGAGTTACGGCTACGCCGACTCCTTCGTCGACACCGACATCGCCTACGACAAGTACATCACGAGCAGGATGTGGGACTGGACGCCGTTCTACCGGCAGACAGCCGAGGCCGCCCGCGAGGGGTCCGCGGGCGACCTCGACCGGTTCAACGTCGAGGGCTTCCGGGGCAACTACTTCGGCTTCGCCGAGGGCGGTGTCACCCTGGACGACTACGGCTCGGGCGTCCCCTCGGACGTGGCGGACGCAATGGACGAGGCGGTCAGCCAGCTCGAGAACGACGACCTGACCGGGTCGGACATTTTCGAGGGGACCCAGTACAGCGACATGTCGGCCTACGAGCGCGTCTCGACGGCGTCGGAGTACGTCGACGGGATCCAGGCGAACAACTGAGGCGACCGGCGCGGTCGGCTCATCCGCCTGCGGTCCGAACGCCCACGAGCGGTCAGTCCGTATCCCGCGTTCACCGCGCCCGGCGGCAGGTTTATGCCCGGAAGCGGCAAACTGGGGGCGATGCCAGAGCTCCTCATCGAGGGCGGCACAGTGGTAACGCAAAACGCCGACCGGGAGGTCATTCACGACGGCGCCGTGGCCATCGAGGGCGACCGGGTAATTGCCGTCGGGACGACCGCCGACCTGAACGACCGGTACGACCCCGACCGGCGCCTCGACGCCTCGGGCACGGCCGTCATCCCGGGGCTGGTGAACCCTCACACCCACGTCTCGGACATCCTGCTCCGGGGCAGCTGTGGCACCGACCGGGGGCTGTACGACTGGCTGTTCAACGTCAAACAGCCCGGGATCGCACGGATGACCGCCGAGGAGCACGAACTCGCCGCGGCGCTGTACTGCGCGGAGGCGCTCTCGGCCGGCGTCACTACCTTCGTCGAGAACGACGCCGAAATGCTGCTCGGCGAGACCGACGCGATGACCGCGAAGTTCGACGCCTACGAAGCGGCCGGGCTCCGGAGCGTCTACGCCCGCGGGATCCGTGACCTGCCGGTGGACGACGACTTTCAGGGGCTGGTCGACCGCGTCGCCGGGCGCGACCCCTCGGTCGAACACCCCGACCAGGAGCGGTACGTCGAACCGCTCGATGACTGGCTCGAGGAGCTCGCACAGCTGCACGACGACTACCACGGGAGCGCCGACGGCCGCCACGAAATCTGGGTCGCCCCGGTCGTCATCGAGGGGATGACCGACGAGGGGCTCAGGGCGGCCTACCGCTTTGCCGCCGCTCGCGACGTGATGACCACCATCCACACCGCGGAGGCCCCCGGACAGGCCGAGGGGTGGCTGTCGCCGGTCGAACACCTGCGAAACGTCGGCTCGCTGGGCGAACACGCCCTCCTCGCTCACTGTGTCCACATCGACGAGCGGGACGTCCGCCTGCTCGCGGAGACCGACACCCGGGTGGCACACAACATCGCCTCGAACATGGCGCTTGGCAACGGCTTCGCCCCGGTGAGGGCGATGCGCAGCCACGGTGTCACCGTCGGGCTCGGGACGGACAACGCCATCCTCAGCGACACTGTCAACCCGCTGGCCGACCTCCGGCTGGCCGCGATGGCACACAAGGGCCACCACGCCGACCCCGGCGTCCTCCCGGCGGAGGCGGCCCTCGACATGGTCACCATCGAGGCCGCCCGGTCGATGCGGAAAGGCGAGGAGCTCGGGTCGCTGGAGGCCGGCAAGCGGGCCGACGTGGTCGTGCTCGACCTCGACCGGCCACACCTGACCCCCGCGCCGGATGTCGTCAACGCGGTCGTCTACCAGACCCTCGGCTCGGAAGTCGAGACGGTCCTCTGTGACGGAGAGGTCGTCGTCGAGGGCGGGGTCCCCACCGGCGTCACAGAGGCCTATCCCGACCTCCACGCGCGGGCGACGGCGGCCGCGGAGCGCATCGTGGAGGTCTCGGGGATCGCCGAAGGCGAACGCTGACCAGCGCCGGTGTCTACAGCGAGAGCCGGCTGACCAGCGCCGGGTCTTCCCGCTTTGCCACCTCGGTGTCGAGCAGCGTCCCACACTCCGGGCAGAGGAACTTCCGGAGGCAGTACTCCGCGGAACCGCCGGTCGCCGTGCCCGCCGCCGAGAGCGACTCCTCGGCGACGGCCACCTCGCCCTTCCAGTGGTCGTCCGCGCGACCGACGGGGACACCACACCCCTCACACGCGGCGTAGGGGACGTCCTCGCCGTCGACCTCGACGGCTACGTTCGCGCCCAGCCGGTAGGGGCTCGGCTCGGTGTCCTCGGGAGCGGTAGTGGCGGCGTCCGCCTCCCCAGGCAGGTCCGCCGCCTCGAGGCGCTCGCGGTAGCGGTCCTCGCGGGCCTGCTGGGCCGACCCGGTGATGGTGCCCTCGTCGTCGACGGGAACGCAGTAGACCTCCCGGGCGGTCTCCGGGGCGACCTTCCCTTCGGCGACGTCCTCGGCGACCGACTCGGGCTCTCGGTCCAGCGGGTCGCCGTACCCGCCGCTGCCGGGCAGCCGGACGTGGAACGCGTCGTCGTCCCCGAGGGTGTCGACCCCCCAGCGGACGTGTTCGGGCTCCGGCAGTGACTCCTCGGTCGGCGGGAACGGGCCGTCCCCGGAGAGGTCGGCGTCCCGGTAGGTGGCGTAGTCGACGTTCGCACCCGGGTAGCCGCCGAAGACGCCCGTCGAGTGGGGGAGGTCGATCCCCCGTCCCATGGTCACGACGTCGAGCTTCTCGAAGTCCTCCTCGGCAGCGGGTGTGACGGCGAACTCGTGGCCGAGCCCGCCGCGGTGCTCGCCGGCGCCGCCGGAGTCGGCCACGAACCGGCGGTAGAGGTACATCAGCGGGAGCACTGCCTCGTGGCGCTCGGCGTTGCCCCACCGCGCGACGATGTTGACGACCTCGCCGCCGAGGTCGACGCCGTCGTCGAACGCCCGCGCGCCGCCGGCGCCGGCGAAGGTGTCGGTCAGCGCCTCGACCTGCGTGTCGCCGCCGTGGTCGATCTCCAGGGCGATGTGACAGTGGGCGCCGTGCCAGACGCCGGTCGCGCGGTCGGCGTAGGCCTCGCTCGCGCCCAGCAGCTTCGAGACCGCGAGCGTCGACAGCGAGTTACACATCTGGAGCGTCCCGATGGTCGCGATGGAGATGGGTGCCGGCCGCTCCGCGTTGACGATCGTTCCCTTCGGGGCGTCCACGTCGATGGCACGGAAGATCCCGTCGTTCCAGGTCATGTCGTGACACAGAAGCGGCAACAGGGGCGCGATGACGCCACCGACGGTTCCGGTCTCCGTGCAGTTGAACCCCACCTCGCTCTGTTCGTCGGTGCCAGCGAAATCGAACCGGAGCGAGTCGCCCTCCTTCTCGAGGGCGAGCTGGACAGTAAAGGAACGGTCCTCGCTGGCCGAATCGAGGTACTGGCGTTCCTCCCACCGGCCGTCCGGGAGTTCCCGCAGCCGCTTGCGGAGTTTCTTCTCGGACTGCTCGATGAGCTGTTCGCCAACGTACTCGACAGTGTCCGGGGAGTACTCGTCCATCAGCCCCTGGAGGCGGTCCTTGGCGACGTTGTTGGCGGCGATCTCCGAGCGGAGGTCGAGTTCGACCATCCCCGGGTCACGGCTCATGTTCAGGATCGTCTCCAGAACATCGTCGCGCATCTCTCCACCCTCGATCAGCTTCATCCCCGGCGTCTGGAACCCCTCGTGGAAGATGGTCGTCGCGTTCGGCGAGAACCCTCCCGGGTCGACGGCTCCGATGTCGGCCACGTGGACGAAACTCGCCGAGAACGCCTGGAGTTCCCCCTCGTAGAAGATCGGACAGATGATGTAGACGTCCGGCGGGTGTAACGCCGCCGTGTACGGGTCGTTGAGGATGAACATGTCACCCTCCTCGATATCGCCCTCGAAGCGGTCGATGATGTGTTTGGTCGCCTCGGAGGCGCCCAGATAGTGGTGCAGGAAGCCGACACCGCCGGTCAACAGGGAGCCGTCTTTCGTGTACAGCGCGACCATCAGGTCGTGGCCCTCGTTGGTGTTCGGGGCGCCGGAGACGCGCTTGAGCGCCTCGACGGCCTCGTCGGTGACCCGCACCAGCCGGTGTTTGATGATCTGGAAGGTGACTGGGTCCAGCCCCTCCACGCTCAGGTCGATGTCGTCGGTCGGTTCAGTGTCACTCATCGTTGCCCTCCTCGATACCGATCCGGATGTTCTTGTACTGGTCCATCCGCGCGACGTCGCCGGGGTTGACCACGATGGTTGTCACCGGCGTGAGGATGACTCCTGGCTCTGTTATCTCGTCGCCGGGCGTCAGCTCCTCGAAATCGTACAGACTCGCATCGATCCGCCCGCCCGCTGCCTCGAAGTGCATCTCCTTGCTCCCCAGGCGGGCGCGGGCCGGATTCGACTCGCTGACCGGGTGTTCTTTCAGGTCAGGCGTGGTCAACGGCCCGACGCCGCGGACGCGGAACTCGGTCATCTCGATGCCGCCCTCCTTGAACGCCGACCCCTCGCCGTACCGCTGCTCGTACAGCTCCTCGAACCGGTCGACCGTCGCGTCGATGTCAGCCTGCGTGAGCTGGCCCGCTGCCTCGACGGGTGTCAGGAGTTCGTGGACCTGGCGCTGGTAGCGCATGCTGATAGAGCGCTCCAGGCGGATCTCCTCCGTGTCGAACCCCTCGGATGCGAGTTTCTCCCGCGCCGTCGCCGAGAGGTCGCCGAACACCTCGTTGATCTCGTCGACGTCGAAGGGCGGTTCCATCCCCTGGACGTCCAGGTGTTCGTGGGTCACGTCCGTCGAGAGCAGGCCCAGCGCACTGTTGACCGACGCCGTGTGGGGCACCAGTACCTCCGGAATATCCAGCTCGCGGGCGTAGGAGGCTGCGTGCATCCCGGCGGCACCGCCGATGGCGACCAGCGTGAACCTCCGGGGGTCGATCCCCTTCTCGACGGTGGTCTCACGCAGCAGGTCCGCGATGATCGAGTTGATGAGCTTGTAGATGTCCGCGGCGGCCTCCTCGGTGGACTTGCCCAACGGGCCTGCGACCTGCTCGTCGAAGACCTCGTACGCCCGGTCGGCGTCCATCTCCTTGCCCCCGCCCAGGAAGTATTCCGGCGCAAAATACCCCTGGATGAGGTCCACGTCGGTCACCGTCGGCCGGTCACCACCCCGGCCGTAACAGGCCGGCCCGGGGTCCGAGCCGGCACTCTCCGGGCCGACCTGCGGGACGTTCGTCCCCTCCTCCAGCGAGATGATGCTCCCGCCGGCGACGGCGATGGAGTGGATGTCCCGTTTCGGGAACTGGTAGTGGTGACGCCCCACCATCGGCTCGTCGGCGTACTCGATCCGGTTGTTATCGATGACGCCGACCTTGAAGGTCGTCCCGCCCATGTCCGTCGAGATGATGTTGTCGACCCCGCGCCTGTTGGCGACGAACTGGCTGCCCAGCAGGCCGCCGACAGGCCCCGACTCCATCAGCCCGACCGGTCGCTCGATGGCGTCCTGTCGAGTCACGAGCCCGCCGTGAGAGAACATCAACAGCAGGAGCCCGTCGAAGCCGTACTCCGTGAGCGTCGTCTGCAGGTTCGTGAGATACTCCTCCGCCGTCGGTCCCAGATAGGCGTTGAGCACTGTCGTCGACGTGCGCTCGTACTCGCCCATCGTCGGCGAGACGTCACTTGACACCGAGACGTACAGGTCGGGATAGTGCTCGGCGAGCAGGTCCTTCACCCGCCGTTCGTGTGCCGGCGAGCGAAACGACCAGAGCAGACACGTGGCGACGGACTCGACCCCGTCCTCGACGAGTCCGTCGACGGCCTCCAGCACCTCCTGGTCGTCGAGCTCCTCGACGACCTGGTCGCGGTAGGCCCGCTCGGAGAGCCCCTCGACCCGCGTGCGCGGGATCAGCGGGTCCGGCTTGTCCGAGTTGATGATGTCTTTGACCTGCTCGAACGGGAGCCCGGACCACCGGCCGTACCCCCCGCGGGTAGCGTGCAGCGTCTCCTCGAAGCCCGCGGTCGTCAGCAACCCGGTTTCGGCTCCCTCGCGCTCGAACAGGGCGTTCTCCCCGACGGACGTCGCGTGGAGAAACAGGTCGGTGTCCCCGAGCAGTTCCTCGAGACCGACCTCCATGTTCCCGGTGGCGTCGGACAGGGAGTCGAAGATGCCCTGCGAGAAGTCGGGGTAGGTCGTCAGGTCCTTCCCGATGGTTACACGGCCCGATTCGTCCATGACTGTCGAATCTGTACACGTGCCGCCGATATCGGTCCCGATTCGGTAGCCCATGAGGCTTGTCGTGCGTGTCGAGGTAACGCTCTCGCATAACTCTGTGGATTCCTGCACGTTTGGCAAGAATTGGTTGAAAAGTGCGGACACGTGGCCAGTCGTGGGTGACTCTTCCGGTCGGGTCCGTGGCCCGGGCACGTCCCAACCGCAGTGGGGCTACAGCGGCTGTTCGGGGCCGATCGGCGTCCGGAACCACCGGGACAGCGCGGCCGTGTCGTCGACCGTCGTCAGCGCTGCCAGCGTCGGGAGCCCGAGCACCGAGACGCCCTTCTCCGAAGCGATCTGGAGTACCTCCGTGTCTCCGGTCCCGACCGTCCCCACCCGGACGGTGGTGTACTCGTTGGCGACGGTGAACTCCTCCGTCGGCTCGACCGGCTGTCCGTCGTAGATGCTGGCTTCGTCGGCCAGCACCGGACCGGACTCCTCGACGAACTCGGCGAGGTCGCTGGCGTCCTCCTGCCAGGAAACTCCCTCCAGCAACATGGCGTCGAGCCGGAGCTGGTCCTCGCCGTGTTCGAGCAAGAGCAGCTCCCCCATCGAGACGAGCTTCGTCGCGGTTACCGTCCGGCTGGCGTCTCCGAGTGCCATCGCGTGAACCCGGGCGGACCCGGGCGTGTGTCTCGGCGGCATGGTTAGAGTAACACGATGGTGAGATTCTTCAGGTCGATCACGCTGTCGTCGAAGTACACCACGCGGTCGGCGATCTTGAGGTCGTCGCCGACCCGTCTGAGGGTGGTCTCCCGCTGTGCGGAGAGCGTCTCGCTATCGGTGGCGTCGCCGTAACTCCGGTAGACCTGCTGGTTGTTGAGGACGGTGTACTCCTCGCCCTCCACCTCCGTCACGCGAACGTTGCCGATGACGTGACGTACCCGCGAGCGCGGATTCTCCGCCCAGGCGTACTCCTTGCCCAGCCGGGTCACCCGCTCTCTCAGGATGTCGTACTCGTTGTAGATGTAGTAGCCGTCCTCACTGAACTCCGGCTGGTCGGTTCCCGGGTGTGTGTGTCGCCGGATCGGCGCAGTGATCCTGATGTCCTCCGTCAGCAACTCCAGCCACTCCTCCAGCCGGAAGCTGTCAAGCAACTCCGCTTCGGTGTAGAGCAGCTGTTCGACCTCGTGTTGGACAGCCGGCGAAACCGTCGTCGCGGTGTCGACGGGTTCACTCTCACTCATCGGTTTCGCTCCCATCCAGCTCGGGCCGCCCCATGGACATGTATCTGTGCCAGTGTTTCAGGTGGTTTCGGGCGCCAGCTTCGCTGTAGTACCCGCCGAAGCGCTGGACCTCTGCCGGCCCGAACAGCGGGTCATCAACCGTCTCGAGGTCGTCGCTCATCCCCTCTAGGCCCTGTTCCATGTTGCCGACCGTCTCGTTGAGTTCCAGGGTGACCGAGTCGGTGGAGTCTGCGATCCCGGCCCAGACCGACAGGTCGTCGGCCTCGAACGTCCCGCCAGGACTCGTCGTCTCGAATCCGTGGTAGGCTCGCTCCATGAACTCCTCGTCGTCGGCCAGCTCCTTGGGGACGAGCCACCAGCTCATGATCTCCGTCTCGCTCGGGCCACGGGGGACGAACGTCCGGATCTGGACCCAGGGACCGCCCCAGCCGCCGCCGGAGATGGCGTGGTTGATGTTGGTGTTGGGGTACAGCGTCGAGAAGAAGTAGACCGACTGGCTGAACAGCTCGCGCTGTTTGTCGGTCAGGTCGGAGCTGTAGTAGTCGGTGACCTCGTCGGGATATCCCATGTGGGTGTCCGTGTCGTAGTTGACCAGAAAGCTCAGCGAGGCGTTTTCGGTCACGGCGAGGTGGTTGTAATCGCCTTTCCGCTCCTGTGCCGAGGGGAGGGTCTCCCAGGGACCGGCTTCCCCCAGGCCTTCGGACTCGAAGACCGCCTGGTGGGTCGCGAGGACGTGGTAGTTGTCGCCGCCGAAGTTCTGGGCAGGGGTCTTCCAGTTGTGGGGCGCGACCGAGCGGTGCGGGTCGGCCACGACCGTCATCCCCTCCTCGGTGAGGTCGACGAGCAGGTCGAGATACCAGGTGAAATCCCCGAGATACTCCTCCAGGGAGGGCCCCTCGTCGACCAGCCGGCCGAAGATGAGTCCGTTGTAGCGTTCGACGGTCGCCTTCTCGAGTCTGATCTCGCCGGGGTCCAGGTCCTGGTATGACTCCTCCTTGTAGGGCATCCCCTGGAGCTCGCCGTCGTTCCGGTAGGTCCAGCCGTGGTAGGGACACCGGAAGTGGGTGGTGTTTCCCTTGTCAGCGGTGCAGAACTGGGCCCCCCGGTGTTTGCAGGCGTCGAGCAGCGCGTGGTACTCCCCGTCCCGGTCGTAGGTCAGGATGTACGGGTCACCCGCGATGTACCGGCGGGCGTAGTCCCCCGGCTCCTGAAACTCTGAGGTGTGGCCGATGTAGTTCCACGTGCGACTGAACAACCGCCGCAGCTCCTCCTCGTAGATGGCGTCGTCGCTGTATATCTGGAACGGGAATTTCCCCTTTCCGATCTTTTCGCCGGTTTGCTCGATTAACTGTTCGGTTTTATCCGCCGACTGGGCCATACCGTCTGCTTGTCCGGGCCGTGCATATATGTTTTCCTGGCGCGGTCGCCCCGGCCGAGCAGCCGGGTGGTACACGAGGCTCCGCTTGATACGATGTTGTAGATCGTGAAGCGATCTGGGTGAACAGTGGACGGAAAATACTGGTCGGGCGGCAAGACTTTTAATCCCTGTACAGAAAGTTGGCCATCAATGGCAAACGTCAGCGTCGAATTGACGCCACGGACACGGACACCACGGTGGTTCGGGATGGCGGTACAGGGGTTGACGGTGGTTGCCGCACTGGCTGTCGCTGCTCTCGCACTCGTGGCCGTCGACGCGAATCCCGTCACGGTGTATTCCGAGATGTTTCTGGGTGCGTTCAGCGACCCGTTACAGGCAAGCCGGGTTTTCAACAGGAGCGCACCGCTGATCCTCGCCGGACTTGCGGTGTATATTCCGCTCAGAAGCGGGCTCTACAATATCGGCGCCGAGGGACAGCTCATCGTCGGTGGGCTCGTGACGGTGTGGGTCGGCACCCGCCTGCCCGAGGCGATGGGCGTCGGGGCCGAGGGGGCGGTCGTGTTCCTGGCCGCACTGGGGGTCGCGGTGCTGGCCGGGGTTGCCTGGGTGTACGTCCCCGTCTACCTGTACAACAAGTACGAGGTCAACGAGATACTGACGACACTCATGCTCGTGTTCACCGCTGAGCGGGTGAGCGCGTACCTGATCTCCGGCCCGCTCCAGGCGGGCGGGGGCGGGTTCCCGAGAACCGGGTCGATAGCCTTCGACCTGCCGACCCTCTTTGGCACCCGGATCGACGTGGGGATCGTGTTCGCGCTGCTCGCAGTCGCGGGGACGTGGCTGGTGATCAACCGGACCCGCCTGGGCTACGAGGTCGTCCTCTCGGGGTCCAACGAAGGAGTAGCCGAACAGACCGGGATCGGGACGAAGAAGATCACCTTCTTCGTGTTCACCTTCGCCGCAGCACTCGCCGGCCTCGCCGGGTTCATCGAGGTGGCCGGCAACCAGTCGAGCCTGACCATCGGCTGGCAGCCCGGCTACGGCTGGACGGCGATCCCGATAGCGCTACTCGGTCGGCGGGGAGCGGTCCAGACAATGCTCGCCGGGTTCATGTTCGGGTTCATCTTCGTGGGGGCGTCGACGGTCGAGACGACGCTGGGCGTCCCCGCGGCGATCTCACAGATGATCGAGGCGCTGATCATCCTCTTTCTGATCAGCGGCGAAGTGCTCAAGACCCACCGGCTCGACCTCGTGCTCGGCAGGTGGTCGCTGCGGGAGTCTGTCGGGAAACTGGCGCGGGTCGGGAGAGCCGGGGGGAACTGACATGGGGGACGTCGTCCTCGTCGCCGGTCTCACCGAGTCGTTCGTCACGGGTCTCATCGGCGCGACAGTCACCGCCTCGACGCCGCTCATCCTGGCTGCACTCGGCGAGGTCGTCGCCGAGCGGGCGGGAATGTTGAACCTGGGGGTCGAGGGGATCATGCTACTCAGCGCGCTCTTCTCGTTCATGGTTGCGCTGACCACCGGCAGTCTGTTTCTGGGCTTTCTGACCGGCGTTGTCGTCGGTATCATCGCCGGCCTGTTGCACGCCTTCCTGACGGTCTCGCTGAAAGCAGACCAGGTCATAAGCGGCATCATGATCACACTACTCGGGGCAGCGGTGACGGCCTTCGTCGGCGACGACTGGGCGAGCCGGAGCATCGACGGCCTCGAGAAGACGTACTTCCCGGTCATCGGTGAACCGCTCTCGGCGGTCCCGCTCGTCGGGGAGGCGCTGTTTTACTCGACGCCGACGGCCTTCCTCGCAGTCCTGCTCGTCCCCGTGGTGTGGTACGGCCTCTTCCGGACGAACCTCGGCCAGGAGATCATCGCGGTCGGCGAGGACCCCGAGGCCGCCGACACCGTCGGCGTCCCGGTGTTCCGGATCCGGTACGGCGTGACGGTCTTCGGGAGCGCGATGGCCGGACTGGCCGGCGCCCACCTCATCCTCGCGTGGATCAACCAGTGGTCGACGGGGATGACATCGGGGCTGGGCTGGGTGGCCATCGCGCTGGTGATCGTCAGCCGCTGGCGCCCCTTCTACGCGCTCGGGGTGGCGTTCATCTTCTCCTCGCTCAACGCCTTACAGATCCGGGTCCAGGGGCTGGAACTCGGCGACGGGCTGGTCGGGGGGCTGTTGCTCGACCCGGCTTTCATCTCCATCTACCCCTACGTCGCGACGATCGTCGTCCTGGCGTGGGTTTCGCGCAACGAGCTGGACGAACGGCTCGGGAGACCGGAAGCGCTCGCCAGCCCGTACACCCGGGAGGAGTGAGACGACACACCCGCGACACCCAGAATCGGCTCTCACCTGAACGAGAGCCCACCGTCGGGGTGGAGTGTGCTCCCGGTGATGAACGACGCCTTCTCGCTGGCGAGATACTCGACGGCGTCGACGACGTCTTCCGGTCGACCGTTGTGCGGGAGACACTGCGACTCGGTCACGCTGTCGAGGTACTCCTGGTCGAGCTGTTTGCTCGCCTCCGAGGTGACCAATCCGGGCGCGACCGCGTTGACCCGGACCCCTTCCTCGCCCACCTCGGTTGCGAGCGCGCGGGTCATCGCCGGTAAGGCCCCCTTCGACGTGACGTAGTGTGGGTAGCCGGTGATCCCCCCGTACATTACTGCCGAGGAGATGTTGACCACGCTGCCGCTCCCCTGCTCGGTCATGTAGGGAAGGACCTGCTGACAGCAGATGAACACGCCTGTAGTGTTGACCTCGAGCACCTCGCGCCACTCCTCGACCGGGATCTCGTCGTAACTCCGGTCGCGTTCGGGAACCAGCGGTGCGTAGACCGCTGCGTTGTTGACAAGCACGTCGATCGACCCGAACTCATCGTGTGCGTGGTCGGCCAGCGCCGCGACTGCCTCCGTGTCGGTGACGTCGGTCTCCACGCCAACCGATTCGGTCTCGAGGTCAGCGGCCGTCTCCTCCGGTGTCTCGATGTCCGCGACGACGACGTTTGCCCCGTTCGACGCGAACCGGTGTGCGAGCGATTCGCCGATCCCGTTCGATCCGCCCGTAACGATCACCGTCTTCTCTTCAAAGTGCATTTATGTTGAATTCGTCTGCCGTGTTCTGTATAATCGTTTCTATCCGGCGAATACCGTTCGAGCCAGCCACGGTCCGTGCAGGCCGTCCCTCCGGACACCGGAACCGGACGTCACGCATCCGACCGCACCGGGAGAGACCGCCCCACAGCCCGTGGCTACAGCTCACGGAGACCCTCTTCGACGAGTTCCGGCAGGACGTTGGCCGCCGACAGCGGCTCCTCGGTAAATCGGATACCAGTCGCATCCGCAACCGCGTTGGCGACCGCGGCTGGTGTGGGCACGGTGGGACACTCGCCGGCACCTTTCTGCCCGTGCGACGTCGTCGGGTCGGGGTTCTCGACGTGTTCGACCTTGGTGATCAGCGGTACGTCTTCCGTCGTCGGCGGGTGGTAGTCGATGAGGGTGTCGTTGTCCAGAATCCCGTCGTCGTCGTAGGCGTAGTCCTCGAGCAACACCTCGCCCAACCCCTGGACGATCCCGCCCTGTGCCTGTCCCTCGACGAGTTTGGGGTTCATCACCTTGCCGAGGTCTTCACAGATCGCGACGTCGACGACCTCGACCTCCCCGGTAGCGGGGTCGACGTCGACCGCGATGGCGAGCGCCCCGAACGTGTAGCTGTGTGAGACGTTTCCGTACCCCGTCTCCTCGTCCAGGAACTCGGCTTCCTGACTCTCGTACTTGCCGCGCCCGACGAGGGAGATCCCGTCGCGGAGTGCGGGCGGCCGCTCCTCGTCGGGGCCGAGTTCCTCGGGGTCACCCCGCATCGCCATATCGGCGAGGTCGGTGAGCGCCATCCCGTTTTCCGGGTTGGCCGCCTCGTACGCGCGGTCGTCTTTGAGAACGATATCCTCGCTGTCGACCCCGCCGTCCAGCACGTGGGCGGCCAGTTCTTCGAGCGTCTCCCGGAGGTCCTCGGCGGCGCGTGCGACCGCACTGCCCCCGATGATGGTGCCACGGTCCGCCCAGACGCCGAGTCCCTCGGGTGTCACGTCCGAATCGCCGACGACCGGTTCGACGCGTTCGACCGGGACGCCAACCTCCTCGGCGGCGATCTGTGCGAGCGCCGTCTCGGTTCCCTGACCGATCGACGAGATGGCGCTGAAGACTTTCAGTTCACCCCGGCGACTCATTTTCACTATCGCCTCGTCGTAGTCGCCGCCGGCGGCCGACTTGTTTCCGCCGCGTTTCATGATCGTCCCCATCCCGACACCGCGGTACTTCCCGTCGACCATGTCGGCGTCGCGGTGGGTGTCCCAGTTGATGGCGTCGGTGACCTTCTCGATGCAGACGGGCATGTCGGCGTTGCGCCACTTCAGCCCCGTCGGCGACCGCATCGGGAGGTCGTCGGGGTCCGGCACGTTCCGGAGTCGTAATTCGATGGCGTCCATCCCGAGCTCCTCAGCAGCCATCTCGACCAGCTGTTCGCGCATGAACGTCACCTGGACGTCCCCGAACCCGCGGACCGCCGAGCCGGGCATGATGTTGGTGTACACCATTCTGTAGTTCCAGCGCTGGTTCGGGATCGGGTACGGCCCGTGACCACAGACGGCCGAGGAGTACCCGACAGCAGGACCGTGACTCGCGAACGCCCCCGTGTTCTGTTCGTTGTCGACCTCGAAGCCGACGATGTCGCCGTCTTCGGTAAAGGCCATTCTGCCGTGGAGCGTCTCGTTGTGACGGCCGCGGCCGGCTTTCATCTCCTCCAGCCGGTCGACGGCGTACTTGACGGGACGCCGCGTGTCCATCGCCAGGAGCGTGGCACAGACCTCGAAGGGGAACAGTTCGAGTTTGATCCCGAAACCACCGCCGACATCCGGGAGCTTGACAGTGATGTCTTCGGAGTCGAGTGGCTCTACCACGTCCGCAAGCTCCTGTTTCAGTCGGTGGGGGAACTGGCTGGAGGAGTACAGCGTCAGGTCCCGGTCGCCGACGTTGTAGTCGGCGACACAGCCATGCGGTTCCAGCGGTGCCGGCGTGGTCTTGTTCGTCTGGAACGTGTCTTCGACGATGAGGTCTGCATCCTCGAACGCCCTGTCCACGTTGCCGACGTCGACCGTTCCGGTGTCGGCGACGTTCCCGTCGACCGGGCTGTCCGGGTCGCTGTCGAGCTCCGGGTGGATGACCGGCGTGTCGGCATCGAGTGCCGCCGTGGTCTCGGTGAGCGCAGGGAGTTCGTCGTACTCGACCTCGACCCGCCCGGCGGCTTCCATCGCCCGCTGGCGTGACTCCGCCAGGACGACTGCAACTGGCTGGCCCTGAAAGACGACCCGGCCGTCGGCCAGCACGACCTCGTCGTCGAACATGTAACCGTACGGTTCGTCCACCAGGTCCGCGATGTCGTCGTGGGTCCAGACCCGGCTGACGCCCGACATCGCTTCCGCCTCGCTCGTCTCGACCTCGATCTCGGCGTGTGCGACCTCGCTCCGGCAGAAGTAGGCATGGCGCGTCCCTGGCAGCCGGATATCGTCGAGATACTCGCCGTTCCCCGCGACGAGTCGCCGGCCGTACTTGCTGTTGACCGACTCGCCGACGACCTCCGAGTCGGTGGTCTCGTCGAGTTCTTCAGTCTCTTGCTCGTGTTGGTGTTCGATTTCGGACATTACTCGCCACCCTCGGTCTCCGCGGCCGCGTTTTTGACACTCTCGATGATCTTCGTGTAGCCCGTGCAGCGACAGATATTGCCCGAGAGTTGCTCGCGTATCTCGCCGACACTCGGGTCCTCGTTTTCCTCGAGCAAGGCGACGGAGTTCACGACCATACCTGGGGTACAGAAGCCACACTGCATCCCGTGGGTGTCCCAGAACGCCTCCTGGACGGGGTGGAGTTCGCCGTCGTCACCGACGAGACCCTCGACAGTTCGAACCGTACTCCCGTTGGCCTGCGCAGCCAGGACGTTGCAGGATTTCACCGGCTCGCCGTCGACGAGGACGGTACACGCACCGCACTTGCCGCTCTCGCAGCCGCGGTGAGTGCCAGTGAGAAACTCCTCTCTCCGGAGAAACTGCGAGAGGGGCATATCAGCCGTCACCGACCGGGTGAGCGATTCGCCGTTCAGCTCGACCTGGACGTCGACGTGTGTCGACGGTTCCGGAGGGTCTGTCGTCGCCATCGGTCACACCCCCGCCCGGGAAGCCGCAGCCTCCAGAGCATCTTTGGCCAGTTTCTTGCTGAGTTCCCGCTTGAACTCGACCGACCCGTCCGCATCCGCCATCGGCTCCGCGTTCTCGCCCAGCCGTGTGGCTGCGTCGAGGACCGTCTCTTCATCGGGGATGTTGCCCTCTATGACCCCGGCGGCATCGGCCATCTCGCTTGGCTCGCCTTCGAGTGCGCCGGTGTAGAGCCGTGCCTCTTCGACGGTCCCGCCGGACGTCGAGAGGTAGGCTCCGACGGTCGCAACCGGCCAAGCACAGCCCGCCGGCTTCCACTTCTCGTAGGCTGCCCCTTCGCCAGGGCCGAGCGCGGGGAACCGGACCTCCCTGATCAGTTCCGTTTCCTCGAGTTCGGTCGAGCCGCCCTCGTAGAACGAGCGCCCGTCGTAGACTGTGTCGCCGTCCGTGCTCGTCGCCACGATGTCGGCGTCGAACAGTGCCGCCAGCACTGGCGGGTCACCCGCGGGGGCGGCAGTCGCGACCGCCCCACACAAGGTCCCCCGGTTTCGGACCTGCACGTCGCCGATCGTCGCGACGGCCTCCCCGAGCGTCGGATTCGCCTCCCGGACGGTCTCCGACTCGACGACGTCCGCGTGCCGGGCCAGACAACCGATGCGGACCTGGCCCGACTCCGTCTCGATGTAATCGGCATCCTGAATGTTGTTGATATCGACGAGGACGTCCTCTGACGTCTCCTGTCGGCGGACCTTCGGCATGAGGCTCTGTCCGCCGGAAAAGACGGCTGCCCGGCTACCGTACTCTGACAGGAGGGAACACGCCCCCTCGACCGTACCCGGAGCTGTGTGTTTGTGCTGTGGCATCTCGTAGTATAGTTCTGCAGAACGATGCACTAATAGCTTACTGGCGGGGATATTGTTGCAGCTTGATCCCGAATAACTGTACGAAATACAGACCAAAATCAGAAAAACAATTCAAACGTGAGAATATTTTCGTGGCCGGGGTGATGGTGCTGCTGGCGCACACAGCCGACGGGAGGGTAGCCGATGACTTGGTCGGTCCCGTGCCCGAGGTGACGGCTCTCCTCGCCC
>Ga0207714_1000622_pt1 | contig 23993 bp, 25 predicted proteins | sample PonA232FremontCA_2_FD_187270 | JGI IMG/M metagenome (GOLD analysis project Ga0207714, IMG submission 187270) | Marine sediment microbial community from Fremont, CA, USA - Pond A23 Sediment 2 (SPAdes) | ecosystem: Environmental > Aquatic > Marine > Unclassified | place: USA: Fremont, California...
ACTCGTCGCGGCGGGCACCCCCGAGAAGGCCCGCGAGCAGGTCGAGCGCTTCGAGGCCATCGACGGGCTGGACACCGTGCAGGTGAGCTTCTTCGGCCCCATGGGCGAGGCCGAACGGCGGGAGACGCTGGAACACCTCGCCCCCGAGTAGCGGCGGTTCGGTCCCCCGGCCAAGCCCTGCCGCCCGCGGACGGCCTCGGGATGGGGCGGCTTTTTTGCCGTCACAGTGCTACCGGAAGGATATGCCCACCGAAGTACCCGACGGGGAGTTCGCGGACCGGCTGGCCACGGTCCGGGCGCGGCTGGGGGAGGCCGGCGCCGACGCCGCCGTCTGGTTCGGCGCGACGGCCATCGAGTACCTGACCGGCTTTCACCACATCCAGACCGAGCGGCCGGTCTGTCTCGCGGTGACCGCCGACCGCGTCGAGCTAACCGTCCCGCGCCTGGAGGTCGAGCGGGTCTCGCCCAACCCCTGGGTCGACGCCGTCCACAGCTACTTTGATTACCCCGGCGGCGAGCCCGTCGAGACCGCCGTGGCGATGCTCGAGGAACTCGGAGTCGAAACCGTCCGGGCGGACGCCGACGGCGCCCCGGGTGTGATGGGCTACGAGGGGCCGGCCCTCTCGGAGTTTCTGGACGTGGAGGCCCAGTCGTGGGTCGACGGGATGCGCGAGGCCAAAAGCGACGGCGAGGTCGACCTGATCCGGGAGTCCGCCCGGTGGGCAAACCTCGCCCACCGGTATCTCGCCGACTACACCGAGCCCGGCGCCCACCCCGTCACCGTCAGCCAGCGCGCCTCCCTGGAAGGGTCCCGGGCCATGCTCGACGCGCTGGGCAGCGAGTACGCCGTCCGGACCCGCGGTGACGGGCCCGTCCACGCCGGTTACATCAGCGGCGGGGAGACCGCCCTCCCGCACGGTCACACCCCCAACGAACGGCTCTCGCGGGGCGACGTGCTGGTCACCGGCGCGACCGCGAACGTCGACGGCTACTACTCGGAGCTGGAGCGGACGATGTTCGTCGGCGAGGCGAGCGAGGAAGACGAGCACTACTTCCGGCTCATGCTGGAGGCCCAGGAGGCTGCCTTCGAAGCGATGGGCCCCGGCGTCGACCTGGCATACGTCGACGACGCCGTGCACAGCTACTTCCAGGAGCAGGGGATCGCGGACCTCGCCCGGCATCACGTCGGCCACAACATCGGGCTGGGCGCCCACGAGCCCCCCTACATCGACCGGGGCAGCGAGGGACAGATGGAGCCCGGCCACGTCTACACCATCGAGCCCGGCATCTACACCGAGACGGCCGGCTACCGCCACTCCGATACCGTCGCCGTCACCGAGGACGGGCTGGACTTTCTGACCTACTACCCGCGAGACCTGGAGTCGAACATCGTCCGGGAGTGAGGAGGAGCAGGGGGCCGGAGCGCGGGGTTACCCCGCCAGGTCGCGGTAGAAGTTGAGCGCCGCGACGAGGAGAACTGTCCACCCGAGAAACGTCACTAGGACCCCGGTCCCCTGGTGCTGCGCGAGGTTACAGCAGTAGTAGCCGCCACCGGTCGCGCGGAGCACCTCCCGCAGCCCGTATCCGACGAGGATGGTCCCGGCCGTACCGGCTGCCGCGTACGCACCGATCCGCCTCACCGAGGAGAGGATGGAGGGCATCGTTCGGCCTGCCAGTACTTGCGTCGTGGCCTTCTACCTTTCTGCGGACACGCCGCTCGGGAGGAACGTGCTCCACCCGGGAACCGCTCGACACCGCCCTAGGCGGCAGGAGTGAGGCTACTGGTCGAGGAGGGTGACCTCCTCGCCGCCTTTGAACACCGTCGCCACGTCACGAAGCGCCGTGATGTCGGTGAAGGGGGTGCCGTTGAGGACGACGACGTCTGCGTGGTTGCCGGGTTCGAGCGTGCCGACGTCGTCGTCGGGGACCGTCCGGGCGGCGGCGCCAGTGCCGGCGTGGATGGCCTCGCGCTCGCTCATCCCCACTTCATCGACGAATAGCTCGGCTTCCAGGGCGTTCTCGCCGTGGGGGAGCAGGTCGGGGCCCAGGAAGTCAGTCCCGAGCGCGACCGGCACGCCCGCCTCGTGGGCTTTCCGGGCGGATTCGAAGTGGGCCTCGCGGGCCTCGTAGGCCTTCTCCAGGCCGTACTCCGGGAGGCCGTGCTCGGCGCCGCGCTCACAGATCCGGTGCATGACCGCCAGCGTCGGGACCAGCGTCGCGCCGGTCTCGTGGAACAGGTCGACCGCCTCGTCGTCGAGCCAGATGCCATGCTCGATAGTGTCGACGCCGTTGCGCAGCGCGTTCTTGACACCGGGAGCTCCCTGGGCGTGGCTGGCGACCGGGATGTCGACACGGTTGGCCTCCTCGACGACCGCACTGATCTCGGCGTCGGTCATCTGGCTCTGTCTGGGATGGTCTTTCTCCGAGAGGACGCCGCCGGTGGTCATGATCTTGACCAGGTCGGCGCCCTCCCGGATCCGCTTGCGGGCCTCCTTGCGACACTCCGCGGGGCCGTCCGCGAGCGTCGACACCCCGCGGGGGTCCTCCTCGCGGACCCACTGGTGGGGGAGGAAGTGGGAGTCCCCGTGGCCGCCGGTCTGAGACATCGCCAGCCCGGAGGTGTAAACCCGGGGCCCCGGGATGGCCCCCTCGTCAACGGCGCTCCGAGGCCCGATACCGGTCCCACTCCCCACGTCCCGGACGGTCGTGAAGCCGGCCGCGAGCAGGTCCCGGAGGTCGGTGGTCGCCCGTGCTGCGGCGTGGGTGTCGGTGCGCTTGAGCCACTCGAACGGGTCCATCGACCGCGCCCCCCAGAGGTGGAGGTGCGCGTCGACGAGCCCTGGAATGGCGGTCCCGGCGTACGACCGGTGGTCGGCGTCTGCGGGAACGTCGAGGTCCTCCTGCGTGCCGACGGCCTCGACCCGCCCCTCAGAGACGAGCAGGCGACCGTCGGCGATCGGTTCGGCGTCGGTCCCGTCGAACAGCCGGTCGGCGTCGATGACCAGGTCAGCCATGTCGCCGCGCAGGGACGGCACCCGCAGGCAACCACGGGAGTCGGGAGTGTCGGCCGGGCCGCGGCCAGTCACCGGCGCCACAGCAGGGCAACTACCGGCAGGAGCACGAGCGCCCCCGCGGCGAAGGGCGACCAGGCGACCGCGACGTAGGCGGCGGCAGCGAGCGGCGGGCCGACAGTCCGCCCAAGACTCCCGGCCCCCTGGGTGACCCCGAAGGCGCTGCCCTGGGCGTCGGCGGCCGCGCGTTTGGAGACGAGCGTCGCGAGCACGACCGTGAGCGCGCCGTTGCCGAAGGAGGCCAGCGTGGCGAAGCCGAACAGGACGACGACTCCGCCGGTGAGCCAGGCCGGGCCACCCGGCGGCGGAACCAGCCCGGCGAGCGTCGGCGAGACCGCGAGGACGACGAGCGCGGCAAACAGCGACCCGACGCCGGCGAGAGCGACCCGGCGGGGACCGAAGCGGCGGGCCAGCCGCCCGACGACAACGCCCTGGTTTATCGTGCCGAGGACGCCGACGTAGGTGAGAAACAGGGCCGCTCCGGTGGCGTCGTAGCCGAAGAAATCGGCGAGGAAGGGGATGAACATCACCTGGACGCCGGCGAAAGCGAAGGACGTCAGAAAGAAGGAGAGCACGAGCGGGCGGATGGCGGCGTCAGCGAGCGCCTCGCGGAACTGCGAGACGAAAGTGACCCGGCGGGCGGGCCCGCGCTGGCGGTCGGGCTCTTGCAGCACGACGGCCGCGGCCCCGAGCGCCAGAAAGGAGAGGACGGCAGCGGTGAAACTGGGCAGCGAGAAGCGGGTCGCCGGGACCGCCCCCGGCAGGACGTCGCGTGCGAGCGCGACGACGCCGTCGCTTGCCATCAGGCCGCCGATGGCCGGTCCGAAGACGAAACCCAGGCCGAAGGCCGCGCCCACGAGGCCGAGCGCGCTCGCGCGTGACTCGCGGGGGGTCACGTCCGCGATGTACGCCTGCGCGGCGGCGATGTTCCCGCCGGCGGCGCCCGCGAGCAGGCGGGCCGCAAAGAGGGTGACGACCGCCGCGGTCGTCCCGGCGGCGTCGCCGACCTGGGCGGCGAACCCGAAGACCAGCCAGGCGACGCCCGCGGCCCCGACCGAGAGCATCAACACAGGCCGGCGGCCACGCTCGTCGGAGATCCGCCCGAGGTAGGGAGCGGCGACGAACTGCGCCAGCGAGTACGAGGCCGCCAGCAGCCCGATGAAGACGTCGCTGATGGCAAACGACCGGACGTAGAAGGGGAGGATCGGGATGATGATCCCGAAGCCGAGCAGGTCCAGAAAGACGACGCCGACGACGACCGCGACGGCACGGCGCGACCCGCCGGCTGTCGCGGTCGCGTCCGCCGCCGTCGCGGCCTGGCTCCGTGACACGCCTCCGGGGAACGGGCGGCGGCGTCAAATAGCCGGGGGTGTCGACCCGTCACTCCCCGTCCCGCTGTAGGTGCAGGGAGACCCGGCCCGTCGCGACGTCCTTCCGTCCGACGGGCGTGTCACCGGTCACGTCCACCTCCACCACGCCCATCGAGGTACCGGCGCGGACGACCTCCGCCTCCGCGGTCAGGTCGCCCGTCGCCGGCCGGAGGTAAGTGACGTTCAGGTCCGTCGTCGCGTGTGGCGTCTCGAAGGGCTCCTCCAGCACGGTGCGGATGGCCGCGCCGCCGCCGTGGTCGATCAGCGTCGCGACGACGCCGCCCTGCATGGTGTTCGACCCCGGGTTCGCGAGCGAGTCGTCGTGGGGTAAAGAGAGCACGACCCGTCCCTCCTCCTGGTGGTCAAGCGCGATGCCGAGGTCCTGCAGGTGGTCGTGGTTCGCGAGAAAGCGCCTGTTGGCGTCGGCGTCCATGCCGACCCTTCCCACGCAGACCGACTTAACGTGGGGCGTTCTTGAGCGGGGAGGGCCTGCCGGCCCGGCGTGACCGGGTCCGCGCGCCGGGACGGGCCGCTCCGCGCCGCCAGATTGACCACCCCCGGGAGAGACGTGGGGGCATGGCACAACTCGAGCCGACACACGGTTCCGCATACGTCAACGGCGTCGACCTCCACTACGTCCGGGCGGGGGAGGGGCCGCCGCTGTTGCTGTTGCACGGCTGGCCCCAGACCTGGTACGAGTGGCGGGATGTCCTCGGACCGCTGGCCAAGCAGTACACCGTCATCGCCCCGGACCTGCGGGGGATGGGCGACTCCGGCAAACCGCGGGAGGGGTACGACAAGCGGACGGTGGCCGACGACACCCGCGAACTCGTCCACGAGCTGGGCTTCGAGGAGGTGGCCGTCGTGGGCCACGACTGGGGGATGCCCACGGCCTACGCCTACGCCGCCCGCTACCGCGAGGAGGTGCAGGCCCTCGCGGTCATGGAAGCGATGCTGCCGGGGGTCCGGGAGGACGACAAGCTGGGGATGCTCTGGCACGTCCGCTTTCACCAGGTCCGGGACCTGCCCGAGCGGCTCGTCTCCGGCAACGAGGAGACCTACCTCAAGTGGTTCTACCGGGAGGGCGCCTACGACCCCTCGGCCATCGACCGCGAGGCCCTCGCGGAGTACGTCCGCTCGTACTCCGCGCCGGGAGGACTGCGCGGGGGCTTCGAGTACTACCGCGCCTACGAGGAGGACGCCGAACACAACAAGGAGCACACCCAGCAGGACCTGGAGATGCCGGTGCTCGCGCTCGGTGGGGAGGCCTCCTTCGGGTCGATGCCGGTCCAGGACATGGAGGCCGTCGCGACCGACGTCGACGGCGAGGTCGTCGAGCGCGCCGGCCACTGGATCCCCGAGGAGCGCCCCGACTACCTGGTCGAGCGGCTCCGGGGCTTCCTCGAGGACGCGGGTTACGCGCCCTGAGCGGGCGGTCGTCCGGTCACCCCCCCGTCCAGGGCCGTCGCCCGCTACTCCTCCCCGGGCTCGTAGGGCTGGGCGTCGTCGACGGAGGGGGCACCGATGGCGAGTGCGCGCACGCGCCCCTCTGCGCCCTCGGGGTTGAACGCCCGCTGTGGGCTCCCCGGCTCGACGACCAGCGCCTCGTCGGCGCCGACGGTCAGCTCTCCCTCCGGCGTCTGGACGTGTAACGTCCCCTCGAGGACGTAGAAGACCTCGACCTGCTCGTCGTGGGAGTGATAGGAAAGCGGGAACTGCTCGCCGGGGTCGGCCTCGTAGACGCGCATGCCGAGTTTCGCGTCCTGGTAATCCAGGCCCGCGGCGGCACTTATCGACCGGACATCGACGGGGCGGTCGTCCCACTGTTCCAGGGTGTCGGGGTCGACGTGGTGGTATCCCATACCGGCCCGTCGGTCCGGGGGTACAAAACTCCGGTCGGTGGCGAAACGCTGCGGAGTCGACCGAACCTGACCTCGACGCTTTCGGTGGTGGACAGGGGTTCGAGCGTATCAGACGGCCGTAGCGGCGGTCAGCGGACTTCGAGCCAGACGGCGACGGCAACCAGAGCGAAAGCCAGCGCCAGCGAAACCGGGACGATCGGCACGTCGATGCCCAGGTTGACCATGAAGACCATCACCTGCACGACCAGCAACAGGAGCATCGCCAGCGACCCGACGACCCGGTTGTCGGCGTCGACACCCACGCGCTCGAACAGCAGACTCATGAGCACGACGACCGCCGGCATGAAGAGGACCGCGACCGGTTTCGGGACGGTACCGTCGGCCCCGCCCGGACCGAGCCAGTAAAACGCCATCCGGTCCGGGAGCGCCGGGTAAAGTGCCACCCCGAGCAGTACCAGCGCTCCAGCGACCCCTCCCGCGACCGTCTTCTGTTCGGTGAGTCGTCCTCCGAGCCTGGTCACACCGCATGATCCACGGCCAGTGACTAATACTACAGTGCCGGGGACCAGCCGAGTGGTTCTCCGCCGTCGTTGTCCCACGTCACCCCCTCGAGATCTGTTGTGGGACCGGGATCTCGTCGATGTGGTCCCCGACGACCTCCCACCGGGCCCTCTCGGGCCCCCTCGGGTTTGGGCCGGCAGTCCTCGCGGGCGACCCGCTCCGGCGTGACGACGATATCCAGCGGCACGTCGTGGGGCTCTGTCTCGACAGCCCCGTCGACGACCTGCAGTTCGTGGACGGTCGTGGCCGTCGTCGTGTCGTCGTCTACGAGGCCGAACGCCCGCAGGACACCAGATTCCAGGTCGCTGTACCCCTCGCCCTTCCCGACGCGGTCGCCGTCGGGCGTGACCGCGACGCTGGCCGGGACGGCCAGGTCGACCGGCTCGACGGCGTCGAGCGGGACCTGGACGCCGACCGCCGTGGAGCCGCCGGCGGTCGTCGCGTGGTCGATGTCCTCGACCTCGTCGGGGTCGAGTTCTAGAAAATACTCCGGGTCCCGAAGCCGCGAAACGGCCATGTAGACGGTCTTGCCCGCCAGCGCGGCCCGCCGGACCGGTAGCTGCGGGGCGTCGGGGTCTGGCTTGACCGTCTTCGCCTCCTGCCGGGCCGCTCGCTCGGTCAGGCGCTCTGTTGCCTCCGTCGCCCCCGCGAAACTGAGGATTTTCCCGTTGGCGGGAATTGCCGGGATATACTAAGAGGTGACCTTGTTGAAATCCTTGATCGGAGATATGGTTCAGCAACCGTGTTGAACGGAGGGCACATATACAGCAGGACTCGTCGGCTATGGTCTGGTAGCCGAATCGATCAGTACAGTCCCTCTCGAGGCAAAAAGTCGCGACTGCCACCAGTACTAGATTCACTCACTCCGCGTCAGGGTCGAAAATGTCCTCAATTGTACAGTCAAAAAAGTCGGCAAGCGCGAAAGCCAGCTCTAAGCTGGGGTCGTATCGGCCTCGCTCGATAGCATTAATTGTTTGTCGGCTCACATCGACTGCCTCAGCCAGTCCCTTCTGCGTCACGTCTCTTTTCGCCCGCCACACTTTGAGATCGTTGTCCATAATCTCATACCGACTGTTGCTTGGACCATCGATAGAGCCCGAAGCGGGCAACGACCATACTCAAAATCAGCAACACAAGAGCTTCTCTAGCGGTTACCGGGACGCCCTCAATTTGGATCACAACGAATAGAGCCATCGCAAGACCAAGGGTGATCCTGAACGCGAGTTCGCCGGAACGGTACGCGACCTGTTCAATTCGTTCATCAAGCCTGATTTCGTCTGCTTGTTCCCACTGTCTTCGGTACCCGACGTACCCTGCGCCAAAGACGGTCAGACCGGCAATCACCGCTCCAACTTCGGTCACAGTACTGCCCGCGGCCGCCAGTCCGACGCCTACCGCTCCAACACCAAGAGCCGCGGTGCCGATCGAAATGAGACGTCTGACGTCCATACTCACCCGTGTGTAAAGTTCCCTTTTCATTTAGTTGTTTCTACTTTACGTAATGGGACCGTCTCGCCCACATGCAAGTGTCTTACAGGTTGGGCGTCACTCGACACTCGCCAGTACAAACGCACATTGCACGTTTGATTCAGTAGTGAAATGATGGGAGGAATGCGGTACCTTTGCCGGACACCCCCTCTGTTTCCGGGACGATATTTGTATAAGATATTTGCAACTCAACACTCCCCGGACTCCAAGGCGGCGGCCGCCTCAGCTAGTAAAACGGACACAGCTCAAACCACGTATCCAGAGGCGAAATACGACACTATCGGTACGGAGTGGATCCGCATCGAAAGGAGACGTCTCTCCGCTATGACGGTTCAATGCGCCGGAGGATCGGGATCTCATCGCGCCGTTGTTCACCAAGGAGGTCCCACTCTATTCCGACCGGTTTGCCGTCAGCGGCCTCGGTACAAACTGACCGTTCCGGGGTGAATACCCAGTCTATCGGAACGTCCTGCGGTGTCGTCGGGATCTCCTCGTCGACGACCTGAATGTCGTGAACGGTCGTGACGGTCGTCGTGTCGTCGTCGACCAGTCCGAACTCCCGAAGGATCGCGAACTCAAGATCGCTGTATCCTTCGCCTTTCCCGACCCGTTCACCGTCCTCAGTCATCGCGACGCTCCCGGAGACGATCAACTCGATAGGCTCCATCCCCTCGGGACCCACCTGCTCCCCCAGTTCCGCCGAACCACCAATCGTTGTCGCGTGGTCGATGTCCTCTATTTTGTCCGGATCCAGCCGCAAGAAACACTCCTCGTCCTGTAGCCGCGGAACAGCCATATAGACGACCTTGCCGGCCTCCAGCGCCCGCCGGCGAACCGGACGCTGAGGCGAATCCGGATTCGACTTGATTACGTCTGCGCTTTTCCAGGCCTCAGTCCTGGCAAGGCGTTTCGCAGCCTGCTCTGCACCCGCAAAGTTGGGGATTCTCCCACGCGGTGGAAATGGAAAACGGGCCTCCCCACTCTCCTCGAGCTCGTCCCACACTCGCTCACGTAGCTCCTGTTTCTCCATATCCCAACCCTGTCCCTCGGCGCTAGTATATCCCCACCTTAGAGCGGGAATGGAGACCGGGGCTCACCCCTCTCCTCGAGCTCGTCCCGGACCCGTTCTCTGAGGTCCTCTTTCGCGGGCATCAGTTCTCTCGCTCCCGCTCGCGGAGGTCGACCCGACGGATCTTCCCCGTCGAGGTCTTGGGAAGCGCGTCGACGAACTCGATCTGGCGGGGGTACTCGTACTCCGCGAGGCGGTCCCGGGCCCGCTCGCGGAGCTCCTCGCGCAGGCCCTCGTCGCCCGTCGCGTCCCCGACCAGTTCGACGAATGCTTTGATCACCTCGCCGCGGGTGTCGTCGGGGACGCCGACCACGCCGGCCTGTTCGACCGCGGGATGGCCGAGCAGTGACTCCTCGACCTCCAGCGGGCCGACCCGGTAACCCGAGGTGATGATCACGTCGTCCTTGCGGGACTCGAACCACAGATACCCCTTCTCGTCCTGGCGGGCGAGGTCACCCGTGAGATACCACTCGCCGCGCTGTTTCGCGGCGGTTGCCTCCGGCCGGTTCCAGAATTCCGTGAAGAACACCCGGTCGTCGTCGGGCCGGACGGCGACCTCCCCGATTTCCCCCCGCTGGAGTTCGTCGGGGTCGGTGGCGTCGTCTGGCAGGTCCGGGTCCAGGACCCGTACGTCGTATCCGGGGAGCGGTTTGCCCATGCTGCCGGACTGTGTCTCGAACCACCGGGAGGCGTTCGCGACCACGAGATTGAGTTCCGTCTGGCCGTAGTACTCGTTGACCGACACGCCTTCGAGCGTCTCGTCGGCCCACTCCAGGATCTCGGGGGTGACCGGCTCGCCAGCCGAGGCGACCGTCTCCAGGGCGAGGCCGGCAGGAGCCGCGGCGCTCATCATCATCCGTAGCGCGGTGGGGGGGACCAGTGCCTCAGTGATGTCGTACTCCTCGAGGATCTCGAAGGCGGCGCCGGCGTCGAACCCCTCCATCGGCGCCGCGACGACAGTGCCGCCGTAGTGCCACGTCCCCATGAGCAGGCCGCCGAGCGCCGAGCCCCACGCCCAGTCCGCGGGCGTCCACGCGACGGTATCGGCGCCGAGCCCGCCCTCGAAGAAGTTGAACGCCGCGGCCGCGCGCCCGACCCACAGCGCGTGCCCGTGCCGGACGCCCTTCGGCGGCCCCGTCGAGCCGGAGGTGTACATGACCGCCGAGTCCGTCGCCGGCGTCGCGTCGTAGGGCTCGACGTGGGCCGACCGGTCGGCGACGAACTCGCTGTAGTCGACGACCTCGCAGTCGATATCTGCTCCGCCTTCTGTGGAACCGTCCGGCTCGCCGACGTAGTAGGGCCGCTCGTCGAGGACGATAGCGACCTCCAGTGCCGGACATTCGCTGCTCGCGGCCGCCAGGTCGTTGCGGACGGAGGGCGCGACGACGACCGCGCGCGCGCCGGCGTCGTCAAGCCGGTAGGCGAGCGCGTCCCGGCCGAACAGCGTCGTCAGGGGGATGGTGACCGCGCCGAGCAGCCAGCAGGCCACGTGTGTGACCGGCGTCTCCGGGCGCTGTGGCGCGACGACGCCCACGCGGTCGCCGGGCTCGATCCCACGGTCCGAGAGGGCTGTCGCCAGCCGACCGGCAGCCGTCTCGATATCGCGAAACGAGTACGCCTCGCCGGTGGCGGCGTCGACCAGCGCGACCCGGTCGGCCGGCCCGGGATTCTCGTGGCTTCGGAGGCAGTACCGGGCCGGATTGTAGCGCTCGGGCAGATCCCAGGCAAAGTCCGCGCGGGCCCGCTCGTAACTGTCGTAGTCCGGCATCGGCTCCCAGCTCATGCCCCGGGGTTCGCCCGACGCCGGCTTTAGCGTTCGGTCGCTTGGGTCAGCCGAGCAGGTCGTCCCCGTCATCATCGCCGTCGTCCGCCCCCTGGGCAGCCTCGACGCGGCCGGCGTATTTTTCGAGCTCCCCGGCGAGTTCGCGGGCCTGGTCTGCGGACAGTTCGACGTGGTCGGCGTGGGCCGGGACCTCCGAGAGCGGGGTGTTGTCCAGTTCGACCTGGAGGCTGACGTGGTCGGGGTCCTCGCGGGGGGCAGTGACGTTCAGGACGGCCATCGCCTCCTCCTCGAAACCGTGGCCCTCGACGCGCCCGTCCAGCAGGTCGAAGGTGGTGTAGGCGTTCACCCGCAGGATGCGGTCTACCATACCCAACGCTGGCGCTCGCCGGCCTTGAATTGTCGTTTCACGAGGCGACAGCAAGCCACAGCGGGTGCAGGGAGAGCGAGTGCAGGCGGGCGGGTGCGGCGCGGACGAGCATCCGCCTCGCGACCGCAGGCGCGAGGCGGTTCACTCGCCGCGAGACCGCGGGGCGGTCGAGCGGCGAGGTCGTTTCTATGTTTTTGCGAGCAGCGAGGGACCGCCGGTCCCTCGTGCCGTGCGAACGGGCGCTTCGCGCCCGTGAGCAGAGAGCAGTCGCGGCTTCGCCGCGACCCGACGAAATAAAAAGTGGCGGCTAGTCGTCAGACGGCAGCGGCTCGCCGGAGCCGTCGGTCGGGGCCGGGGAGGCATCGAGGCTGTCGTCGCCCTCGGCGTATGGGTACCAGGTCTGTTTCGTGTTGTGCATGTACGGGTCCGCGTAGTCGGTCTCCTCGGGCTCGACCAGTTCCGCGAGCGTCTCCTCGTCGCGGGCCTCGACGAAGTCCCGGAAGGATTCACCCTCTGTGCGCTCGGCCTCGAAGTTCTCGACGAGGTTCGCGATGGCTCCGGGCACCTCGTCGGCGGCCACGCGCATCTCGACCCAGTCAGCGAAGCGGGGGTCCTCGCCCAGCCCGCCGCCAAGGCCGATGTCAAGCGCCTCGACCGGCTCGCCGTCCTTGCGGGTTTTCATCCCGCGCAGCGAGACATCGGCGATCTGTGGCTGGGCACAGGAGGCCGTACAGCCCGAGAGGTGGATGTGGAAGTCCTCGATATCCGTGGGGAGGTCGACGTTGTCCTTCAGCCAGCGAGCGTAGCGGACCTGTCGATTCTTCGTCTCGACGATCGACAGCGAGCAGAACTCGGTCCCGGTGCAGGCGATGGAGCCGCGCATGAACGGATGTGGGTCCGGGGAGTAATGCTCGAGGAGGTCGTGCTCGAGTAGCGGGTCGAGGTTCTCCTCGGGGACGTCCGTCACGATGATGTTCTGGCGCTGGGTCAGCCGGACCTCGCCGGAGCCGTACTCCTCGGCCAGGTCGGCCAGTTTGAGGGTATCCTCGACGCCCATCCGACCCACGAGGACGTTCAGCCCGACGTAGTAGTTGCCGTCGTTTTGCTCGTGGACCCCGACGTGGTCGCCGTGCTGGCCGTCGCCGGCGTTGTAGGTGTACTCCTCGCGCATGTCCTCGCCCGCGGTCGGGAGCTCGAAGTCGACGAACTCCTCCTGGAGGACCCGGCGCGTCTTCTCGGGCCCCCACTCGTCCATCAGGAACTTGATCCGGGCGCTGAACCGGTCGTCGCGGTCGCCGTACTCCCGGAAGAGCGCGGACATGCCGCCGGCGACGTCGGGCACCTTCTCGCGGGGGACCCAGACGTCGATGTCGCGGGCGAAGCGGGCCTCCTTGCGGGCGAGGCCGCCGCCGACGCGGACGTTGAAGCCGAGCTCCCCGTCTTTCTCGGCGGGCTCGAAGGCGAGGTCGTTGATGTCGCCCTGGCCACAGCCCTGGTCACAGCCCGTCACCGACACCTTCCACTTTCGGGGGAGGTTGGTGTGCTCCTCGTTGCCCTTGAACGTCTCGTGGAGGGTCTCGGCGACCGACCAGGCCTCGATGTGCTCGTGGGTGTCCTTGCCGGCGACCGGGCAGCCGACGATGTTGCGCCAGGAGTCGCCACAGGCCTGCTGAGTGCTCAGGCCGTTCGACTCCAGCTTCTCGAAGATCGCGGGGACGTCCTCGAGCTTGATCCAGTGCAGCTGGATCGACTGGCGGGTGGTCCAGTCACAGTAGGCGTCGCCGAACTCGGGGTTCTCGGCCGGGCCGCGGGCGTACTCGTCGGCGACCTCGCCGACCACGCGCAGTTGCCCGGGCTCGAGCACCCCGTTTGGCGTCCCGATCCGCATCATGAAGTAGGACTCCTGGCCCGACCGCTGGTGATACAGCCCCCACCACTTGAACCGCTCGAACCAGGCGTCGTGCTCCTCGTCGGGGATCGCCGACCAGCCCTCCTCCGCAAACCGCATGAGGTGCTCGCGGATCTCCGCACCGTACACCTCCGACTTCCAGTTCTCGACCTTGCTCGGCATATCCCTGCCTGGCCCCCCGGCTACTTACCTTCCCTGTCACCCGCCAAACTGCCCTCTGCTCGGCAATAGCGGGGGTATTTGCTGTTAGGATGGTTAGGACGGAGCCCGTCGGAGTCCCTACCCGTCGACGACGTGGATGCTCTCCGGGTCGACGCCGCGAAACTCCCCGTCGAGGGGGTCGACGACCCGGCCGACGGTCAGCCAGCCGGTAACGCCCTCGGTCCCACAGCGGATACACCGGCCGGCAAAGCGGGACTGCACGTCCGGACCGGCGGGGTCGACACCGACCTCGACGACGCCCTCGGCCAGGAAGTCGGCCACCTCGCAGCCACAGAAGTCGTGGGCCGCGAGCAGCCACAGGTCGCTGACGTTGACCTCGCGGGAGTCGTTGATGCTGACCCAGGCCCCGTCGTCGAGCTGGTGAACGTCGGTGGTCACAGCCCCCGATTGGCCGCTCCCGTACCTGAGCCTGTCGGGTGCTCCCGCCCGCGGTTCCGTCACAGGATGCGGAGGTTATTGCCGGAGTATGCGAGGGGCGTGCCCGAGTCATTAATGTGCCGGCTCCCGACGGGCCGGACATGCAGGGGATCCGTCTGCTCGGCGGCGGCGTCACGGCACTCGGCGTGGCCGGGTACGTCGCCGGGGTCGCAGTCGAGTACCCCGGCCGGGCGTTCGCGGTCGCGGCCGTCATGCTCGGGCTCACGCTCGTCGCCGTCGGAGGTGACCGCCGGTGACCGACGCGCTCGTCTACAGCGACGGAACCGTCAGCAGCCGGCCCGCCGAAACCCCGGCACAGCTCCGGTCCGCGAAGGAGGCGGTCGGGACCACCTGGGTCCGCGCGAGCGGAACCGACATCGACGCCGTCGCCGAGGCGTTCGGGCTGCACGCGCTGACCGTCGCTGACGTCCGCGGGCACGTCCGCCCGAAAGGCGAGGAGTTCGCCGACTACGCCTTCCTGCTGGTGAAAGATGCCGACCTCAGGCGGGGCGAGCAGACCTTCGAGGAGGAGATCGACGACCAGCCGGTCGGGCTCTACGTCGGTGACGACTGGCTGGTGACCCTCTCGCTGACCCCCGTCCCCGCGGTGGAGACCGTCTGGGAGCGGGCGCTCTCGGGCGACGAGCGCCTGCTGAGCCGGGGGCCGGATTTCGCCGCCTACCGCGTCGTCGACCTGCTCGTCGACGAGTACTTCGCCATCCTCGACCAGGTGGAGACCCAGATCGAGGTCATCGAGGACGAGGTGCTCGAGTCGACCGACATCGCCACCCTCGAGGGGCTCAACGCCGTTCGCCGTGACCTGCTCGCCTTCCGAAAGATCGCCTGGCCGACCCGGGAGGCGGTCAGCGCCTTCGCGCGCGGGCGTCCGGAGCAGGTCAACGCCGAGACCGAGAAGTACTACCGCGACGTCTACGACCACCTCGTCCAGGTGGTCGACCTGACCGAGACCTACCGGGACCTGACGGCCGGCGCCCGCGACATCTACCTCAACACGCTCTCGCAGTCGACCAACGAGGTCACCAAGGCGCTGACGGTCGTCGCCACGGTCTTCATCCCCCTGACGTTCATCGCGGGCGTCTACGGGATGAACTTCGCCGGCACCCCCTTCGCCATGCCCGAACTGGGGTGGACCTACGGCTACCCGGCCGTGATGGTCGGGATGGGGCTCGTCGGAGTGGTCCTGCTGTACTCGTTTCGCAAGCGGGGGTGGATCTGAGTGGCCAGTTCCGGTGCTCCCGATGACCCCGACCTGGAGGACGCGATGGACGAACTCGAGGAGCTCGAGGAGTTGGTCGACTCCCAGGAGGAACGAGAGCAGGTCCGCGAGGCGATGCGCACGCTCCGGCGGGCCCGCACGCGTCCGTTCGGGCGCCTGCGAAGCGCCTTCGGGCCCCGGGACGCCGGCGAGGCGCTGGTTGGGAGTTTCATCTTCGGCATCCCGATGATCGTCGAGGAGGGAACCCTCGAGATCGGAACCTACATTGCCGCGCGTCCGCCCTACATCGGGCTGACCGCGGTGCTGGGGCTGGGCTTCGTCCTCGGGATCCTGTACGCTGCCGGGTTCGCCGAGGTCGAGGAGGACCTGCTCGCCGGGGTCGTTCCGTTCCGCCTGGTCGGGATCCTCCTGGTCTCGTGCGGGGCGGCGCTCCTGTTGATGACCGTCTGGGGGCGGGTCGACTGGACGACGCCGGTGGTCGCCGGGAGCCAGACGCTCGTGACGGCTGTCGTGATGGCCGTCGGCGCCTCGCTCGGGGACATCCTCCCCGAGCGGTAACCACCCCCAGCCGGGCCGGGGTCGGCCTCCGGTCCCCGGCCGGGCCGGCTGCCGGCGTCCATACCCCGGCCGAGGATCACCGGCGGTATCTCCCCGGCAGTCGGCATCCTGACACGCCGCCAGGGTGTGAACTTATACGCGAACGTGGAGTACGCGCAGGGGATGGTTGTCGACACGTTCGTGGACGTCTTCGGGACGAACCCGCTCGTTCACGGACTGGTCGGGGGAGTCTTCATCGCCCTGCTGAACGTCTTCGGGGCCGCGCTGATCTTCGTGGTTCGGGACCCGAGCCAGCGCGCGCTCGACGGGGCGCTGGGATTCGCCGCCGGCGTCATGCTCGCCGCCAGCTTCACCAGCCTCATCGTCCCCGGGATCGAACTGACGGAGGTGGTCGTCCCCGGCGTCGAGGCGACCGGATTCCTCCAGCCGGTCCCAGTCCTCGCGGGCGTGTTGCTCGGCACGCTCTTTCTGGACCGGGCGGACATGCTGGTCCCCCACGCCCACTACCTGCTGACCGGCGAGCGCCGCGCCGACGCCGCCGACCCCACCGGCTCGCTGCCGGTCGACGACGCCCGGCTGGCCTCGGTGGTCCTGTTCATTCTCGCGATCACCTTACACAACATGCCCGAGGGGCTGGCCGTCGGGGTGGGCTTCGGGTCGGGCCGGGTCGGCGAGGCGCTGGCGCTAATGCTCGCGATCGGGATCCAGAACATCCCCGAGGGGCTCGCGGTGTCGATCGCCGCCGTCAACGCCGGGCTCGACCGGCGACTCTACGCCGCCGTCGCCGGCATCCGGGCCGGCGTCGTCGAGATCCCGCTCGCAGTCTTCGGCGCCGTCGCGGTGACGCTCGCTGCCCCGATTCTCCCATACGCCATGGGGTTTGCCGCCGGCGCGATGCTCTTTGTCATCAGCGACGAGATCGTCCCCGAGACCCACCTCCGTGGCAACGAGCGGGTCGCCACCCTCGGGACGATGGTCGGCGTCGTCGTCATGCTGTATCTCGACGTCGCGCTCGCGGCCTGAGTGACCCGTCAAAAGCGGATGGTTTTACCCCCTTCGGACGCGGTGCTGGCCTGTGTGTGGACAGCCGTCGTCGCTGGAAGGTCTGTCTCGTCCCCGGGGTCTACCGGTTTCGACGGCACTCGGCCGCCGGGCGCCGGCGGCCGGGCGTCAACGATACCGGTGTTCGTTGCCGGCATACCCGAGCCCTGGTAGCGTTTACAGGTGCGGCGAGCCTTATGAAGCGGGAGCTCTTATCGGTGGACACGACCGACCCCGGAGGGCTGTCGGTGAGATGACTGAAGCAATGACAACGACATCTGATACCGAGGACGAGGCGCGGGACGACGACCACCTGGATGACATCGACGACGGGTGTGGCTGTGCCGAGGTCTGGGAGCACCTCTCGGAGCGCCGGGAGTCCGAGGCCGACGAGGACTGAACCTACGGGACACTTTTGACGCTGAGCATGCTACGGTAACTCGATGAGTGGCGAGGGCCCCGACGAGGCGATCCCGACGGACCGCGAGTCGCCGGTCGGCGCGCCGGTGATCCGCGGCGACCCGGCACTGACCGGCGAGCACGCCGAGCGGGCCGTCGAGTTCGACCCCGAGGACCCCGAGAGCCTCGCGCTCGCGGCGGGGACGGTCAGCGCGTTCGCGGACAACGAAGCCGGGGCCGACGACAACGTCCTGATGCTCCGGGGGGCGGCGGCGTGTGCCGCCCTCGTACGCGGGGAGGGCTCCTACAAGGCCGCGGCCGCCCGCGCCGGCGAGGGCGTCACCGTCTCCTTCATCCGGAAGTGGTCGCGGGTCCACGACCTCCCCCAGGCGATCCGCCGCCACGTCGCCCGCGGGGAGATCGCCCCGACGGCCGCGAAACACATCGCCCGCCTCTCCGGCCCCGACCGGCTCCACCTCGCGTGGGCCGTGCTGGACCACGACATGACCGTCCGGCAGGTCCGCTCGGTGGCGAGCACCGTCGGCGACGGGACCGACATCGAGGCGGCGCTGGCCGACGAAGGGGTCACGCTCGGGGCGTTCGACCTCCGGCTCTCCCCGGAGGTCTATTGCAAGCTCCGCCGGCAGGCCTCGCTCGACGACAGCAGGCCGGGCGAACTCGTGGACGAGGTGCTCGACGGGCGGCTGGAAGACAGCTGATCGTAAGGACTTAGCCGCGAACACCCTGAGTGGCGGCCGTGGGCCGGTAGCTCAGTGAGGGAGAGCGTCTGGCTTTTAACCAGATGGTCGGGGGTTCAAATCCCTCCCGGCCCGTGTTCTGTGTCGCGAACGGACGTGAGCGACCAGACACGTCGCCGGAGGGATTTGAACTCCGCGAGACGAGCGCCAGCCGGAGCTGACGGCGTGCGGGGTGAGGGCGCGAACCGCACCACTTAGGTTCGCGCCCCACGAGCGCCCGTGCATGGTAACCGTCGAGGACAGGCTGGAGCCGCTCGGGGTCGCCGTCGGGGTCGTCCTGGTGCTGGGCTCGCTGGGGACGCTGCTCGGGTCGCCGTGGTCGACCGGAGGTGCAGTCGTCACCGTCCTGCAGCTCGTCGGCGTCGTGCTCGGCGTCGGGGTCGGTGTGGGGCTGGCGTGGCTGAGCTACGGTGCGGGGGCGTCCTGACTATTTGACGGGCATGAACGCCGTCGCGAGCAGGAAAAGGCCCGCCAGGAACGCGAGAATCACGACCCCCCACACGCCGTTGCGCCGCTCCTCGAAGTAGTCGATCTCCGTGAGCTGTGACTGGTAGTTGCCGTAGTACTCGCTGCTGGGGAGGAGCTGGACGCTCTCCTCGCTGGGGAAGTGGACGAAGTGTTGCTGGCCGTTGAGCGTCACGTTCGCGCCCTCCTGGAGGGGGACCCGGTTTGTCACGCTGGTGGTCCAGGACAGCGTCGCCGTGTCGGCGGTGACCGTCGTCACGGTCGCGGTGACGTTACCGGAGTCTGCGGGGTACCGGTAGTCGTCGCCGACCGCGAAGGTCAGCCGCTCGGGCTCGGGCAGGTACTCCGAGAGCGGCTGGAGCGTGCCATCCTCGGCGTACCGGACGTACTGCGTGCCGTTCTGGTCGAAGGGCTCGTCCTCGACGGCCGGGTCGGCCGCGAGGATGGCCGAGACGTTCTGGAGTGCCGTCAGCGTGACCTGCCCGGTCTCGTTGTCGAGGCTGACGTTGTACTCCGTCCCCTCGTAAGTCGTCGTCGACCCGCTCTCGAGCGTCGCGGTCATGCGCGCGGAGTCGTTGACCCACGTGAGGTTCCCACGGATGACTTCCTCGCCGCCGCCACCGTGTCCGCCCTCCCCTCCGGTCGTCACGGTCGTGACGTTCGCGACCGTGTGTGTCCGCCCGTCGACGGTGATCGTATCATCCGATGCGTACTCCGGGGCGTCCGGGAACTGGACAGTGGGCTGGGTCATCCCAACCTGGACGAACCCGAGCGCACCCGCCCCGATGAGGACGAAGAGCACGAAGTAGACCGCCGCGGCGCGTCGTTGCATACGGGAAGGTGGCCACCCCGGATAAAAAACGGTTACTTTCCGTCGCCGAACCCGACCCGGTCGGCGTCGGCCAGCGCCCGGTCGCTCGCCGCCTCTACCGAGAAGTCCCGGACGACCTCGCCGTCCCGGACGAGCGGCTCCAGCAGCGGCTCCCCGTCGGCGGGGCCCGGCCGGTCGGCCAGCCCGACGTGGTGGCCGCCGTCGGGCGTCCGGTAGACCTGCTTTTTGCCGTCGAGTTTCCCCCGCTTGGCGGCCGGCTCGCCCTCCACCTCGACGATGTCGAGCGCGAAATCAAGCGGGTCGGCGTTGCTGACGTAGCTGCCGACGCCGAAGCCGTCGGCCACGTCCCGCAGTTCCCGCAGTTTTTCCGCACCCAGCCCGCCACTGGCGAAGATACCCACGTCTTCGTCGCGGGCCTCGAGCTTCCAGCGGAGCTCCCGGAGGATGTGTCTGAAGTCCCCGCGCCGCGAACCGGTGGTGTCGATCCGGACGCTATCCAGGTCTTCGACGGCGTCGACCGCGCGCAGAACCTCCTCGACCTCGTCGTCGTAGGTGTCACAGAGCGCCACCCGGGGGACATCCTCGGCGACAGCCTCGTCGAAGGCCCGCCAGGCAGCCTCCTGGTTGCCGCGGCCGAAACAGATCACCAGTGCGTGGGGCATCGTCCCGCCGGCCTCGCGGCCGACCACCTCGCCGGCCGCCACGTTGGAGATGCCGTCGAGCCCGCCCAGAAGCGCCGACCGCTCGACCATCGCCCCGATGGCGGGGTGGACGTGGCGGGTCCCGAAGCTCAGTACCGTCGAGTCCGGCGCAGCCCGCCTGGCGCGCAGGGCCCTCGTGGCGACGCCCGTGGCGTGAGAGAGAAAGCCGAGCAGCGCGGTCTCCAGCCGACAGAACTCCAGGTACGGCCCCTCAATCCGGAGGACGGGACCGCCGTCGAACAGCCGCCCCTCCCGGAGCGCGTCAACGTCGACGGCACGCCCTTCGAACAGCGCGGCGGCGTCTTTCAGCCCGGCCAGCAGGTGCCACTCGCCGGTGGGAAACTGGTCGGCGGTCACCTCTGCGACGACGTTCGGGTTCCGTCCGGCGTGGGAAAGCGTCTCGACCGTCCGGTCGAAGTACGCATCCGTCGCTCGCCCCTCGGCTATCGCGTCCGGGCTCACGATGTCGAACTCCATGGCCGGTGCTACTCGGGCCCGGTTGAAACGATTTTCTCTTCATTCGAGGGTGATGAAGACCAGCGGCCCTCATGGCGGGCCCGTCGGCAGGCTCCGGAGTGGTCCCGCCCGGGTGGCGCGGGTCGCCGCTCACTCCGCGTGAACCCCGTCGAGGCTCCCGGCGGTCGGGGCGTTGACGACCCGGACGCGGTTCCTGTCGCGGGTGACCCGGAAGGCGTCGGCGAAGCCCCCCTCCGGGATGACCCAGACCCCGTCACCGCGGGATACCGCCCCCCGCTTCTCCAGCAGTTCGCGGTAGGCGTCGTGAAACTCCCGTGCCTCGCCGGCATTCTCCCAGGCGGTCTCCCAGACGTAGCCGTACTCGCCGCCCGACCGGTAGGGGACGAGCGCGTCGCCGGCCCAGCCGTCGGCCGCGGGGTGGCTGTAGCTGTACCGCGAGGGCGGCGTCTCGCCGACGTCGTTGGCGACCAGCATCGCGTAGACCGATGCCTCGCCGACGGTGTCGGCGACGGGGTCGTGGTCGAAGCGGTCCCACGCCGCCGACGAGCGGTCCGGCACGGAGACGTCGACGGGCTCGTCGTCGGGGTAGCGCTCGGGGTGGATGACCTGCTCGGTGCTCGCGGGGTACGCCTCGTGGAGGTCGTCGACGGCGTCCCAGCCGCCGCGTTCCTCGACGGCCGCGACGAAGCCCGGCCCGCTGGCGTAGGGCTGGTAGAGCACGACGAACACGCCGGGGTTCGAGAGGCCCCCGCCACCGCCGCCGCCCCCGGGGACGGTGACACAGGCCCACTCACCGTCACACCGCCCCTGGTAGCGGACGGTCAGGAGGTTGGCCTCCCCCTCGACGACGGCGCTGTGGGCCAGCTGGCGGTCCTGGGTGTCCATCGACTCGTCCAGCCCGAACTGCTGGTCCTGGAGCGCGTGGACGAGTTCGTGGACCAGTGTCCCCCTGCGGATCCGCGGAGTTGCCGAGTCGCTGACGACCACGATCTCGTCGCGGCCCGGCGAGTAGTAGCCCTGGACCGTGCTCCCGCGGAGGTCGTCGAAGACTGCCGAGACGTTCCTGTCCTCGCCAACCAGGAACAGGCCCTCCCAGACCTGGTTGTTCCACAGCTGGTGGGTCCGGTTTGGCGTCGAGGTCGCGTTGGCGCGGTACTGCTCGCGCGTGATGACGCGGACGGGCACGTCTTCGGTGAACTCCAGGCCGCGAAGGCGCTCGAGGCGGGCCATCGCCCGGCTCTTGACCGCCGTCAGTTCCGTCTCGTTGAGCCCGTCCTCTGTCGTGACCGACAGGTCGTCGTCGTAGCCGTAGCCGTTCTCGACGCCGAGCTCGCCGTCGTCGGCCGGACCGAGGGCGCCACAGCCCGCGAGCACCGCCAGCGCGGCGAGCGCGAGTGTGAGAACCGCCGCGCGCCTCACGGAGCCCGCACCTCGTCCAGCCCGGCCCGCGTGGGCGCGTTGGTGACGGTCACCCGCGACCCGTCGACGGTCACACGGAAGGCGTCGGCGAAGGGGCCGTCCTCGACGACCCAGACGCCCTCGGCGACCCTGTCCCCGCCCCAGTAGGACAGCAGCGCGCGATAGGCGCCGGCAAACCGTTCTGCGTCGGCCGGCGACTCCCAGGCCAGCCGCCAGACGTAGGCCAGCTCCTCGCCGTTGCGGTAGACGTGCAGGCGGTCGCCGGTCCAGCCGCGGGTGGCCGCCAGGTCGTAGTTCAGCGGGTCGGTCGCGTTGACTTCGCCGCCCTCGAGGTTGAGCCACTCCTGGGCAGCAACGAGTGACGTCCGGTTCGACTCGTCGTACAGCGTCCGGGCGAAGGCCGCGCCCAGGCCGGACCGACCGAGGCGGCCGTAGTCCGGCCGGTCCGGAGGGCGGACCCGCTCCCAGCCGCCGGTCGCGCGGTCGCCCAGTTCGACGTCCTCGGCCTCGAAGCTGCCGTACTCGTCGGGGTTGATAACCACACGGGCGCTGCGTGGAGGGTTCTCGTAGGCGGCGTCCACCCGCGACCAGTCGTCGCCGTCACGGAGCGAGGCGATGAAGCCCGGCCCGTCGCTGTATGGGAAAAACTGCAGGAAGTAGGTCCCCCAGTTCGGCGGCGCGCTCGGGTCCTCCTCCTCGCCGGAGTCGGGCGGGCTGAGGCAGGTCCACTCCTCGCCACACCGGGCGGTGTAGGCCTGCTGGACGGTGTTGGCCTCGCCCTCGACCAGCCCGAGGACGCCGTTGTAGCCGTCGCGGGTGTCGACGCGGCGCTGGACCGAGAGGTTCAGCCGCTGGTCCTGGATGGCGTGTGTGAGTTCGTGTGCGAGCGTCCCCTCGCCGTCGAGGGTCGGGGTCGCCGAGTCGCTGACGAGCACGATCGCGTCGGCCTCGGAGTCGTAGTAGCCGGCGACAGTCTGGTTGCGGCTCTGTTGCTGGACCGACAGCGAGTCCTCGTCCTCGCCGATGAGGAACGCGGCCTCGAACTTCGCGTTGTCGAAAGACCGGAGTGCGGGGTCGCGGTCGCCGCCGCCACCGATGCTGGCGTTCTCGCGGCTGCGGACGCTCACCGCGACGGTGCTGTTGAACTCGAGGTCACGGACCCGCTCGACGCGGGCCATCGCCCGGGCGAGGACTGCCTCCCGCTGCTCGGCGGTGAGGTTCGCCGTGTTCTCGACCGGAAGCGGGTCGTTGTACCAGTAGCCGTTCTCCCAGCCCAGCCGGTCGGTCTCCGGGTCCGGGCGGGGCTCGTCGGCCATCTCGGTCCCGTTCTCCGTCGCGTCGCCGCCGGGCTCGGTCGCCGTCTCCGTCACAGCCCCATCGCCGGGCTCCTCCGGACCAGCCGTCGGCGTGTCGGGGTTGTCGGTTGCCGGGGCGAGCGTGCCGCCACAACCGGCGAGCAGGAGGGCTCCGACCAGGGCGAGCAGGGCGGTGCGTCGCATTAGCCCCCCTTATGACCGCGCCGACAAAAGTGGCGCGGGCCCCGCCTGGACCGGCGGCGGGCCGACGACCAGTAGCTGTCGGACGACCGGCAGCGACCGGAGAAGTTTTCTTGAGTCTCGGCGCCGAACGGGCGGGCATGAACCTCGACCCCGACACCACCGCGCTCGTGGTCGTCGACATGCAGAACGGGTTCTGTCACCCCGACGGCAGCCTCTATGCCCCGCCCAGCGAGGCGGCAATCGAGCCCTGCGCCGAGCTGGTCGGCCGCGCCCGCGAGGCGGGCGCGCAGGTCGTCTACACCCGCGACGTCCACCCGCCCGAACAGTTCGAGGACGCCCACTACTACGACGAGTTCGAGCGCTGGGGCGAACACGTCCTCGAAGGGTCCTGGGAGGCCGACGTCGTCGACGGACTGCCCGTCCGCGAGGAGGACCACGTCGTCGAGAAACACACCTACGACGCCTTCCACCGGACCGACCTCGACGGG